>OKSB01002646.1_pt1 | contig 15536 bp, 14 predicted proteins | sample 1601171 | NCBI WGS metagenome assembly OKSB01 (sample SAMEA3541496, study PRJEB24748) | human gut metagenome | biome: human gut; feature: human-associated habitat; material: faeces | place: China | collected 2012 | reverse complement strand
TCCCGCTTTGGAAACCGCACAGCTGGGGAAAAAGATCCGCTGCTCAGCCGAAGACAATTTATTCGGAGTTTCCCTAAGAAAAAAAGGCAGGACAGCCACTTGCGGCTGTCCTGCCTTTTGTGTATAATGGGAGAAAGATTTTCCAAAAAGGAGGCTTCCGCCATGAAACGTGAGGACTACATCAGCTGGGACGAATATTTTATGGGCATCGCCATGCTTGCGGCGAAGCGCAGCAAGGACCCCAACACGCAGGTCGGCGCCTGCATCGTCTCCCAGGACAACATCATCATCTCCACCGGCTATAACGGTATGCCCAAGGGCTGTTCCGACGACGAGTACCCATGGGAGCGGGACGGCGACCAGACCAAGTACCCCTACGTCGTCCACGCGGAGCTGAACGCCGTGCTCAACGCCAACGGCCGGGATTTGCGGGGCAGCAAGCTGTATGTGGCGCTGTTTCCCTGCAACGAGTGCGCCAAGGCCATCATCCAGAGCGGCGTAAAGGAGGTCTACTACCTCTCGGACAAATACGCGGACACTTTGGCAACCATGGCGTCCAAGCGGATGATGGATTCCGCCGGTGTCCGGTATATCCAGATGCGCACCGAGATCAAGTCCATCACGCTGGACTTTACCCCGGAGGAAGAGATGCTGTAGGGGGAGAACGGGATGCTGCGACACATTTTGTTTGCGATCAATCTGCTCCGGGCGGTTCCCGCGTACTGCGCCGTGTGCCTTTCCGGGGCGAAGAAGCTGATCTGCGCGGAAACGGAAGGGTATATGTGGTTTCTGGAAACCTATGACGGCAACCGTTTTTTCCTGCGCTTTGCATGGCTCATGTGGCGCTATGACTGCTATCGGAGCCATGTGGTTTTCCGGTGCAGTCAGGCTTCCGCCATGTGCAGCTATCTCATAAGGCTGCTTTATCCGCCCAAGAAGGACATGGAACTTCTGGGACAGATCGGCGAAGGACTGGTGATCTACCACGGCCACGGAACGGTGATCGCGCCTTACAGCATCGGAAAGAACTTCTCTGTCTATCAGGGTGTCACCATCGGACGAAACGCGAAACCGGGGCGGGAGATCAATAACCCCATCATCGGCGACAACGTGACGGTCTTCACCAATGCGGTGGTCGCCGGGGGCATTACCATCGGGGACAACGTCACCATCGGCGCGGGTGCCGTGGTGATGAAGGACGTTCCCGCCAACAGCATCGTCATGGGAAATCCCTGCGTCATCCGGGAAAAGCAGCCCTCCGGTGTTTGAGAATACAGATACATACGAAACATCCGGCTGCCGCACGACAGCCGGATGTCAACGTGTTAAAAACCTCGCAGAGGAAAGCAGCCCGCAGGCGGCCAGGGCGTGCGCGCAGCAGACTGTCAGATCCTTTATTTCAAAAGGCCTTTGGTCTTCTGAAATAAGCGAAAAAGCACGCCGAAGCGTGCTTTTTCTGGTGACCCGCCGGGGATTCGAACCCCGGACCCACTGCTTAAAAGGCAGTTGCTCTGCCAACTGAGCTAGCGGATCAGATTTGGCTGGGATGGCCGGATTTGAACCGACGAATGCCAGAGTCAAAGTCTGGTGCCTTACCGCTTGGCGACATCCCAATGTTGACACGGCGCCCCTCGGCCGGACACACAGAGCATTATAACATGCTTTGCACCGTTTGGCAATCCTTTTTTTGCGAATTTTGCGGTTTCAGACCTTCTTTCTTCCCCGATGGCCGCCCCGGAAGATTGGGACTTGAAACCTTCGCCGTTTTGCACCATAATAACAGCAAATCCCGAATCTGGAGGAACCTTCATGAACATTCAAGATTGGACACTGTACTATGACAACTTCGGGCCTTTGTCCTGTCAGGCGCCCTGCACCATGTACAGCGTGCTCTATGACCACGGGAAAATCCCCGACCCCTTCTACGGCACAAATGAGCGGGAGCTGCAATATCTGGCCGAAAAGGACTGCGTCTTTGAATCCGTCTTTTCCGCCCCGCCCGCTCTGTTCACGCGGGAACATATCGAGCTGGTATTTCATGGGCTTGACACCATCTGCCATATTTACCTGAACGGCACCCTGCTGGGCAAGGTCAAAAATATGCACCGGGAGTACGTCTACGAGGTCAAGCCCCTGCTGACAGCCGGGGAAAACACCCTCCGGCTGGAATTCAAGTCCCCCCGGCGCTACTTCGCCCAACAGCAGCACAAGCACTACCTGTACATGAACGACGGCGACACCCTCCCCGGCGCCGCCCATCTGCGCAAGGCCATGTACCAGTCCGGCTGGGACTGGGGTCCCACCCTGCCGGACATGGGCATTTTCCGGGGCGTGGAGCTGAAGGGCTGGAACGTGGACCGTTTCGACGGCGTGGCCGTCCGCCAGCACCACGAAAACGGCAGCGTCTCGGTGGAGCTGGACGTGACCACCAAATGTCACGCCGGGTGCGAGATCTACGCAGACTTCGACGGCAAGCGCGTTCTCCTGAAAAACGGCCACGGCATTATCCAAGTGGATAACCCGAAGCTGTGGTGGGCAAGGGGCTACGGCGACCAGCCCCTTTATGATCTGGATGTGGAGCTGGTTTGCGGCGGCGAGGTCATCGACCGCTGCCACAAGCAGCTCGGCCTGCGAACCCTCACCGTCAGCACGGAGCCGGACGCGGACGGCAAGGGCAGCGAATTCTGCTTTGTGCTGAACGGCGTGAAAATTTTCTCCATGGGCGCGAATCTGGTTCCCATGGACAATTTGCTCAGCCGCATCACCGACCAGCGGTGGGAAACCATCGTCCGTCAGGCTGTGGACGCCAACTTCAACACCCTGCGGGTCTGGGGCGGCGGGTACTACCCCGACAGCCGCTTCTACGAGCTGTGCGATCAATACGGCCTGCTGGTGTGGCAGGACTTCATGGTCGCCTGCGCCAACATCTATCTGACGTCGGAGATGGCCGAGGAGTTCACCCAGGAAGCCATCTGCAACCTGAAGCGGCTGCACCATCACGCTTCCCTCGCCCTGCTGTGCGGCAACAACGAGATGGAAAGCGGTGTCATCAACTGGGGTTCCCGGGACAATCAGCTGGTGCGGGACGATTACACCCGCCTGTACGGCCATCTGCTGCCGGAGCTGTGCGAGACCTACGCGCCGGACACCTACTACTGGCCGTCCAGCCCCTCCTCCGGCGGCGGTTTTGACGATCCGGACAACCCCGCCAAGGGCGACACCCACTACTGGGAGGTCTGGCACGGCGGCGTCCCCTTCACCACCTACCGGCAGAAACGCTTCCGCTTCTGCTCCGAGTACGGCTTTGAGAGCTTCCCCTCCATGAAGACCATCCGCACATTCGCCCGGGAGGAAGACATGAACTGCTTCTCCCGCGTCATGGAGAACCATCAGAAGTGCCGGGGCGGCAACGGAAAGATCCTGCGGTATCTGGCGGACAATTACCTGTATCCTGCCACCTTTGAGAATCTGGTGTATGCGTCCCAGCTGCTGCAGGCGGACGCCATCAAATACGGCGTGGAGCACTTCCGCCGTCAGCGGGGATACTGCATGGGCTCTACCTACTGGCAGTTCAACGACTGCTGGCCGGTGGCCTCCTGGTCCAGCGTGGACTGCTTCGGGCGCTACAAAGCACTGCACTACGCCGCCCGGAAGTTCTACGCCCCCGTGGCCATGGGCCTGTTTCTGGAAAACGGGGCGCTCACCGTCAACATCGCCAACGAGACCCGCGCCGGTTTCCGCGGCCACATTCATCTGGCCATGTGCCGGGGGGATCTGACCGTGCTGGACGGGCTTCGCCGGGATGTGGAGGTGGAAGCGCTGTCCTCCCGAGATGTGCTGACCTACCGCGTGGACAGCCGCGACCCCTACGACACCTTCCTGTATGCCGACCTGTACGATGAGCAGGGCCGCTTCCTTATGCGTCAGGTGGAACTGCTGGTGCCTGCCAAGCATTTCCAGTGGCGCAAGCCGGCGTTTGACGTCCGGATCGCCCCCGTCCCCGGTGGGGCGGAAATTTCCGTTCAGGCCGATGTATTTGCCAAGGGCGTTTTTCTGGACTTCCGGGACTTTGACTGCGTTCTGTCCGACAACTTCTTCGCTCTCACCGCCCCCGCGCCCTACCGCGTGACGGTGCAGACCTCCCGCAGCGTGGAGGAGCTGGAACAGAATCTGACCATCAAGTCCGTGTATGACATCCGCTGACCGGTAAGGTCTGCGGACATCCCGGTAAAAACCGGGCGGGGCATATCACCGCATTGCTGCGCGATATGCCCCGCTCTTTTTTTTGCAATCTGTCGAAATTTGTGCTACGCTATCGGTGGTGCTACCAGTACCCCGGTAGGCGGTTTCCCTCGATTTTTTCGGGGGTGATGCTTCTTTGCCCCCAATCGTAAACGAGAGGGGGTGACAGGTATGGATGTTACATGGGAAGGAATTTTCCAATTCTGCATGCTCATTGCTGCTGTCATTGCCCTGGTTCTCCAGGCAAATAACAAGAAGAGATAACCGCTGCCCTCCAAAGTAACGATTATCTCTTCGTAACGCATGGGGGAGCCGTCCTACTGGTAGCACCCCTGTATCCATACTATATCCCAAATCTTTCATTTTGTCAACCGCCCTGCCTTCCGGCAGGGCTTTTTTATTGCGCAGGAAACCCCCGCCGCGCGGTCACGCCGCACGGCGGGGGTCAAATTTCATTTTCCGGGCTGTTTATTTCTCCGCCGCGGCGATGTAGTCGTTCCCATAGCAGAAGATATGTCCGCCGATCTGTCCCCAGATGTTGCTGTTGGTGGGCTTCGTGGCGAAATACACCACTTCCTTCGGCAAGATATAGGGGCCGTAGATCGCTCTTTCAATGGCCTCGTACTGCGCCTGGAAGGGTTCCGCCTTGTCCAGACGGGGCACGGAACGGAACTGTCCCTGCCCGTAGATCACGTCATGGAGGTTATCAGGGAAGCTGTCGGAGGCGATCCGGTTCAGCGCCACCTCCGCGACGGCCTGCTGACCCTCAGCGCACTCGCCCTGGGCTTCCACCCAGACGACCTTCGCCAGGAGCTTGATGTCATCCTGACTCAGCGTAATATCGGCGTACCGGGGCTCGCCCCGTTCGGGTTCCTCCTCGTAGTAAATGAAGGGTTCCTCCGGCATGGCGCTCTTGTCGTAGATCCACGCGCCGTCGTAGCCCAGCAGAATGTCTTCCGGGTTAAAGCCTTCCTCAAAGCCTTTTTTCAGCTGCCAGAAGTCGTAATTATCCCGGTTGGAGTCATTGACGATGATCTTCCCGTTTTCATTGATGCCGGCGAGAACGATGAAGTGCTGGGAATTGGTGAAGATGGAGTTGTGGTTCATCAGCACGATGGCGACCTGCCCCTCCTGCAGCGCCTTGTAGACAACGTGCCAGTTCGCTGCCTTCTTACAGGCAAGCTGAAGCGTTTTGTTGCCGTATTCCAGCCGGGCAATGTTGTTGATCGCCCGTCCGCCGAAATAGTGCGCCAGCTCGTCGGGGGTGTATTCATGGTCGGTCAGGTAGCTTGCCACCATGGCCAGAGAAACGATGCTGCATCCGCTGGTCGCAATGGTGCCGCTGCCGTACATGGTGTAGGGGTAGTCGTTCTGGAAATACTGCGGAACGGTGGAAATGACCGTCTTTTCTTCGCTCTGCGTCTCCTCCGGAACGTCCTCTCCGGTGGTCTCCGAAGCTGCTTCCTCGGTAACTGCGGGAGCCGTCTCCTCGACGGCCGCCGTCGGTTCCGCAGGGGCCTTCACCTCCGCGGGGATGTACAGGTATTGCAGCACGAGTCTGCAATCCTCGTCTTGCGCCACGTCGGCATAAATCTCACAGAGCCAGTTTTCAAGCCCGCTGTCGGCAATGGCGAAGCTTCCTTCCTCTCCTGTTACGTACCAGCCGTAAAAAACAAATCCGTCAGGGGTCTTCTGTGCGGCATCCTCCCGCAGACCCGCCATCTGCGCCTCATTCGGCACGGCGTAGGTCGTGATCCGGATATCACCGGGAACCGCGTTTTCCGGAATGCCCGCACGTACCACTTCGCCAACAGACGCGGCGGTGGCAGGGAGAGCGGCGATGCCGCAAAGAAGCGTCAGCGAAAGCAGAACCGCAGTCAGCCGCCGGCAATTTCCATGTACGCGCATTCCTTCGCCCCCCCGTCTGTAAAAAGCGTTCCGTGCCCCCGCGCGGCGGGGTACGGATGCGTATATAAACACGGATACAGTATAAAGCATTTTTTGTCAAAAGTCAAGACATGTCGAAGGAGGGAAACCGTTCTCCCCAAACGGATTTTCCAAAAGGCGCGGTCTGTCTATTTCCTTTTCCGACTGTGGGATATCCACCGGGCCGAGCAGCCCAGCAGCGCTCCCAGCGTGTTCATGATGACGTCGTCCACCTCGCATCTTCCCAGACTGTAACGGTACTGCAAATATTCAATTCCCGCCGAAAAAAGGCACGCCAGCACGACCGTGACGGGGACGGACAGCTTCCATTTCCCCAGCACGAACGGCAGGGACAGCCCGATGGGGAAGAACAGCAGAACATTCATCAGCATCGACCGGTACAGTTCCGGCTGCTCTCTGGCCTCCCGGAAGTTCTGAAATGGAACAAGCACAGCTTCCGCCGTTTCTTCCCCTCTTGCGCAGACCGTCATATAGAAGATCACCGCCGCGATCCCGGCAAAAACGGCCGCGTTGAGTATCCGCCACCGCCTGCTGCCCTGCTCCCTGTTCCCCAGATATCCCCACAGCACCGCCGCCAGAATCATGAAGATCATGATCCTGTGCAGCGGCTGTATATAGGGTCTATCTGAAAACCGTCAACACGCCCAAACAGCGGGTCTTTTCCGTCTGCTGTGCACCATTTTCCCTTGCAATACACAAAGTATTCCTGCGGAAAAATGGCTTCATCAGACGAAAAATCCCTCGCTGTTGGTCATATTTCCGGTTTTCAGATAGACCCTAAATCAGCCAAAAAAGTTTATTCATGCTTTTTTCCGTTTCCCAATACGGTTTGCCGCGCTTTCCAGCAGCCCGCGGAGGTACTGGAATTCGCTCGTCTTAAAATAAACCAGCAGCAGCAGACCGTTGGATAGCGCCAGAGCGAGCAGCGCCTTCACACCAAAGCTCAGCAGCACATTTTCCAGCGACACCAGTGAAACCGCATACCATGTTCCAGCGGCAACCAGAACGGAAACCACAATCTCCCGCCCCTCCCGGACAGCGTATCTGGCAAAGGAGACCTCGAATACGTCCCGGCAGACAAAATAGGGCTTTGCCCAGAAGGACAGGGAAAGGAAACTGACCAGCGTGCCAAACAGAACACCGGCAATGCCGTACCGCTTTGCCAGAACGATAGAGATCACCATGTTTGCAATGGCTTCCGCCATCGGGATAAACCGGTCCGGGTAATACAGCCCGGCCGCGTTTTTGGCAATGTCGATCCCGGAGTTGATCCCCTTGAAATAGTATATCGCAACTGCCAGAATCAAAATGGCCTTTGTCAGCACAAAGTCCTGCCCCAGCCAGATCGCGACGAACGGCTCTACCAGACACAGCAGGCAGGTCGCCGTGAACGTATACAGCCAGTAGTTGATAAAATCTACCCGCTTGTACACTTCGTATGCCCGCTCCTTCGTTTCGCTTGCGATCAGGTTGCCCATGCTGGCTGTAACACCGCTGGAGAAGGTGGTCACAAACCCGGAAACAGAAGTGATCAGGGTCGTGTAATTGCTGTACATACCCACGGCGGTCACGCTGACCAGCGAGGAAATAACCAGATTGTCGGAACACTGGGAAATGATATAGCCCACCTTCCCCAGAAAAAGCGCCTTGATGTTTGTAAACAGGCTCTTGCGGACTTCGGGGTCAAGCTTCCGGACGTTCTTGTCCTTCAGATATGGATACCGCCTGTCAACAATACGGCAGAAAATCAGATTCTTGACAATGGTCGTGCCGATGTCAACAGCAAGGTACAGAATATAATTCTGCGCAAAATACAGTATCAGCACCTTCAGCACCAGCACCACGATCTGCGCAATGGTGCTTGCGATGGTATAAAGATACTTATTCTGGTCCGAGGTGTTCAGCGTCGTTTTATAGACCCACAAATAGGAGGACACCGAACCGAGCAGGAACAGCCAATACACGAGATTGGCATCCGGCGCGGTATTGTTTTTCAGGAAGAATGGAAGCAGCGGGTAAAATGCTATCCCGATCGCAGCCGTTCCTATCGCCAGAGCGCGGTAAGTATACTTGAAAAAACGCATCAGCGATTTGACCTGTTCAATATCGTTTTCCGCCAGAGGTTTATACAGCGCATAACCGATCGCCAGTCCTATACCGGACTCCGCCAGCGAGAAAATGGTCAGGATGTTGCTCATCAGGCCGTTGATGCCCAGATATTCCACGCCCACACTGTAGATCAGGACCCGCCGGGACAGGAACCCCAGCAGAATCACGATCAGCTGCGAGGCAAACGATACCACTGTATTTGTGACAGATTTCTGCGTTCTGGACCCTTTCACGTTTTGATCTCCTTAGCTTAGACATTGGGAAAGCGCCGTCTGACGGCACAGTCATGTTCGTATGCTTCACCGCGAATGGTTCCGCAGGGGTCGCTCTTCCGTCTTCCTTTTCATTCTTCCAGAATCCGGAAAACCCGCTGAATTTCCCCCTCGTTTCCCTTTCCCTCGGACTGCTGGTACTGGCAGATATGGGCATATAAAGCAGGGTCGCGCATCAGACGCAGAATTCCCTCCGCTGCGGCCTCCGGGGTCATTTCCACCACAAGGCCGTTTTCACCCTGTACCATCTGGTCATATACGACGTCAAAATTGGTTGCCACGCAGGGGCGGTTCAGAATTCTGGCCTCGGTCAGCGTCAGGCAGTAGCCCTCAAAGCGGGAAGTCTGCACGTAAATATCTCCCGCTTTCATATAGGGGTAGGGGTTTGCCTGCACTCCCAACAGAATGAAATCCTTCTGCAAACCATATTGGCCGATCTTTTCTTCCAGCATCTTCCGCTCCGGGCCTTCACCGCAGACCATCCATGTAAAGTCCGCGCCGCGTTCCTTCAGAATATGGGCGGCTTCGATCGCAATGTCATACCCCTTCTGCGTCACCAATCGTCCCACGGTCGTTATCACCGTTCCGTGAAGGGACGGCAAATCGGCCGGTTCCTCCGCCATGCTTCTTATGAGCTTTTCGCTGTTGATGTCGTAAACCGTTACCACTTTTTCGGCGTATTCGGGAAAGACCTCCCTGAATTTTTCCGACAGCTGCTCCGAAACGCAGGAAATATAATCATATCTCCCATAAATTTCCCGGTCAAAGCCTCTGTCAAATCCAACGCCCTCGTAGTCGGCATTGACCCATGCGATTTTCTTCTCAGCGTTAACTTTCTCCGCAACAAAATGCGTGGGCGTCCCCTGACCCCATGCAATGGCCACGTCGTACACCCCGGGAAGCAGGTCAAACGCATTGCGCGCGCCATTCCAAAGCACCTGCGTGGCATGGAGGGGTTTACCGGTGCGGTCGTTCTTTCTCAGCTGTTCGCTGACGGCCAGACGCGCCTTTAAGAAGCGGATGTTCCCGGCTGTCAGCTGCTTTACAAGGGGCAGACCGCAGAACTGAAAATAGGGTATCGACGGCAGAATCTTCACCTGCGGCGGCAGCAGCTTTTCAAACGTGCCGCCCCGGTTTATCATCTGCAAATACACGTCATACCGCTGGTAGTCAAACAGGTTCAGCAGGGAGGACAGGCTCTTTTCCGCGCCGCCCACGCCCATGGAATTGATCATGAACAGGATCTTCTTCATCGTTTCCCCTCTGACAAAACGTTTTCAATGTACGCTTTGGACACGCTTACTTTCTCGTCCAATCTTTCCAAAATCTGTGGATAGTCGATCCGCGGGCAGTCCCTGCCGGCGCTGTCCATCAGGCAGTCCCGCAGGCCAAGGCCGTAAAGAAGGTCCCGCATTCTTGTATTGATATGCTCCTGCCGGTTGAATACCACGAACTGCTTCCGGAAAATCAGCGAAAACGCGGTGGCGTGGAAGGAGTTGGATACCACAAACTGCGCATGGTGTACCAGATTCAGGAACGTCAGCGGCCCGGACTGCTCAAAGCATCTGTCGCATTCCCCGCAGGAAAGCACCGAGTACAGCTTCCATCCGTTTTCCTCCGCCATTCTCCGCGCGAAGCGAACCATCTCCGGATTGCGGTCAAAATCGTACAGCAGGACATACGGCTCCGTGTTGGGAACGGGCTTCTCAATGGAAGCCCATGCTTCGCCATCCAGCAGGAACACCGGGTCCATCACCTGCACGGCCCCCGGAATGCCCAGCCGCTCCACGATTGCCGCCCCGGAGCTTTCCCGAACCGAAATATGATCCAGCCCGGACAGCCGCCGCTTCACGTCCGGCTTCCATTCCTCCGGAATGTCGTCCATGGCAAAGCTGGCCGCGTAGGACGCTCTGACGCTGCCCGCAGGCGCAAAGTCCAGATAGAACGCCGGGTCTTTTCCGTTGGGGAAAAAGCAGTTCCATATCTGGTCGCTTCCCGCAAAGTAGACGTCCGCTTCCGGCGGGTTTTGCTTCAAGTCGTCATTGGACGTGTAGCGGCGCGGGGTCAGCGGCAGGAACTCCGCGGTAAACCGGTCGTATTCCGCTTTCCCGTTTCTGGCCTTAAGCCGCCCCGGCAGTTTCGCAAGGTTATACAGCTCCCGGAGAATTGGCTTATCGTATGCGGGGTTCCCCGGCCCCCAAAGCGGATAATGATTGCTCAGATAGTCCGGCTTATAGTCAATGATCTGGGCGTCATGCCCCAGCTTGCGCAGGTAGGTCACCAGCGCGTAGGCCTGCAAGCTCGCGCCCACATTGTACACGTCATGGCAGGTAATTGTTTTGATCTTCATACGTTTTCCAGCAGCCTGTAGATCTTCTCGATCTCCCCGGCGTTTGTATAGTCTCTTATTTTCGTGTTTTCGGTCAGTTTTTGCCGCAGCGCCTCATCCCGAAGCACTGCCGCGATCCCCGCTGCACAGCCTTCGTTGTCCATGGGGACGATCACGCCGTCCACGCCGTCCTCCAGCTGGCTGGCGGAGGTGGCGTAACTGGTGATCACCACGGGCTTGTTCAGGATCTGGGCTTCCCGAACGGTCACAGATTTTCCCTCATACCGGCTGGGCTGGACGTACAGGCCGCAGGCTTTGATGTAGGGGTACGGGTTTTCCTTTTTCCCCAGAATGATGACCCGCTCCTCCATCCCGGCGTCCTGTATCCGCTGCCGGATGAGCGCTTCATCCCCGCCGTAGCCGATGAGATACCACTTTACATTGCAGCCCGAAGCCAATATCCGGCGGCAGATATCCGGCACATTGTCAAAATTCTTGGCAGCGCAGAACCGGCCAATCGACAGCAGGCGAATGCTGCCGTCTGACGGCATCTCCCGCTCGGCGGAAAATGCCGCGCTTCTGCTTTGCACAAGGTTCTTTGACAGCATATTTTCCACAACAATGGACTTGTTCGTCAGATAGCCGTGCTTCGCGTCAAACGCCTGCTTGCACGCATCCGACACGTTCACCACGTAGTCGGACATCCCCCACATTTCCTTCTCGATGGCGTCGCAGAAGACCATCTGAGAAGCATCGGTGTGGAACCATGACATCCTGACCTTCGCGGAGACCTTTTTCCCGACGATATAATGCGGGTCATTGAAGCTGATCGCAAGGTCGTAGTCTCCCGGAATGTCCGGAAGATAGGGGATGCACAGCTTGTGGAAATACTGCTTGTAGTTATGTCCGCTCTGCATCGGGCCTCCGGAAAGGACACATCTGATCTTCGCCGCGGCCCTCGCCATCCCAATCGGGATGCAGCCCTGCGCAAAATTCTGTTTCATGGATTCCGTCAGCGCCCGGTACGCCTTCATCTCGGGAAGCAGACGGACATTGGGGTTGAGCATCGACATCAGTTCGCCCTCATGGGCATACAGGAACAAGTCAACGTCATAACGGTCATAATCGATGGTATCCAGCAGTCCCAGCAGACTGCTCTCCGCTCCGCCAAGCTCCATATTAAAATGCAGTATGATGATTTTCCGTTTCATGCTCTGTTCCAATCACTTTTTTCGTAAGCCCCGAAGCACATAATAGTAGTGCTCCCCTAAAAACCGGAGCTTTTCCTTAAGCGGCAGTTCTCCCTTTACTACAGCTTTCCTTGCTCTGGCGATGATTGGGCGAAGCTCCTGCTGCACATCGTCCATGTGGTACTTTTTCGCCTGACGCAGCCTGAAGTCTGCCAGCTGCAGCAGATTCGCGTAGGCGCAGTCGCGGTAAAGCAGTTTCTCCCCGGAGCGCTCCAGAATGTCGATATCCTCAAGCGTATCGTATACCTGCCCGACCCTCTGCCGCTGGCCTGCCGAATTGGAGATAGAATTCCCGTTCCGATAGTAGTAGTACAGGGTTTCGGAAATGGAAACCACCTTCTTACTGTTCAGGACAAATTGAATCGCAAAGTTTCTGTCTTCAATGTAGTGCAGGCTCGGGTTGAATCGGATATCCCCCATCGTTTCCCGGCGAAATAGCTTGTTCCATGCCACGCTGTATTTGTACTGCGCCCGAAGGTTCTCCGGAAGTAATCGTCCCTTGTCAGTTCCTCCGCCGCGTTGCAGCCCTCTGCCGGGCGGTTTGCCTCCGCAAAGTCGAAATGTTCTTCCGTCCCCTGCGCAAAATCGCACAGCACCAGATCTGCACCGTGTGTCTGCGCTGCTTCCGCCAGCCGTTCATACATCAAGGGGCTGATGTAGTCGTCGGCGTCAACGAAAGCGATCCAGTCCCCCGACGCGTGGTCAATGCCGATATTCCGCGCGTTGGACAGCCCGCGTATCTCCGTGGGGATCGGTTTTATCCGGCTATCTCCGGCCGCCAGCGCTTCCAGTATCTCCCATGTATTGTCCGTCGATCCGTTTTCGACGGCAATGATCTCAATATCCCGGAACGTGCTCCCGGTAATGGAGTTGATGCACCGCTCGATGTACGCCGAACCATTGTACACCGGCACAATAACGCTTATCATTCCGTGCCCCCCTGTCAGAACGGGAGATTCCGATATCTCCAGTTCATCAGTTTTACATACCACTTATCCTTCGATTTTTCCGGCGCGGCTCCCCTCCATGGGGTCTGCGCCAGATTTTCCCAGTACAGCGCCTTTAACGGGTGCCTGCAATCCCTGCACCACGGTCTGCTGGTGAAGCTGGGGGTGTAATGCAGGATCACCGGTGCCTTTTTCGCGGCCTCTATTTCCTCCTGAGGGTAAAAGTCCGCTTCCTCGTGAAAATAGTTCAGCAGCTTTTCCCGGCTGAGCATGTAATGGATGGTCATGAGATTGTCTTTTATGGGTAAGTTTACATAATCTCCCATCAGCACGCCGTTGAGGACGCCCTGATCGTGGTGGACGACATTGCCCCCGTGTCCGTCAATAAAGGACATGCACCTTTCCCCCATTTTCCGGGCGCGCCATTCCGCCAGATCGATCAGAAGCAGTCCCGCGTTGAAATAGCGCATTCCGGCCTGCAATCCAACAGCCGCCTTGGTGTCCGCGCTGATGCCGTCCTGCACCGCCGCCAACACCTTGCCGTCCAATGGCGTGTTCCAAAGCTCGCGGAGCGGTTCGCAGACGATCATGTCGCAATCTGCATACAGCACCCTGTCAACGGTTTCGGGCAGCATCTCCCCCATAAACAGTCTGGCATAGGAGCTGATGGAAATGTCCCAGCTCATGTTCAGCCGGAGCTTTTCCTTCCACGCAAGGAAAGGAAGAAACATAATTTCAGCATTGGAAAACCGGCTCACCATTTCCCGAAGTTTATCTCTGTTCTCAGGCGAGATATCATTGTCGATCACGTACAGCCGGATATTTTCAAACTCGGCGTTGTGCCTGAGCAGGGAGTAGATCGACACGCCCATATGTTGGGCATAGTTATCGTCGCTGGAATACAGGACATTCATCCGCTTTGTATCATCTGCCACGTCCTTTTGCCCTCCCCAGGATAAAATGCACCGGTTTGCTGATCGCCGACCGCAGCCGCTTGTGCCATGGCATCCAGCTTGCCGAATACCAGTGGATCGAATGGGTATTCTCCGTTTTCCGCAATTCGCCGGTGACGCTGCTTCTTGGGTTGAAATAATCCTCCGGGAATACCACGGCGCCGCTCAGCTTCTGCTTTTCGCCGTTCAGCTCCAGCCCGAGCTTCAGCAGCGCATCCGTATTGAGCCGGGGGCAGCCGATCGTCCCATGCTGCCCGTCCAGCAGCTGGTCGTATTCTGCCAGCATCTGCCGCACCGCCGGGTTATGGGGTTCCGCGCCGAAGCCCTCGCCGGTGTTGACGAACCGGTCATTCTCAAAGCCGAAAAAGGCCGGGTTGTCCAGCAGCTCATCAAAGGAACGCACCGCCTCCACGTCCGTGTCAAAATAAATGCCGCCGTGCTCCTCCACGATCAGAAGCCGCAGATAGTCCGTCAGGAACGCATACTTTTTCTCCTTATAGCACATCTGCGTATAGGCATTGCGGTTCACGTCGAAGTTATCTTCGTTCCACTCGATGATTTCATAATCCGGGCAGTATTTTTTCCAGCTGGCAATACATTTCTGTGCCAGCCTTGGCTTTTCCCCTCTGCCGAACCAGCAGTAGTGAATTTTTCTGGGTATCATATACGCTCCTGTTCGTTTACAGCGAATACAGAATCTGCCTGAGCAGCCGCCTGGGCGCTTCCTTTTTCAGCTTCTGCATCACCATTTCCGCGATCTTGCCATACTCTCCATGCTCCAGATATCCTGAAATCCGGTGCTTTTTATTTCTATCCTGCAACACTCTCAAAGCATCCTGCACTTCCGGCAGGGCGGCCACACGCCCGATTTCCTTTATCAGTTCCATCTCAGTGTGCTTTCCCTGCCGTTTGTACATCTCAAACCAAGTCATCAGAACGTTCAGCAGTTCAACTGCCATGAAATACTCCGCATCCTGGGGCATGGGATGTTTTTGCCGCATTTCCGTTTTGAAACGGTAAAGGCGCAGGAAATCATCCAGCATGTATGGCATATACCGGGACGTGTTTCCGCCGATGCGGTAATTGTAGACTGCCTCCGGCAAAATGCCAAGCCGCCGCGTTTCAGGCAGCAGACGAAGTGTTATGCTCAAATCGTCTCCCATAAACCATACAACAGGGGGATAACCCATTACCCGTGTGATCAGCTCCGTGCGATAGAGCTTCGCATACAGTGACACGGGATAATTGCTGATACCAAAGCAGCTGATATATAAATCGTTGATAATATCCTCTCCGGAATATACTTTGGGCTGCTCAAAGCAGGGGGCGTGAAATTTGCTGCGGAATCTGACGCCCTTCCACATTTTCACTGTGGCAGCACACACGCAGTCCAGATCATTCTTCCCGGCTTCCTCATAGAGGACACGAAGCGCGTCTGGTTCCAGCATATCGTCCGCATCACACAGGCAGATATACTTTGCCGTCTG
>OKSB01002645.1_pt1 | contig 15541 bp, 15 predicted proteins | sample 1601171 | NCBI WGS metagenome assembly OKSB01 (sample SAMEA3541496, study PRJEB24748) | human gut metagenome | biome: human gut; feature: human-associated habitat; material: faeces | place: China | collected 2012 | reverse complement strand
CGGGCGTCCTGCAGGCACTGTGCGATTCTGAGGAGATGGAGACGCTGGCCTATTATCTGGACTGCTGGCGCGGAGTGTTCGCGGCGTCCAGTGCAGCACAGGCGGTGGGACTGTTTGGGGCAGAGCTGGCTGTCGTCCTCGGGGCGGCGGCAGTGTTCCTCCTGCTGGGGCTCTCGGCAGTGGGGCCGCTGCCCATCTTTCTGTTTGCGATGTTATACGGGACAGGCTCCGGCCTGCTCTCGGCGCAGCTTCTGAATAGCCTCGGGGCAAAACAGCTCGTTCTCTTTTTGCTCACCGCCAGCCTGCCGACCGCGCTGGCGGCAGGTGCGCTCTGCCTGTTCGGAGCCTCGGCTCTGCAGGTCAGCAGCCGCATCCACGCCTTCTCTTTTGGCGGAGGCGGAAAGGGAAACGGCAGTCTGCATCCGGCAGGAGCACGGCTCCTGGTGGGGCAATTCGCCTTACTGGCGGTCTGTCTCTGCCCGCTCTGCGGTGCGGCCACCGGCCTTGTATGTCTTGCAAATCGTCTGATGCAGGCCAGATAAGCGCCCGGCTTTCTTGCGGCCTCGGGCCGGATGTGGTATGATAAAGAAAATGATTTTCATGAAATGAAAACAGGGAGTCCAGAATGAAAGAACCGAAGCTGAAAACCGTATACGTCTGCTCCAACTGCGGAGAGACAAGCCCCCGCTGGATGGGCCGCTGCCCCAGCTGCGGCAGTTGGAACACCATGAATGAGGATGTGGTCGCCGAAGCGCCCAAGGCCGGGCTTTCCGGCGGCAAAGCCGCTGCGCCTGTCCGGCAGGAGGGCGTCACCTCGCTGACGGCAAGGCGTCTGGCTGACATCAGCACGACCGAGGAAAAGAGCCGCATCCTGACGGGCATTTCCGAGCTTGACCGCGTACTGGGCGGCGGCATCGTGTTGGGCGGCGTCGTACTGCTGAGCGGTGAGCCGGGCGTGGGCAAATCTACGATGCTGTTGCAGCTCTGCGGTGCCATCTCTAACCAGCACACGGTGCTGTATATCACGGGCGAAGAGTCCGTCCGTCAGGTCAAGCTGCGTGCGGCCCGCCTGAAAGTCCCGCAGGATAACATCTATCTGGCGGCAGAAAATGATGTAGACGAGATCTGCGGCCTCATCGAGAAAGAAAAGCCGGAACTGGTCGTCATCGACTCCATCCAGACCATGCGGTGTATGGACATCTCGTCTTCGTCCGGCACGGTCAGTCAGGTGAAAGAGAGTGCGGCCCGCCTGCTGGCTGTCGCTAAAAAGCAGGAAATCCCGATGTTTATCGTGGGCCATGTCAACAAGGACGGTGCTATCGCAGGCCCGAAGGTCATGGAGCACATCGTGGATACGGTTCTTTACTTTGAGGGAGACAAAATGCTGCCATACCGCATTCTGCGTGCGGCTAAGAACCGCTATGGCTCCACCAATGAGCTTGGTATGTTTGATATGACAGGGCAGGGCCTTGAGGAAATCGAAAATCCGTCCCAGATGCTCCTGGAAGGCCGTCCGCTGGGCGTTTCCGGGAACTGCGTCGCCTGTACCATGGAAGGCAGCCGCCCCATTCTCAGCGAGATACAGGCCCTTGCGACCAAGACGAATTTCCCGGCACCCCGGCGGGCCTGCAGCGGCTACGACTACAACCGCATGAACCTGCTCATTGCCGTGCTGGAAAAGCGTGCAGGCTATTTCTTCGGCAATCTGGACGTGTATATCAACATCGTCAGCGGCATCACCCTGCGGGATACCGCCTGCGACCTTGCTGTCTGTCTGAGTATGGTGTCTTCGCTTCTGGACTGCCCCGTGAGCGATAAGCTCATTGCCATCGGTGAAGTCGGCCTTGGCGGCGAGGTGCGCAGTGTACCGAATCTGGAGCAGCGTCTGCGGGAAGCAGAACGTATCGGCTTTGAGCGTGCCGTCGTACCAAAGCACAGCCTTGCACATCTGAACGCCGCCGATTATCCCGGCATGAAGCTTGTCGGTGCCGCCTATATCTCGGACGCCATCCATGCCCTGAAATCCGACCGTCTGTGACCATAAAAAGAGGAAACCATGTCGATTTATCTGGACGAGAAAAATCCCGAAAAACATAAGCCTTTTGATGATGCCTCGCCGGACATCGTCGCGTATGTGCGCTATCTGGAAGTCATCGCAGGCAAAAGCCCCAACACGGCCTTCAGCTATTACTGCGACCTGCGCAATTTCAGCCGCTTTATGAAGCGTCGGCGCGGCCTTGTAACAGACGATACCGAGATAAAGGACATCGACCCCAAGGGGCTCGATACGGCTTTCTGGGGCAGTGTGACCAAGGAAGACGTTTATGAGTATCTGTACTTTCTGAACAGCGAGTGCGGCAACAAAAAGTCTTCGACGGCCCGGCGGCTGGCAAGTCTCCACGGCTTTTATGATTATCTGGTCAATCAGGTCAACCGGTTGGATTCCGACCCGACCGCTGCGATCAAACCTCCCAAACAGGACAAGGTCCTGCCTAAATACCTGACTGCAGAACAGTCCATGGATCTGCTGGAAAGCACCCAGACCCAGAGCGATTTCCCGGAACGGGATTACTGCATGGTGGTGCTGTTTTTGAACTGTGGGATGCGTCTTTCGGAGCTTGTCGGCATGGACCTCGGCGACATCGACATGGAACAGCGGCAGATCCGTTTGTTCGGCAAAGGCCATAAAGAGCGGATGGTCTACCTGAATGATGCCTGCATGGAGGCATTGCAGATCTATCTGAACAAGCGCAACACGATGGAGGGCCTGAACCCCAAAGAGAGAGCTGTCTTTATCACCCGGCGGCGCAAAGAGCGAATCTCAAACCGCAGAGTAGAGCAGCTGGTGACAGGAGCAATGAAAGCAGCGGGTCTGCGCGGTTTTTCCACCCATAAGCTCCGCCATACTGCCGCGACGCTGATGTATCAGACTGGCAACGTGGATATTCTGACCCTCAAACAGCTTCTGGGACACAGCAGCGTCGGCACGACACAAATTTATACACACCTGCAGGAATTTCAGGTGCGTGCAGCGATTGAGCAGAATCCGCTGGGTGAAGTCAAGAAGGCAAGCTTGGATACAACATCGAAGGAGACAGGGGAGAGCAAGGGGGAATTTGCCGATCCTTCATCGGATGAGCCTGAAAATGATGCACCGGACGGCCCGATGGAAGCCTTTGAGGGTGCCGCACAGGAAGGTTTCCGGGTGGATGTTTCGAGCCTTGCCGATACGAATGAACCCGAATGAACCCACACGATTTTTCAAAGGTTATTCGGTGTGGACGCTTCGATTTAAGGACATTCCAGAGGTTCTGAGACTTTACGAGAAAAATCAGAAGCATCAGCTGGGATGTATTGATGGAACCACGCAGACTGAACGCTCTTGAAAAATATGAGCGGCCGGAATCAAAAAGTGATGGCTATTGTCAGAAAAGTTTTTACAGACAACAGCTGGACGATTGTAAAACAAAAAAGCTGACCAAACATACAAAGCAATGCATTCAAATAACACAACTGTACAAAACGCTAAAAACCGGCTCAGCCAGCCCAAAAGGCTCAGGAGCCGCCGGAAAGGCCCGAAACCCGAAAAAGAGGGCTTTTTCGCTCCCCTATATTTCGTATAACCTGCATTATACGAAATATTATAAAAATCAAAAACAGAGGCCCCCTTCTCCTGCGTTCCGTCATCGGTGCAGGTTTTGGGAGCCTCTGCTGTTCTTTTATATCATTTCGTTTGGGACGCATGGATCGCCTGCCAAGCAGGCATCATAAAATACAGCTGGACAAGACCGCTTTCATGCGAGCGTCCATTGCATCAGACTTTACAGCGGTGTATCCAGCGGCTGTGTTCCAAAGTATGCACAGATCGCTTCATAGTAAACGCGCGCCACTGTCTTACAGCCTTCTTCGCTGCCAAACTGTGCAACGTCCTCTTCGCTGGTCACAAAGCACTGTTCTGCCAGAACCGCCGGACAGTTTACATCTTCCAACAAGGTAAAGCTTCGCTCGTCCCTTACTTCGGTATGGGTGCTCTCTACGAGCTGCTTTACCTCACCCTGATAATAAATGTACCGAATGCCGCCGTGGCCGCGAAGCTTTGCGCCTGCGGCCTGCATCCCCTGCGCCAGCTGCTGCGCGAAGTAATAGCTCTCCTGATGCCATGTACGGCCCGGGACGGACGGATAACACTCAAAGCCTGCAGCGGTAGAGCCTTCCGGCGCGGAGTTGCCGTGGATGGACAGCAGCAGCTGCGGGCTCTGGGCATTGATGGCCTCTGCCCGCTCGCTGGGCTTTGCGGTGACATCATAGCTTTCGCGGGAACGCAGCGGGATGTAATTAGAGTCGGCCTCCAGCAGCGCAAGCAGAGCCTCGGAGGTCTGGGCCGTCATCTCTTTTTCTTCGACGACTCCCCTTGCGCCCGGGTCGCTTCCACCGTGGCCGGCATCAATGCAGACCCGGTAGGGCGGGTCGCCCACCACAGGCCGGAAAGGTTCTTCCCCGCTCTCATTTCGCCCGAAGCCGAACAGCGCTGCTTTCCAAAGGAAAAATGCTGCACTGAAGCAGACGACGCACACCAAAAGGCCGATGACCGTCGCAGCGGACGGGCCGCCCGGTCTTCTCCGGCGTGCGTGTCTTGGATTTGAACGTCCTGCCATCGGCTTACTTCAGCTCGACAACGGTCACGCCGCTCTCGCCCTCGCCGTAACGACCCAGACGGAAGCTCTTGACCATTCGGTTTCCCCGCAGATGCTTATGGATAGCAGTGCGCAGTGCGCCGGTACCATTGCCGTGGATGAGATATACCACAGTCTGACCGTTCAAAATCGCACGGTCGATGAAGGAATCCACCTCCGGCAGCGCCTCGTCTACGGTAAGACCCAGCAGGTTGCATTCCATCTTTGCCGTGCGCTGCACGCGCTCTACCCTGCCATTGGGCCGGTTAGCATCGCCGGTCAGGCGGGAGTAACGCTGCTGTGCCTTGGTCTGAGGCTTCGTCTCCTTGACCAGCTTTTCCGGCTGCTTCAGGCCCTTGAGCGGGACTTTCGTCTTGATGATGCCGGCACGCACCAGCACATCGCCGTTTTTATCCGGCAGAGAGAGCACGGTAGCCAGCTGGTTCAGCTCTGCGATGCAGACCTCCTGCCCTACCTTGACTTCCTTCAGCGAAACGAACTCCTTGACCGGGTTGTGTACCACTTCGGTCCCCATAAAGAGCTTTTCGGACTCTTTCTTGGCGATCTCACGGGCGCGCTGGGCCTTCTGCTGGGTGCTCATCCGCTCGTCTTTCTGGATCTGGCGCAGCTCATCCGTCAGAGCGTAAGCCTTGCTCTCGACCTCCTGCGCCAGTGCGCGGGCCTTGGCGCGGGCAGCTTCCAGCTCATTCTCGCCCTGCTGGATAAGCTCATCGCGCTTCTGACGGGCTGCATCCAGCTGGTGGGCGGCCTCGTTTTTCAGGCCTTCCACCTCGTCCTGGCTGGCCTTGAGCTGGAGCTTCAAATCATCCAGCTGGCCCAGAACGGCGTCCAGGCGCTTGTCTTCTGCGGACAGATGCTGCTGTGCCGCCTCAATGACCCGCTCCGGGATGCCAAGCTTTTCGCTGATAAGGAAAGCGTTGGACTTACCCGGAACGCCGACGCTGAGCTTATAGGTGGGGCGCAGCGTCTCCAAATCGAACTCGCAGCTGGCGTTGACGACGCCCTTTGTCTCGAGAGCGAACACCTTCAATTCTGCATAGTGCGTTGTGGCCATCAGGAGCACACCGCGGCGGCGCAGTTCTTCGATGATGGCAACAGCCAGCGCCGCACCCTCCGCCGGGTCGGTACCGGCGCCAAGCTCGTCCAGAAGCACCAGCGTGTGGGGCATGGCAAGCTCAAGGATGCCGGTGATCTTCTTCATATGACCGGAGAAGGTGGACAGGCTCTGCTCGATGCTCTGCTCATCGCCGATGTCCACGAGGAATTCGTCGAAGACACAGATCTCACTGCGCTCATCCGCCGGGATGAGGAAGCCGCACTGTGCCATCGCGCAAAGCAGACCGGCCGTTTTCAGAGTGACGGTCTTACCGCCGGTGTTGGGGCCGGTGATGATGAGCGAATCATATTCCCTGCCCAGCGAAATATCGACAGGAACGCACTTCTTTGCGTCGATGAGCGGATGACGCGCCCGGATGAGCGAGAACGACGTATCCGTCCGGACAGTGGGTTTGAACGCCTTCATATCCAGTGCAAGGCGGGCTTTTGCAAGCAGGACGTCGATTTCCAGCATGGCCTTATAGCTGTACTGGAACTGCGGCTCAATGGCTGCGACCTGACCGGTAAATGCTACCAGGATACGCTCGATCTCCTGGGCTTCCTGTGCGCGGTACTGAAGGATGCGTGCGTTTGCCTCCACAACAGCCTGAGGCTCGACGAAGACGGTCGCACCGGTAGACGAGACGTCATGGATGATACCGCTCACCTCACCGCGATACTCGCTTTTGACAGGAACGACATACCGGCCATTTCGGATGGAGACGACGCTCTCCTGTAAGTACTTGGAGGTGTCCATATTCCGGACCATGCTTTCCAGACGGTCGCGGATGCTGTTTTCAGTCGCACGAATCTTCTTGCGCAGGTCGTTCAGGGTGTGCGATGCCGTATCTGCCATTGCATCCGGTGCAAGGATGGCACTCGAGATCTGCTGCTCGAGGCCCGGCTGAGGAGCCAGCGCATAGAATAAGTCGTCCGTCGGAAGTGCATCGTGTTCCGAAGAGCCATACCAGCTGACGAGGTTCTGAAAGTTGCGAAGCGCACCGGCCACCATCAGCAGTTCACCCATTGAGAGGACACCGCCCTTGACAGCGCGGGCGGCCAGCTGACTGACGCCCTCTACTCCACCGAAGCGGGGCGAGCCGTTTTTGATGAGCAGTGAATTGATGGCATCGGTCTGTTCCAGCGCATACCGCACTTCATCGGGGTCGCACTGAGGCTCGATGGCAAGGAGCTTTTCGCGGGACTCCTTGCACACACAGCCCTCCGCCGCCCGGGCAATGATCTTGTCCAGTTCCAGCGTTTTCAAATAACTTGTTTCCATAGTAATTCCTTATTTCAAATCGATTTCAAATGGTTATGGCAGGACGGATCTCAAAAAGGCGTAGCTTTTCAACGGCTTGTCCAGATGGGTCAGCGCATATTGATAATGGTCTGGGTCATATTCAGCCCGATCTCGCAGATTTGAGGGCTTGCAAGGAGCAAAAAGGCGAATACGAAGGTGCGGGTGCCGCAGCGCAAACAGCGCCCCGGCGTCCAGATTGCACTTCTTCCCCGCCTTTTGGGCGCAGGATTCGCAGAGCAGACAGCCCTCCGCCGGGTCGAGATAAAAGGCCGGGCCGTCGTAAGTGCCGCAGTCGCGGCAGTAGACCAGCTGCGGCAGAAATCCGCACTCGCTCATGGTACGCAGCTCAAATACGGCCTTGATGACTCGGAGGTCAGCCTTTTTCTCGCTTATCATGTAAAAACAATTAAGGAGAAGCCTCAATTCTTTTGCGGCTTCGTCTCCTGTGGGCGAAAGCGCCGAGGCCATTTCCGCCATATACATGGCAAGGCTCATCCCCTCGATGGAAGACGAGATGCCGTGGAAGACGTTTTTGACATCCGCCTCTCGCACTGTATACATATTCCGTCCGGGGACAAGCACGAACTCCGAGTAACAAAAAAGCCCGCAGGCGCTGAACAGTTTGCTTTTCAGCCGCAGGCTGCTCTGCGCAGAGGCCGAGATGACTCCCAGCCCCGGCGTCAGAAGCGTGATGATCCGGTCTGATTCTTTATACCGGGTCTCTTTCAGGACAAGGCCCGGGGTCACAATGGTATCCATCTGTTTTTTCTCCTGCCGGGGCGGTGAGCCGCTGCTGAGCGAGCTGCCGCCTGTAGTCCAGATAACACAGAATATCACCGGTGCAGGCAAACGTCTGCCAGCTGAGTTCCACATCCATCGGACAACGCTCCCTTCTTTAAGGTATAGTGTCACCTCTAGGGTACTGCGCTATCCCCGGGAAATCTGTCCTGTTATGAGGCTCAGCGGTTGGGCTGCTGCTTGAAGCCGAAATTGTTGAGCATGAACTCGTTATCGCGCCAGTCGGCTTTGACCTTCACCCAGCACTGTAAGTTGACGCGGCAGCCGAGAAACTCTTCGCAGTCGGTGCGGGCTGCGCTGGCGATCTTCTTCAGCATCGCGCCGCCCTTGCCGATGACCATGCCCTTGTGGCTCTCCCGCTCACAGTAGATGTTCACGTCGATGTCCACGAGGTCGGTGCCGGGGCGCTCCTTGAAGCGCTCGACCACGACCGCAATGCCGTGCGGGATCTCGTCCCGCATATAGAGCAGAGCCTTTTCGCGGATGACTTCCGCAACGAGCTCCTTCTCAGGCATATCAGTGTAGGCATCATCGTCAAAATAATGCGGGCCTTCCACGGCATAGCGGCTCAGTGCATCGAACAGTTCCTCGCAGTGGTCATTATCGCGGACACTGACGGTATAGACATCATCAAAGACGCCCAGAGCCTTCAGCTCCGCCTTGCGGGCCTCGAGGTCCGCCGGGTCTTTGACGAGGTCGGTCTTGTTGATGACCGCGATGGCCGGGCCGCCCTTTTTCAGAGCCTCGACCAGAACCATCTCCGATTCATTCAGCGCGCCGTAGGGCTCGAACAGCATCATGGACACATCGACGTCAGCAATGGAGTCGCTGGCCGTCTTGTCCATCCGCTTGCCCAGCTTATTGTGGGGCTTATGCACGCCGGGAGTGTCCAGCAGGACGTACTGCAAAGGCCCCCGGGTGATGACGCCAGTAATACGGGTACGGGTGGTCTGGGGCTTGGAGGTGACGATAGCCACCTTCTCCCCCACCAGCAGATTCGTCAGGCTGGACTTGCCCACATTCGGGCGGCCAATGACCGCCACGAACACAGAGGATGTATCATAATGGCCCTGGATCGGTGTTTCGTTTTTCAAAATAGAACTCCTGTCTTTTTATTCCGTGTAGCTCACCGTACGGGGCAGACCCAGCTGGGTGAGGACAGCTTCTTCCTTCTCACGCATCCGCATGGCTTCCAGACCGCCGTTCTCGTGGTCATAGCCCAGCAGATGGAGCATGGAGTGGACCGTCAGGAAAGCGACCTCTCTCTGCAGCGGATGGCCGTAGAGAGTCGCCTGCTCCTGTGCGCGCTCCATGCTGATGACGATGTCACCCAGCATCTTGCAGCCGTTGTTCTCGTCCACGTCATAGACGCCGTTCTCCCCCAGAGGGAAGCTCAGCACATCCGTGGGCATCGGCTTATTGCGGTACTGGTTGTTCAGCTCAGCAATGGCTGCGTTGTCCACGAAGGTCACGCTGATCTCCGCCGGGTCGTCAAAATGCTCATATTCCAGCACAGCGTTGCAGGCGCGGCGGATGAGGATGCGAAGGCCCGAGGGGACCTTGATCGCTTTCTGCGAGTTGGTGATCAAAACTTTATTGGACATAAATCGTCCGCTCCTTTCGTTTCTACATTCTATTGAGCGAATGCCCCCGGTTTCTGCGGTATGCCGCCGGGGTTGTTTTTTTCAGTGCTTAGCCGGGTGGGCAGCGGCCTCGTAGGCTTTGATGATCTCCTGCACCAGACGGTGGCGCACCACGTCTTTTTCAGTGAAGTAGCACTGCGCGATGCCGTTCACGCCCTTGAGAACCTGAAGTGCATCCACAAGGCCGCTGCGGGTGCGGTCGGGAAGGTCGATCTGAGTGACGTCGCCGGTAACGACCACTTTCGAGCCGACGCCCATGCGGGTGAGGAACATCTGCTCCGGGGTCGTGTTCTGCGCTTCGTCGAGGATGATAAAGGAATCGTCCAGCGTCCGGCCGCGCATATAGGCCAGCGGTGCAACCTCGATGATCTGCTTTTCCACCAGACGCTCATAGGTCTCTGCGCCCAGCATATCGAACAGGCCGTCGTACAGAGGCCGCAGATAGGGGTCTACCTTCTGCTGCAGGTCACCCGGCAGAAAGCCCAGCTTCTCGCCTGCCTCCACCGCCGGGCGGGTCAGCACGATGCGGGAGACATCTTTGGCCTTGAACGCTTTGACAGCCATGGCCACAGCAAGGTAGGTCTTGCCGGTACCCGCCGGGCCGACACCAAAGGTGATGGCGTTGTTCCGGATGGAGTTGAGGTACTCTTTCTGGCCCAGGGTCTTGGGACGGATGGGCCGGCCTTTGACCGTCACCGTCACGAAGTCTTCGGTCAGCTCCCGGACGCGCTTTTCCTCGCCGTCATGCGCAAGGCTCAGGCAGTAGCGCACCGTCTGGTCTTCCAGCGGCGTATGGTTCTCGATAAGGAGAAGCATCCCCTCCACCGCACGGGCCGCAGCTGCAACATTGGCCGGTTCGCCCGAAATGCGCAGCATCGTACCGCGGCACACCGCCGTCACCGAAAATTCTTTCTCCAGCATACGGATGTTCCGGTCACAGTTCCCGAATACAGCGGCTGCGATCTCTACGCTGTCTAATTCAATGCTCTTTTCTGCCATGCGGCTCCTCCTGAATGTCACTAGATTCTGCCTCTATTGTACCACCAAAACAGCGCGAAGAAAACTATGAAAATTGCACAAAATTTTTCAACCGCATATGGCGGTTTGGCAGAACACTCGAAACCTGCTCTATCAGCCTTTTCAAAGCCGTCTCTGGGGCAGCTGTTTCGATTGCATTTTGATATTTTTGTGGCCCGCGCAACACATATTGAGGGGATTCTTGTCATTTCACTATAAAAATGGTATAAATTTGATAATGAGTTCTTATTTCGCGTATTTTCTTTTTATGATTGGTTCGAGGTGAAACATATGTCCAAACCCACACGCGCTTCCATTATCATCCGTGAGGGCCGGAAGCGTGCCGGGCTCACGCAGCAGGAGCTTGCAGATAAGCTTGGCATTACAACGGGTGCAGTCAGCAATTATGAAAACGGCGTAAGCTTCCCCAAAGCAGAGATAGCCTTCGGACTTTGCGACATCCTCGATATAACGCCCCGCGAATTATTTGAGAGTGAGTGAGATTGAAAACGCTCGGCGTCCAAGCCAAACAAAAATCCCCGAAAAGCCAGGCGCGAAGCCACTTTTCGGGGATTTTACTTTGGAGCTACTGATCCGATTCGAACGGACGACCTGCTCATTACGAGTGAGCTGCTCTACCGGCTGAGCCACAGTAGCACATTGCGATCTCTGCAACGTGTGATATTTTACCATAAAAGCCGGGAGCTGTCAAGATTGATTCGCAACTTTATCCCTCTGTGTTTGATTTAGCTCCTTTGCAAGGACGCGGCTCAGCTCACAGACCACAAAGCAGCAGCCGAGAAACACCAGCAGCGCACAGTCGGGCGGGAGGCGGCGCATCATGGTCACGCGGCCGCACAGGCTGCTGAACGTCTCCTGCGCCCGCTGAGGAAGGAGAAGATAGAATATCAGCAGCGAAAGCGGCAGATGGAGCAGCCGGGCGCGGTAGAGCGGGCGGAGGGTCATCTCGGGCGGGCAGATGGTCCGCACCTGCATCAGAACAGAAAGTCCCTGCACGCTCAGCGCCGCGCAGCACAGCATACTGGCGAACCGGCCACTTTTCGCAGCCAGGTCACAGCCGGAGCAGACCTCTAAAAGCATCGCGCAGAAAACGCCTGCACCCGAGGGCAGCACTTCCCCTGCTCCTGCGGCCAGCATCCGGAAAAACAGGACGAAGCCGCAGAGCTTGAGGTAGGTCTGGGACGCCTGCGCGATGATGCCGTCCAGCCGGAGAGGCTGCGAAGCGGTCGGGACAGCGGGGTGCGCCATTGACCCAAGCGTCCCTCCCAGCCGCGCCAGAAGCGCGGCGGACAGATAGCCCGCCGCCACCTGTGCAAGGAACAGCAGGACGCCCAGCTCTGCACTGCCCAGCATGGACTGCCCGACAGCCAGTATCACAAAGGACGGGCCGGAACAGACACAGGCCGGAAGGAGCGCATCGGCCTCCCGCGTGGTGAGCTGCCCGGAGCGGACGGCCTCGGCGGCGGCACTTGGGGCGGGGGCAAAGCCGCCCAGAGAGCCGATGAGCAGCACCCGCCCAGCCGCCGGAGCGAGGACCCCGATGAGCCTTGCAACTGGGCAGAAGGGCAGTCCCAGCACATCCGCCGCCGGGCATTGGATGAGCAGTGTGGACACGATGAGGAATGGGAACAGCGAAAGCAGCAGCGGGCCGCCGCAGAGCGCCAGCCCCTCCCGCAGGGCCTGTGCGCAGGCATCCGGCGCGGCAAACGGCAGCAGACCCGCGGTCAGCGCCATCAAAAAATACCCCGTGCTCCGGATTTTCTCTTTCTGAATCATACGCACACCCTCCATTTCCATATATATGTAGTAATTGGCAGCGGTTTGCATGGCGGGAGGGAGCAGCGTGGGAAGGAAACGAAAGCAAACACATTCCCTGCGCGGCTGGTTCCGGCGGATGTTCCGTCAGCCGCCCGGGGACTTCTACGGACGGGCTTCGGTCTACCTGAGCGGTAGAAGGATGGAGATCGAGCAGTTCCGGCGCATCCGCTCCTACGAAGAAGGCAAGCTCTGCCTCGAGCTGGGGCGCGGCACTCTGACGGTCTACGGCGACGATTTGAAGATAGAGACACTCTCCGCCCGGAGGCTCACCCTGCGGGGGCAGATCTTGCGGACCGATTTTTCAAAGGAATAGGAGCTTTCTACCATGGAATGGACTCAGCTCTGGGCGGGCATCACCTTTGCGGCGCAGAACGGCGATGTCGAAGGTCTGCTGACTGCTGCGGCCGTAGGCGGGCTGCACCTCTTCGACATCGTTCCCCGGCCCGGCGCGCCGCATGGCATTATCGGAAACTGGCCGCTCTGGCCCGCAGACGGCGGGTGCGGCTGCGCATCCAAAAACAGCGGGGTCTTTTCTTTTGCATCCGTCCCCTTCTCCGGCGGCGGGGGCTCTGGGTCGGATGCCTTGTCTTTCTCCCTCTGCTGCTCTGGCTGCAGGGCTTTGTCTGGTTCGTCGAACCGGTGGGCCTGACGCCCGGCCAGCAGGCGCGGGCCGCCGTCGTCCTGTGGGAGGCAGGGCTTTTCCCGGGAAATGCCGTCACACAGGAAAAGCTCACCGCCGGAGAATACGCCCTGCTCCAGAGCGGTGAGTTTTCCTGGGCCAGCCTCAACTTTATGAAGGGAAAGCTGGTGGCGGAAGCGGCTGCGGCTAAACCGGTGCCGGACATCGCTGCCGGGACGCTCCACGGCCTCCGGGCCAGGGTGTCCGGCACGGTCGTTCGCACCAACCTCGTCAGCGGGACGATGCTCGTCGTCCCCGGCCAGGCCGTAGAAGCCGGTCAGGGCCTCATCGGGACAGCCCGCGCCGAACGGGACGGAACGCTCATCTTTCAGCCTGCGGCGGGCAGTGTCCGGGCGCAGTTCGAGTGGGAAAACGAGCAGGATACTGCCCTCCTGCTGCCCATTGAACAGCTCACAGGGCAGCAGGCCGTGCATCGGACGCTCTTCTGGGACGGCCATGCTACCGCTCTGCCCTCTCTGCATCCTGCTCCGGGCGAGGCAGAGGCCGAAGCCGTCGTCCGACACTACCAGCCAGAAGTCTTCGGGCTTCCTGTCCCTGTTTTTATCGAAGAAACGACATATTATTACAAAGCCTCCACCGATTTGGAGCGGACCGAAGAGCAGGCTCTGGCCCTTGCAAGGCTGCAAAGTAAACAAGCTTTACAGCAAAATTGGCCTGATTTTGAGCTTCTGGCCCGCAAAGAGGACGTCTCTGTCGAAGAAAACACCCTCCACTACCGGGTCGTCTACACCATCACCGCCGACATCTGCAAATGAAAACGCCGCACAGCCCCGAGCACATCTGCTCCGGCCATGCGGCGTTCTATGATTATGGATTTTTGTTACTTCTCTTCCGGGGTCGTCTCGGCCAGAAGCTCGTTCAGGTCGAACTCATACTTCGTGTGGCAGAAGTGGCAGACCACCTCACACTTCGGGTCTTCGTCCCGGAGCTTTACCAGCTCTTTGCGGCCAAGGCTGAGGAGCATATCCTTCGTGCGCTCCTTGCTGCAGTCGCACTGATACTTCACCTCGCGGGTATCGAGGACCTGCGGGTCGAAGCCTGCCATTGCCAGCTCCATCATATCCTGCGGGGTCTTCCCTGCCCGGAGCATCTCGGTGACGGAAGGCATGGCGGCGATGTTCTGCTCCAGACGGGTGATCTCGGCATCGGTCGCGCCCGGCAGGAGCTGCAGCAGATAGCCGCCGGCGCAGGCGATGGACAGGTCCTTGTCCACCAGAACGCCCAGCGCACACACGGTGGGGATCTGCTCGCTGTAGGCGTAGTAGCTGGTGATGTCCTCGGCGATCTCACCGGACACCAGCGGCACCTGACCCACCGTCGGCTCCTTCTGGAGCTTGTTGTCCCGGATGACGGTCAGAACGCCGTCTTTGCCGACTGCGCCGCCCACGTCCAGATGTCCGTTCTCCTTTGCGGGAAGCTCGACCAGCGGGTGGTCGATGCAGCCTTTGACGTTGCCGTGTGCGTCGGTGCAGGCGATGACGACGCCCGCCGGGCCGCCGCCGGACACGCGCAGAGTGATGGAGTCGCCATCATCCTTGAGCATCGCGCCCATCAGGGAGACACCGGTGAGCAGACGGCCAAGGGCTGCGCTGCAGGTGGCGCTGGTGGTATGCAGCTTTTCTGCCGTGCGGACGATCTCCGTGGAGTCCACGCCGCAGAACACGACACCGCCGTTTTCAGAAATGCCGCGGATAAGATTCGACATATTATTGTTCCTCCAGTTGGGTATACTGTTTGACTGCGCAGAAGAAATAGCGCTCGCTCTCGTCGGTCAGAGGGCCAAAGCTCTCGCCGTCGCAGACACTTTCCAGCACAAAACCATGCTTTTCCAAAGCGGCGCGGATGGTGTCGAGGTCGTAGGTGTACTCGTAGAACTGCTCGTGGAAGTGCTCCCCCGTCTCGCGGTAGTCGATGTCCACGCTGATCTCCACCCTGCGGTCGGCGGCGCTGTAATGGTTGCGCCAGACGCAGGAGGCGTCCTCTTCTTCAAACGTAAAGACGTTTTCGCCCAGCACGTTCCGGTGCTTATAGGGCGTGTTCATATCGAACAGGAGCACCCCGCCTTTTTCCATAAAGAAGCCGGCGTTGGCGATGGCTTTGTCCAGGTCCGGGATGTGGTTGAAGGTGTCGAAGGTGGACACCGCACCCCGGATGGTGCCGTAGAGGTCGAGCTTGAGCAGGTCCTGCCGCAAAAGAAGCAGGCCGCCGGAAAGGCCCAGCTGCTCAGCCTTGTCCCGGACGACGCAGAGCATCTCCTCCGACTGGTCGATTCCGATCATATCGTAGCCCGCCTGCGTGAGCATCAGGGTCAGCTCCCCCGTCCCGCAGCCCAGGTCGGCAAGGATGCCGTCATGGATGCCGTGGGCTTCCAGCTCTTTTTTGATGTGGGCATACAGGGCCTCGTAGTCGGCCTCGCCGTTGAACTCATCGTAAAAATAAGCAAATTCGTTGT
>OKSB01002642.1_pt1 | contig 15563 bp, 6 predicted proteins | sample 1601171 | NCBI WGS metagenome assembly OKSB01 (sample SAMEA3541496, study PRJEB24748) | human gut metagenome | biome: human gut; feature: human-associated habitat; material: faeces | place: China | collected 2012 | reverse complement strand
GAAGTTATCCTGACCGCCTGTGAGCACCACTCCAACATCGTCCCCTGGCAAATGCTCTGCGAACGCACGGGCGCGGTCCTCAAGGTAGTCCCGCTGACTCCGGGCCAGACGCTGGATATGGAGGCCTACCGGAACCTGCTTTCCCCCCGCACCCGCATCGTGGCCGTGGGCCACGTCTCCAACACGCTCGGAACAATCAATCCCGTGCAGGAGATCACCGCGCTTGCCAGGGAAAACAGGCCGGACACCATTGTGCTGATTGACGGCGCCCAGGCCGTCTCCCACATGAACGTGGACGTTCAGGAACTGGGATGCGACCTGTACGCCTTTTCCGGCCACAAGCTGTATGCTCCCACCGGCATCGGCGCGCTGTGGGGAAAAAGGGAGCTGCTGGAAAAGCTGCCGCCGTGGATGGGCGGCGGGGAGATGATCAAGGAAGTCACCTTTGAAAAAACCGTCTACAACGACATCCCTTTCAAATATGAGGCTGGGACGCCCAACATTGGCGGAGCGGTAGGTCTGGCGGCGGCCATCCGCTACGTCTCCGGACTGGGGCTGGACAACATCGCCGCCCATGAACAAAAACTGACGGACATGGCCGTGGAAGGCCTCAAGGCCATACCGCGCCTGACCGTGCTGGCCCCGGACGTGCCGCACAGCGCCGTGGTCTCCGTCCTGGCGGAAGGCATCCACCATTACGACCTGGGCACCCTGCTGGACCAGATGGGCATTGCCGTGCGCACCGGGCACCATTGCTGCCAGCCTCTCATGTGCGCCCTGGGAACTACGGGAACCACCCGCGCCTCCTTTGCCCTGTACAATACGGAAGAGGAAGTTCAGACCTTCCTCAAGTCCATGAACCGGGCTCTGGACATGCTCTCCTGACCTCTCCGCCCCCTTCTCTCCTTGTTCATCATGAAAACGGCTTCCGCCCTTCTTCTAGGCCTTCTCATGGGCCTTTCCGGCTGTTCCCTGCACCACCAGCAGCAGGAAAGGGCGTACGCCCATTACCAGGATGACGCCGTAGCCATCCGGGAAGCCCAGGCCGCATGGCTCATCCTCTCCTCTCCCCACCGCAGCAGGGAATGGCCGGAAGCCAGAAAAAAATACAACGCATGCATCCGGAAGCTGGCCTCCCACCTGAAAGAGGCCAAACGGGAGGGCGGCATGAATGAGAAGAAGCGTCAAAGCCTCCCCTTCATCATTGAAAAATCTCCTTACGCCAAGGACAGCAACCCCTGGTTCTACGAGGCCATCTTCATGTCCGACGAAGTGGACCCCACCTTCCGCCTGCGGGAAAGCGTAACCGTGGAGGGAATGGGCATTCCCCTGGCGGGCCTGGCGCCCCAGGGCGTCTCCCGGCCCCATGCCAACGTGCTCAAGGACAACGGGAACGTGCACACGCTGACGGCCATCCTGGACTTTGACCGCATGGTGGACGGGAAGCCCACCCTCCGCACCATTCCCCGTCTGATGAATGAGCACGTCTTCATCGGCAAAAACAAGGTGCGTCAGCCCCTGGCGGCCAACTTCTCCGTTCCCATCGCCCTTTTCTGGAAGCTTTCCGACGCGGACGGAACGGAACTGCTGGGCGCGTTCCGTCCCAAAAAGGCCATCAATACGATGGGGCTTTATTTTTCCGAACCCTATGACCCCCGGAAAATTCCCGTGGTCTTCACCCACGGCCTGATGTCCGGCCCCGCCACCTTTGCCAACCTGACCAACCGCCTTCTGGTGGATCCCGTCATCCGGGAAAACTACCAGTTCTGGTTCTTCGGCTATCCGTCCGGCCTGGCCTGGACCATTCCGGCCAGCAGGCAGCGGAAGGCCCTGGAGGAACTCATGCAGGAATACAATCCCCGCGGCGACTCCAGGGAAATGAACAACATCGTCATGGTGGGGCACTCCATGGGCGGCCTCATCACCCGCTTCAACAACTCCACCAAGCCCTGGACGCTGATGAAGGGCCTCTTTGAACTTCCCCCGGAAACCTTTGCAGACATGACGCTGGAGAACTGGAAAACCGGGCTGGAACCCCTGCACTGTGACGAGCCCATGCTTGAACAGCTCCAGAACAATTTTATCTTCTCCCCCGCCAGGGGCGTCACGCGCATCGTGTACATGGCCACCCCGCACCGCGGCTCCACCTTTGCGGACAACTGGATAGGGCGGCTGGGCCAGCGCCTGATCGACCTCCCGGCGGACATGCTGGAGGAAGTCACCCGCATCGCCACCCTCAGCCGCGGCATGTTCCTGCTCAACCCCCTGCAGCTGAAGGACGAACTCACCAGCATCCGCCAGCTTTCCCCGAACTCCTCCCTGGTCAAGTACATGTCGGAGCTGCGCGGGGACCCGAACGTTCCCGTCCATTCCATCATCGGGGACAGGGGCAGGAACGATACGCCCCACTCCTCCGACGGCGTGGTCAAGTACCGCTCCTCCCATCTGGACTGGAGCGCCAGTGAAAAAATCGTCCCGTCCGGGCACAGCGTGCAGGACGACCCCGCCGCCGCCGTGGAACTGCGGCGCATCCTCCGGGAGCACCTGGCCAAGGTCAAGGGCCGCCAGGCGCTGGAGGAAGCGGACGCACGGGCCGCCACCCCGGTATGGCAGTCCAACCCCGCCCCGCCCATCATCCTGAAAAGGCCGTAACAGAAACCGGAGCTGCTCTTCCAAAGAATCGTCCGTACCCTTTGTCTCCGGGGAAAAGGATTTCTTCATTCCACACAGTTCCTCCCCTTGCCCGTGCCGGCAAACTTAAACGGACTATACAGGCAAATTTTAAGAAAAATGTATATCGTCTTTCATCCTATTGTGGATTTTTTCTAACAAATAGATAATATTGATGTCTGTAAAAGGAAGGTACTGAGCGTAATAATTATTATATTATTTTTTGATGGAAAAAATCGTTATGTTTCATAGGCAAACAAAAATTTGCAAATAAACTTTATTGACACTGGCTCTGGATCATGCTACTGGGAAAATGATCATGGAGGATTGCTCTCCTCTAATTTCATCATCAATCCCAGTTCTTTAATGCCTTATGAATACTCCAACTACTTCTTCTGCCGGCACCCCTTCTTCCATCCCCGCTTACCGCAAATGGTACTTTGGCTCTACGGCCAAACCCATGCCGCGTGGCATGCGCGCCTCTCCGGAGCCCGATCCGCTACCGTTCGAGGAAATCCACGAACACGATGAAATTACCGTGGGACCGCCCAGTACGTCGGCGGATGGACACAGTGCTCACGGTTACTTTACCATTCCGGAAGGAGCGGACGGTAAAAAGCTCTACGGCACCTGTTCGCTCTTCCTGGGGGTGGACGACTGGGGCAGCCTGGAAGTGAAGGACTCCAGCGGCAGCGTGGTGGCGCAGGTGGACCTGAAGAAAGACTCGCAGACGGCAGGCAAGCAGGGCGGCCATAAATACCACACGGGGACCGGCGGGGCGCAGCTGCCCTCCGGCTCCTACATTTGGGAAGTCAACCAGACCAACATCGACTACAAGCCTGAAAAAGACAACGTCTCCATCTGCAACTATAGCATCGACGTGGTGCCGACGGAGCCGGGAGGCAAGGAGGAGCCCGAGAAGTGCCCGTGCGAGGGAGACACGTGTGATAACAGCGGCGGAACGCCGCCTTCCCCGTCGCTGGCCCGGTCGGGCTCCGCGGTGGGGAATAGCACGCTGGGAAACTACTCCTCCGCAGGGTGCAGTGTGAGTGCGGAAAGCACGGCCACCCTGATGTACTGGTCCTGCAACTTCGGAATGTTCCGGGGACTGGGAGGGATTCCTGCGGGCCTTGTGGAACTGAGGGCTGAGGAAACTGTCTCCGGCCTGGAAAGCCCCTCCTCACTGGCCTACAACCATCCGTTGAACAGCCGCCTGGACGTGCCCGAAGGGGGAATTGTACCCGGAGTGCGTTTTGATCTGGTGCAGGGAGACCGGGTGATTGCCATGCGCTGCTATATGAACGGGTCCGTGCTGCCCGTTGGCGTGGACACGTCGGGCGGAGGACGGGCAACGCTGGACACGGTGGAAGGACAATCCTGCCTCCGCTGGATCGTGGAAGACGGCAGCCAATACCTCTTCTCGGCGGAAACAGGAATGCTCCTCTCCTACACCACCACCGACAAGCAGGTCATCTCCAACGCGTCATCCTACCTGGACGTCAAGCATGCCGAAGACGGCTCGCTGAGGCAAATCTGGAACCTGTGGGACGGCCTGCTCAACGTGGAAAACGTCACCTCCACGGGCTACATCATCGCGCTCTACACGCCTGGGCAAATCACCGGAACGGACGAACAGGGATTTTATACGGTCACCGGGACACCCTTTAAAACATTCAACCTTTCCCTTTCCGCGGACGGCCACTTCACCGTCACGGAACAGGCGCCGGCTAGGCAGCCCTACGCCGTCACCTGGTGGAACGACGGCCTGGCGTGGAACATGCGGCAGGGCACGGGGGAAGACGCCGTCACGACCATCCGCACGCGCACGGAGCTGGAACCGGAAGACTCGGTCTGGCAGCTGGTGACGGAAATCTCCAAAGGAGGTATCGTGGCAGAGCGCACCTGCTCCATATATCAAACGACGGACGTAGGCGATCTGCTGCTCACTCAAGTGGAAGGCTATCAAAGCCAGGAAGCCCAGACCACGCAATACGCCTACGACCAGTGCGGACGGCTCAAGACGGAAACTGCCCCGGACGGCAGCCAAATTCATTACGCGTATGACCTCTACGGACGCCTGCTCTCCCGCGACGAACCGTGGGCGGAAAGCGGCAGGCGCATCACGCGCTACACCTATGCCTATTCGGGAGAAGCCGACTTCAACGACGAACCCGCCACGGAAACGGTAGACCTGCTTCCGCTGGAAGGACACGTCAAGACGCTGACCACCATTGCCTACAAGTACACGACGGCCAATCACGTCAAAAGGACGGAAAAGCGGGTCACCGGACTGGGAGTAACGGGCACGCGCCTGACGGCCACGGAACAATGGCTGGCCGGCGCGCCCGACGTCTATGCCCGCGGACGCACCCGGATGACCCGGGACCTCACCGGCGTGCAAACCTGGCACGACTACGCGGCAACGACGGAGCACGGCGCCCTCTACACGGAAACGTTGGAAACGCGCGTCAACGGGGAAACCGTGCCGGGACAGAGCACGCGCACCACGACCTGGATCACGGCGGAAGGGCAGCGCGTCAGGGAAGAAAGCTACGCCCTGCTCACCGGCGGGGAATGGGCGCTCACGGACAGCGCCTCCTATGAATTTGACACGCAGAACAGGTGGGTGAAGCGGACGGCGGGCAATGGCCGAATAACGGAGCGCGAGCTGATGTGCGACGGGCGCCTGTTGTGGGACATTGATGAAAATGGTGTAAGAATGGACTATGCCTACGACACGGCGCGCCAACTGGTGGAAACCACGCGTTCCGCCGTAATGGACGGGGAAACCGTCATCACGCCGGAAACCATCACCACCTACACCCTGGATGCGGCGGGGCGCATCCTCTCTACGCGCCGGGATACGGGGGCCATGACGACCAGCGAAAGCTCGGAGTACGACTTGCTGGGGAGGATAACTTCCTCTACGGACGTCCTGGGACGAGTCACCACCTACGCCTACAGCGAAGACGGTCTGACGACGACGCAAACCACTCCCTCCGGAGCCACGTTCGTCACGCGCAACGCGCCGGACGGAACGGTCCTGGAAGAATCCGGCACGGGACAGCGGCATATCATCTATTCCCTCGACTTGGTTGCCGACGGCGTTCGGACCTTCACGAAAGCCGTCTCCGGGGAAACGGAAACCGAACTGCAGCGTAGCGTCGCCAACGGTGCCGGGGAAATTCTGCGCACGGGCCGGCCCAACACCATCGGGGGAGTCATTTACACGAGGAACACCTATAACGCCAAGGGACAGCTGACCAAGGAACAGACAGATGCGGAAACCGCAGCTACGACGATGGCGCCGACCCTGTGGGAATACGACGACTTCGGCAATAAGGTCAAGGAAACCTGGAAGCTTGCCGATCCGGCCACCGTGTCCAACTCGCGCATCACCACGTGGAGCTATGGCGTGGAACAGGCGCAGGACGGCGTCTACCGCGTCGTCACGGCGACTAGGAACAACGGCCAAGGGACTACCTATGGCGAAACGCAGAAGACGCTGGTTTCCTCCCTCTCGTCCACGCTGGAAAGCAAAACCGTCTTCATCGGTCCCAGAGGAAATATATCCACACAGTGGAGCGAATACGGAACAGGCGCCCTGCGGACGCAAAAAAGCAGCATCCCCACTTCCAATGTCACGGCCACCGCGACGGTCATCGACGACTTTACTACCACGCAGACGGACCACGCGGGCATTACTTCCACGCAGACCCGAGCCTATGCGGAAACCGGCATCATCTACACTAACACGGACGGACGGGGCAACACCATTACGACACGTACCGACATCGCCGGGCGCACTGTTTCCGTTACCGACGCGGCGGGCAACACGGCTTCTACCGCCTACGATCCCTGGTTTGACCAGCCTTCCGCCGTCACCAACGCCCTCGGGAAAACGACATGCTACAACTACGATCTCCGGGGCCGCAATACGGCGCAATGGGGAACGGGCGCCCAGCCCCTGCTCTTCGGCTACGACGAAGCCGACAGAATGGTCAGCCTTACCACCTTCCGGGAGGACGCGGGCGACATCACCACCGACCCCACGGGACGCACGGACGGAGACGTCACCACCTGGAGCTATGATGAAGCCACGGGGCTGTTGGCGCGTAAAACCTACGCGGACGGAACGCATGAGGACACCGCCTACAATGCCCTGAACCTCAGATCCACGCTCACAGACGCGCGCGGGGTGGTCACCACCTGGGGCTACAATCTGAAGAAAGGGGTCAACACCTCCGTCTCCTACAGCGACTCCACGCCCGGCATCCAGTACGCCTACAACTGCCTCAACCAGCTGACCCAGGTGACGGACGCCTCAGGCTCTCGCACCATCACTTACACTCCCTACAACGAACCGGACACCGATAGCATCACCATAGGAGGCGCCTCCTGCCAGCTCCAGGAAAACTACGATGCCTACGGCCGGTCCTCCGGCTATACCCTGAAACAGGGAACCGACGTCCTCCAGGAAGCAAGCCAGGGCTATGAAGCCAACGGGAGGCTTGCCGGCGCCGGAATCGTGCACGGAGGAGAAGAACAAACCTTCGCCTACGGCTACCTGGCGGGAAGCAGCCTGCCCTCCAGCCTCGCGATGCCCAACGGCATCGTCCGGGAACTTGCCTATGAAGAACACCGTGACCTGGCAGTGGCCATAAGCTGCCGTCTGGGGGGAACCGCGCTGGTCTCCCGCAGCCAGAGCTACGACGCATTGGGACGCCCGGTCACCCGCACCCAGCAGCGGGGAACCGAAGCAACTCGTACTGACAGCTTCAGCTACAACGGCAGAAACGAACTCACCGGGGCTACTCTGGGAACAGCCCCCTACGGTTACAGCTACGACAACATCGGCAACCGCAAGACGGCGCGGGAACTGGCCGAGGAACTTTCCTACGCGGCCAACAACCTCAACCAGTACACAAGCATCGAAGAAAAAGCGGAGGCGCCTTTTGTGCCGACGTACGACGCCTCGGGCAACCAGACCCTCATCAAAACCTCGACGGGCATTTGGACAGTAGTCTACAACGCGGCCAACCGCGCGGTGAGCTTCACCAGCCAGGGCGGCAGTACGGTGGTGGAATGCGGCTACGACTACCAGGGACGCCGCTACATGAAGAAGGTCACCGTCAACGGAACGGTCGTCAGCCATGAACGCTACCTGTACCGTGGCTACCTGCAACTAGCGGCGTTGGACATGCTGGACAACCGGAACGTGCTTCGGACACTGCTGTGGGATCCACTGGAACCGGTGGCAACGCGTCCCCTGGCCCTGGTGCAGGAAAATGCCCTTTACTGCTATGGAGTTGACTTTAACAAGAACGTCACGGAGGTGTTCGCTGGAGAGGGAGCTATTGCGGCAACTTATGACTACTCGCCATACGGACAGGTTGTTTCCACGGGGGACCTCGTCCAGCCGGTGCAGTGGTCCAGCGAGATGAACGATGTAGAATTGGCCCTGGTCTATTACAACTACCGTTATTACAATCCCGCCGATGGAAGGTGGATCAATCGTGATCCCATCACTGAAGAAGGGGGATGGAATTTGTATGAATTTATGGGTAATATATGCGTATATAAATGTGATTATCTTGGATTAAAAGACTGGACATGTGATAAAAAACATTTGGGGTGGTACGATAAATTATCCTTTACATTAACAAATACCATTGGAGGAGAGGAATACGCAGTATCTGATCCCCAAAGTGTTATTATTGGTACTTTTAAAGAAAAGCTTCAAGATGCAGCAAAAAGTATATTAGAGCAGGAAATAGACGGCAGACAAATTATTGAAGCAGCTAGAAAAGCTGTCAATGATAATTGGTTTATGCGAAGTCTTTCTGGAATAGTACAAAATACTCGAACGAATGCATATATATTGGAAGAAACAAAACTAAGTGTTAAGTTGGAATATTGTTGTTGTGAAATTGACAATAAAGGTAAAATAAAATATTTTATGAATCCTGTATCGGGCGTAGATAGCTTTAATCTAATATTCAGTCTAAAAGAAGCTAGTATGAGAAGAATGAACACCTATACTAATCAATTAAAAGTCATGCTAAAAAGAACTGCATCGAACCTTAAGAAGAAAGCATGTAAAAAGCAAAAAAAATGAATAATCTTAAATTTATATTTTACTTATCAGGAATATACTTGATTGCAGTTCCTGATAACATAGTCTTGGCAGAATCTTCATCATGCATCCCAAGCCATGCAACCAAAATAAATAAAATAAGATCAGGATTGCCGATGGTGCAATTTTATGAGAAAACTTTGGCATTGTATATAGAAGCAAAATTAGCATATTCTACTTCTGAATTGCCATCCTCTTTATTTAAGCTTCTTACAGGTTGCTCTCAAAAAGATATAAGTAAGTCTTCTGTAAATTTTTTAACCGATATAATATACGATTATCTTATAGCCGTTAAAACTCATCAGATACCTAGATCTGCCGAAATTGAAGCCATATTAATTAACCATCTTCTAATGAAGGATGAAGGGGATGACAAGGTCATTAACTCAATCAACAGACGAATCGGACCAGAAACCGGTATAAAAATAAGAATTTATTCAGATTCTGAGATAAACGATATTTCAGATAATTTATCTCATACTATTTTTCCTTTAGGTAGTTTTGAAGACTTATCTTCTTATCCGATATGCTCTATTGATTCTTATTCTCCTGAACTAATATTATACGTTTATGAAAATGGTGTTTATAATTTAAAAAAATGTGTAGAATTTTTAAATAAAATGAAACCTTCTGATATGTTTTTTAATGTGCATGATTATTATTCAAATAAACTGAATTTACTTTTATTTAAAACATGGAACATGTTAAAAAAAGAAAAATACACAGAAAGTCAATGGGAGCTATTTTATAGCATTCCCCTATCATCTATAGAAATAAAGAAATAAAAATCCTTTTGAATGTTTAGATTTTTATAAAAAATAAAGTCTACGATTTTCAATTTTTAATTTGAATCCTAATTACCGCAATCGTGCGATGAGCTTCACCAGCCGGGACGGCAGTACGGTGGTGGAATGCGACTACGACTACTAGGGACGCCGGTACATGAAGAAGGTCACCGTCAACGGAACGGTCGTCAGCCATGAACGCTACCTGTACCGTGGCTACCTGCAACTAGCGGCGTTGGACATGCTGGACAACCGGAACGTGCTTCGGACACTGCTGTGGGATCCACTGGAACCGGTGGCAACGCGTCCCCTGGCCCTGGTGCAGGAAAATGCCCTTTACTGCTATGGAGTTGACTTTAACAAGAACGTCACGGAGGTGTTCGCTGGAGAGGGAGCTATTGCGGCAACTTATGACTACTCGCCATACGGACAGGTTGTTTCCACGGGGGACCTCGTCCAGCCGGTGCAGTGGTCCAGCGAGATGAACGATGTAGAACTCGCCCTGGTCTATTACAACTATCGTTATTACAATCCCGCAGACGGCAGGTGGATCAATCGTGACCCCATCGCTGAAGAAGGCGGATGGAATTTGTACGGGTTTATAGAAAATGTTGTAATAAACAAATATGACGGTTTAGGGTTAAAAAAGGGATTCACAAAAACAGGCGATCCGTGTCCGAAATGTTGTAAAGGATGTGAAAGATCGCAGGAAAGGCCAGTTATTAAAGATGCAGGAACAAAAGGAATTGATGTTAAGGCATCAGTTGAAAGTCCTATGTTCACATCCAAATGCGAACATAATGGTACATGTAATGAAAATTGTTGCTATGTAGTTTATACTTGGTTTGATTGCTATAACAAAACATGTTATAGTCAAACAGGTGATACTTTCAATAGAAAAGTCCAACCTTTGAGAGGAGTAGGAAGAGCTCGGAGTGCATTAGGAGTAAGCGTTCAAGCCTATAAATGGTGTTCCTGTAATAAGGGAAAATGGGAATGCCATAATGTATTGTTGTTAAGTAATACATTATTATATCAAGTAGATAATCCGAATAATCCGAAAGAATGGATTCTTATAATTCCTAATAAAAAATAATTAATAACTATGAATAAAATATTTTATGTAGCTTTTATATTGTTATGTACGCACTGTTCTGACATTAAACAACAAAATGTTGAGAAAAACATTTTTAGTGAATTAAGTGATAAGGCGCATTTTGATCTTATTTATACAGAATGGTTTATGTACCAAGCAGGATCCCTTCGCAATCTCGTTCCAGGAAAATATAATTTCTCTAAATTTGATGTTACTCCAAACGATATCATCGAATTTCAGAAATTAGAAATTAAAAACAAGTATAGTCAGAAAAATGATTCACAAAGAAAGAAACAAATAGAGACTTGGATAGAAGATCAAAGAAATGCAATTGCTGCATTAAATATGGAGAAGCATATAAAATTAGAAAAAACAGATATTCAGAATTTAATAAATATGCTTAATGAACAGGCGAAATATGTCAATAAGCTGTATTTACAAATGTCAGTACTGGATTTTCCTGAGAAAATAAATACTCCAACTTATGATTGCGCTGGGGCATCCGACTACCCGCACCCAGTAGCGGAAAAACGAAGTAGTCCATAGCGACAGCTTCAGCTACAACAGCAGGAACGAACTCACCGGAGCTTCTCTAGGCACGACGCCCTATGCCTCAGCTAGACAACATCGTCAACCGCAAGACGGTGTAGAAACTGGCCGAAGAACTCATCTACGCGGTCAACGAACTCAAGCACAGTACACTAGCATCACCCTCCACTCTGGATCTGGATCAACCCTTTGTTCCCGACTATAACGCTTCGGCCAACCAGACGCTGATTAGAACTTCAACGGGCATCTGGACCACAGTATACAATGAAGCTAACCGTGCGGTGAGCTTCATCAGCCAGGACGGCAGTACGGTGGTGGAATGCGGCTACGACTACCGAGGGCGCCGTTACATGAAGAAAGTAACTGACAGAGTTGAAACGATATCTATGAATCGTACATCGTATTTGGTGTTTTTGATCAGGCAATAGGCAAGTTTATACAAGAATTATCGACAACGTTAAAATGTATGATTCTTCGTGATAGGCAAAAAATACTCATCAAGAAAGAGATCAACGGCTCCAGTGCCTGGAGACATCCAATTTCTCCATAACATCTTCCTTACATACCCTGCATGACCTGCCCCCTCCCTCGGGATCAGGCATCCGCAGTCGCGGAGGCCTGGGAACGCTCCCGCCTCTCCCCCTCATCTACTCCAACTCTGAGAACGAACGCTTCCTCATTGAAATTTCAGGAAAAACCCTGCGCGTCTTCTCTCTCGCCTCCGCGAGGAATTAGTCCAATTTGACGCGGAATTCGGGGAGGAAAAGGCTCTGCACAGGAAGCGAGTAAATAAGCTTCTCCTCTTCATCCATCCGGCATACCCCGCATGTTCTGAAACGCGAAAACTATCAAAGGAAGTTCGAACCCTGCTCCTTCAAGGTCCCTTGACGCCACCCCGGCCACCGAAGAGTTTCTGAGGCGTTCAATGATAAGATTAACTTGAGGCTGCAAAAATTGAAGCTTTATCTTTCACACCCAGATTTACGATGTACTGGGACGATCGGGTTCCCTATCATGCAGAAAAGGCCGTAATGCCCGCGCTTATTTCCCGAAATTCCCCCGTTCCGCCCCATGCATGACATCCTATGGCTGCTCCTGACGTCCCTGCTGACCGGCTGGATGATGTTCAGGACAAGGAAGGAAGAACATTTTTCCGGTAAGAAACAGGTTCAGGAAATCGTTAACAAATACAAACTCCTTGCTGAGTTTGCCGGCTCCCTATTCCTCATTCTGTTATGCCTGTTGCTCGCATCCGCCGTTTTCCTGTCAAACGGATGTCCGGAAACGGCTCTTTTCCTAGCCACCCTGTACATGGTGGCTTTAACAACCGCCACAGTTATCCACCTGCTTTGCCGCATCCGCAAGAATTGGGATGAACATGATTTTTACATGGCCATGGCCAATCGGACAGGAATGTCTCTCAGGCGCCTGAAGCAACTGAAATTTTTCCTGCTGATTGCGGCTTGCTCCGGACTGGTTTGTTCAGCCTTCCGGGTTTTGCCCAGCAGGTAAGGAAAAAGTTATTTCCCGGCCACGGAATGAAGAGGAAACAACCCTTCCTGAAAACGGAGGGGGCATCCGGCTTTTCCAACAAACTTCCCCGTCAGGAAAAACCATTGCGCCAGCGGAAGGAACAGGCCCGTCAACCGTATGGATACGGAAAGAACGGCCCCTCGGGACGCCTTCTTCAAAGGAGAGCGTCCGCCCCGCCCGGAAAAGGCCGTTCCGGCCCGGCACGAGCGGTTTCCGTTCAGCGTCAGGACATCCCGCCAGCAAAATATGCCCGCTTATAGAGTTGCTTCCGGCAAGGATTTTAAGGTAGACTGTTTGCCGATACTATTCCACCTCCCTTTTCCATGCCTGCCGACGATTCCCTTTCCATGGACCAGATTTCCGCCCTCTTCCCCCAGCTGGAAAACATCCAGCTTGTCGGGGCCAAAGGCCCCCAGCAAATTTTCACCGCCACCCTGAAATCCAATTTCGCTCCCGTCATGCTGCGGGTGGTTCCCACGGAGGAAGCCGGAGTCTTCGGCTGGGATCCGGAATTCATCGTCCGCTCCCTCACCATTGTGGAACAGGCGCACCAGGGCCTTCTGCGCGTTTACGAAGTGGGACAGGCAGGACCGTTCACCTTCATCATTTCCGAACACTCCCCCTATCCGCGCCTGGCGGACCTGGAAACCCTCCCCCAGATATCCCCCCAGGCGGCGCTCAACCTGGTGCGGAACATGGCGGAAGGCCTGCTGACGCTGCACCGGAAAAACATCTTTCACGGCGGCATCACGCCCAAACTGATTTCCCTGCGCGCGGACGGCGGAGACGCCCTGCTGCTGCCCATCAACATTTATCCCGCGCAGCCCCCGGTAGACATGGGGGACTTCGCCTCTCCGGAATGGGTCACCGGGGCGGAAGCCGCCTTCACGCCGGGCATGGACATTTACGCCCTGGGGCTGACGCTCTACATCCTGCTGACCCGCAAGACGCCGATGGAAGCGGGCTTCGCCATGCCCTCCACACTGATCAAGTGCAGCGACGCCGTGGACGCCGTGGTCTCCCGGGCCATCAATCCGGACACCCGCGAACGCTACCGGAACCTGGGGGACTTTATCACGGACCTGGACAAGGCCATCGCCAGCCCCACGGGAAGAAACGCGGCAGCCATTCCTCCCCGGCCGTCCTCAACGCCCGTCCCCGCCATGAATATGCAGAAAGGGCAGACCAATGTTTACTACTACCTTATCCCGGCCCTGATCGTAGGCATTGTGCTGACCTACACCTGCATCCTGTACAAGAAGGACGTCGTCAGAATGCGCAATGACTACAACGAACAGGTGCAGAAGGAAAACAACGCGAAGGCGGATGAGGCGAGAAAAGCGAACAGGGAAGCGCGCCGCCATGCTCCGGCAACGCCTGCGCCCTCTGCCCCGGCCGTCGCGGAAAACACCACTCCGGCCCCTGCGGTTCCCGCACCTGCCCCGCTCCCGCATCCGGAACCCGTGCCTGCAGCTCCCAAACCCTCCGCCGAACCCGGCAAAGTCAACTGGAGCCTTCAGCCCGGCGTCAAGGTGCGCCAGAGCTCCAACCGCAACATGCTGGGCGCCTACGGTCCGGAAAAGGCCGTGGACGGCAATACCAGCTCCGAGCTTTCCGACGTTTCCATCAGCGCCACCGGCGTGGCGGAAGGAAAAACCGCCTGGTTCGGCATCGACTTCGGCAAGGAGACCAACCGCACCATAGAAAAAGTGGTTATTTACACGCCAGCCAACCTGACTCTGCTGGGCACCATGGAGGAATTCAAGGTGATTCTGTACGACAATGACAAGAACGTGCTGGCGGAAAAAACCTTCAACACCACACCCTCGGAAAAATCCACCAACGTCACCACCTGGAAGCTGGAAGCTCCGGTCAAGGCGCGCGCCCTGCGCGTGGAATCCACCGATCCGGCCCATCCGCTGGCGCTGACGGAAGTGGAGGCATACGGCCCGGAAGAAGCGGCGGAAACACCGGCCCCCGCACCTGCGGAAGAATAATGCCTGCGGAACCGTTTTCAGCCGGAATTCCGCCCCTCCGGAAGCTCGGCGTCCTCTTGTTCCTCCTGTGCCTGTTTGCCCTGACGCTGGCCGGGGGCACCTTCTATCTGCTTTTCCACGATCTTCCCCTGATTCAGCAAGCCATCTCGGAAACGCTGGCTCAAACCATGAAGGAACTCCAGGAAGGGGACCGCGCCTCCCTTTCCCTCTCCCTTGCCAGGGCGGAGGCAGGCTCCGCCGCTCCGTTTACGCTGGACGGCGGCCTGTTTTACCTGTCCATGGCCGGGCTGGTGGTCTGCTGGCTGATGCTGGTTTACCGGCTGGCGCAGAATGCGGAAACGGTGAAGAAGGGAGCCATGCGCGCCTCTCCCCTGCTCTGCGTCCTTTCCTTCTTCCTCCCCGTGGGCAATATCTGGATGCCCCTTCAAGCCATGCTGGACGTCAACAAGGCCCTCTCCTTCCCCGGCCCTTCACGCGGAAAAGGCTGGATATGGCTGGCCTGGGCCGTCAGCGTGCCGGGTTCCCTCTTCCTGTACACGCTGTTCCAGCCCCTGTTCCATTTCTCGGAGACGCTCCGGGCATGGGCGGAAGAAAGCCCGGAAAACGTGCTTGCGCTGGACCGGGAGCTGGAAGCCCTGCTGAACGGCATGGTGCGCCCCGTCATCATGTACAACGGAACGGCCTTCCTGGTGAGCCTGGCAAGTTCCGTGCTGATGATGCTCCACTTCTATTTCCTGCAAAAGAGGCTGGCCAACCGCCTGCCTTCCTGATTAGCTCCCTCCCCCCGGCAAAGCCCC
>OKSB01002639.1_pt1 | contig 15568 bp, 10 predicted proteins | sample 1601171 | NCBI WGS metagenome assembly OKSB01 (sample SAMEA3541496, study PRJEB24748) | human gut metagenome | biome: human gut; feature: human-associated habitat; material: faeces | place: China | collected 2012 | reverse complement strand
GGTCATGTCGCTGCAGCCGTACCACACGGGCGGAGGCACGGCCATCCCATCAAAGCGCCCGGCCCATTCCTCCTCCAGCCCAAACACCGAGGCGTAGGGAAGGACGTCGTAAAAATATTCGGGGTTTTCCGCGGCCAGCGCACGGATGCGCGGCAGCTCGGATTCCTCAATGAATTTCCGCAGGCCCAGCAGGCGGCCGGCCATTTCCAGGCGGTACTCTGTGGGCTGGGCGATGCGCGGCGCGGCAAGGCACGCCAGCAGGGCCAGCAGATAGCTTCCCAGCACCGCCCACAGCGGCGTCAGCGCATACAGGGCCGCGCCGTAGGCAAGCCCCGCCGACGCGGCGGCGCACAGGCCCACGCCGGTTCCCCAGCCGATGCGCGCCCCCCGGCCGGAGAACTGCCAGCGCTCCGCCGCCGCATACAGCAGCAGGCCGAGCGAATACACATCGGCCGAGGCGTCGCGCGTGCCGCTCCAGAAGACCTCGGGCGCCATGAATTCCAGCTCCTCGGTCGTCCAGTCCTTCGTGTCCGTGCGGGCGGGCGCACCGAGACCGACCGTGCCGTCGGAAGCGCGGCTGATATTGTCCGGGCGGATGCCGCCGTGATATGCCCCGCGCGCCGCCAGGATGCGGCACAGCGCCTCGGCCAGCGCGGTCAGCTCCGCGCGCGAGAGCGTCTGCAGCCGGTCACCGAGCAGGCAGGCAGGATCCAATGCGTGTTTGTCCATGTGATACGCACCTCTTTATGTCCGTGTTGGCATGTTTACATAACTTTATAAGATAAATAGTAACACACTTATGCCGTCAAGTCAATTCAATCTGACGCGCCGGGCGCGGGTTTGTTCCGCCCGAGGCGGCCGAACCAGCGGAAGGTCATCGGCCAGATGCCGGCGGCGAAGACGACCATGAGCGCATAGCGGATGAGATTGGCGATGTTGTGCCCGCCGCACAGCGCGAGCAGCGGCGCCTTGAGCACGGCGCGCAGGCCGATCGTGATGGCAAGGCCCAGCACGGCCTTGAGCACCTGCGCCCACCAGACGGCGCGCACGTCAAAGTGCACATACCGCCGGTCGAGCCAGTAGGCAAACGTCATGCCCAGCACCGCGCCGAGCAGCGTGTAGGCGTTCTTGCGGCCGGAGGCGAGGTTGGCGGCGTCCACGTCCGCGGGAAACAGCCAGAGCTCGGCAAAGAGCAGATACGCAAGGCCCAGCACGGCCATGGCGCCGAAGAGCCAGTAGAGCCGGTTCGGGTGGCGGTCAATGTCGCGAAAGAGCGGGTAGAGCGCGAACACCAGCACGAGCCCGATGCCGAACGACACGCCGACATCCAGCGGCGTGTGCACGCCGAGGTACATGCGCGAAAACGCCGTGAGCACGATCACCACGGCACAGACCACGCGCAGCCACGTCCGCCGCGTCCAGCGGCCGAGGCAGCCGAAGGAGGCGAAGACATTCTGCGTGTGCCCGCTTGGGAACGAGTAGCCGGTGGCCTCGGCCCGGGCGCTCTCGACGATCTGAAAATTCGGGTCCTTCACCCACGGGCGCGGGATGCGGAACACCAGCTTGAGAAACTGGTTGACGATCGTGCCGACGAAGCCGACCGTGAGCATATAGTACCCGCAGGACTTGCTCACGCACCAGAACACGATGATGGCGACGGCCATGAACACGATCTCGCCGCCGCAGTTGGTGAGCGCGCCGAGCACCGTGTCCAAAAACGGTGTGCGCAGCTTTGCCAGTGCATAAAGTAACTGCATGAAACGTTTCTCCCCTCTGTGTCTGTCTGCCGTCATTATAGCAAAGCGCGCCGCCGGATTCAACCGCAAAGGAAATTGACAGCGGCGGATGACGATGGTAGGATAAGGGCACAATATGATATATGGAGGCATGTCCCATGGACATCGAAAAAACCATCCGCGCGCTGGCCGGCCGCGGCTTCGCCGTGCGGCACTTCGCCACGGCGGGCGAGGCGGCGGACTATCTCGACGGCGCGATCGACGGCACCACCGTCGGCATCGGCGGCAGCAAGACCATCGACCAGCTCGGCCTGTACGACCGGCTCACCAAGCACAACACCGTCTGGTGGCACTGGCGCACGCCGGGCTTTGACACGCTCGACCATGCGCTGACTGCGCCCGTGTACCTCAGCAGCGCCAACGCCATCACGGAAGACGGCCAGATCCTCAACATCGACGGCCGCGGTAACCGCCTCGCCGCCATGGTCTACGGCATCGGCAAGACGGTGTACATCGTCGCGGGTACGAACAAGATCTGCCCGGACTTCGACAGCGCGCTCTCCCGCGCGCGCAACACCGCCGCCGCGCAGAACATGCAGCGCTTTGACGGCGACCAGCCGTGCCACACGGCCGGCCGCTGCCTCGACTGCCGCAGCAAGAGCCGCGGCTGCAACGCGCTGCTCGTGCTCTGGGGACAGATGATGGACATGGCCAAGGTCGAGGTCGTGCTCATCGACGAACCGCTCGGCCTGTAAGGAGGAGATCCCATGAAAGTTTTCAAGCGCATCAAGTGGAGCTACGTCGTGCTCAGCGCGATGTTTTTGCTCCTCGGCATCTATCTCGTCGTCAACCCCGAGACGTCGCTCATTATGATCTGCCGCATCCTCGGCGCGGCCATGGCCGTGTTCGGCGTGATGAAGATCGTGCTCTATTTCATCCGCGAGGTCGAGGGCGTGGCCATCCGGTTCGACTTTGCAGTTGGCCTGTTCTGCATCATCCTCGGCGCGCTCATGCTCTGGCGCGCGCCGGCACTGACGGACATCCTCTCGGTCATGATCGGTCTGCTTGTGCTCGTCGACAGCGTCTTTAAGCTGCAGGTCGCCGTCGATTCGCGGCGCATGGGCGCGCACTCGTGGTGGGTCACGCTCGTGTGCACGGTCGTGTGCCTGGTGCTCGGCATCCTGCTGGTCTTTAACCCCTTTGACGGCAAGCAGGTGCTCACGATCATGATGGGCGTGTCGCTCATCGTCGACGGCGTGCAGAACCTGTGCACCGTCGTGTATGCCGCCGTGTTTGTCAAGGACGTGAAAAATGCCGTGCACGACTTTGTGGACGAAGCCACCGCCGTCGAGACGACCGGCGAGGTCATCGGCGAGGACGACGCCGGGTCCAGGCCAGACGAAGGGCCGAAGGCGCCGTGAAACATTAAATTTTGCTCAATTTTGCCGGACGCGGGAATTTCTCCGCGTCCGGCTCTTTACTTTTCCGGTGCTTTGGTGTAAAAAAGATAGGAAAATGTATGCAAATCGAAGAAGTAAGGGGGGAGCTTCCGATGCTGGAGCAGAATTTTCAGAGCGTGTACGAGAAGTTCAAGCTGCAATTTTTCCGCCGCCTGTTTTCGCAGGTGCGCGAGCGCGAGGGCTCGCTGAGCGCGATGGAGGCGTTCTCCGTCGAGGTCATCCACGAGCTCGACGCGCCGACCATCGGTCAGTTTGCGGACTTTCTCGGCATCTCGCAGTCCAACGCAACCTATAAGGTCAACAGCCTCATCCGCAAGGGCTACATCGTCAAAGAGAACTCCGACACCGACCGGCGGGAATACCACCTGAAGCTGTCGGACAAGTTCTACTGCTACAACGGCCTCATGCAGAGCTACATCGACACCGTGATGGCGCGCATCCGCGAGCGGTTCACGGCCGAGGAGCTGGCGACGTTCGAGCACGTGCTGGCCGTCATGAGCGACGAGCTGATGCCCGAGTGCGACGTGCCGAAGAAGTGACCACACGCCCGGAAAACCGGCGGCAGCCAAGTTTGGCTGCCGCCGTTTTTTTACCTGCGGGGGGCAGACCATCCCAAAGTGCCCGAGGGGAAAAGCCCGCCTCGTATGAGATACAGCCATCGCCCTCTGGCGATGCCTCCCCTGTGTAAGTGGAGGTGGCGCGGCGCTCTGCGCCGCGACGGAGGGGTTGCAGATACCGGCCGCGGTGCAAAACCTGACTTATCAATCCCTCAGTCAGCCTCACGGCTGCCAGCTCCCTTTCCACAAGGGAGCCGGGGGTGCGGGACGGACACACGGCGCACCCCCGGATTTGCTGCGCACTTTCTAAGCCTTCCCCTGAGGAGAAGGCTTTGGCAGAGGCAGTCCCGGTCGAGCGGAAGCGCAAAGACGATCGCCTGCGCGCGTGACAGCAGGGACTCCCCTCCGTTTTCTTGTATTTGCGGGCAAAGTGTGGTTTAATAAGGAAAGAAACGATAGAAACGGAGCATCGCCATGACGATCGCAGTCATCGGCGCGGGCGCGTCCGGCATGATGGCCGCGCTGACCGCCGCCGAGCAACCCGAAAATGAGATCCTGCTCTTCGAGCGCCAGGCGCGCGTGGGGCGCAAGCTCGCCGTGACCGGCAACGGCCGCTGCAACCTGACGAACACCGGCGCCGCGCCCGAAAACTACCACGGCGCGCAGCCGGACTTTGCCGCGCCGGCGCTCGCGGCCTTCCCGCCCGCGGCGGCGCTGAACTGGTTCGCCGCGCACGGGCTCATGACCGTGACGGAGCCGGGTGGGCGCGTATACCCGCTCTCGAACGCGGCCAACAGCGTCGTGGACGTGCTGCGCTTCGCGCTCGTGCAGCCGAACATCACCCTGCGCGCGGGCGAGGCCGTGACGGCCGTGCGCCGGCAGGGGCGCGGCTTTGTCATCGAGACGGAGGATGCGGCCATCCCCGCCGATCGCGTCATCATTGCATGCGGCGGCGCGGCCGGGGCGAAGGCCGGCGGCGTGCGCGACGGGTATGCCCTGCTGCAGAGTCTCGGCCACCGGCGCACGGCGCTGCACCCCGCGCTCGTGCAGCTGACGACCGACCCCACTTATCCCCGCGCGCTCAAGGGCGTGCGCGCCGACGCGCGCGTGACGCTCACGCGCGGCCGGGCCATCCTCGCGCGCAGCGCGGGCGAGGTGCAGTTCACGGAAAAGGGTGTGTCCGGCCCGGCGATCTTTGAAATTTCCCGCGCGGCGAGCTGCGGCGGCGAGGGCCAGACCGTGACGCTCGACCTGCTGCGCGAACACAGCGCGCAGGCCTGCCTCGCGTTTTTGCAGGCGCGGCGGGAGGCCGCGCCCGCCCTCCCGTGCGAGGAGGTGCTGACCGGCACGGTGCACAACCGCGTGGGCAAGATGCTGCTGCGCTACGCCGCCGTCCCCGGCGGGCGGCCGCTCGGCGACGTGACGGACAGCGAACTCAAAGCGCTCGTGCGCGCGGCAAAGGGCTTCGCGCTGCCGGTGCGCGGCACGGAGGGCTTCGAGAGCGCGCAGGTCACGGCCGGCGGCATGCGCACGGACGAATTCGACCCCGCGACGATGGAGAGTCTTCTCGTGCCGGGGCTGTACGCCTGCGGCGAGGTGCTGGACATCGACGGCGACTGCGGCGGCTACAACCTGCAGTGGGCGTGGGCCAGCGGCCGCGCGGCCGGGAGGGCGTGCCGATGATCGCAATTTCGAACCTGAAGCTCGCCCCCGGCGCGGACGAGGCGCAGCTGCGCGCCCTTGCCGCCAGGGCGCTGAACGTGCCGCCGCAGGACATCACCGGCCTGCGCATCCGCAAAAAGTCGCTCGATGCGCGGCGAAAGGACGACATTCACTATGTTTACACCGTGGGCGTGACCGTGCGCGGGGACGAACGGAAGCTCGTCCGCCGCTGCCGCGGTGCCGCCATCGTGCAGGACAAGACCTACCCCATCCCCCGCATCGCGCCGCCGCAGACACGCCCCGTGATCGTGGGCTTCGGCCCGGCGGGGATGTTCGCGGCGCTGCTGCTCGCGCGCGCGGGGGCAAACCCCATCGTGCTCGAGCGCGGGCCGGACGCGCAGACGCGCAGTGCGCAGATCGCGGCGTTTCGCGCGGGCGGGCCGTTCGACCCGGAGTGCAACGTGCAGTTCGGCGAGGGCGGCGCGGGCACGTTTTCCGACGGGAAGCTCAACACCGGCACGCACGACGCGCGCATCGGCTTCGTGCTCGCGGAGTTCGCGGCGCACGGCGCGCCGGAGCACATCACCTACGACGCCAAGCCCCACATCGGCACGGACGTGCTCGTCGAGGTCGTGCAGAATCTCCGGCGCGAGATCATCGACCGCGGCGGCGAGGTGCGCTTCGGCCACCGTGTGACGGGGCTGTCCACGGAGGATGGACACATCGCAGCGCTGACCGTGGCCGGGCCGGCCGGCGGCTACACGCTCCCGGCGCGGCAGGTCATCCTTGCAATCGGCCACAGCGCGCGCGACACGTTTGAAATGCTGCACGCGCAGGGCGTGCCGATGGAGCCGAAGCCGTTTTCCATGGGCGTGCGCATCGAGCACCGGCAAAAAGACATCAATGCCGTGCAGTACGGCGCGGCGGCGGAGCGTCTGCCGGCGGCGGACTATTCCCTCTCCTGCCACCTGCCGGACGGGTCGAGCGCGTACACGTTCTGCATGTGCCCGGGCGGCGAGGTGTTCGCCGCCGCGTCGGAGGCGGGCGGCGTGTGCACCAACGGCATGAGCAATTCCCGCCGCGACGGGGAAAACGCCAACGCCGCCGTACTCGTGACGCTGCGGCCGGAGGACTTTCCGGACAAGCGCACCCTCGGCGGCATGTACTGGCAGCGCAGCATCGAGCAGCGCGCCTATGTGCGCGGCGGCGGCAACTACCACGCCCCGGCGCAGCTGGCGGGCGACTTTCTCGCCGGTCGCGCGAGCACCGGCCCCGGCCGCGTGCAGCCGACGTACCGCCCCGGCGTGACGTGGTGCGACCTGCACGACGTGCTGCCCAAGCGCATCACGGACACGCTCGCGCAGGCGCTGCCCGCCTTCGGCAAAAAGCTGCGCGGCTTTGACGACCCGGACGCCGTGCTCACAGCGCCCGAGACCCGCTCGAGCAGCCCCGTGCGCATCGTGCGCGGGGAAGATCGGTGCAGCACCGGCGTGCCCGGGCTCTACCCCTGCGGCGAGGGCGCGGGCTACGCCGGCGGCATCACAAGCGCCGCCGTGGACGGGCTGCGCTGCGCAGAGAGCGTGATCGCTGCACTCCAAAACGAGGCATGACCTGTGCCGAACGGCACATCCTATCATATAAGGAGGTTTCCACGATGAAAAACGAAGCGTTTGCACCCACGCCGGAGCTGCTGGCCAAGATGGACGCCTGGTGGCGCGCGGCGAACTATCTGTCCGCCTGCCAGCTCTACCTGCTCGACGACCCGCTGCTGCGCCGGCGGCTGACCGAGCGCGACATCAAGAAGAAGATCGTCGGCCACTGGGGCACCGTACCCGGCCAGAACTTCATCTACACGCACCTCAACCGCGTCATCAATGAATACGACCTCGACATGATCTATCTCTCCGGCCCCGGCCACGGCGGCAACGCCATGGTCGCGCAGGACTATCTCGATGGCTCGTACACCGACGTGTACCCGAACATCACGCGCGACGCGGCCGGCATGCAGCGCCTGTTCAAGCAGTTTTCGTTCCCCGGCGGCATCCCGAGCCATGTCGCACCCGAGACGCCGGGCTCCATCCACGAGGGCGGCGAGCTGGGCTATTCACTCGCGCACGCCTTCGGCGCCGTGATGGATAACCCCGACCTGATCGCCGCCTGTGTCGTCGGCGACGGCGAGGCCGAGACCGGCCCACTCGCCACCGCGTGGCACGGCAACAAGTTCGTCAACCCCATCACGGACGGCGCGGTGCTGCCGATCCTGCACCTCAACGGCTTCAAGATCGCCAACCCCACGCTCTTTTCCCGCATCAGCCACGAGGAGCTCGAGATGTTCTTCCGCGGCTGCGGGTGGGAGCCGCGCTTCGTCGAGGGCGACGACCCCGCCGAGATGCACGCGAAAATGGCCGAGACGATGGACTGGGCCATCGAGGAGATCCACGCCATCCAGCAGCACGCGCGCACCGCAAACGACACCGCGCGCCCCTACTGGCCGATGATCGTGTTCCGCGCGCCGAAGGGCTGGACCGGCCCCAAGGAAGTGGACGGCAGGCAGGTGGAGGGGTCGTTCCGCGCGCACCAGGTGCCGATCGCGATGGACAAGCCAGAGCACCTCGTGCAGCTCGAGGAGTGGCTGCGCAGCTACCACCCCGAGGAGCTCTTTGACGACAACGGCACGCTCATCCCCGAGCTGCAGGCCCTCGCGCCGAAGGGGCAGCGCCGCATGGGTGCGAACCCCCACGCCAACGGCGGATTGCTGCTGCGCGAGCTGCGCATGCCGGACTTCCGCACGTATGAGCAGCCCGTGCCGGCGCCCGGCGCCGTCGAGGCGCAGGACATGACCGTGCTCGGCGCGTTCGTGCGCGACATCATGCGCGAGAACATGGACGCGCGCAACTTCCGCATTTTTGCCCCCGACGAGACGGCCTCCAACCGTCTGAGCCCGGTGTTCGAGGTCACGGGCCGCCGCTGGGTCGCCGAGGCGACGGACAACGACGAGTTCCTCGACCCGGACGGCCGCGTCATGGACTCCATGCTCTCGGAGCACATGTGCGAGGGCTGGCTCGAGGGCTACCTGCTCACCGGCCGCCACGGCTTTTTCAACAGCTACGAGGCCTTCATCCGCATCGTGGACTCCATGGTCGCGCAGCACGCCAAGTGGCTGAAGGTCTGCAACCAGCTGCCCTGGCGGCAGGACATCGCCTCGCTCAACTACGTGCTCGCCTCGAACGTGTGGCAGCAGGATCACAACGGCTTCACGCACCAGGACCCCGGCTTCCTCGACCACGTGTCGAATAAGAAGGCCGACGTCGTGCGCATCTATCTGCCGCCGGACGCAAACTGCCTGCTCAGCTGCTTTGACCACTGCATCCGCAGCCGGAACTATATCAACGTCATCGTGGCCTCCAAGCATCCGCGGCCGCAGTGGCTGACCATGGAGCAGGCCGTGCGTCACTGCACGCAGGGCGTGAGCATCTGGGAGTGGGCCAGCAGCGACCAGGGCGCAGAGCCCGACGTCGTCATGGCCTGCTGCGGCGACACGCCCACGCTCGAGACGCTCGCCGCCGTGACCATCCTGCGCGAGAAGCTGCCGGAGGTGCGCGTGCGCGTCGTGAACGTGGTCGACCTCATGAAGCTGCAGCCGCATTCCGACCACCCGCACGGCCTCACGGACGAGGACTACGACCTCATCTTCACGAAGGATAAGCCCGTCATCTTCGCCTTCCACGGCTATCCGAAGCTCATCCACGAGCTGACGTACACCCGCCACAACCAGAATATGTTCGTCTGCGGCTACGTCGAGGAGGGCACGATCACGACGCCGTTTGACATGCGCGTGCTCAACGAGCTCGACCGCTTCCACCTCGTCATCGACGTCATCAAGCGCCTGCCCCAGCTCGGCAACCGCGGTGCCTACGCTGTGCAGCAGATGCGCGACAAGCTCGTCGAGCACCGGCAGTATATCGCCGCGCACGGCGTCGACCTGCCCGAGATCGCCAACTGGCAATGGACCGGCAGCACCAGCGCCGCCACGAGCTCCGAGCGCTGAGCGCAAACCCGCCCGCGCCGGACAGCCGCACGCGAGCGCGCGCAACGGCCGTTTCCGGCCCCGGCGACCGCATATCCGCCGCCCGCCCCGTTCGGGGCGGGCGGTTTCCTTTCTTTTGCAGCTATTTTCTTTTTCTTCCTTTTTTGCGGCGGCACAGTTTGTGCATTTTGGCGCGTTTTTGCATGACAGTCCTGCAGGACACGGTACTTTCTGTGAAAAAAGTTCCGCAATCTTTGTGCAAAGTGACAGTTTTTGGCCATTTCCTATGTTAAAATTTAGATTTTTCGTTTCTCCCTTGTGGAAAATATGCAATTCCGCTATAATAGTGCCTTGAGGTGATTTTCATGTTCAAAATCGTCAATAACGAAAGATTATCTGACAATATGTTCCGCGTCACGTTCGAGGCCCCGCTCGTCGCCCGCAAGGCACAGCCGGGTCAGTTCCTGATGTTCCGCGTCGACGAGTTCGGCGAGCGCATGCCCATCACGATCTCTTCCTACGATCGTGAGGCCGGCACCGTGTCGGTCATCATGCAGCGCGTCGGCAGCACGACGGCCCTGCTCGCCAGCAAGAAGGCCGGCGACTATGTGGCCGACGTCGTCGGCCCGCTCGGCAACCCCGCCGAGTTTGACGACATGCACAAGGTCGTGGTCGTCGGCGGCGGCTCCGGCTGCGCCATCGCGTGGCCGCAGGCCAAGGAGGCGCACCGCCTCGGCTGCGATGTCGACATCATCGCGGGCTTCCGCACCAAGGGCATCGTCGTGCTCGAGGAGGAGATGCGCGCCTGCTGCGATCATCTGTACATGATGACCGACGACGGCACCTACGGCGAGAAGGGCTTCACGACCGTCAAGCTCAAGGAGCTGCTCGAGAAGGCCAAGGCCGAGGGTAAGCAGTACGACCACTGCATCTGCATCGGTCCGCTGCCGATGATGAAGTTTGTCTGCCAGATCACGAAGGAATACGGCGTGGCCACGATGGTCGATATGAACTGCATCATGATCGACGGCTCCGGCATGTGCGGCGGCTGCCGCCTGACCGTGGACGGCAAGATGAAGTTCACCTGCGTCGACGGGCCGGAGTTTGACGGCCACCTCGTCGATTTCGACGAGGCGATCGCCCGTTCCAAGATCTATGAGGCACAGGAGCAGAAGGTGTTCGAGCGCCGCCACCACTACTGCAATCTGCAGGCCATGGCCGACGCCGAGGAAGCCGCGCAGAAGAAGGAGGAGAAGTAATCATGGCGAATATGTCTCCCAAAAAGAATCCGATCCCGGAGCAGGACCCGAACGTCCGCAACAAGAATTTTGAAGAAGTCGCGCTTGGCTACACCGTCGAGATGGCGGTCGATGAGGCCAACCGCTGCCTGAATTGCCCGCGCCCGGCCTGCATGTCCGGCTGCCCGGTCAATGTCAAGATCCCGCAGTTCATCGCCCGCGTCCGCGAGCAGGACTTCAAGGGCGCTTACCACAAGATCCTCGAGGACAGCTCCCTGCCCGCCATCTGCGGCCGCGTCTGCCCGCAGGAGAAGCAGTGCGAGAGCAAGTGCGTGCGCGGCATCAAGGGCGAGCCCGTCGGCATCGGCCGTCTGGAGCGCTTCGTCGCCGACTGGAACCGCGAGAACGCCGACGAGATGCCCGAGAAGATCGCCACCAACGGCCACCGCGTCGCGGTCATCGGCTCCGGCCCGTCCGGCCTCGCCTGCGCGAGCGACCTGGCCAAGCTCGGCTACGACGTGACCGTCTATGAGCACTTCCACAAGGCCGGCGGCGTGCTGGCTTACGGCATCCCCGAGTTCCGTCTGCCGAAGGCCATCGTGCAAAAGGAGATCGACAAGCTCGTGGCCATGGGCGTCAACATCGTGTGCGACGCGACCATCGGCAAGTGCATGAGCATCGACGAGCTGCTCGGCAAGGACGAAGAGAAGCTCCTCGGCGACGACAAGTACGAGGCCGTGTTCATCGGCTCCGGCGCCGGTCTGCCGAAGTTCCAGAACATCCCGGGCCTGAGCTACTGCGGCGTGTTCTCCGCCAACGAGTTCCTCACCCGCATCAACCTCATGCACGCGTATGACGAGCGCTACGACACCCCGCTCATGCCCATCCACGTGACAGCCGTCGTCGGTGCCGGCAACGTCGCCATGGACGCCGCGCGCTGCGCCAAGCGTCTGGGCGCGGACGTGACGGTCGTGTACCGCCGCGGCGAGGAGGAGATCCCCGCCCGCAAGGAAGAGTACGAGCACGCGAAGGAAGAGGGCATCAACTTCCACCTGCTGTGCAACCCCGTCGAGATCCTGGCCGACGACAAGGGCTGGGTCCGCGGCCTCAAGTGCATCCGCATGGAGCTCGGCGAGCCCGACGAGAAGGGCCGCCGCCGTCCGATCGAAGTGCCGGGCAGCGAGTTTGAGATGGCCTGCGACTCCGTCATCATGGCGCTGGGCACCTCCCCCAACCCGCTGCTGCGCAAGGCGACGCCGGACCTCGAGTACAGTGATCGCGGCGGCATCGTCGTCAAGGACGACACCGTGACCACCATGAAGGACGGCGTGTTCGCCGGCGGCGACGCCGTCACCGGTGCGGCCACCGTCATCAAGGCGATGGGCGCCGGCAAGAAGGCCGCCGCTGCCATCGACGCGTACATCCAGAGCAAGTAAGTGCATACATAAGGTCAGCGGGCATCCAATGGATGCCCGCTGATTGGTTTTCAAATAAAAAGCCTTCCCCAACATTGGGGAAGGCTTTTCGTTTATGCCTGCGCGGGGAGATTGAGCACAAGGGCCAGAAACTCCAGCGGCTCGGGGCCGTCGTTGCGCAGAAAATGACTTTCGCCGTCGCCCGTGAAGGTCACGGTGCCGGCGTCCACAGTCGTCGTCTCACCGTTGCTGCGGTAAGTGCCACGGCCGGAGAGAAAGTAGTACACTTCATAGTTGCCGTGGTGGGTGTGCTCGCCGACTTCGCAGCCGGGCTGCAGCACCATGCGGGCGCAGACCGTGCCGGCGCCGAGCATCTCCTCCGGGGAGAGGAGCGCATAGCGCTCGAGGTGGCCGGCGCCGCCCTTGAGGTGCTCAAGGCGCTCGGGCGTGTCGGGGAGCTTGCGGATGAATGCCATAGAGATCAGCCTCCTGTTTCGTTTCTGCTTCTATTCGTAGCACACGGCCGCGAAAATTGCAACCGTTTTTCACGCAGAGGCCGGCGGGGATCGCGTTTTAAATATAAAAAATCCACGCACATGGCGTGGCGTCATCCGGCTCTATGGCTTCTCACTTGCTGCTGGGCTGCCAGCTGCTGTCCGAGAAGATCAGATCGTCCAGGTCCTGGACTTGATTGGTACGCATAACGTTATCACGCTCCTTTCTTTTTCAGTTATTTATAGTCTAGCAGAAAAAATGCAAGATTTCAAGCGGTGGTTTTCACAATTTACCTAGAATTTACCTAGAATTTTGCAGCAAAGCGCACAAATCCGGGGCGCTTCCTGCAGGAAACGCCCCGGGGAGATTCATTTGTACAGGTCGAGGAACTCCTCGAGGCAGAGGCCGTTTTCCATAATGTACGCGGCCGCCTCCTTGCCGACGTAGCGGAAGTGCCACGGCTCGTACATGACGCCGGTGATGTCCTGCTTGTCGGCGGGGTAGCGCAGGATGAAGCCGTAGTCCTGACAGTGGGCGTACATCCACTGGTAGAGCGCGGTCTTTTCGAGTGCCTGCGTCTTGACCTCGTAGAACTTGTCCGTAATGTCGGCGCACAGGCCGAGCTGATGCTCGCTCGTGCCGGGGCGGTTGACGATGCGGGCGGCCGCGGCCTCGTCCCCGCCGCACTGGCTGACCTTGCGGTTGAACAGATACGTCTGCTCGTTATAGCTGCGGTATGCGCTCGACAGGCACACGCTCAGCCCCTCGGCGCGCGCTGCGGCGATGAATTCCTTGAGCGCGTCCACGGCGCGGGCGTCAAAATAGCGGCCGCCCTCGAGCTCGGCCAGGTCGGGCACGGCATCGCCGATGGAATGCTGCGCGTTGACGAGCGTGAGCTCCCAGCTGCCGGTGTTGACCTTCGGCAGGCCGTTATCCGGCTCGGGCGTGGGGGTGGGCGCGGCGGTCACGACCGGGGTGGGCGCGGCGGCGGACTGCGCCGGGGCGTTCATCGGCGGCAGCACGCGCAGCGCGATGACCACGGCCAGCGCCAGCACGAGCGCGACGCACAAGACGGTTTTGAGAGCTTTTCGCATATCCCCACATCCTCGGTGACAGGTTTCGGCACAAAGTGACCGAAAATATGGTATCACGTTTCCGGCGGCGGGTCAATCCCAAAACCGCGGCTTGACACGCACCGCCGGAGCGGATAAACTGTCTCGGAAGGGGAGCGATTCCATGCATTCGAATGATTCCGGCCGCCCGCTGCGGCAGTTTTTGACCTATTACCGGCCGCACCGGCGGCTGTTCGCGCTCGATATGCTCTTCGCGCTGCTCTCGTGCGCGGCGGACCTGGCGTTTCCCTACGTGTCGCGCCAGGCGATGCTGCGCCTGCTGCCGCTGGGGCTGTACCGGACGTTTTTCGCCGTCATGGCGGCGCTGCTGGCGGCCTACCTGCTCAAGGCCGTGTTCAAGTACGCCGTAACCGTCATCGGCCACCGCTGCGGCGTGCTCATCGAGGCGGATATGCGTCAGGCGCTGTTTGAGCACCTGCAGACGATGAGTTTCCGCTTCTTTGACCAGAACCGCACAGGCGTGCTCATGAGCCGCATGACGAGCGACCTGTTTTCCATCACGGAGCTGGCGCACCACGGCCCGGAGTACCTGCTCACGGCGGTGGTCACGCTCGGCGGCGCACTCGCGCTCATGGCGCCGATCTGCTGGCAGCTGACGCTGGTGCTGCTGCTGCTCGTGCCGCTGTCGGTGTGGATCACCATGCGCCAGCGCCGGCGCATGAACGATGCGAACGTCGCCGTCAAGCGCCGCCAGGCGGAGATCAACACCGTCATCGAGTCCGGCATTTCCGGCGTGCGCACGGCCAAAGCGTTCACGAACGAGGCGGCCGAGCGCGAGAAGTTCCTCGCCTGCAACGACCGCTACAAGCACAGCAAGACCGACTGGTACCGCGCCATGGGCGTGTTCCAGGGCGGGATGGAGTTCACCATGTCGGCCATGCAGGTCGTGGTCATCGCGCTCGGCGGCGCATTCATCATGCGCGGGCAGATGGACTACGTGGATCTGATCACGTTTTCCCTGTACGTGACGACGTTCATCTCCCCCATCCGCACGCTCGTGAACTTCATGGAGGTGTTCACCGACGGCACGGCAGGCTTCCAGCGCTTTCTGGAGCTGATGCGCATCCAGCCCGACATTGCCGACACGCCGGACGCGCGGGAGCTGCCGCCGGTGCGCGGGCAGGTGGACTACAACGACGTGAGCTTTGACTATGCCGGGGGCGTGAACGTGCTCTCGCACATCGACCTGCACATCGCTCCGGGCGAGACGCTGGCCGTCGTCGGCCCCTCGGGCGGCGGCAAGACGACGCTGTGCCAGCTGCTGCCGCGGTTTTACGACGTGACGCAGGGCTCCGTCTGCATCGACGGCATCGATGTGCGCACCGTGACGCAGGCATCCCTGCGCCGCTGCGTCGGCGTGCTGCAGCAGGAGGTGTTTCTCTTTGCCGACACCATCCGTGAAAACATCCGCTACGGCCGCCCCGACGCCACGGACGCCGAGATCGAGCAGGCCGCGCGCTGTGCCGAGATCGACCGCGAGATCCGCGCCATGCCTGACGGGTTCGACACCTATGTCGGCGAGCGCGGCGTCATGCTCTCCGGCGGGCAGAAGCAGCGGCTGAGCATTGCACGCCTGTTTTTGAAAAACCCGCAGATCCTCATCCTCGACGAGGCCACGAGCGCGCTCGACACGCTCGCCCGCGGCCGCACGTGCATCCTCATCGCCCACCGGCTGAGCACCGTGCAGGGCGCCGACCGCATCGCCGTGATCGACGGCGCGCGCATCTGCGAGCAGGGCACGCCCGCCGAGCTCATCGCCTGCGACGGCGCATATGCCGCGCTCTGCCGCGTCGGGTCTAAATTGCCTATCTGCAGGTCTTAAAGTTAGAGGTGGTTTATCTAATT
>OKSB01002636.1_pt1 | contig 15582 bp, 10 predicted proteins | sample 1601171 | NCBI WGS metagenome assembly OKSB01 (sample SAMEA3541496, study PRJEB24748) | human gut metagenome | biome: human gut; feature: human-associated habitat; material: faeces | place: China | collected 2012 | reverse complement strand
CGCGCCTGTCATGACAGCCGCGGGCGCTTACACATGTTCCCTGATCGCCGGAGGCGAACAAGCCACCCCCTCCCCAAAGAAAAAAGAGACCCGGACCCCACAGGATCCAGGCCTCTTTCAATATATTTCTTTTTTAGAAAAGGTTAACTTTGAAAATTAACCTGCTCTAAGGCTAGGCATTCAGCTCGCGGGAAACCTCCAACGCCTTGGTCTGTTCCTCGAAGTTCTCGAAACCGGACTGATGCAGGGCGTCCAGCACGGTATCGTCCCAATTCCAGGTGGCGTAGATCACCGGCTTGTGAAAGGTGGAACGGAAACTCTGCAGTTCTGCGCGGTAGAAACCTTCCTTGGGAGTATCCAGATGCTCGCGCAACTGTTCATGCCTCCGCTGCAGTTCGCCTTCGTACCATTCCTGAATGTCCTGCGGCTCCGTGTATTTCTTGAGAATGTGCCCGTAACCTGCCGTTTCCATAAGTTCCGCCAACCGCTTATGGTGCTGCTGCCCAAGCCATTTGCCAAGCTGGGAAGTGGGGATGTTTTCCCCTTCCACAGCCGCGATGTCAAAGACGGTCTGATAATAAGTATCCGGCACCACCGAAGCCGAGGTAATTCCGGCAATGGCTACCAGACCGCGCAGGATGACGCTGTTGGAAACGCCCTGGCCGCAGAAGCCCACCTTCTTGCCGTATTTCTGGCCGGTGAAGATGCTGACAAGGATGGCCCAGACCACCGCAGGATCCTCCTCGTCGTAAATATGGGCAAGGCGCGCGTTGTCACGGTCTGTGGCCAGCACCATCTGGGTCATGTCGTTGGAGCCGATGGAGAAGCCGTCAAACTCGCTGATGAACTGCTTCGCCAGAATAGCGTTGGAAGGCAGTTCGGACATGAGGATAATCTTCAGGCCGTCGTGGCCGCTCTTGAGCTTGTGCACCTGGTCCAGATAGCAGCGCATGGAACGAGCTTCCTCAAGAGTGCGCACAAAGGGCAGCATCATGCGCAGATTGCTGCCGCCGTAGACGCCGCGCGCCAGCTTGAAGGCCTCTATTTCCCAGTCATGGATATTTCGCGATACGCCGCGATAGCCCAGCATGGGGTTGGCTTCCTGATGCTCAAAAAGGTTACCGCCCAAAAGGTTGCGGTATTCGTTGCTCTTGAAGTCCGTGGTGCGGTAGGTAATGGGTTTGCCGTAAAAGGCCATGGCAAAAAGGGCCAGATTCTGGGCCAGGGTCTGGACATAGTGCTCCTTGCCGGTGCGGAAACCGCGCGCCTTGATAAGGCTGCGGATTTTTTCGGGCAAGTTGCGCACGTCGTCCATTTCTTTTTTAAGCCCGGTACGCAGGCCAATCTCCTCGCGCAGATGGAGGATGTTTTCCAGCAGCTTGACCACGGCGGGCAGATCCTGAATCCGCTGCACATGCGCTTCCACGCTGGCTTCGATTTCCGCAGCGCGCTTGGCCGATTCCGGATCAGCGGACGGCAGCAGGGCCAACTCGTCGTCGTAGCCCATGATGATCCGCACATGATCCGCCAGATCGGGCGAGGTTTTCAGCACCTCGATACGGCGCGAAGCCATCTCCATGTGCTGGTCAATCTTGTGGTCCAGCTCGCGCATTTTGCGATGCTGCAGCAGAACTTCCTCGGCGCTCAGACTCTTGTCGGCATCGGCCAGAGCGCTGACCTCAGCGGACAGGCCGGTGATTTCGCCCACGTATTCGCGCAGATTGAAATTAAAAACAATCAGACCAGCGGCCATCTGCTCGCGCAACACCTTGGAAAGGCGGTTCTCCAGCTCCTTGACTTTGGCCTGAACCACGCCGTCCAGTTCGCCGTTGTCAAAGGCTTCCAGCGCCTGGGGATGGATGCTGATGTTGCCCAGCATGAATTCCGCCCGCAGCAGACCCACTTCAAACTGGGGATGGTTGCGCAGGCGCGAAAGGAAAAGCGCCTGGCCCACGTCGGCCAGCACCAGACCCACTTTGGTCTTTGTAGGCGGCAGTTTCGCCACGTCCATTTCGCCACCCACCTGATGCAGGGGCAGCAAGCCGCGGTAGACCCGGCCTCGCGTTCCGTCCACGGTCACTTCCGCGCCGTCCAGGGCGCGCAGCACGTCCACCCGCTGAATGCCGATGACCGCCGCGATGCCCAGTTCGCGCGACGTGATGGCCGCGTGGCTGGTGTCGCCGCCCACGTCCGCCATGATGGCGGAGGCCACGCGCATGCCCGGCACCATGTCCGGATCTGTGCGCTCGGCGGCCAGCACGTCGCCCTTGGCAATCTTGTTCAGCTCAAGGGCGGAGCGCAGGAAACGCACCGTGCCCTGGCCCGCCCCGCGTGAAGCGCCGTTACCTTCCACCAGAATTTCCGCTTCGGCCGCAGCCTTGGCGTCCACCTCGCGGCGACGCATGAAAATGGTGGTGGGATGCAGTTCCAGATCTTCATTCCAACGGGTTTCGGGCCGGGCCTGCACGAACCAAAGCTTATCGTTGGCGTCGATGCAGAATTCCGTGTCCATGATCATGCCGCCGTAGGCCTTGCTCACGGCGCGCACGCCCTTGGCAACCCGTTCGGCCTGGCTCAGGGACAGAGCCCAGCGCAGAGCTTCCAGTTCGGGCACGGGCACTTCGCGCGTGCCGCCCTTCTCGTCATAGACGATTTTCATGTCCTTGCAGCCCATCTGGCGGATAACCACCTCGCTGCCGTCGTCGCGCTGAAAGACATAGAGTTTGTCGGGCGTCACCTTGCCGCCCACCACGGCCTCTCCGAGACCATAGCTGGCGTCGATGCTCACCAGATCCTTGCGGTCCGTGCCCCGGCAGCCCGTAGCCGTGTCGGCGGAAAAGGCCGTACCGGAAATCACGGGATTGATCATCTGCATCATGCAGACGGACAGAGACGTATGTTCAATGGCCCATTCCTGCTTTGCCATTTCGGCAATGGACTCATCGCCGGTTTCTTCGGCCCGGGCCAGAGCGTCCAGAATGGCCTCACGCCGATAGGTCATGGAACGCAAATTGTAGGCTGAGGAACAGTCCCAGTGATAGGCTTCCACCACCTTGTCCGCGCCCACCATGTTCAGATAGGTGTCTTGCAGGCCGGCAAAGGCTTTTTTGCGCGAATCTTCGCCGGCGGCGGAAGAACGTACAGCCACCGGGGTCATGTCGTCGCCGTTTTCCTCACAGATGGCTTTATAGGCCCCGCGCACGGCTTCATCCACTTCAGCGGGCATATCCACGGAAAGAATAGCGGCCTGCACCATCACCGAGCGCTTGCGCAACTGGTCGATGCCCTCGGGAGACGTGGCAAAACCTTCCACAATATTATTGATAAAAGTTCTCAATTTTGTATGAGACTGCTCTCCCTCGGCCTTGGCGGCGTCATGGCTCTGCTTGCCCAACTGGCGTACAAATTTTTGCAAGAAGTCGGGATCCTGGTTTATTTCCGGATCATTCCAGTCGATGCGGCCATACTCTTTATCCACCACAGAGCGCACCACACGGCCATTGACCTTGGTTTCATCCAGCAGACGATGAAAGGCCAGCGAAGAGACGGCGCGAAAATGCGGCGCCTGAATGCCCTCAATCTGGCTGATCAGAGCCGTATTATAGTTCTTGCCGCCAACAAGCAATTCCGCCTCGGGTCCGAGCTTCACGATGTCCGCGCCGGTCAGCACCAGCTTCTTCTGAATCAATTCGGCAGAATTGGTTTTGGGCTTGGCCTGCGCTGTTTTAGCGGCGGGACTTTTAGCCATGATTTCCTCCGGTATGACGGGAAAAAAAGCGCTTTTCTATGCGTCAATATACCAGTAATGGGAAACTGTCCATAGCTTCCTAACCCACGGGGGAACCGCAGTAGGGGCAGAATGCCGCGTTTTCCATGGGAATGGGCTGCCCGCAGGCTTCATTGCTGCACATGCGCGGCACCGGCCCGAGCTCCACGATCAGTTCGCCTTCGCGCACAGAAACCATCTGCTTGCTTTCCTTGAAGTCGGCGGTCTTGAGCACGCGTTTGACGATGCCGTCCACCGGGGCCAGCACAGCCTTTTCCTGCTTCATGATCGAGACATTGAAGAGTTCTTCGCCAGCCTTTACCACCTCGCCGGGATGGACGTACATGACCCACAGGTCACCGTTGCTGGGCGCGGCCACATGGTATCGATTGGAGGGATCGGCCATCAGCGTGCCCTTGCCCTTCTGGGCGGAGGGTTGGCTGACCTGCACCTCACAGCTCATGAATTCCGAATCCAGCACGTAGCGGCAGATGGAGATGCCCGCTTCGTTGGGACGGGAAATGCTCAGCAGAGCCAGATGGTGCGGCTTGCCGCTGGCATCATTGAAATAGAGATCCTGCCCCACTTTCAGCCCCTCAAACCAGACATGCAACGGCAGATTGTTGGGATCGCCGAACTTGGCCTTGAATTGGACGGTTTTCAGAGCGTCGGCCGGATGATTGAGGTAGAGCACAAACTCCTCTTCATTGGGCCGCCGCTTGAGAATTTCGGTGCAGGCCTTTTCCTCCGCGGCCAAATTGGCGTCCGGCAGCGTTTCCAAGGGCGAGTTTTCGGTGCGCCTGGCAATGGCGGATTTCCAATCGGAGCCAAAGGCGCTTTCATATACCCAATCCGCCGGGAACCCCAGAGGCAGTTTGCCGAATTTGCCCAGCAGCAGATTGCGGAAAGCGTCGTTGCAGTCCTGATAGATGGAAAGCCGGGCCTTGTGCATTTCCGGCGAGAGTTCCGCTTCGGGGGTGCGGGTCACTTCGCCCAGCACTTCGAGAAGAAAGCGCACTTCTTCCTCGCCGCCGCGCTTCCAGGCCCCGGTGACGGCCAGAAAAGCCGTGTTCCAGGTAATCTGCGAACCGGGCGTCACGTCATGATAACGCACGATCTGGCGGGTGCCTTCCAGGAATTTGAGCATATAGGGCAGCAGATGGATGTAGCCCTGCTTCATGGCCCCTTCCTGCGAGGAGGACGTGGCCCCGCCGGGCATGCCGTGCAGGGTGACGTCGTAGTCGATGCCCTGGAAATAGGGCGCGCAGTAGCGGTCATAATAGGGCATGATCTGCTTGCAGACGAAGTTGGCGTCACGGAGGGCATTTTTGTTCAAATGGCACTGGAGGCCCAGTTCATCCTCAAGGTATGCCATGGTGGAGAGCACGTCGCCCTGCCCGTAGGAGCGCACCGCCGCGCCCAGGCCCACGTCGAGGATGTGGGCTCCGGCCTTGGCCGCCGCTCCGCAGGCCGGTACGAAAAGACCGTCCGTGTAGTGGCGGTGGTAATGCAGAACCAGTTCCGGCCAGGCCTTGCGCAGGGCGCCGACCAGGGCGGTCATGAAGCGCGGCGGGCAGACGCCGCCCATATCCTTGAGCCCCAGGATGATATGGCGCGAAGCTTCCTTGGGGTCCACGCCCATGACGTCGCCCACCATGCGCAGGATCGCCTCGGTGACGCTGAGGTAATGGGCCACGTCGAAACCCTTGGCCCAGGACATGGACAAGGCGGGCTGGAAGATGACGTCCCTGCGGGACATGACCACTTCAGCGATGGGCCGCATGTTCTCCACATGGTTGAGGAAGTCGAAACAACGCACCACCTGGTAGTAATCACAGATCATTTCCCCGGTCTTGCGCATCAGATTGCGCGGCTGGGGCGTGTAGCCCAGCACGTTGGTGGAGCGCACCAGCAGTTGCTTGAGCGTCTTGGGGGCGAAGCTGTTCCACTCGCGGGCCTCAGTGAATGGATAGGTCATATTGGCCATCATGGCCACATGGAAATGAGCGCCGCCGCCGTTCTCAATGGAGAAATAGCCCACATTGTCCAAGTAAGGGCCGATGAGCCTGTCCTCGGCCAGACGGAAACGGTTGCCGGAATTGGACTGGGTGAAATCGCGCGGCGTGGTGTCCGTAAAATGTACGTAGCCGGAATCACGAATGAAATCCAGGGTCGCCAGCCTGTCGCCCTGCGGATAGGGAGAGGGCTGTCGCCGGGCGGCCGTGCTGATGGCCGGCAGCACCGGCTCGAAGGGGCCGAGACAGGGCGTGGTGGCCGAACGGTATTCTCCGAGCTGCACATAGGGATTAAAGCCCTTGGCCGAAATTTCGGCCACCAGCCGGGCCAGACGCTCCCCTTCCGGGGCCAGATCCGTATAGAGCATCAGCTCGGGATGATCGGCGATGAAATTGGTGTTGATGTCGCCCTTGCGGAACAAAGGATTTTTGATGACCTTGCGGAAGAAAGGAATGGTGGTCTTGATGCCGCCGATGACGTATTCGCCCAGAGCGCGGTCCATGATACCCAAGGTCTTTTCCCAGTCATGGGCATAGGCGATCAGGAGCGCGCCCGCGGAATCATAGTTGGCCGGGAACTCATAGCCCGCGCTGATATTGGAGTCCAGGCGCACCCCCAGGCCGCCGGGCGAAACGTAGCGCGAGATCAGGCCGGAGTTGGGCGCGAAGTTGTCCTGCGGATTTTCGCAGTTGATACGCACCTGCATGGCGCAGTAAGAAGGCCGCAGGTTTTCCTCGCGGTAACGCAGTTCGGCGCCGAAGGCCACCGCTATCTGCTCTTCCACCAAGTCGATACCGTAGCGGCATTCGGTAATGCCGTGTTCCACCTGCAGACGGGTGTTCACTTCAATCAGATAAGGCGTGCCGTCGGACGTAACCAGAAATTCCACCGTGGCCAGAGAATGATACCCCACGGCGCGCACCAGGCGACGGGAATAATCCTTGAGGCGTTCGCGCAGTTCACGGGTTACGCCCGGCCAGGGCGAAGGCGTGATTTCGATCAGCTTCTGATGGTTACGCTGCACGGTGCAGTCGCGTTCATCAAAGGCGAAGACATTGCCGTACATGTCGGCAATGACCTGGATTTCAATATGGCGCACGCCGCTCAGGAATTTTTCCACAAAAAGACGCGGGTTGCCGAACGAGGCCTGGGCCATGGAAGATGCCTTGAAAAAGGCGTCTTCCAGCTCGGCCTCATTATGGATGGCGAAAATGCCCCGGCCGCCGCCGCCGCCTTCGGCCTTGAGCATGATAGGCAGGCCGATTTCACTGATCAGACGGCGAGCCGTGGAAATATCCACCGCTCCGTCGGAACCGGGCACCACGGGAATGCCCAGTTTACGGGCCACCTCACGCGCCTGGACCTTGTTGCCCAGAAGGTTCATGGCCTCGGCTGTGGCGCCGATAAAGGTAATGCCGGCTTCCTTGCAGCGCTGCGGAAAACGAGTGTCCTCGGAGGCGAAACCCCAGCCGGGATGAATGCCCACCACGCCGCGCTGCCTGGCCATGTCGATGATTCTGTCGATGTCCAGATATGCGCGCGGTTCGCTGCCCAGCAGCATCAATTCCTGGGCCGTGGAGGCTGCGGGAGCGGTCTTGTCCACGTCCGTGGCGGTCATGGCCGCCACCGCGTCAAAGCGCTCCCGGATGGAACGGCAAATACGCCGGGCCGGAATGCCCCGGTTCGCCACCAGAATGACCTTGCCCTTCAGAAAATCCTGCACTTCCGCGAATGTCTTGTTGGCCATGCCTTTTCAGCCCTTTATGATAATCTTTCGGAAAGCCGGAGGCTTCCGCTTAACCATTCCTCACAGCGGCCGTTGCGCAACAGGCGCAGCCCCCCAGCCGGGGTCAGACCTTCCAGTCTGCCGCGAACGCTGCGGTCCCCGTCAATCAGCTCCACGTCCCAGCCGCGCCAGAGCAGCAGTTGTTCAGCCTGTATTTTCCACTGGTCGGAAAGAGAGTGGCAGTTATTATATGCCGAATGCACATGCTTTACAAGCCGCTGCCACAGTTCTTCGGCCAGAGGCGCGGGACGTCCCGGAACAGGGTGCCGGTCCAGGCTGGCGGCGCGCAAGGCCGCTTCAGCCCGCAACGCATTGTCGGGCGGCGCAAAGGACACATTGACGCCGATGCCGGCCAACAGCACGCCGCCGCGCTCTTCCAGCAGAATGCCCGCCAGTTTACGGGGGCCCTCAGGCAAGGAGAGCACCAGGTCATTCGGCCATTTGAGCAGCACGGGCCAGCCTCCGGCGCGCAGGGCGCAGGCCAGCAGCAGGCCCGTGACCGGGGCCGCGGCCGTGCCGTCAAAGGGCGGCAGCAGGGGCAGACGCAGGGCGGCATAGATATTGCCCGGCGGCGACACCCAGTGCCGCCGCAATTGCCCGCGCCCCGACGTCTGGCTGACGGCCTGGACGCTGTCCCAAACCTCCAGCCACCCCCGCCCGGCCAGCAAAAAGGCCACATCCAGACTGGACGACACCTCGCCGAAACGCCAGACAAAGGGCTGCCGGGCAAAGCCGGCGCTCGCGGCGGGCACGGGGGCGCTTTCCCCGCGCTCCGGGCTGTGGCATACTGAACTCATGGAACTTTACCTCGTGGGCGGGGCCGTGCGCGACCTCTTGCTGGGCCGCGCGCCCGTTGAGCTGGATTTCGCCTTTTCCGGCGACATGGCCGATTTTCTGACCGCCCATTCCGATGCCCGGCCGGTGGGCAAAAGCGTGCGTGTCTGCCTCTGGCGCGGCCGGGAATGCATGCCTCTGCGCGGCGGCAGTCTGGAAGCGGACCTTCTGGCCAGGGATCTCACCGTCAATGCCATGGCTCTGGACTGCCGGGGCCTGTTGCGCTTCCATCCCCAGGCCCTGGCCGATCTGCGCGCCCGCCGCCTGCGCCCCGCCTCGCCCACGGCCATGGCCGACGACCCGGCACGGGTCTTCCGTCTGGCCCGCTTCGCGGCCCAGTGGCCGGACTGGCAGGTCGACGACGCTGCCTACCGGCAAATGCACGCCCTGCCCTCCGCCACTCTGGCGGCCATCCCGGCGGAACGGGTCTGCCGCGAATTGCGCAAATCCCTGGCCGCGCCCGCACCCGCGCGCTTTTTTGAAATTCTGACAAAGGGAAACGCGCTGGTTCCATGGTTTACGGAGTTGGAGGCCGCCCGCGACATCCCGGCCGGACCGGCGCGCTGGCATAAAAATTCCGTTCTGGGCCATACGCTGCGGATCATGAATCTCACTGCGGGCGACGCCCTGGCCGCCTGGATGGCACTGTGCCATGACCTGGGCAAAGTCAGCACAGACCCGGTCCTGCTCCCGCACCATTACGGCCACGAGCGACGCGGCGTCGCTCCGGCGCTGGCCCTGGCCGAGCGCCTGCGCCTGCCCGTGCTTTTCCGCAAGGCGGGCGCGCTGGCCGCCGCAGAGCACATGAAGGCCGGGATGTTCCCGAGCCTGCGTCCCGGCACCCGGCGCGACCTGCTCTGGCGCGTGCATCAGGCCGGTCTGAACGCGCCGTTCTGGCGGCTGGCTGACGCGGACAGCAATAGCCGCGTCAGCACTGAAGCCCGCCGGCAGCTGGCCGCCCTGCTGGCCGTCAGCCTGCCGCCGGACTGGCGAAACAAAGGCGAACAGTCCGCGCGCAAGCTGCGCGAACTGCACTGCCGTGCTCTGGTGGAACTGCCCTCTGATCCCGCTTCAACGTAATGATGTCTTAGGAGCCGTTTCTAAATTGGTTCTTTTTACCTTTCAGCTTCGTCAAACGTCGCTTTTCACTCTGGTCGAATACCGGAAGAGTATACTCCCGTCGTAAAAAGCCCGTTTTCCTCGCTGGAAAGGTAAAAAGAACCAATTTAGAAACAGCTCCTGGAGCAGATTAACTTTGAAAAGTTATTTTGCTCTAGACGCGCAGGGCCTGCCGAGCGGCATCAAAACAGGCCGCGCACGCCCGGTCCATGGCCGGGCCGTGATCCAAACCCGCCAGATGGCCCATGCCGTGGGCCAGCAGCCGCAAAGCGTGCCCCGCTGGTTCCTGCCCGTAAAGCAGGCACTCCCGCATAAGCGTATCCAGGGAAAGCAGCAGTATGCCCGGCAGATCCTCGCCGCCGGGAAAAGAAAGCACATTGGTGGGCCCCATGCAACGCATGAACCGCCGGTTGGCCGCGCTGACGGCCGCGTCGTCCACCAAATGCAGTTCCACGCTGTCAGGCGCGCCGCTTTCGGCAGCGGCCAGAGCGCGCAGCATGATCCGCAGGGCCAAAGCCAATTCGCGGCGGTTCAGGGGCAACAGCCAGGCATGAGCGCCGTAATGGGGCAGTATCCGCACCCGCTCCGCGCACCGCGCTGTTTGCGTATGGACTTCCGCCCGGGCCATGGCCTCAGTTCCCGCTGCCGGACTGCGGCTCGGTCGCCGGGGTTCCCGGACGGCCGGTCTCGTTTTTGCGCGTCCTGGCAGCGGGCAGGCCAAGGGGTTCCGCGTCAGACCGGGCATGGGGAGCGCCGCTTTTGCCGCAGGGCTGGGTCTTGCCGTCGCAAGGCTTGGCCTCCGCCCTGCCCTTGTCGGCCTGGGCCACGTCCTTGATCTTGGCTTCCGGATAGGCAATGCGCTGGTGGAAAATCCCCGTCAGAATACGCTGGAAATTTTCGCTCAGGAAATGCAGATCCTTGAAGGTCAGTTCGGATTCGTCCAACTGCCCTTCCGAAAAAATACCCTTGATGATGGTGTCGATATGGTTCTTGATCCGTGCGGGCGTGGGATCGGTCAGGGTGCGGCTGCTGGCCTCCACGGAATCCGCCAGCATCAGAATAGCCGCTTCCTTGGTCTGCGGGCGCGGGCCGGGATAGCTGTAATCCGACTCGCGCGGCTTTTCGCCCAGATTCAGAGCCTTCTGATAGAAGAAACGGATCAGGCGCGTACCGTGGTGCTGACGGATGATGTCCGTGATTTCCTGGCCCAACTTATAGCGCTCGGCCAGCTCAGTGCCTTTTTTGACGTGCGAAAGCAGAATCAGGGCGCTCATGGACGGGGCCAGCTTGTCGTGCTTGTTGGGGCCGCCGAACTGATTCTCAATGAAATATTCCGGGTAGGAGAGCTTGCCCACATCGTGATACAGAGCCGCCACCTTGCAGAGCAGACTGTTGGCGCCGATGGCCTTGGCCCCGGCCTCCACCATGTTGGCCACCACCAGGGAGTGGTGGTAGGTGCCGGGAATGGTGACCATCAATTCCTGCATCAGTGGCTGTTCCAGGCTCATCAGCTCCATGAGGCGGAAGCGCGTGCTGTAGCCGAAGGTCAGCTCCAGCACCGGGCTCACGGCAAAAAGCAGAATCAGGGAAAGCAGGCTGTTGATAGCCACGGCGGTCAGCTGCACGGGTATTTCCGCCGGGGGGGTCTGGGCGAGCAGCGTCGTGCCGAACCAGATCAGAATCTGGCCCACGGTCAGGGGAATCACGCTCCAGACCACATCCTGGCGGCTCTGCGCGCTGGTCACCAGCCAGGTCGCCAGCATGCCGCCCAGAAAATAGTAAATGAAGAGCGGATAATCCGCTTGGAACATGAGCATGCAGAGAAGAGAAAGCAACAGGCCCATGGTGCAGTAGCGCCGAGCCGCGAAAACCATGGCTACCAGCCCCACGGCCCCGGCCACGGGAAAAGCGGCGGCAAAGGAATTGAGCAGGCTTACGCTGTCCATGCGCAGGCCCAGCAGATAGACGCTCTTGGCGCCCACGCCGAACAGGAAGAGCAAAAGGGCGATGAGCAGCATGTCCTTGCAGCGCAACGGCGTGCCGGGCTTGCCGCTGGGGGCCACGAAAAAGCCCACGGAAAGCAGCAGAGTGCAGAGAAAGGCGCCGCCCGCGGTACTCCAGCGCATGGGATCAGAGGCGGATTTGTACAAGGTCTGCAATTTGATCTGCTGCTCGCGGCTCACGCGTTCGCCCTTGCGCAGCACCAATTCACCCTTCTGGATCTGGTAATAAACCGGCTCCACCGTCGCCACCACGGCCGCGCCCCGTTTCTGGGTGGCCTCGCGATTCAGGGTCAGGGATGCGGGCAAGGTGGCTGAAAGCAGAATATTGATGGCCCGGCGGGACTGCGGATTAAGACTGGGAGCCTGGCGGATCTGCGAGGATATCTCGGCCAGAAAAGATTGCACGTCCGGCAGGGAGTTGACGTCCGGGCGCAACATTTCCGCATTGGTGTCCAGATTACGGATGATCACGCCCGAGCGCCCCACCCGCGCCGAGCGGATGTCGCCCACCAGACCTTCGGCCATATGCTCGCGGATCTGTGGCAGCAGTTTTTTGAGCAGATAGGTCTGCACTTCGGGCAGGGCCAGTTCCGGCAGCACTTCGTCGGCCACGGCGGGTGTCAGTTCTTCCACCAGGCGCTGCAGGGGCGCGTCGGGCACGGGCCTCTGCTCGCCCGCATTGTTCAGACTGCGCAGAATTTCCAGAATCCGGCTCTGAAACTGGGTATAAGGCTCAAGGCTCAGGTCATAGACCGGCGGTTGCAGCAAGAGCACCTGTTTACGGCGGGCCTTGGTCGCCTGGGTGTCCTCCACCAAAATATCCCGGTCCGCGATGACGTCGTTTTCCGCCACCTGGCCGGCCACGTAAATCCGCTGCACGGCCTCGAAATTAGCCCCGGCCAACAGGGCCAGAAACAGCAGCGTGCCGATCAGCGCCCACAGGCCCCAACCGCAGTGATGCCGCACTTTCAGCGTTTGGATGAGCGCCAGGATGCTAGCCGGACGCGCCGTCTTTTTCTGCGTGGTCATAAGCGCTGACAATGGCTCCTACAAGGGGGTGACGCACGACGTCGGCCTTGCCGAAACGATGGACGGCAAGACCGGGCACGTTATGCAGGATGCTCAGGGCATGGATCAGGCCCGAGCGCGGCCTGGCGCCGCCGGGCTGCATGGGCAGGTCGATCTGGGTGGTGTCGCCGGTGACCGCCATGCGCGAGCCGAAACCCATGCGGGTCAGGAACATCTTCATCTGCTCCTGGGTCGTGTTCTGGGCCTCATCCAGAATGATAAAGGCGTCGTTAAGGGTGCGCCCGCGCATAAAAGCCAGGGGGGCCACTTCAATAGAGCCCACTTCCAGCATGGAGGCCACCTTGGCCTGGGGCATCATGTCGTGCAGGGCGTCATAGAGGGGCCGCAGATACGGGTTCACCTTGTCGGCCAGGTCGCCGGGCAGGAAACCCAGGCGTTCGCCCGCCTCCACTGCCGGTCTGGTCAACACGATACGTTTGACCCGGTGCTGCTGAAACATGGACAGGGCCATGGCGACGGCCAGATAGGTTTTGCCCGTACCCGCGGGTCCCACGGCGAAAACCAGCTCATGACGCCGCAAAAGCTCCAGATAGGTTTTTTGCGCGACATTGCGCGCGGTGACGGTTTTGCGCGGCGTATTGACAAAAACGGCGTCGCGGAAGACCTGGCCGAGGTTCAGGCCGGGATCGGCCCTGAGCATCTCGTAGGCGCGGGCCATGTCCTGCTGGCTCAGCGCAAGGCCGCCGCGCAGAAGATCATAGAGCTGCACAAAGACATTGCACAGGCTCTTCCGCACATCCGGATCCGGGCTCTCAATAAAGATGCTGGCCCCGCGATTGCCGATATGCGCGCCGCTGGCTGTCGCCAAAAGGTCGAGATGCGCATTGTGGGGGCCGAAAAGCTGGTTGGCTAGGGCGGGGTCGTCAAACTCCACAGTCTCCAGCATGGAGGAATGTACTGCCATAGGCCCTACCTAGCCTATTTCAGCGGGCCTGTCCATCTTTTCAACCGACAGGCCCGGTCGGCGACATGCCTGGAAGCCGACCCACATCGTTCCTGGTCCGGTATTTGCATTATTGTCCGCGACAGGCCCGCGCACCGGGCACAGGCAAAATCTGCCGGGAGGAACCATGAGCATATCAGGCATCGGCAACTACAATAACATTCTGCTCCAGTGGCAGGGTCAGCAATTGAAAAGCACGGGTTCGGGCAGTTCCAAGAGTTCCTCCGCCAACGGCCTGAGCAGTCTTTTCGGCAATACGTCCATGACCAACCAGCTTTCCAGCATGGTGGAACTGACCAAATACGCCATGGATGCCATGGGGCTTTCCAGCGACAGCCGGGTGACCTTCAACCAGATCACCAAATACCGCGAGCAGCTGCAGAACGAGTTCAGTACGAGCGTCAAAAACGGTCTGGCCGGGATAGGCATCGACGACCTCAACGCCCTGACTTTCAGCCTGGATAAAAGCGGCAAACTGACCGCCGCGAGCGACGATGCCTCGGACAGAAAGGCCGCGCAGGCATGGCTGGACGCCAATCCCGCCTTGGGCAAGGATTTGCGCAAAGCGCTGACCGATGCCGGCATTGACGCCGAAAGCGCGGTGAATCTGCGCGTCGGTTCCGGCGGCAAGCTCAGTGTGATCAATACTACCGCCGACAATATGCAGTCGGCACTGAACAGCAATGCGGACCTGACCAACGATCTGCGTGCGGCGCTTAAGAAAATGGGCGTGGATATGACCAACGGCCTGAACTTCAAATTAGACGACGAAGGCAATCTGGCTGTCGGCAATGATGTGGAGCAGGCCGAGGCCATCAACCAATGGCTGAAGGAAAATCCCAAACTGGCCGACGCGGTCAAGGCGCAATTGGAAAAACGCGATGTGGACGCCTCGGCCGTGAGTCTGCGCCTGAACAGCGAAGGCCCTGTGCAGATCAGCGTGAATAATGCCGGGCTCAATGATATCCAGGCCGTGCTGGACAAGCTGGAAAAACGAATGTAATCGACAGAAAAGGAGCCTTTTTATGGATTTCAACCACTTCTTGCGCTGTGTGCTGGCCCAGGAAGCCGACTCCCTCCGGGCCTTTTTCTGCCCCGGCGCCTATGTGAATTGGCACTGCACCAACGAGCACTTCACCGCGGAGGAGTACATCCGGGCCAACTGCGAGTACCCCGGGGACTGGGACGGGGAGCTCCAGCGGCTAGAGGTCTTTGGCGACCGGGCGGTGACCGTGGCCCACGTCTATCCCAAGGACCGCTCCGCCTCCTTCCATGTGACCTCCTTCTTCCGTTTCCGGGAGGGCCTCATTGCCGCTTTGGACGAGTATTGGGCCGACGACGGCCCCGCCCCCGCTTGGAGGCAGGCCCTTAGCCTTGGGCGGCCCATCTGATGAGCGGGGCCTTTGAGACCATCTGGGCCCTGGCCCGTCAGGTGCCCTATGGGAAGGTGGTCACTTACGGCCAGCTGGCCCGGCTGGCGGGAAATCCCAACTGGGCCAGGGTGGCGGGCTACGCCATGCACGCCGCGCCGGAGGACGTGCCCGGGCAGCGGGTGGTGAACCGGCTGGGGGAGGTCCACTCCCCCATGCAGCGGGTTTTATTAGAAGGGGAGGGCGTAGGGTTTCTCCCCGACGGGCGGGTGGATATGGATACGTGCGGAATATAAAATAACTTTGCCGCTGAAGTATACGTATAATATACTTCAGCGGCATGCTTTAAAAGGGGATGTTTAGTATGGGAAACTGGTTCACCATAGACAGGCTTGACAGCGGCACCCACATTATAAGCGAATACAGGCACTGGGAGGAACCGCACTGCTATCTCCTCCACGGCGAGGAACGCAGCCTGCTCATAGACAGCGGTCTGGGCATATGCAGGATAAGCGGCGAGGTTTCGAGACTGGTATCCGGACCGGTCATACCTGTTGCCACGCATATACACTGGGACCACATCGGCGGGCACGCCGAGTTTCCAGAGTTCTACGCTCACGAGGCAGAGCTGGACTGGCTCAGCGGGCAATTCCCGC
>OKSB01002629.1_pt1 | contig 15609 bp, 14 predicted proteins | sample 1601171 | NCBI WGS metagenome assembly OKSB01 (sample SAMEA3541496, study PRJEB24748) | human gut metagenome | biome: human gut; feature: human-associated habitat; material: faeces | place: China | collected 2012 | reverse complement strand
GCCAAGTGCTTGTCCTCCGGGTCAAGCCCTTGTACGGCGCGTACCGCGCCACCCCGCTCTGCGGGGCCCCGGAAAAGGGCCCTTATACGTTGAAGCGGAACAGTACCACGTCTCCGTCCTGCATCACGTATTCTTTCCCTTCTGACCGCACCAGGCCCTTTTCTTTTGCATGCACCAAATCTCCGCACTTCACCAGGTCCTCAAATGCCACTACCTCCGCGCGGATAAAGCCCCGCTCGAAATCGGAGTGTATTTTTCCGGCCGCCTGAGGCGCCTTGGTCCCCTGCTTGATGGTCCAGGCCCGGCACTCATCCTCACCCGAAGTGAGAAAAGAGATGAGCCCCAGCAATGCATAGGATGCCTTGATCAGCCGATCCAAGCCGGACTCGGCGATCCCCAGATCATCCAAAAACATCTTCTTTTCATCGCTCTCCAGTTCAGCGATCTCCGCCTCCAGCTGCGCACACACGGGGATCACCTGGGCACCTTCCTTGGCGGCCACTTCAGATACCTGTTTGTAGTAGGCATTGTTTTCGTAGTCGGAGAATCCGGCCTCATCCAGGTTTGCCGCGTAGATGACAGGTTTGAGGGAGAGCAACTCAGATGTGGCGATGAGCGCCGCATCCTCCTCACTACACTCATAGGAACGAGCGGAGCGGCCTTCGTTGAGCCAGGTGAGCAGCTCCTGAAAGACTTCCGCTTCCCGTGCGGCCTTCTTATCACCCGACTTTACCAGCTTGGCGGCCTTCTCCACCCGGCGCTGGACCATCTCCATATCCGCCATGATGAGTTCGATGTCAATGATCTCGATGTCTCGCAGTGGATCGGTGGAGCCCTCCACGTGGATGACATTGGGGTCGTCAAAGCAGCGCACCACATGAACGACGGCGTCCGTGGCCCGAATATTGGAGAGAAATTTGTTCCCCAGCCCCTCTCCCTTGGAGGCTCCCTTCACTAGCCCGGCAATGTCCACGAACTCAATGACGGCGTGGGTGGTCTTCTTGGGCTTATAGAAGTCGGAGAGCCAGTCCAGGCGGTGATCCGGCACCGCCACCATCCCCACGTTGGGATCGATAGTACAGAAGGGATAGTTGGCCGACTCCGCGCCGGCATTGGTAATGGCGTTGAACAAGGTCGATTTGCCCACGTTGGGCAACCCCACGATGCCAAGCTTCATAGCAAAGACGTCCTTTCGGTGTAAGAATACGAAATAAGCTTCATTATTATACCGGATACCAGGGCAAAACACAAGCCCGCCCCAGCGGCTGGAAACGATATTCCTCTCTCCAATAAAGATTCCATCAATTCTCTCGTTAAGTTTCCGCCAAGCTTTCCCCAACCGTGTTGACAGCGGACCTCTTTTCCATATGATTGTAACTGTAACTGGCGCCTAGGTTGGGGGGCACCAGTTTCAATTGGGAAGATTAGGAGGAATTGTATGTTCAAGAAATTCACAAACGGCTGCGTGCGCGTAGTCAATCGATGGCTGCCGGATGCCTTCCTGTTCGCCGTCATCCTGACCATTGTGACTTTTGTGGGGTCCATGATCGGGACAAAGCAGACCCCCCTTGAGCTGGTCGACGCCTGGGGCAATTCGAAGGGCTTCTGGGGCCTGCTGTCTTTCTCCATGCAGATGGCCCTGGTGCTGGTCTTCGGCTCCGCCATGGCCTCCGCCAAGATCTGCAAGCGTTTTCTGGGGGCCATTGCCTCTGTCGCCAAGGACAAAAAGAGCGCCATCCTGGTCACTACCTTCGTCTCCACCGTCTGCTGCTGGCTCAACTGGGGCTTCGGCCTCATCGCCGGCGCCCTCCTGGCCAAAGAAGTGGCCCGCCGGGTTCGTGACGTGGACTATCCACTTCTGATCGCCTCCGCCTACTCCGGCTTCGTGATCTGGCACGCGGGTCTCTCCGGCTCCATCCCCCTGCAAATGGCCGCAGAGGGCGGTACCGAGATCCTGGGCATCTTCTACTCCGCCCCCATCACCGATACCGTTCTGCATCCTGCCAACCTGATCATGGTGGCCGTCATCCTCTTCCTGATGCCCTTTGTCAACTATGCCATGCACCCTGATGCCGAGCACACCATCATCGTGGACCCCGCCCGGCTGGTGGACGAGGAAGAGCGTACTTATACAGTGGGCACCCCTGCCGAAAAGATGGAGCACAGCAAGATCCTGTGGGCCATCACTCTTCTGCTGGGCTTTGCCTACATCATCTATTACTTTGCCACCAAGGGCTTTAACCTGGACCTGAACATCGTCAACATGATTTTCCTCTTCCTGGGCATTTTGCTCCACGGCGACCTGCGGAAATATGTGGACGCCATTGGAGACGCCGCTTCCGGCGCCGCCGGTATCCTGCTTCAGTTCCCCTTCTATGCCGGCATCATGGGGCTGATGGTGGCTCAAAATCCCGAAACCGGCGTGTCCCTGGCCGGCATCATCGCCGACTTCTTTGTCAGCATCTCCAACGACGTCACCTTCCCCATGCTGACGTTCCTGTCCGCCGGCCTTATCAACTTCTTCGTCCCCTCCGGCGGCGGCCAATGGGCCGTGCAGGCGCCTATCGTCATGCCTGCCGCCACCACGATGGGAATCGAATACGGCCGGGCCGCCATGGCCATCGCCTGGGGCGATCAGTGGACCAACATGGTACAGCCCTTCTGGGCGCTGCCTATCTTGGGTATGGCCGGTCTGTCCGCCCGCAATATCATGGGATACCTGGTCATTGTGACCATCTTCACTGGCGTGGTTGCCTGCCTGGGCTTCCTGGGCTGGGCCATGTTCTTCTAAAACTTGCCTTTTCTCTCTCTCCTTACAATAGGAGCCCAACACACACAAAACCCGCAGGCTTTTGGCCTGCGGGTTTTGTGTGTGTTTTACTCAATTGCGATCCGGTTCGGAGCCGACGCCGCCTTGGCCTCCCGCTTGGGGATTTCCAGACGGAGGATGCCATCCTCGTACCCGGCTTTGATTTCATCGGGTTTTACATCGCCCACGTAAAAACTCCGGCTGCATGCCCCGCTATAGCGCTCCTGGCGGATGTAACGGCCCTTCTTATCCCTCTCATCCCTGTCCAGACCCTTGGCCGCGCTGATGGTGAGGTATCCGTCGTTGAGCTCTACATTCACCTCGTCCTTCTTGAAGCCGGGCAGGTCTACCGCGACCTCATAGCCGCTTTCGGTTTCCTTCACATCCGTCTTCATCAGGTTCTTGGCCCGCTTGCCATAAAGGGGATTGTGCTCCCCAAAGAAATTCTTTTCAAAAGAGTCTCCAAAGAAATCGTCAAACAAATTCTCGCTGAAAATGCTGGGCAACATAAGTCATTCCTCCATTCGTTGTCTTACCTTTTTGCCCTGCAGAGAAGACCTTTTCTGGTCCCCTTCCCTTGGTACGGCTCTACTATAGTCCTCTGTTTTAGCACTGTCAATATAGGAGTGCTAAAATTCATAAAAGAAACACATTTGATACAAAGAAATGTCACATTTAAAAATTAACCAAAAACGAAAAATCCCCAAAGCCTTGCGGCTCCATGGATTTTTCTGGTGGAGACAGCAGAACTCGAAGGGGGCATGGTATGTTCCTACGGGTGTTTGGCTGTCTCTGGTAATACCCCATAAAACCGCTGTGGCACAAGGAGTTCCGGGTTTCATGCGGAATAAAATCTCAGAAACCATTGGGCCTGTTGGATATTCATTTTTATCGTTCTGTTAGAAATTTGTTAGAAGTAGGATAGGATGCTGTTACGAAAGATTCATTGGATTTTTTAGCGGTCTTATCCATATGTGAGCGACCGTATAAAGTGGAGATTCACGCCCCCGTGTGGGGGGCGACTGCTCATGAGCCTCCGGACTTTCAAAGTGGGTGTGATTTCAATCCACGCCCCCCGTGTGGGGGGCGACCTACCTACAAACCCTTCACTTTCGATGACGAGGTATTTCAATCCACGCCCCCCGTGTGGGGGGCGACGGAGGGCCTGGGAGCCGTCCCACTCGTACAGAGATTTCAATCCACGCCCCCCGTGTGGGGGGCGACACCCGTCCAGGTCTAGTTCTGGGTGCTCCTGGGAATTTCAATCCACGCCCCCCGTGTGGGGGGCGACCAAAGATCCAAACATCGGCCGGCAGCTCATAACATTTCAATCCACGCCCCCCGTGTGGGGGGCGACAGACGCCGGTTCTATGTCTGGCACAGCTCAATCGGATTTCAATCCACGCCCCCCGTGTGGGGGGCGACGATGGGAGCCGTGGATTATGAGAGCTTCAGTGAGCATTTCAATCCACGCCCCCCGTGTGGGGGGCGACAGTCCACCCGTTTGGAGCGGGAACTGGCCGAGCTATTTCAATCCACGCCCCCCGTGTGGGGGGCGACCTCCTCCCCGTCGCGTGATATGATTCTGGATATGATTTCAATCCACGCCCCCCGTGTGGGGGGCGACCGGCGGGCTGCTCGATATCGCCGGACAAACCTCTGATTTCAATCCACGCCCCTCGTGTGGGGGGCGACCGGCATCACAACCAGAAAACAGCTCTGGAAATAGCCATTTCAATCCACGCCCCCCGTGTGGGGGGCGACCTCGGAGCTCTGTCACCGTCAGCTCCTGCCCCTGAAATTTCAATCCACGCCCCCCGTGTGGGGGGCGACCGGAGATACGATGTTGCTTATGGCGTCGGTGATGCAATTTCAATCCACGCCCCCCGTGTGGGGGGCGACCGGCACTCTCCACACTCAGGGCCGAGCTGGAGCAAGCATTTCAATCCACGCCCCCCGTGTGGGGGGCGACTACACTTCGCCATGCGGGACAACCCTGGGCTGAGCATTTCAATCCACGCCCCCCGTGTGGGGGGCGACCAGCGCCATGCCTCAGCACCTCCCCAGCACGAGATTTCAATCCACGCCCCCCGTGTGGGGGGCGACCGGCATTGAGCCCTTTGTCCGCCTTTTCGTAGTGCTATTTCAATCCACGCCCCCCGTGTGGGGGGCGACTAAATGAGCTGAAATGGAGCGACGCGCTCCACGAATTTCAATCCACGCCCCCCGTGTGGGGGGCGACATGGAGAAGCTAAAATCCAAAATATCAAACACGATTTCAATCCACGCCCCCCGTGTGGGGGGCGACTCCGTTAGGCACTTTACGCTTCCCGGTTTCCACTATTTCAATCCACGCCCCCCGTGTGGGGGGCGACAAACCAGTCTTAATAATTCGTCACGGTGTGTAGAATTTCAATCCACGCCCCCCGTGTGGGGGGCGACGGCAAAAACAGCTAAAAATTCAAGCTGTTCTCGTGAAAAATAGACAATTCTTACAAATATCCTCTTCTAACTCTTATCCGATTTTGAAAAATAAGGTTGCCTCCTTACAGATAATACTGCAAAATCTGGTGCGAGACCTCGGCGATTTTCTGCGCGCTTACGTTTCGCACCTAAAGCATCAATACATCTTCTGGGTTGTAGGATGCCTTTACTCCAAAATGCTCGATCTTGTTTTCATAGCGGTTTCCCAAGTAATAAAAACGAAGACTGTCCTTTTCCGGGTCCATGATCTTACACAGCTTTGCCTGTAACATGCGGCACTGGGCCGCATCCAGCAGACATTCAAAGACAGAGTTCTGCACCCGCTGTCCGTAGTTGACGCACTGCTTCGCGATTTGCCGCAGACGTTTGCGGCCAGCGGCGTCCTCGGTGTTCACATCATAGGTGATTAAAACCAGCATACTATCACTTCCACAAAAAAGGTGGGTAAGCGTCCAAGTCTCCCCGGAGATAACGGGCCAGCAGAAGTGCCTGCGTATAGGGGATCATCCCCCATGGGAGCTTTTCCTCCAGATAGGGGTGGGTCAGTGTCTCTTTTTTCTTTTCCTGCCAATGTTTCAGAAATGTTTTCCTGCCGCCGTCGGCCAGCAGCACCGCGCCGCTCTCCATATATTGAAAGTCTCCCGCCTTGACCTGGCGGTTGTTGATGAGCGTGAGCACAAAGCGGTCCGCCATGCAGGGACGCAGTTCCTCCATCAGGTCCAGGGCCAAGGAAGTCCGACCCGGGCGGTCCCGGTGCAGGAATCCCACATAGGAATCCAGCCCCACACTCTCCAAGGCGGAGGCGCAGTCGTGGGCCAGCAGGCTGTAGGCGAAGGAGAGCATGGCGTTGACGGCGTCCAGCGGAGGGCGACGGCTGCGCCCCTGGAAGGAAAACGTCTCTTTATCCCCCAGGATCATCTCGTCAAAAACGCTGAAATAGGCGGAGGCCCCCACCCCCTCCAGGCCCCGCAATTCCTCCGGAGCGCTTACCTCCTTGACCTGAGACAGCAGTCCGTAGATTTGCTTGGAGGCGGAGACCAGTTTTTCGCCGTCCACCCGCAAACCGTGGTCCCGGCGGGTGCGCTCGATGCTCCAGCGGGCGTTGAACAGCTTGCCGAAGATCATAGTGCGGCTGATCTGACAGCATTGAGTGGGATCATCCCCGGTCCGATATTGTGTCCGGCGGAGCAGGACGTTTCCGTTCCCCTCGCCGCACACCCGGGCCAGAAATTTTCCTCTGGGGGTACAGAAAGATAAGCCGATCTGACGCTGGGCGCAGACGCCCATCAGCGCGGGGGACGCCCCGGCATAGGAAAAGGTAATGATATTCTGCAAGGTATGTAGAGGATAGCGGGCGACAACCTGCTTGTCCCGATTGGCCACCACATTCTCCCCGTCCAGGGACAGGTAAATATCCTCTGAGAGGATGTAGAGGGTATTGAGCAGATGTTTCATTTCAGCTCCTCCATGGCAGCGGCCAAATAGTCCGCAACTCTTTTGCGGCCCATCAGCTTTGGAAGGCACAGGACTTTCAAAGAGCAGGCGTTACAGGCCTTGGATGGCTTGACCTTGGGTGTGTGGCGCCTTTTATACAGCTCATGCATCTCCTTCAGGTTATCTTGAACCTGCCCGCGCAGTTCAGGCGTAAAGGGGACCACCGTCCGGCGGCGGGGCTCTCCGTAATAGAGTGCCCCCTCCGGGACGGCACAGCAGAGCATCTCCTCCAGGCACATAGCCTGGGCGCACAGCTGAAGCTCGTCCGCACTGTGTTTCTTGGGCTTGCCCCGTTTGTACTCCACCGGATAAGGCAGCCACAAACCTTCACGATTTTGCAAAGCAATTCCGGCAGGGGCTCTGCGGAACTCTACCGCGTCGCACTGGCCGGAAACACCCAACTCCGTCGAGTGGATGGCCAGCCCCCTGACGGTCAGACAGTCCCCCCGGCTCTCCCGAAACTCCTGGTCGTGGACGCGCTCGTGCATGAGATGGCCGTCCACCGTGCGGTAATTCTCCGCCCACTGACCTTCAATGTGGATCAGCGCCCACTGGCGGCGGCAAAAGACAAAGTGCTGCAAACCCGAAAGCTGGAGATAATCCTCTTCCTTAAATCCCATTCAGAATCTCCGGCTCCAGTCCGGCCAAAGGCTCCAATGTAATCTTGTAATCCTCCGCGCAGGCGGGGATGGCGTCAGAAGCAATCAACTCAGCCTGGACCGAACGGTGGACCTTGGCGGAGGAATACTGCCCATCCTTGCAGTTGTGGTGGAACCAGTAGAGTCTGACCACCTCCATGGAGCCCTCCGGCCGGGCGGAAGAGGCGTCATTGACGAAGAGGGTGCGCAGACACTCCTTCAAAATATCGGCGTCCTTCTCAGTGAAGCCGGTTTTTTCCGCAAGCTGAACATTGATAGAGCCCTTGATCTTATAGAGACCGAAGCGGACAAAGTGCTTCATGCCCATGGTGTCGGAGGAACGGCCTTTGTCGTTGCTCTCACCGTTTACACTCTTGGTGATCTGCATATCCTCTATCTGCACGGGGGAGACGCTGACACCCTGATGTACAGAGACCGGGCCCCTCACACCGATGGACATGCCTTTTGTGTCCTTAAACGCAAATACCTGGCCGAAAGAACGCACGTCCAGCCATGTTTCACAGGCCTTTTGTGCATAGTCTTCTGAATCCTTGAACTCCTTTGCTTTTCCCAGAACGGCGGAGGCCCGGTCGCTGAGACTTCCGCATCCGTCGTCACACCGGTCAGCGGACTGGACAAACACGGCCTGTCCCAGATCCTGCATCCGGTTGCGCAGCTTGCGCTTGATGCACACGTCGCTCATTTCCCCTAAACCGTTGTAGTCGGTGCGGGGGCTGTTGCCGTTGAGAGGGTCGCCGTTGGGGTTTGCCATGGTGGCGGATACAAAGGCCACAAAGTCGATTTTGTTCTGTAAGATACCCATTTAAGACTCCTCCTCTGTCTCTTGTTGATCCGTTTTTTCGTTGCGGTAGGCCCGCTGATGGGAATATCCCAACAGATAGATATCATCCAACTGCTGGTTCAGTGTGCTGTCGGAAGGAGAAAAGCTGTCCAGAATATCATCAATCATACTCTGGTAATATCGGTAAAGTTTTGGTTTGGACTGTGCCAGACGCTTGTTGTAGGGCGCTAACTTGTCCCATAGGGCGGACCATGTTGCCATTGGGCGCAGCGTAAAGACTTTCTGCATTCTTATGGCGTTGGTCTCCCGCCGGTCCTCGTCGGTATAGGTGCTGTTTTCTATTGCGTCCGCGATGGCTAGCAGGCGACCGAACAGATAGCTCCGGTCGGAACAATTTTTGTCTAAAGCCATATCCCACTTCTCCTTTGAATGGTATTTTCGAATGGCCGCGCAGGCTGTGAACAGCAGTTTTTGGCGGTTCTCTCCTTCATAGAGCAGGAGATGGGAGGCTTTTTCTACCAGGGCCCGCTCAATATCCAGTGGGAATGGCGCTTTGTCCACCCTGCAGGCCACCAGCCGCTGCATCTGCTGCTTCAAGATGCGGTCATCAATTTCTGCTTTTCCGTTTCGGGGTGTCCCGAAGGCCCAGCTGACAATTTGGAACAACGAGGGTGATTGGATCCCATAGGGACCGTTTTCCCAACAGCAGGAGACCTCCCAGTCGTGCAGCCGGTCCAGAAAATCGGAGGCCAGCAGTTCGTTGTAGTAGGTGACGGCCAGACGGCCTGTGGTGGCCGCGTCGAAAGCGGCGATCACTACGCCCGCAGGCGGGCGCAGGTCCTCTTTCCAACCGGAGAGAGCCTCCCACAGTTGCTTTTGATACTGGCTGGGAGTGGCCGCCCGCTGAACGTTTCCTCCACCTTTGCGGCCCATGGGGCCTGTCACCTTGGGAATTTGGATGCCCTGGGGACTCCAGCAAACAAAGGTCCGCCCGCCAAAAGAGACGCTCTGGTTGGCCACCAGCCACCGCAAGGCGTTGTGGGCCTTCTGGGATGCGGTATAGCCTACCGTCGCGGCCTGCGCCGCATCGTCGAACCGTCCCCGGTATGTGAAGCCGCTGGAGTCATTGGCGGAGATCAGCTTGGCGTTTCCGTTGATGGGGATAATCCCTTTTGGATGCTGTCCGGCGGGAGCTTCCATTTCGCCGGAAACCATGCACAGTGCGGGCGGCGTGTCCGCCCGTTTCGCGGCGGTGTAGTCGATAAATGCTTTCATAAGCGTCTGGTCTGTCCAGCAAGGTCCGTTGAGTTTTTCCCCTAAGCCGTTGACCTCCCAGCAGACCATCGCTTTCTCTTCGGCAGTAATACCCGCCTGACTCAAATCTGCCAAAATGGTTCTATCCTGCACATAATTTAAGATGGCGTGCAGTTTTGGATGGGAAAAGGGTGAATTGACCCATGCGGACAGCTGTGACACATAGTGGCTGTACTCCACTTGGTTTTGGGGCAGCAGATACCGCAGGTAATCGCATAAGGGGTGGGGAAGTTCAGCAGCCTTGACCGTTCGTCCTGCTGATTCTTCCGTTGCGGGAATGATAATTTTGGGGACGTCCTTCTCTAACGCCTGAGCGGTGATAAAGTTTCCGTTCTGATCCAAAGTGATTTTGATTTGCGGCCGCGCCATCATGTGGGAGATTGGTGCCAGCGGCTCCTTTTCTTTCTCATACATGATTCCAACCCGGCCGGCCATCGCATCGTAGGTCTCACAGGCCTTTTGCAAAAGCCCCATCACTCCACCTCCCCAAATTCCCGCAGACCGGAGAAGTTTTCCATATCAATCCCAAAGGGCTTCATTTCCATCTTGCGCAGAGGCTTGGTGAGCGGACAGTCCTCCGGACGGGGGAAGGTGATAACTCCCTGCTTCATCACCGGATACCAAAACCGTGCAGTCATTTTTCCCTGGGTCTCGGTGGAGTAGGCCTCGTCAGCATAGGTGATACCGTGATACATCAGACCGAAACTCAACTCCGGCAGCTTGTCATAGGCGCTTGGCTCTTCTCCAAATACACAGGGCTCCACATATCCCTGGCACTCCCTGGCCCCCAGGAAGATATCCCGACGGCCGCCTTTTTCGATCATCCGTTTGGCGATATTGTGGTGCTTGTTCTCACTGCGGTCCTGAGCAAGCTCCGGGCGGTTCTCGTTCCACTCAAAATGGGCCCGTATCTGATAACGGCAGTTTTTCAAATAGGTGTAGTAGGACAGGTCGTTTTTGCCGTCCTGGTAGTGGATGGGCCGGATACCCTTTACCTCGGTTTGAATCTGGTTCATGACCCGGACCGCGTCAATGTACCAGATCAGTGTTGGTTTCCAGTACACAGAGGACAAAATGCCTTTCAATGCTTCATAGGTAGGCACCTGATAGCTGCATTTCTCCCCGCCCACCCGCATGATCGGGTCGGAGAAGAGGCCGTAATCCCCTGTGACCTGAAACTCCACAATATTTGGGTGCCGCATCGTATCACCTCCACAAGAATTCAAGATTTGATTCACCCATAGAAAAGCCGGTCTCCGCACTGTAATGTCCGCTGAGTCCCAGCGCACCGCCCTGGAGGGGAATCAGGCTGTGCTCCTCGTTCAGACGGTCAATTTGATATTGGTACAGTGAGACGGTATAGGGCTTTGCCGCCTCCAAAAGAGAGCGCAGATAAAACGGGTCCCGTTGGGCTTTTTCACTGCATAAACCGGCAATGAGCGCTTCGCTTTCTTTGTAGGGGACTACCACGTCCGTGGTGTTCTCCTCAAAAACTTCAAAAAGGGTTCCGGCCAGCCGGAATGCCTGATTGAAATAATAAGGGTGCTCCTGAGCGTATTGGCCGTTCAGCGACAGAAGGGAAAACAGTGAGGGGCGGTCTTTTACACAGTAGTCATGGTGCCCCGCCGGTTCCCGGCGATACAGCGCCCGGTAATAGTATTCGATGGAAGCATCAGAATCCAAACGGTGCTGAAACTGTTCCGGGCGAGCTGCAAATTCCGCGATGAGTTCTTGGGTGGCGTCTTTGCCCAGCTGGATGTCTGGCAAATGGGAGAGGTTCTCCTGCTGGCACTCTACCAGATAGACCGGAGCCAGGACACCGGGCCCGGCCTCGCCGCTGCGGTTGCAGCGGCCCGCTGCCTGGACCACGCTGTCCATCCCGGCGGACAGGCGGATCACACAACCGAAGGAGATGTCCACCCCGGCCTCAATGACCTGGGTAGAGACACAGACTGTTTTTTGACTACTCTGCCCCAGAGCGCTTTTCAGCTTGTTCAGCGTGTCCCTCCGATGGGTCACGCACATAGCGGCAGAAAGGGAAAACAGAGCGAAGCTCTTGTCCTTCAGGAGACTATACAGATGTTCTGATTGATTCTTCTTGTTGCAGACAATCAGCAAACTATCGACATGCTCCAGCTTTTTTACGGCAAAATCAGCGATCTGTTCCAAGGACATTGATCCGACACTTTGAATATCTGTTCGCTGGAATACCTGCCAAAGAGCGGGATCGTATGGAACAATATCACGAATAGGACCATGGATTGGATGCTCGATCTGCTCCGTACAGGGCTGGGTAGCGGAACAGAGAACCACTGTAACTCCGCAAATCTCCGCTAAAAAGTTAACCGCCAGAGAAAACATAGACAACATTTTGCTGGGAACTGTCTGCACCTCATCGATGACGATAACGCTGTTACAAAGAGAATGAAACCGCCGGATACAAGTGGTTTTTCCAGAGAATAGGATATTCAGCAGTTGAACCAGAGTAGTGATGATGACAGGGGCCTCCCAAGTCTCGGTAAGAAGTTCTCGCTCGTCCAGTTGCTCACTGTTTTCCTCTGTGCGAACCAGATTGGAGTGATGCTCCAAAATCAGGCTGTCGTCCTGAATATATTTTCTAATCTCCTTTGCGTTCTGATCCAAGATGCTGAGCAGGGGAGAGGTGAAGATGATACGCTGCTTTCGATATTTGCGGGCGTGAGCGAGAGCAAACCGGAGACCGGACAAGGTCTTGCCACCGCCGGTCGGCACACTGAGGCGGAATACGCCGCCGGCCTGTTCCGCCGCCTGTCCGCATTGGTTCGAGATCATGCGCCGGGCCTGGTCAATGGGAGTTTTTGAGGAGAACGCATTTAGCTTTTCTTCCGTCCTTGTCAAAAGAGTGAACCACATCTGTTCCAGCTCCTCGCCGCTTCGGGCAGGAGGGAACGCGGCACCATTCATGGAGATTGCCGTATCCCGTCGGTCTCCCTCAATCACTGCGGAGAGCAGCAGGCGGGCGAGGAGCCCGGAGTAAAACGCTGTTTCCTGGTCATAACGCTCATCGCTGACTTCCTCACCAGTCATAGCGCAGATGTGTTCCAGAACTGGCGTCAACTCGTTTAGGGCAGCTTGAAACTGCTGGTCAAGCTCCTCTTGGTTGATGCAGAAACGGAAAAAGTTATCCCTTGCCTCTTCATAGCCGATCTCTTTCTTAGTCAGTCGGTGCCGAAAACCGTTTTTTTGTTGGTCATCCACACAATCAAACAGACCGCCATGATGCCCGCCGACGGCTAAGGCCAACAGTTCAGCGGCGATGTCTGCCAGATCCTCTGGCGGCTCATGGTGATATCGCTCCAGAAGAAGACGTACTCCAGCGAAGGTGTGATTCACCGAGCCGCGTGTGCCAGCTCCATCCTTTATGTAGTCCTGGAACTGCTCTGAGTATTTTCCGAGATCATGCAGCAGCCCCACCGCCTCCCCAGCGGCGGAGAGGCCAACGGGCTCCAGCGCCGCTGCCGCATATCTTGCGGTATTATGGCAGTGTTTACTGACCGATTGGACGGCGATTATTTTGTCAGATGGATCCCTCTGAATGTGTGCCAGGTAGCTTTCCATTGGTCCCACTTCCAAATACGTGATTTTAGAGATAAAATACAACACCTGCTGTCCAATAAACTGGACAATCTTTTGCCTCGGAAGCAAATTTTAGATAATTGGAGATTGCCTTGATGGCAAAACTTTACCATAGGGCCTCGTTTTTGTCAATGTTTTAACACATCTTTTTCATTGAATATAAAATGGTATTTGCAAAAAAAAAAATTACGTGATATACTAAATTGGTCTCTGACAGATACAGCAGTTAGAGTGGATTGAAAAAATGAAAAAGAGGGGTTTCCCTAGCAAGGCAAGGCGGCGATAGAAAATCTATCGCCGCTATTTTATAACAAACTTGACTTAGGTGAAGAAACTTCAACTATAAAAGCCAGGTGTAAAGGGGTAAAATGGGCTTGTATTTCAGGGCGGAGTAAGTTAGGGAGGAATGGAGAGGACCAGGGGCGTAGTATGCCCTCTGCACGGCTCTTGGCGGCTTTGCCGCTTAGAGCCGTGGCGTACCCCTTGTGGGTGCCGCCGGACCGGTTTGACCTGGAAGTAAATAGAGGTAGAATATATTTTTTAGAAAAGATGTACTTCAATGTTAAAACAATATGAAAACCTTTTGCTCCATCTGGACAAACTCCACCGCCACAACCGGCAGGGCAGCTTCAAACCCAGGGAGCGATATATGAGGCGGTGAAACGCTTTTGCCGCTTTCTGGCGGAGCGGTACCGCTCTTCTGGACCGGCTCAGATTCCATTTGCGTAATACAGCCCGCGGGCATAAGCTGTTCGTTCCCGACAACCGTTTGACCCACGAGGCGATCAAGGACTTTCAGCGATTCCTGGCAGACAACCGGCCATTGGCCCAGGACCCGGACTCCGACCGGCCTATGACCTTTCACGGGCTGTGGCACACCCGGGCGTCGGAGCGGAGTGGTATCAGGAACGCATCCAAAAGGGGAGGAGCCCCTATCAGGCCAGGAAAGAGGTTGCTAAGCTGCTGGGACATGGCCGGGATGATGTGACCCATATCTACCTCGCTTCGCTGAAGAAGAAGGGAGGCGATGGGGATGGATAGACGTCCTACCTCCTATGATGACCTTCCCCTGACGCTGTCGGTGAGAGAACTGATGCCAATACTCTCCGTCGGCAGGAATACGGCCTATGAGCTGATACATTCCGGACAGATCAGAAGTGTTAGAATCGGCAGAAGAATCTGTATCCACAAAGCGGAGGTTCTAAGGTTTTTGAAAAATAACTGAGTAGCCCTAGAAATCAAGTGCCATTATATCGCATCCGAACGCCGGATGTGATATAATGGGTTTGTAACAGCGGGTACTCTATCCTGTTGGAAAAGAGTTTTTATGACAGGAAGCCTGCAAATCAAAAAGAATAAATATTGTGCCGTCCTATCTTGGCATGAAGGAGAAAAAGGACAATAAGCGCAGAGCGGAAGCCTTTTTGAAGCAGGAGATGGACAAGCCGGAGAAGATCCAGGACCACCACTTGACCGGGACAGATCAGCCCTTCCTGCCCTTTATGGAGCAGTGGCTGAACGAGGTGGAGAGGTATTCCATCCGCGTTACGACCTTGGAGCAATATAAGGCGGTGTTCCGCAACGTGATTTCAATATTCCCGGCATTTCAGAACGTCGCGCTGCGGGGATTGGCCCGAAGTCTGCGGCCTGCCTTACATTCTCTTCCACGGGCTGCGTCACAGCGTAGCCACACTGCTCCATAGCGCTGGACGGGACATCCAGGATATTCAGGGATGGCTGGGCCACAGTGACATCTCCACCACCGCCAACATCTATTCGCACTTTCTCTACTCAGCAAAGCGGGATATGGCGGATTCCATTGATGCAGCTTTAAAGTAAGGGTTACTGCCACGTTACTGACAGAAAAATCCCGCCTGTTAGAAATCAGTTAGAAATTTTAAGAAAGCCGCCCAAAAAGTTGGACAAAAAAGAAAACACCGTCAAAACCAGCGGTTTTGACGGTGTTTTCTGGTGGAGACAACAGAACTCGAATCTGTGACCTCTCGCGTGTGAGGCGAGCGCTCTACCAGCTGAGCTATGCCTCCATATGGGGAACGTGTTGGTGACGCGTATGGGAATCGAACCCATGTTACCGCCGTGAAAGGGCGGTGTCTTAACCTCTTGACCAACGCGCCATAGGTCGCTCGGCGCATCCACATCGCCTAAAGAGCTCCCCAGGGGACGCCCCTGGCGCCCCGTGGGGAATGGTAGCGGCACCTGGATTTGAACCGGGGACAACTCGGGTATGAACCGAGTGCTCTAGCCAACTGAGCTATGCCGCCTTATTGACCCCGGTGAACAGGGCAAGAATTAGTATACCCGATTCGCGGCAAAATGTCAACCTTATTTTCTGAAATTTTTGGATTTTTTCGTCCCCGGCGGAGGGGCCGCCCCGCCGCCCTAGTCGATCTTGTAGCCCACGCCCCACACTGTCTTGATGAACCGGGGATTGC
>OKSB01002627.1_pt1 | contig 15619 bp, 18 predicted proteins | sample 1601171 | NCBI WGS metagenome assembly OKSB01 (sample SAMEA3541496, study PRJEB24748) | human gut metagenome | biome: human gut; feature: human-associated habitat; material: faeces | place: China | collected 2012 | reverse complement strand
GGTAATAGAGCGTTTACGGCTTTGTGTCAGGAAGAAACCTTTACAGGCCCCCTCATATGTACCCATTGGCGTATACAGAAGAATAATGCCCATAGCGTCACACAGGCTAAATGGGTCTGTTTCATGGAATTTACGTTTTAGCCGTTCTACTTCACGGCATATATAGTCCACGATCATTCAGATCCCTCATTTCTGTACCAATAAATCATAAACAGTATGGTGTGTTATAAAATGGACTTATTTCTTCTTGCGTCCAAAAGTTTTTTTGGCTTCTTCTTTACACTCCAGATATGCCTTGGTCACGGCGGTAAAGAAAGCGTCTTTTGCTTCTTCACTCAGTTCCCCTCCAGCGAACAGAGCAGCATTGCGTTCCAGCAATTCATCAACCTCACTTGCAGCCTTGTTTCCCAATTGGCTTCTGACAGTTTCGATATGCTCAATTTTCTCAATTCCCTGCTTGGGATCAGTGACATCATCGTTGAACAGGTAGTCATAGGAAACATCAAGTGCCATTGCCAGCTTCCTCATAGTAGAAGAACGTGCGATTGCACCGGAAGATTCATAGGATGCGATGGTGCGTTTAGACACCCCAACTTTGTCAGCGAGTTGCTGCTGCGTAAGATTACAGAGTTCTCGTGAGACTTTGATTTTATCGGCAAATGTCATGGTAGTCCTTCCTTTCAAAAAAAATCGCTTGTAACTTCATCAACTTCATCAAAACTATTGACGTAACTTCATCATGGTGCTATTATACGAGTGAAGTTTGATGAAGTTCTAATGAAAGTATATCACAAAACTTCATCTTGTCAATAGAACGAGGTGAAGTTTTCAAAGGAAGGTGATGAAGTTGGGTGAAAAAACTATACTACATAGCGATATGAATTGTTTTTATGCTTCCGTGGAAATGATGCTCGATCCGTCTCTGAGAGGTAAGGCAGTTGCAGTATGCGGCAGTACAGAGAATCGTCATGGTATTGTGCTGGCAAAGTCAGAACTTGCTAAAAAGGCTGGGGTGAAAACTGGGATGGTCAATTGGGAAGCACGGCAACGCTGCCCCGGACTTATTATAGTAAAACCGCAATATGACCAGTACCTTAAATATTCAGAACTGGCCCGCAATATTTATCAGAGGTACACTGACCAGGTGGAGCCATATGGGATGGACGAATGCTGGCTTGATGTAACCGGAAGCCGTGGCGTGTGCGGAGATGGGCTGGAGATTGCTCAGAGTATCCGACAGACGATAAAAGAGGAATTGGGGCTGACTGTCTCCATCGGTGTATCCTTTAATAAGATTTTCGCCAAGCTGGGTAGTGATATGAAAAAACCAGATGCCGTGACGGAAATCCCCAGGGATACTTTCCAGGAAAAAGTATGGCCTCTCCCCGCCTCCGATCTTTTGTATGTAGGCAGGGCAACGACTGCGAAATTTGCTAATTATGGTATCAACACTATCGGCGATATCGCTGCGGCAGATCCAATGTTTCTGAAAAGGCTTCTTGGTGTGAATGGTCTGCAGCTTTGGAGGTATGCTGTGGGGAAAGACGATACACCCGTTATGCACAAGGACTTTGTTTCCCCCATCAAGTCTGTAGGTCATGGAATCACCTGCGTGGCAGATCTTCTGGATGATGAAGAAGTCTGGAAGGTAATGCTGGAACTTTCGCAGGATGTGGGACATCGCCTGCGCCTGCATAAACTGAAAGCGACAGGTGTTCAGATTAGCGTCCGAAGTAATGATTTGGGATATCGTCAGTATCAGGCTCCTTTGAGCCTATCAACCCAAAGTCCAATGGTGATTGCAAAAAAGGCGCATGATATTTTTCTGTCGAATTATCGCTGGACAACTCCGGTTCGAGCGGTCACGGTAAGAGCTATAAATCTTGTCCCCCACAATATGCCGGAGCAGATCGATCTTTTTACTGATATGCGATATGTGGAAAAGCAGAATAAGCTGGATGATTGCATAGAAGAAATACGGAGACGTTTCGGTAAACGGGCTGTGTTTCAGGCTTGTCTGTTAGGTGATTTGAAGATGCCGATTGATAACCGTCATCTTGTGCAGATGCCAGGAGTGATGGGACGTTAGCAATTCCTGTTGTAAAAATGTTAGCAAGCGATAGTTTTTCTATCTATTGACTACAGGGTGAGATTTGATATAATGTTATCAACAGATAAGGAAAAGAAACGATTGTTTACAGACGCTCGTTTGAAACAGGTGATAGCGATTGATAACAGGAGGTGGGTTACATGGACATCGGCTTGCAGGTGGCTTTTGATGGTAAGAAAAATATTGTGGTGGCAGATGAGATTGTAAAGGAGTATCCGATTGGCGGTATGGTCTGTGAATACGCCAGACTTCACCCCACAGAAATTAGGCCACTCATTTTGGAGAATCCATATTTTCAAGATGCAAATCTAAAAGAAAATGGCGGTCATGCGCTCATGAGCTTATATAAAGCCTGTATGGAGAAGTTTGATACAGTCACTGCTATGATGATACTTACAGATATTTCAAATTTCATGGCAGATTTTAATTGTGCTGATGAAGGGGAACTCAAGTGCCTCCTTGATTCTTTGAATGAAGATAAGGGCATTGATTCTATAAAACCTTTCATTCTTGATAAGACAGGATATGAGGAATTTGGGATAACTACCATTGGACAAGCATTGCTGAGTGCCTATGCGAGTTTTGCAATGAGTTATGTTTCGTTCAAACATTCTTTTAATATGCTGGTTTCCGGTGAAGAATACGAAGAAGATCGGGTGATGGCGTTCTGGAGCCTGTATGCTTCTGATATAGATTTCCAGCACATAGATTTCCACATTATGTACTTTGATGGTGTATTCCATTCTATTTACACCATAAAGTCCTCCATGTCGCTGATTTTGTTTGAAGCTGCCCATGCTATGGATGCCGAGACAAAATTCGTAAAATGCAAGAACTGTGGAAATTATTTTGTCCCAGTAGGCAGATCGGATTCTGTATATTGCGGATATCCTTCTCCTCAAGATAAAACTAAGGAATGCCGGGAGGTGGGAGCCAATGCGACCCGAGCGAAAAAAATGAAGAATGATGTTTTGACGCAGGAATATCGGCGCTTGTATATGCGTTTGAAAATGGCAGTGAAACGCCACCCAGAGAACGAGGTATTACAGGAGCACTTGAAAGAACTAACGGAAGGAATGAAACTGAAAAGGAAACAGAAAGAAGAAGGATCGCTTTCTACAGATGCCATTCTGGAGTGGATATCTTCCTTTGATGATCGTTTGAATGAAGCTAAGTAGCGATATCCATGTATTGACTTCTCTCATTTGTTGATGTATAATTTACGCAGAACGGCGTAATAGGCGTAAAATGCGTAATTACAGCACAACAGGAGGCTATTTAAGATGAGAGAAGAAAACATGAGGTTCGGCGAGTTTATCAAAGCGAAGCGGCTTCAGGACGAGCGTGAACTGACATTAAAGGATATTTCTAAAGAATTGGGCCTGTCCTTGAGTATGCTGAGTGATATTGAACAAGGTAGAAGAAAGCCGTTTGATAGCACTCGGATTGAAAAATTCTGCGAGGTGCTGCATCTCTCTGAGGAAGATAGAGCTAGGATGTATGACCTTGCAGCAAGAGAAAAGTCCGAGATCCCTGCCGACATTGAAGATACTATGATGTACTCCGGTATCGGTGATTTGGCTCGTTATGCTCTTCGTATGTCAAATGCGGGTGTGGCAGATGAAGAGGACTGGAAGAAGTTCATCCGTGAATTGGAAAATAAGCGAGGTAATAAATTTGATTGATTTTCATTGTAGTACACGCCATAAGGATATGACTCCCATTGTGAAGGATACGAAAATCCAGGACTATGCTGAAACCTTACTCCGGGACTATAAGGAAAAACTTTTGAAGGAGCCGGGCAAGGTTAATCCTGTTCATTTTGTGGAATCCTATTTAGGGGCTGTCGTTGACTACCAGGATATTTATTATCCAGAGAATTCTCCGGCGATTGCTGGGGCTACCGTATTCAACGATGACCGCATTCTGGTATTTGACCGTGAAGCAAAGCGTATTAAAAGCATTGAGGTTGCGGCAAATACAGTGCTGATCGATAACAGCACGATGGATGATGGAAAAGAAGGATTTGCTGCTTTTACCATTCTTCATGAGGGAGGACACCTCTGTCTGCACCCGGCTGTTTATCGCCGTATGGGAGGACAGCTGAGTTTGTTTGATGACCATAAAGATGGAGATTACGTGGTTTGTTGCCGAAGAAGTAGTTTGGAGAGCAACGGGCCCAAGCGTTCCAAACTGACAACACAAGAGGAATTTCGAGAGCATCAGGCCAATGTGTTTGCGGCTTCTGTTGCTATGCCCCGTTCGACCTTTATCCCTACCGCTCAGGAACTGATCCGAAAGTGCGGTTTTAAAGATGGTGTATTTGTTATGCCGGATGAGATGGATTGGGACTATACTCTTGGAGTTTCCGCAATCGAAGAATCCCTGTCTGCTCTGTACGGAGTCTCCAAAACCGCCGCAAATATCCAGATGAAACGGCTGGGACTTCTGATGAGCGAAGAAAAATATCTGGAACAGCACAGACAAATTGCTGTAGCCTTCTAATGCGTAAGATACGGTAGCCTGCTTCCAAAACAGGTGTAGGCTACTATTTTTCTCTCTAGTAATTACGCAATTTGGCGTAATAAGCGTAAAATATTACGAATTGGAGGCTGACAAAAATATGTATCCGTTAAATATACACCTCGTTTGCCCTTGGTGTAAAAAGGGTGAAATCTTAGCAGATGGGAAAGCAAAGGTAACCATATCGGTGATGTGTCCTAAGTGCAATAACTTTTTCCTGGCAGATTTGGACACTCAGAAAACAGAAAAATCATCCGCCCAGCGTAGAAGCGGACGGAGATTATAAGCATTACTGACTGACCGCCGGGGCGAAAGCCACCATTAGGGCCGGAGTAAGGCTGTATTCGTACAGCATTGCTCCGGCCTTTTCTATTTTTGAGTGAGGAATCGTTATAAGAAAATAGAGAAAACAAGTCTAAGAAAAATATAGCAAAACTTTTTCAAAGGTGCAGTGAGGCTGACCCTTTGACCAGTATCTTAAAAACAACGAAAGCGAAAGGAGGGGTGAGAGCGATGACACAGGCTGAACGGCAAATGGCTATCCGTGACTATATATCGGATAAGCGTGAAACCAGCATCAGAGAACTGATGACGGTGTTTGGTGTTTCCAGAAACACGATCCGTAGCGACCTTGATGCCATCACTCCCATTACTTCCTTTGAAATGGTGCCAGGTCACGGCGGAGGAATCAAAGCATTACCCGGGTGGTCCTCTGGGCGGCGGTACCTGAATCATGAGCAGGAGGCACTTCTTAAAAGTATTCTCCCCGGACTGCAGCCGGAACAGCAGACTGTTATGGAGAGCATCCTCGCCGCTTTCGCACTGCCGAAGAGATCTCGGTAATAACGGGAACACCCCCGAATGATTATGAAAGGTATAGGTGAATGGTGATGAAAAAAGTTTTTATTTGTTCTCCCTATCGTGGCGATGTTGAAAGGAATGTAGCACTTGCGAAAGCCCACGGACGATTTGCAGCCCGTTGCGGGTACTGTCCTGTGGTTCCGCATCTGATGTATCCACAGTTTCTGAAGGATTCCGATCCGGATGAACGGATTCTCGGTATTACCCTTGGCGTGGAACTGATGAAGATCTGCGATGAAGTTTGGATCTTTGGAAGCACCATCAGCAATGGGATGGCGTTTGAATTGGAACATGCAAGCAAGCTGGGAATTCCGGTTCGTCTTTACTCCGATGATGGTAGCCGGATTTATCCGGAAACGATGATGATCGATGACCGCATTACGGATGCATTCCGTCAGGCAGTTTATAAGCTGAGATTTGCATAAGAAAGGATGTCACATATGAATGAAATTTATAAGACCCTTGCAGAAGGGTATGAAAAACTGGCCGCTGGCTACCGTGCTTTGGCAAAAGACCAGAAGGATGGAAAAGCGGTAGTAGAGGAACCCGCAACCCAGACGGAACCGGAAAAGAAGCCGATTGCCATTGAGGATGTCAGGGCGGTACTGGCTGCCAAGACACAGGCCGGGAAGCGCAGAGAAGTGAAGGAACTTCTTCTGAAGTATGATTCCGGGAAACTTTCTGGCGTGAAGCCGGAAAACTATGCGGCTCTTCTGGCCGATGCGGAGGCGCTCTGATGGGCGCTCACGCACGGTTCTCTCCTTCGGCGGCAAACCGTCTGATCCATTGCCCGCCCTCTCTGGTGCTGGGAGAGGCATTTCAGGAGGAAGAGAGTCCGTATGCAGCGGAAGGATCTGCAGGCCATGCTCTGGCAGAACACCTGATCAAAAAGCATCTGAAACAACAGACCCGCCGTCCGGTGTCCGATTACTATTCCGATGAGCTGCTGGAAGCGGTGGACGATTACGTCAGTTTTGTGATCGGCGAGATCGAAGAAGCAAAAAGGCAGTGTGCCGATTCGGTTTTCTCCGTGGAACAGAAGGTGGATATTTCCGACTATGTGCCGGACTGTTTTGGCACGGCGGATATGATGATCGTGACAGACAAGCTGGTACACATCATTGACCTGAAGCTGGGAAAAGGCGTTCCGGTGTATGCAGAGAAAAATCCACAGCTGATGATCTACGGGCTTGGCGTGTTGGAGATCGCAGAGATGCTGTTCCCGGTCGAGATGGTACGCCTGACTATCTTTCAGCCAAGGCTTTCCAATTCCAGCACTTGGGAGATTACTCCAGAGGAACTGAAAGCGTGGGGCGATGAGGTACTTCGGCCCGCCGGGAAACTGGCCCTGAAGGGCGAGGGCGATTTAAGTGCTGGAAGCTGGTGCCGGTTCTGTAAAGCAAGGTTTACCTGCAGGCAGAGAGCCGAGGAAAATCTGAAGCTGGCCCAGATGGAGTTTAAGGAACCTGCACTCCTTACCGATGAGGAAATAGCGGAAGTATTGAAACTGGCTGATGAACTTTCCAAATGGGCAGCCGATGTGTATGCCTACGCACAGGATCAGGCCATTGTCCATCACAAGCAGTGGAAAGGCTTCAAGCTGGTGATGGGAAAGAGCAATCGGAAATATACCTCAGAGGAGGAAGTGGCGGCTGCCGCAAAGGCCGCAGGCTACACCGATATTTATAAGCATACCCTGATTGGGATTACCGATATGGAGCGGCTGATGGGGAAAAAGGAATTTGCCCGTATCCTCGGCGCTCTGGTGTACAAGCCCGCAGGGAAAATAACGCTTGTGCCGGAGTCGGACAAGCGAGAAGCCATTCAAACATCAACCGCAGAAGCGGATTTTCAGAAGGAGGACTAAACCATGTCTAAGAATATGAACCCTACAAAAGTAATCGTACCCTGCCGTTTTTCCTACCTTCATTGTTGGGAGCCGGATGCGATCAACGGAGGGGAACCGAAGTACAGTGTATCCGCCATTATTCCAAAATCGGATACAAAGACTATCGAGCAGATCAAAGCCGCCATTGAGCAGGCGAAGAAAGATTCTGTTTCCAAGTGGGGCGGGAAGATTCCTGCGAATTTAAAACTGCCTCTACGGGACGGAGATATTGACCGACCAGAGGACGAGGCATATGCAGGGTGTTATTTCTTCAATGCCAACAGCCGACAGGCTCCAGAGATTGTGGACGCTCAAGTACAGCCGATCTTAAACCAGTCTGAGGTGTATTCCGGGTGTTACGGAAGGATCAGTGTTACCTTTTATGGATTTTCAGCTAATGGAAACCGTGGCATTGCTGCCGGGCTTGGCAATATCCAGAAGCTGCGTGACGGGGACCCTCTGGGTGGAAAGACCCGTGCGGCAGATGATTTTGAGGCAGAAGCAGATGAGGATTTCCTCTCTTGACAGGAACACAGGCGGCAGGAGACTGCCGCCTGCTACATAGTCAGGGAAGGAGGATATGATGGAACAAATACGATTTTTGTCTGTGGATATAGAGACATTCAGCAGTGTGGATTTGGGAAAAAGCGGAGTTTACCGATATGCGGAGTCCGAGGATTTTGAAATCCTTCTGTTTGGCTATTCCGTAAATGGCAGCCCGGTCCGGGTGGTGGATCTGGCCTGTGGGGAGAATCTCCCGGAGGAGATTCGAAAAGCCATATCCGATCCTACGGTAATGAAATGGGCATTTAATGCACAGTTTGAGCGCATCTGCCTGTCACGTTTTCTGGGAATGCCCACAGGGGAATACTTAGATCCTGTCTCCTGGCATTGCACAATGATCTGGTCTGCTACCTTGGGGCTGCCAATGTCCCTGGTCGGAGTTGGTACGGTTCTTGGTTTGGAAAAGCAGAAACTGACAGAGGGGAAAGAGCTCATCCGGTATTTTTGCGTTCCATGCAAAGCTACTAAGGCGAACGGTGGCAGGACACGGAACCTGCCGGAGCATGATTGGACAAAGTGGGAACGGTTTAAAGCCTATAACCTGCGGGATGTAGAAACTGAGATGGAAATCCAGAAGAAGTTATCCCAGTTCCCGGTGTCGGAAGATGAGTGGAGAAATTACTGTCTAGATCAGAAGATTAATGACCGGGGTGTGGCACTGGATATGGAACTGGCCCATAGAGCTGTCCAATGTGACAACCAATACCGGGAATTTTATCTGCAGCAGGCACGGGAGATCACAGGTCTGGAAAATCCAAATTCTGTGTTGCAGCTTAGAGACTGGCTGCGAGAACGGGGTGTAGAGATGGACTCTCTGTCAAAGAATGCAGTGCAGGATTTATTGCCGGATACGGATGGAGATGTGAGAAAAGTGCTTTCTCTCAGACAGGAACTTGCGAAGAGCAGCGTCAAAAAATACACAGCCATGGAAAACCTGGTCTGCCGGGACAGTCGGGGACGGGGGCTGATCCAGTTTTACGGCGCATCGAGAACCGGCAGATACGCAGGAAAACTCCTGCAGGTTCAAAATCTTCCACAGAATCATCTGCCAGATCTGGAGACTGCCCGTGCGCTGGTGCGGTCTGGAAATTTTGACGCTTTAGAGATGCTCTATGACAGTGTCCCGAATGTGCTGTCAGAGTTGATCAGGACAGCCATTGTACCAAAAAAGGGATGTCGTTTTATTGTGTCAGACTTTTCCGCTATCGAGGCCAGAGTGCTTTCTTGGTTTGCAGGAGAACAGTGGAGGCTTGATACCTTTATGCAGGGCGGAGACATCTACTGCGCCTCAGCCTCCCAGATGTTTGGCGTTCCGGTAGAAAAGCATGGAATCAATGGGGAACTGAGGCAGAAGGGGAAACAGGCGGAACTGGCGTGTGGTTATGGTGGCTCCGTTGGCGCTATGAAGTCGATGGGAGCTGTCCGGATGGGAGTAAAGGAAGAAGAACTGCAGCCTCTGGTGGATGCCTGGAGACAGGCGAATCCCCGGATTGTTCAATTTTGGTGGGAGGTAGACCGTGCGGCAAAGACCTGTGTGAAACAGCATGTTCTGACTCAGGCGGGAAGGCTCAGATTTGAATATCAAAGTGGTATCTTATTTATCCAGCTTCCTTCCGGCAGGCGGCTTGCCTATGCAAAACCACGCATGGGAGAGAACCGATTTGGTGGAGAAGCGATTACTTATGAAGGAGTCGGAACAGGGAGAAAATGGGAACGGTTAGAAACCTACGGTGCAAAGTGTGTAGAGAACATCGTCCAGGGGACAGCTCGCGATCTGCTTGCTTTTGCCCTGCTGCGTTTAGAAAAAGCAGGATACCCGGTTGTGATGCACTGCCACGATGAGGCTATCTGTGAAGTTCCCATCGGACAGGGTTCCGTAGAGGAAGTGAACCGTATCATGGCAGTCACTCCAGAATGGGCAGAAGGTTTACCGCTGAAAGCAGACGGATTTGAAACGGAATTCTACAAGAAGGATTAAGGGAGGTGCAGTTTATGGGAATCAGCAGGTATAACGCAGAAGGATATCACGATCCCACTGCACATTTGGCCGTCTGTCACGTAGAGGCAGAGGAGAAGATCCTGCATCTTTCTTACCCGAATGGATGTATGGATATACAGCTTTTTTGCTTTTTCCCCTGCACCCAGGAAAAGGCGAAAAAGTTCTTCCGGTTAGTGAGGCAGTATTCTTCTTCAAAGGATAAAGAAAAGATCGCCCGGTGCCTAAGACAAAAGGAGCAGAAATATCAGACGCAGATACAGACTTTTTCCGGTAGAGCATTGAAGGAAAGCAAGAAGGAGGAGCGACAGTATTGGGAGGCACGGATGAAAGAGGCAAGACGGCTTATGCGCCGGACACAAAGGAACTTAGAACTGCTCCGGGAGGTGGTTGGCTATGAATGAGAGAAACAGTAGTTGGAGGTGGATGAGATGAAGTTGTATGTTTCTACGGGAAATTCTCGGATGGATAAGATCTGGAACGGACAGGAGATGGAACTGGAAGATTTTATCGCACGGATATCCGTAACCAAAAGGACCTCAGAAACGGTAGCGCAGTATAAAAAGATGTCCAAGGCAAAACAGGATGCTATTAAAGATGTGGGCGGTTTCGTTATGGGACGCTTAAAGGACGGAAGGAGAAAAAAGGAGAATGTCCTGTCCCGGTCAGCGCTTACCCTGGATATGGATTATGCGGCTGCGGATATTGCGGAGCAGTTGGAGATGTTCTTCTCTTTCCAATGTTATCTGTATTCCACCCATAAAAGCACACCAGAGAAGCCAAGGTTCCGTCTGATCATCCCGCTCTCCCGTGAAGTGACACCGGATGAGTATATGGCAGTATCCCGGAAAGTCGCTGAGGATGTAGGGATTGAGATGTTTGACGATACCACCTATGAGCCGAGCCGCCTCATGTACTGGCCTTCCACCTCGGCAGATGGGGAATTTATCTATCGGGAGGTCAAAGGCAGTCTGCTCGATCCGGATACTGTGCTTTCCAGGTACAAAGATTGGCGCAACTCGGCGGAATGGCCGGTGTCGAAACGACAGGAAAAGGTAGTGCAGCGGGAAATTAAAAAGCAGGCAGATCCGCTGAAAAAGCCGGGACTGGTGGGCGCATTCTGCCGGACCTACACTATCGAAGATGCGATTGATACGTTCCTTCCAGACGTATATCAGCATAGCGCTATGCCGGGGCGTTATGATTACGTTCCGGCAGACTCCCAGGCGGGAGTCGTACTGTATGAAGGAAAATTTGCTTACAGCCACCATGCCACGGACCCGGCCTGCGGAAAGCTGATGAACGCTTTTGATGTGGTGCGCCTGCACAAGTTTGGCGAACTGGATGGAAAGGCAGATGAGGATACTCTTCCCACGAAACTTCCTTCGTTTAAGGCTATGCAGGAATTTGCCTCCCAGGATGAGAACGTCCGGGAAACTCTTGGCCGGGAGCGGCTGGAGGCAGCCAGCGCTGAGTTTGATGATGCGGACTGGCAGAAGCATCTGAATATCGACAAGAATGGAAAAGTAGTGGAGGACATCGGAAACTATGTGCTGATCCTCCGGCATGATGAACATTTGCAGAGCATGGCGTTCAATAAGCATCGGGATGGTATTGATGCCAGAGGCGAGCTGCCATGGAAACAGATGAAAGAGGGATGGAACGATACGGATGATGCGGCTCTGGCAGTGTATCTGAATAAGGTGTACGGCCTGTATTCCCCAACGAAGATGCGTCCGGCCATCCTGGCAGTGGCAGCGGAGCGGGCATATCATCCTATCCAGGAATACCTGGAGCATCTGCCTGCCTGGGACGGGGTTCCCCGTGTGGAATGTCTTCTGGTGGATTACTTTGGCGCAGAGGACAGCAGTTATACTAGGGCGGTTACACGGAAAACACTGGTTGCCGCCATTGCCCGGATCTATCAGCCAGGGACTAAGTTTGATTCCGTACTGATTTTGAACGGACCGCAGGGAATCGGGAAGTCCACCTTATTTGCCAAGCTGGCAGGTCCGTGGTTTTCAGACAGTCTGGCGGTAACCGATATGAGGGATAAGTCCGGACCGGAGAAGCTGCAGGGTTATTGGATTCTGGAACTTGGAGAGTTGGCCGGGATGAAAAAGACCGATGTGGAAACTATCAAATCGTTTATCTCCCGTGTAGATGATAAGTACCGTGCCAGTTATGGCACCAATGTAGAAAGCCATCCCCGGCAGTGTATCATTGTGGGTTCCACCAATAATGAGAACGGCTTTTTGCGGGATATCACAGGAAACCGGAGATTTTGGCCTGTCCGCATTAGCGTAGTAAGTGAGAAGCATGCGTGGGAGATTACCGAGGAGATCGTCCAGCAGATCTGGGCAGAGTCTTTATTGATCTATCAGCGGGGAGAAAAGCTGTACCTGGAAGGGGAAGACGCCAAGCTGGCGATCAAGGAACAATCGGACGCAATGGAGGTGGATGACCGGGAAGGCCTGGTACGGACGTATCTGGAAAAGCTGCTGCCGGAGGACTGGGATGGAATGTCCATCTTTGACAGAAGGAATTTTCTAAACGGTAGTGAGTTTGGAAGCGGTGGCCGTGTAGGTACCGTGCGCCGGACGAAGGTATGCAACATGGAAATCTGGTGTGAATGTTTTGGAAGAGATCCGTCTGCGATGAAGAAAACGGACTCTTATGAACTGACATCCATCATGAACCGGATTGGCTGGAAGAAATACACAGGAACCAAAACGGGTACGTGTCATTTTGCAATCTACGGCAAACAGAGAGCCATGGTGTCGCCGGAACAAGGAACAGGTGGAACATCAAATGTATAAAAGGCAATTTTTTAGTTGTTTATAGAGAGAGGGAATAGGGTGTGCGTATATACGCGCGTGTATAGGGATTTTATGTTCCGCTCGTTCCCTTGTTCCAGAAAGGAGGAGCCGGGTGAGGGAATCAAAGGTAGAGGAAAAGCTAAGAATTGAGGCAAAACGCCGGGGCGGATGGGCTGTAAAGTTCGTGTCTCCCGGTTTGGATGGGGTGCCAGACCGCTTGGTGTTGTTCCCTGGTGGAAGGCTGGCTTTTGTGGAAGTAAAGGCTCCTGGGAAAAAGATGAGACCCTTACAGGAGTTCCGGGCCAAGCAGCTCCGGGATATGGGGTTTCGAGTCTATTGTTTGGATTGCATCGAAAAGATTGGAGGGATTCTGGATGAAATACAATGCACATAACTATCAGGCTTACGCCACAGAGTTTATCCTGGAACATCCAGTTTGCTGCCTGATGCTGGATTGTGGGATGGGAAAAACTGTGGTAACCCTGACGGCATTGTGGGAATTGGTCCTGGACTCTTTTGATAGTGGGCGTGTGCTGATCATCGCTCCGAAGCGTGTGGCGGAGACGGTCTGGAAACAGGAAATTGAAAAGTGGGAGCATCTTACCGGCCTTACCGCTGTCCGGGTACTTGGCAGTGCGGCTGAGCGCAGAGTTGCTCTTCAGAAAAGAGCCAGTGTGTATATCATCAACCGGGAAAACCTGGTGTGGCTGACAAAAAATACTCCATGGAATTTTGACACGGTCATTGTGGATGAATTGTCCAGCTTTAAGTCCAATCGGTCCCAAAGGTTCAAAGCTCTCAAAGCTGTGCGGCCAAAAGTGGGAAGGATTGTGGGGCTTACCGGAACGCCTGCGCCGAATTCCTTAATGGATCTGTGGCCGGAAATGTATGTGCTGGATATGGGAAAGAGGCTGGGGCGTTTTATCGGTGGTTTCCGGGATCGGTTCTTCGTGCCGGATAAGCGGAACCGGGAAATCATTTATTCCTATAAACCAAGAGAAGGAGCAGCAGAGGCCATCTATGCTTTGATCTCTGACATCTGCATCTCCATGAAGGCTGTGGATTACCTGGATATGCCAGAGCGGATTGATAACCAAGTGTTTGTGGAAATGAGCGCAAAAGAGCAGAAAGCGTACAGCCGGTTTTCCCAGGAGATGGTCTTATCTCTAAACGGGGAAGAACTGGATGCAGCTAATGCGGCGGCTCTGTCAAATAAGCTGCAGCAGATGGCAAATGGAGCGGTGTACGGGGAAGAGAGGAAAGTTCTCCTGCTTCATGACCGGAAACTGGATGCCCTGGAAGATCTGATTGAGGCGGCTAATGGGAAACCAATGCTGATCGCTTACTGGTTCCGTCACGACTATGACCGTATCCATGAACGATTCCAGGTAAGGGATATTGATACACCAGAGGATATCGAAGATTGGAACACCGGGAAAATCCCGGTGGCGTTGATCCATCCGGCCTCTGCTGGACATGGCCTGAACCTGCAGAGTGGAGGTTCTACGCTTGTGTGGTTTTCCATGACCTGGTCACTGGAGCTATACCAACAGATGAATGACCGTCTGTGGCGGCAGGGCCAGGAACACACAGTGGTGGTTCATCACATCCTGACCAGGGGAACCATAGATGAGGATATCATGCGGGCTTTAGAGAAAAAGGATGTCAGCCAGTCAGCACTGGTGGAGGCTGTTCGGGCAAGGATTGGAGGTTAAACGGATGAGTGAAAGGATAGAACAGTTGATGAGAACATATCCCGATAAACGGCTGGAGTTGAAGGTCATGGAGATGCAGCTCCGGCATTTTGCAGGGATTACCGAAGACGAGGTGATCCACACCATGTATTTCACCCAGCCGGAAGGAGAGCGTGTACAGACCAGCCGAACGTCTGACAAGACTGCAAGCATCGCATTGAATTATCGGGACAGGCAGGAAAGGATCAACCGGGAGTGGTATGAATATCTGTTCCATCAGTATGAAGTACTGCAGGAAGAACTGGACTTCTTTGAAGCCTCTATCAGCCAGTTATCGGGGAGTCTTCCGGGTGTGATTTACGATCTCGTTATCCGGCGGGAGACCTGGGAAACAATCATGCAGAAACATCATATTTCCAGAAAGACTCTGGCGAAGTACCGGAAAAAGGCGATTGCTGAACTGGATCGGATGTATGAACTGCGTGACAGTCAGGTGGAAAGCTATCTGTTGGAATAGGGGGAGGGCGGCTATGTGCAGGCGTGGAGATATCTACAATGTGGATTTTGGAAATAATACAGAGAGCCGGAAACAGTATGGCATCCGTCCTGCCTTGGTAGTCAGCAATAACCGGGCAAACCAGCACTCCCCGGTGCTTACTGTTGTCCCGCTGACTTCCAGAATTTATAAGAAACGGTTCCTACCCACCCATGTGCTGATACCCAAAAGATGTGGATCTGGACTGGAGCATGATAGTCTGGCTCTGGCAGAACAGGTGGAAGCATTGGATAAGACATGTTTATTGGAAAAACGGGGAACTATAGAAGATAAGATGATTATGGCGAAAGTAACCCGTGCACTCCAGATCCAGATTGGAGCGGTGGATAGATATAACTGAAAAGGAGCCTGTCCAGGATGAGATGAGGCTCCTATTGTACTTAGATTAGGATATTATCTAGTTCCTTAATCATTAAATCTTGATACAATAAGGAATTTTTGCAATGCCTTTTTCACTTAAAACATTTTATAACACTGTTCTCATATTTGCTGGCTATAAACTTTTCCGTCTTTTTTGGGGTGGCTTGTATTTCCAAATTCCAATTAAAACCTCCTTGGAAATTGCGATTATGTAAAATGTAATCGCCTATTTAATCTCCATGTTTTTA
>OKSB01002623.1_pt1 | contig 15637 bp, 12 predicted proteins | sample 1601171 | NCBI WGS metagenome assembly OKSB01 (sample SAMEA3541496, study PRJEB24748) | human gut metagenome | biome: human gut; feature: human-associated habitat; material: faeces | place: China | collected 2012 | reverse complement strand
TGCACTACCGGAACCAACCATTCTGTTACATTCCAGCCAGGAACCAAATCCATACAGGATACCTGCCAGAATAAATGCTCCTAATGTTACTTTAAATACGGATATACCGGAAACTGCTGCTGCTTCAGGATTTCCACCAACCGCATACAGATTCTTACCAAATGTTGTTTTATTCCAGATGAACCATACTACGATAACTGCAACAACAGCCCAAAGGATAATTGTCGGGAATTTTCCAATCTGCGGAATAAACATAGCCGGGATTGCAGAATCAATAGCTCCGAAGGAAACACCTTTTGTCGCATAGGTTACCAGACCAAAAATGACAAGCATGTTTGCCATGGTCGATATAAACGGATGCATCTTGAATTTCGCTGTAAAAAATCCGGCTATACTTGTAAAGAACGTACATAATACAATACATGCCACAAGTGCCAGCACGACTCTTGCCGGTGTCGGTACTTTCGTAAAATCAAAGATGTGTCCGAACACACCACCTGTATTTACACCCTGATGCATGATAATGGTTGCGGTTGTCATTCCCATACCAACCATTCGTCCAACGGAAAGATCCGTTCCTGTAAGAAGGATCAGACCTGCAACTCCAAGTGCTAAAAACATTCTAGGCGATGCCTGCTGGAGAATATTTAAAATATTATTATACGTAAGAAGCGGCGTTCCTTTTTTGATTGGAGTTATGATACATAACGCAACAAAAATAAGAATGATCGCGATGTAGAGTCCATTCTGTAAAAGGAATGTTCTCCGGTTAAATGTATACTTATAATTTTCCCATTTCTGTGCCTGATTTTCTGCAAATGTAAATTTGGACAACCGGAGCAGATCAATCAGATGATACTTGTAACTGTACGCATCATGCTTCCGGTCTTTAATCCTCTGATACTCTTTTTCCAGTTCAATCTTTTCATTGGAAACACGGTTCTTATATACATAATTTTCTTCTTTGACCTCGGCCTGGGCGGAAGTCTTTGCCAGAGTTTCTTTGTGTTCCTTTTCAATCTTTGCAAGTCTCTGCTGATGCTCCTGCAGTGCCTGTTCCTTTTCCGCTATACAACTTGCCTTAACTGCATTATAATACTTGTCAAAATTATTTTTGAGATAATTTTCTGCTTTCCCGATCAGTTTTGCGATCTGGTCTTTGTTCTGTGCCTCTACCGCTTTTGCCTGTTCAAGCTCCTTCTGGCAGGATGCAATCTCAGAATCTTTTTCCCCTTTGGAAAGTGTTTTATCTCTTTTTACGTTTTCGATCCTGCCCTGGTACATAATGACTTTTGCCGTACCATCTTTTCTGAGTTCATCAATCTCTTTTTGTATTTTTCTGACATATTCCTCAATCGGCTGACGCAGTGTTTTTTCCTGCTCCGCTGTAAGAATCTTGCTATTTGCCATATCTGTCCCCCCTGCCTATAAATATTTCGCGCTGAGGCGAAGTAATTCTTCCTGATTCGTTTCCTTTGTATTGACAATGCCCGCAAGCCGTCCGTTCGACATGACACCGATCCGGTTTGTAATACCAAGGATTTCCGGCATCTCAGAAGAAACCACGATAATGGTCTTTCCCTGTTTTGCCATCTGTATGATCAGGTCATAAATTTCATATTTTGCGCCGACATCAATTCCTCTTGTCGGTTCATCCATCATAAACACCTTCGGTTCACGCTCGAGCCACTTTCCAAAAATAACCTTCTGCTGGTTTCCTCCGGAAAGACTTGAAATCATATCGTTTGGTCCCAGACATTTGGTATGCATGACTTTAATTTCATTTGCGGTAGCCTTTGTCATTTTCGGTTCTGAAAGTGCCGCGCCTTTTTTATATGCATTAAGATTTGCAATGGTTGTATTAAATGTAAGATTCCCTTTCAGGAATAATCCATTTGCCTTCCGTTCTTCCGTAATAAGCGCGAATCCATAATCCATTGCCTCTTTTGCACAGCTGAAATTCATAAGCTTATGGTTCAGATAAACACGGCCTGCGGCTCTTGTGCGGATACCGAATATGGTTTCCAGCAATTCTGTCCGTCCGGCTCCCACAAGGCCATATAAGCCAAAAATCTCCCCTTCACGGACATCAAATGTAACATCCTGTAAATACGGCTCATATTTTGTGGACAAATGCTGGATTGATAAAATAACATCTTTCGGCTGATTATCCACCGGTGGAAAACGGTTTTCCAGCACACGGCCTACCATTGCAGTAATCAGTTCATTCATATTTGTTTCTTTTGCACTTTTTGTCATGACCAGATTTCCATCCCGGAGTACGGAAATATCATCACAGATCTCAAATATTTCATCCATTTTATGGGAAATATAAATAAGGGAGATGCCCTGGTCACGAAGCATCCGCATCATATCAAAAAGTTTATCCACTTCCTGTACGGTAAGTGATGATGTTGGCTCATCTAATACGATTACTTTCGAATTATATGAGATCGCCTTTGCAATTTCACACATCTGCCGCTGGGAAACGGACATATTTCTCATCGGCTGATCCAGATTCACCGTCATTCCCAGTTTCCGGAATAATTCCGAGGCTTCATTTTTCATTCTTCCCTCATCGATCATCCCAAGGGAATTTACCGGGTATCTGCCAAGAAAGAGATTATCCACAACATTTCTCTCCAGGCACTGGTTTAACTCCTGATGCACCATTGCAATCCCATTTTCGAGTGCATCCTTCGGGCCGGAAAAATTCACTTCTTTTCCGTCAAGGTATATAGTTCCTTCGTCTTTCTGATAAGTTCCAAAAAGACATTTCATCATTGTTGACTTACCGGCACCATTTTCTCCCATAAGTCCCATAACTGTTCCTTTTCTCACATCAAGGTTGATATGATCAAGTACTCTGTTGCGGCCAAATGATTTACTCATGCCACGTATCGATAAGATAATATCTTTGCTCTGATCCCCCATACTATCCGCTCCTATCCTTTTGTTTTCGGGGAGAGAACCAGTATTTCTCCCCCCGAAGTTAAGTTGTTTTACTGATTTAAAAGAGCTGTGTAAGAAGCTGCATTATCTGTTTTCACCATGTTGATGGCAAAAGCATCGTACTGTCCCGGATTGCCCAGACGGTTTGTGATATTAGACTCTGTCTGTCCGTCACCACCAATGTACTCAACATCCAGATTTAAAAGGTCATCATACTTCTGTAACAGCGGCTGATAGGTAGAACTTAAGAAGTTATCAGAAGCATTGTAAATATTCAGCCATACCTTCTTTGTCGGATGGGCAGATGCATCTAACTGTTTGGATACCGGTTCCCATACAACGGTAGAATCTGTAAAATCTTTGTAGTTATCAGCGGTTACTGCCACGTTCAGGGAATAGTAAGATCTCTCGTCTTCTTTGTATACATAAACGTCACTGCTTAATACATTTCCTGCATCGTCTGCAGTTCCGATACCCGTGTCAACATCTACACCATCCAGTGCATTTCTAAGAACACGCAGTGTCAGGTATGCCTGTACGTCTGCATGCTGGCTGATCGTTCCACCGTAGCCTTCTGCAATTGCTGCAACTGCATCGCTGTTTGCATCATATCCGAATGTCGGTACACCGTTATCCTTTGACCATGCATTAAACATTGACATTCCCATTCCATCATTGTTGGATACAACGACATCAATGGAATCCCCGAAAGAAGATGACCATGTACCAATCGCATTGCCGGCTGTTGCTGCATCCCATGTAGCACCTGCTGAGTTTTTCATTTCCTGGGAAGCAAGTTCACGGATCACATAGGTTTTTCCACCTACTTCAATGCTTCCGTCCTGAACCTGTGATGCTTTTCCATCGGTATTGGTTCCTGCCGGTGCACTGTCTGCCTCGCCGTTTTTATCCACTGCTGTTCCAAGTGCTTTTCTGACACCTCTTGTACGGGCAATGGAATCATTGTGACCGATATCACCGATTGCTAAAACATAGCCGATCACGCCATCTCCGTTACGGTCAATCTTGTCAATATTTTTCTCGATGTAATCTTTTACCATGGTACCCTGAAGTTCTGCACCCTGATTGGCATCGAATCCTACGTAGTAGGTATCCTTGTTGTAGTTTAACGCCGTCATGTCAAGCTGGCCTGTGGCACTGCTGGATGGCTGACGGTTAAACCATACCAAAGGTTTATCCTTGTTTGCGACAGTTGAGGTAGAAGTGCCTCCCCCTTTATTGCCTGCCTGTGTGCCACCGCCGTTGTTTCCCCCATCGGCTCCACATGCTGCGGTTGAAAGTGCAAGTACCGCCATCATCATAATTGCAACAATTTTCTTTTTCATAAGAATTTCCCCCTTCTTGTTTTGTTTGTAATGCTAGTATAAGAGGTTTTCATCTCATAAACTATAGAATATTTTTTGATTCACATTAAAAATTTTCATATTTTTCCGTTATTTGTTCAATTTTTTCATATTTTTTCTTTGCCATTTCGTCACTTTACCGTTGATTTATACTAAAAAAAGCCATCTTTCTTTACAAAGATGGCTTTTTAAATCTTTTATAAAAGGCTCTGTTATCATTGTTCCAGAATCACATACCACGCCTCACACAGCCGTTCCAGCGACCACGCGGCATTTGCCGGACTTGTGGATGGAAGCACCATCGCTTCGATCCCCGTGACCGGAAACTGGTATCTTTTATAAAGCTGTCCTGCCTTGTTTCCGTTTGCATAAATACGTGTTATGTTCGTTTTTTCCAGAATCATGCCAATATCCGTCGGCTGTACATTTTTAATACTACTGTCACTTGAGCCTTTGATGTCACAGCTTTGGATCACATCCCACAGGGCAATCCGGTGGGCAAGCAGCATGGCTTTTTTCTCCTCAATTGTATCCGGAACCGGCTCCTTTAAAAGTGTTGCAAGCACTTTCCAGAAACGGTTCTGTTTGTGCCCGTAATAAAAATTGTTTTCTCTTGATTTGACGGACGGCAGGGTTCCTAATATGAGAATTTCGGAAGCTTTGTCGTACACCGGTTCAAACGAATGGACAATGTGTTCATATTCCATGGGATTCTCCTTTTAAAGTTACCACCCTATCCGTATCCATCTTACTGCTTATCCTTCTCTAAGATCTGGTCAATCGCAGCTGTCACCTTTTTGTAGACTTCATCACTCGTGATTCCGCCCATGATCGGATCTCCGACAATGTTGCCATTACGGTCAACGAGAACTGTCGTTGGAAATGCCATAATATTTGTTGCGTATTTACCGGCCTCACTGTCCGAATCAAGGGAAAGGTTGGTATAGTCTGCCCCCTGTTTTTTCAGGATGCTTTTTGCTTCCGCAATTCCCTCTTTATTACCATCGAGTGAATCCGTGTTTACGCCAATGACCTGACCGCCCTTTGCCTTCAGTTCTTCATTTAATTTGTTGAGTGCCGGAAGTTCCTCCACACATGGCGTGCATCCATTAAACCAGAAATTAACAACCGTTACCGCATTCTGTGAAAAAATGCTGCTGTCCACCTTATTTCCATCCAGATCCTTCGCCTGAAAAGACGGAAAGACGGATGTTTCTGCATTCGCGCTTTGGGCGCCGGAATTTTCTGTTCCCATCTGCGCGGTAAGTTCCGTTACCTGATCCTCGATTTTCTTAATCTCTTCGATATCCTTATCCAGCTTTTTCAGGTCTGCCTCCGAAAACTGATCCTTCACATGATCCAGCTGTGTCTCCAGAAACGTTCCATAATTTTGTTCTCCTGCGTCTGCAGCTTTGTCTTTGTCAATGTTATTAAAAACCGTATTCCACAATTCCTGATGTTTCGCAATAATGGCATTTTCCTTTTCGTACAGTTTGTTGAGTTCTGCATTACCAGCCCCTGTATCTTCCGCAGACTGTGCCTGCGTTTCCGTCACATTGCTGCCTTTTTCCGAGGCATTGCCACAGGCGGCAAGTCCAAATACCAGAGTCATAACCAGTAACATTACTGTAAGTTTTTTCATTTTAATTAGTCTCCTTCTTCTTTTTTGATTTTTCTGCAAATCCATACTTATAACTGATTGCCTCTACCGGACATTCCTTCACACATGCTCCGCAGCGTATACATTCCGTATGATTTGGATGCCGGACCACATCCACATCCATTTTACAGACACCGGCACATTTGCCGCAAGATACACATTTACCGGTATCTATATGCATCTGTAAAAGAGATACTTTATTAAAAAGCGCATAGACTGCGCCAAGCGGACAGATCCATTTGCAGAACGGGCGATAAAACATAATGCTTAACAACACGACCGCAACCAGTATTCCGGCCTTCCATGTAAACAGCTTTCCCAATGCCGCACGGATGCCTGCATTTGCAATCGAAAGTGGAAGTGCCCCCTCTAATACTCCCTGTGGACAGAGGTATTTGCAAAAAAATGGATCCCCCATTCCCAGCTGGTTCGTCACCAATAAAGGAAGCAGAATAACGAAAACCAAAAGAATTCCATATTTGATAAACCGAAGCGGCTTTAATTTCCGAGTGGATAATTTTTTAAACGGAATCTTATGCAAAAGTTCCTGAAACCATCCAAACGGACACAAAAAACCACACACAAACCGTCCCAGCAGAACACCTGCCAGAATCAGGAAACCGGTTATATAATATGAAAACTTAAATTTTGATGAACCAACCACTGCCTGAAAGGCCCCGATCGGACACGCTCCCGCTGCTGCCGGACAGAAATAGCAGTTTAGTCCCGGCACACAGACCGTCTTTGCATTACCACGGTAGATCTCTCCCTTAAAAAAATTCGGCAGATGAATATTCGTAAGAATCGTTGCCACAGCCTGAATCCACCCACGGACATGTGCAAGAACATGTGATGCCTTATGCTTTTTTTTATCCAATGCCAACACACTCCAGACATAATTTAATTGCTTTGGAGAGTACCGTGGCTGCCTCCCCACGCATCGCGCCATAACAAACCATAAGCATTGCTGCTGCAAGGAGCAGCAGCTGTACGGCTGCTTTCTTTTGTAGTTTCATTCCCTTTCATTCCTTTCTTTTTGCTTGTTACAGGTTATCAGCCAACTGTGACCGTCCTGTGTATGAAATTCTAAGATATCCTTAAGAAAATCTGAAGTATCCACGCCCGAATATACAGAAGCCTTCGCATATACTGATGAAGCCTCATGCAAACTCATTAAGGTTGACCGGGAACGAAATGATCAATATCTGACCGGCACAAAACGCAAAATCTATACTTTTTTGTATGATATTCTCCCAACCTGCCAGTTTTATCAGATTGTTCAGGTATCCGATACACCGATTGAAAACTATGGTGTACTCATTGCATATGACGGACTGCTGCTGTTTCTGAGCACCGGGGCCGGCATCCTTATTTTCGGGAAAAAAGATTTAAAATAGGAGAATTTTATGGAATTGTGGCTGGAAAGTTGTATCGTGGTACTGGCGGTTCTTGTCCTTTTATTATGTATCCGATTACATCTGGCAAAGAAGGTGGCACTGGAAATCCATGCCGCCCTTCCGGAGAAATTAAATACCGACACCAATACACCGATTACACTTTCCTGCCGGGATAAAGATTTGTGTCTTCTGGCGGATACGCTCAACCAGTCCCTGGAACAGCTCCGTGCCATGCAGCATTGTTTTAAACAGGGAAATACCCAGTTGCAGACTTCCATCACCAGCATTTCCCACGATCTGCGCACACCGCTGACTACCATCTGCGGCTACCTGGAACTTTTGGAAAAGGAACCGTTATCTGCTGTCTCCCGCCAGTATGTTGCCATCATCCGGGAATGCACAAAGGTGATGACACAACTGACGGAAGAACTGTTCCGGTATTCAGTTGTCCTGTCTGTGCCTTTGGCACAGCCCCTGCAGGAAGTGTCGGTAAACCGCATTTTAGAGGGAAGCATTGCCGCAATGTATGTGGTGCTCAAAAGACACCGGATCATGCCTGAATGGCGATGTCGAACTGCTGGCGCGGGATCAGCTCCTTGAGCTTTTCGCACATCTTGCGGCCGAAGTCGTAGGCGTGGTCGGCGTAGATGAGCGACGAGAGCGCGTCGACCGGCTCGCCGTTGAGCAGGATGTCCAGCTTGGCCAGCTTCGAGAGTTGATAGCCCGTGCGGTGGTAGTCGAACGAGGCGTAGCCCTTCGAAATCGATTTGAGCTTGTCGTAGAAGTCGAAGACGATCTCCGAGAGGGGCATGTCGAAGTTGACCTCCACGCGGTCCTGCGTGATGAATGTCTGGTTCTTCATCACCCCGCGCTTGTCGATGCAGAGTTTGATGACGTTGCCCAGAAACTCCGACTTGGTGATGATCTGCGCGAGGATGTAGGGTTCCTCGATCTTGTCGATCTTTGTCACCTCGGGCAGTCCCGAGGGGTTGTGCACCTCGACCACGTCGCCCTGCGTCGTGGTGATGCGGTACGACACGTTGGGCACGGTCGTGATGACGTCCATGTCGAATTCGCGGTACAGCCGCTCCTGAATGATCTCCATGTGCAGCAGTCCGAGGAATCCGCAGCGGAAGCCGAAGCCGAGCGCCAGCGAGCTCTCCGGTTCGAAGGTCAGTGAGGCGTCGTTGAGTTGCAGCTTTTCGAGCGAAGCGCGCAAATCCTCGTACTGGTCGGCCACGACGGGATAGACGCCTGCGAAGACCATGGGCTTGACGTCCTCGAAGCCGGCGATCGCCTCGCGGCTGGGGCGCGCCACCGACGTGATGGTATCGCCGACCTTCACCTCGGCCGAGTTCTTGATGCCCGAACAGATGTAGCCCACGTCGCCCGAGCGGATCTCGTCGCGCGGCGACATTTTGAGTTTGAGCACCCCCACCTCGTCGGCGTCGTATTCGGCGCCGGTGTTGATGAATTTGACGTGCTCGCCCTTGCGGATCGAGCCGTTGAAGACACGGAAATAGGCGATGATACCCCGGAAGGGGTTGAATACCGAGTCGAAAATGAGCGCCTGCAACGGGGCGTTGTCGTCGCCCTTCGGTGCGGGGATGCGGGCGATGATGGCTTCGAGTATCTCCTCGACGCCCTGCCCCGTTTTGCCCGAAGCGAGCAGAATGTCTTCGCGCTTGCAGCCGATCAGGTCGATCACCTGGTCGATCACCTCGTCGATCATCGCCGAGTCGACGTCGATCTTGTTGAGCACGGGGATGATTTCCAGATCGTGCCCGACGGCCAGATAGAGGTTCGAAATCGTCTGTGCCTGGATGCCCTGCGTGGCGTCGACCACCAGCAGCGCCCCTTCGCACGAGGCGATCGCGCGCGACACCTCGTAGGAGAAGTCGACGTGTCCCGGCGTGTCGATCAGGTTGAGCACGTACCGCTCGCCGTCGCGCGCGGCGTATTCCATCTGGATGGCGTGGCTCTTGATGGTGATGCCCTTCTCGCGTTCGAGGTCCATGTCGTCGAGTACCTGCGATTGCATCTCGCGCTGGTTCAGGGTGTTGGTTTTTTCCAACAGCCGGTCGGCCAGCGTGCTTTTGCCGTGGTCGATGTGGGCGATGATGCAAAAATTGCGTATGTTCTTCATGTAAATCCGCTTGTTTTGTCTCTCCCGCTTCGGGGCGTGCGGGCCGGATCGCGGAACCGCATATATCGGTTCGGTCGGGGCCGTCGCTGCGGGCGGTTTATCCACGACAAAGATACGATACGGATTTAAAATCGCCAAATGCCGGCGGTCTTTTCCGGCCTTCCGCGCGATTTTCTTCCGTCGAACGGTCGTCCGAATCGCTATTTTGCATACCTTTGCCGGAGTTAACCCTTACGGAAATGCCCCGATTTGCCGACTATATGCGTCTGGTGAAGTTCCAGCACACGATTTTCGCCATGCCCTTCGCACTCATGGCCTTTGCCTATGCCATGTGGAAATATGCGCTGGCGGAGGTCTGTCCGGTACCGCTGTGGTGGTGCGTGCCGCTGGTGCAGGTGGTGCTGTGCATGGTCTTCGCACGCAATACGGCCATGGGATTCAACCGCTGGGCCGACCGGCGCATCGATGCCGCGAATCCCCGCACGGCCGGTCGGGAGATTCCCGCCGGCGTGATCTCGCCCCGCCGGGCGCTGACGTTCGTCGCGGTCAACGCTCTGCTCTTCGTGGCGTGCGCTGCGACGATCAACCGCCTGACGGCGCTGCTGTCGCCCGTGGCGCTGGCCGTCATCATGGGTTACAGCTATTGCAAACGCTTCACCTGGGCGGCGCATCTGGTGCTGGGGCTGTCGCTCTCGATCGCGCCCGTCGGTGCCTACATCGCCCTGACGGGGCGTTTCGACTGGGAGCCGTGCGTGCTGGCGCTGCTCGTGCTGACGTGGTGCGGGGGATTCGACATCATCTATGCCTTGCAGGACGCCGACTACGACCGCGCGCACGGCCTGCACTCCATTCCTCAGCGGTTTTCGCTGCGCACGGCGCTCGCGATCAGCGTGGCGCTCCATGCGGTCAGCGTGGGCGCGCTTCTGTGGTTCGGCAGCTATTGTCCGCAGGGGGCGCTGCTGTGGACGGGCGAGGCGTTGTTCGTGGCCATTCTCGCGGCGGAACATCTGCTGGTGACCCCCTCGCGCCAGCGCAACATCGGCATCGCCTTCGGCACGCTCAACGGGTTGGCGAGTCTTACGCTGGCGCTCTTCGTGATCGCCCAATTGATTGCAGGTTAGTTAATTTAAATAGATTCGGATTATGTTAAGCAGACGTATCGCTTCCCGCTTGCGGGACATGGAGACCCCCTTCTACCTTTACGACACGGAGTTGTTGCGCCAGACGCTCGAAAGCGTGGTCAACGAGTCGAAACGGTACAACTATAAGGTGCATTACGCGATCAAGGCCAATTACGACGACCGTCTGCTTGCGATCATCCGCGAATACGGGCTGGGCGTCGACTGCGCGTCGGGCAACGAGGTGCAGAAGGCGATCGAGGCGGGTTTCGACCCGAAGAGCATCGTCTATGCCGGCGTGGGCAAGCGCGACAAGGAGCTGCGCTACGCCATCGAGCAGGAGATCATGGCGATCAACTGCGAGTCGATCGAGGAGCTGCTCGTGCTCGACGCGATGGCCGCCGAGGCGGGACGTACGGTGGAGGTCGCCCTGCGCGTCAATCCCGACATCGATCCCAAGACCAACCACTGCATCGATACGGGTCAGGCCGACAGCAAGTTCGGCATCTCCTACGAAGAGATTCTGGACAACGCCGAGCGGATCCGCTCGCTGAAACACCTGCGCATCGTGGGCGTTCACCTGCACATCGGTTCGCAGATCCGCGAACTGCACGTCTTCGAGAACATGTGCCAGAAGGTCAACGTCATCGTCGAGAACCTCGAAAAACTGGGCTGCAAGTTCCGTTTCGTCGACGTGGGCGGCGGTCTGGGCGTCAACTACGACGTTCCCGAGAACGAGCCGATCCCCAACTTCGCGTCGTTGTTCGCCATCGTCCACAACCATCTGCGGGTCGGCGACCGCGAGGTACATTTCGAATTCGGCCGGTCGATCGTCGGCGAGTGCGGCGAACTCATCACGCGCGTGCTCTTCAACAAGACGACCGCCACGGGGCGCAAGTTGCTGATCGTCGACGCCTCGATGACCGAGTTGATCCGCCCCGCGCTCTACGGCTCCTACCACAATATCGAAAACATCACGGCCGAAACCGACCGCACGGACAAGTACACGGTCGTCGGCACGGCCTGCGAGTCGACCGACCGGTTCGACGAGAACGTGAGCCTGCGCCGTTCGGTGCGCGGCGACCTGCTGACGATCAAGTCGGCCGGTGCCTACGGCATGTCGATGGCGTCGCGCTACAACCTCCACGACCTGCCCGGTGCCGTCTACGGCGAAGACCTGATGTAGCCGCCCCATGTGGTTGCTGCTGGCTTTTACCTCGGCGCTGCTGCTGGGATTGTACGACGTGGCGAAGAAGCAGGCTTTGCGCGACAATGCCGTGCTGCCGGTGCTGCTGCTCAATACCCTCTTTTCGTCGCTGTTGTTCCTGCCGACGATCCTCTCGACGGCCGGCGGCTGGGGATGGTTCGACGCGACGCCCCTGCGCTGTCCTGCGGGCGATCTGCACGCTCACCTGCTCGTCGTGTTGAAATCGTGCATCGTGCTGTCTTCGTGGGTATTCGGCTATTTCGGCATCAAACATCTGCCGCTGACGATCGTCGGGCCGATCAACGCCACACGGCCGGTGATGACGCTCGTGGGGGCCATGCTGATCTTCGGCGAGCGGCTCAACGGGTATCAGTGGGTCGGCGTGGTGCTGGCCATAGGATCGCTCTTTCTGCTAAGCCGGTCGAGCCGCAGGGAAGGGGTCGATTTCCGTCACGACGTCTGGATCTACTGCATCGCCGCGGCCGCCGTGCTGGGGGCTGCGAGCGGGTTGTACGACAAGTTCATCACGCGCCGGCTCGACCCTGTCTTCGTGCAGAGCTGGTATACCTTCTATCAGTTCTGGATGATGTCCGCGGCCGTGCTGCTGATCTGGTGGCCGCGCCGGAGGCGTACGACGCCCTTCCATTGGAGCTGGGCCATTCCCTTCATTTCGCTTTTTCTGTCGGCGGCCGATCTCTGCTATCTCTATGCGTTGAGCGACTCCGAAGCGATGATTTCGGTCGTCTCGATGATCCGCCGCGGCTCGGTCGTCGTCTCGTTCGGATTCGGCGCGCTGCTCTTCCGCGAACGCAACCTGCGCGCCAAGGCGATCGATCTGGCGTTGATCCTTGTCGGTATGGTCTTCCTCTGGATCGGTTCGCGGTAGAACGGCGGAGCCGCCGGGCCTCTCAGTGCGTCCGCGAGGCGGGCGCGTCGGGATGCGCGGCGTAGGAACGCAGCACCAGCGCCACGCCCGTGAAGATCACGAGGGCGAAGATCACCGTGTCGAGGTGCAGCTTGTCCAGCCCCATTGCCACCGACATGGCGATGGCCAGCACGGGTTGCAGGTAGGTGTAGATGCTCGAAACGGTCGGCTGCACCGTTTTGAGCGCATAGTTGAGCATCAGGTTGGGCAGATAGGTCGGGACGATCAGCACGAACAAGGTCGGGAAGAGCGCATGTTGCGCGATTGCGGCGTAGTCGGTGTGGATGATCGCCCGCAGTCCGAACGGCAGCGCGACGATCGCGGCGGTGCAATAGAGCCAGCGCAGGACGGTCGTGATTCGGTATTTGGCGATCAGCCGTTTGAACCAGACCATGTAGAGCGACGTGACGCAGGCGCAGAGCAGAATCAGGATGTTGCCCCACAGGTGCGAATGGGTGTGGGCGGCCGAGATGCCCGTCAGTACGACGGCGACGGCTCCCGCCATGCCGAGCGCGAGACCGGCGACTTTGAGTTTCGTGAAGCGATCCATTCCCAACAACACCGAGACGACCAGCACGAGCAGCGGAACGATCGTGTCGATGATCGATCCGTCGATGGGCGACGTCATCGAGAGTCCGTACATGATGAAGACCTTGCGCAGCACGCCGATGAGCAGTGCGGCCCCGATCAGTCTGCGGATGTCGGTGCGTGCCACCTTTTCGGATTTCTCCCAGGCGAGCGGAATGAGCGACAGCAGCGCCGTTGCGATCAGCGAGCCCGATACCATGGCCATCGGGAGGACGTACTCGGGCAGTACGATGTTGTAGAAGGGATAGTCCATCGCCCAAAGGATGTTGCACACCAACAGGGCGATGTGGGGTTTGAATTTGCTCATCCGGCTTGTCGTTTTCCTCCTCCGGAAACAAAAACTATGCCTGCGGAATACCTGCCCGTTCGAACACGAAAGCCGGAATCTCGATTCCGGCTTTCGTGTTTCAGGAGCGGATCATCACTTGAACTCCTGCGGCGAGCAGCGCCCCGAGCAGCGGTCCGACCGAGGCGATCCACGCATAGCGCCAGTCGCTGCCGCCCTTGTGGCGGATCGGGACCAGCGCGTGGACGATGCGCGGCGAAAGATCGCGGGCGGGGTTGAGCGAATAGCCCGTCGTGCCGCCCAATGCGCCGCCGATGACCAGGATGACCAGCGCTACGGGAAGCGCACCGACCGATCCCAGCCCGATAGGGACGTTGCCTTCGGTCGACGCAAGGTGTCCTTCCGTGATATAGAAAATAGTGAAAATCAATACGAATGTGGCGATTATCTCGCTCAATAGATTCGATGCCGGGTTGCGGACGGCGGGGGCGGTGCAGAAAACGCCGCGAATGGTGTCGGGGTTCTCTTCCAGATCGAAATGGGGACGGTAGAAGTGCCATGTGGCCAGCGCGCCCGCCGCACCGCCCAGCATCTGGGCGAGCACGTAGCCCGGCACGTCGCTCCACGGGAACTGCCCCGTCGCGGCGAAGGCCAGCGTGACCGAAGGATTGAGGTGTGCGCCGCTGTACGGACCGGCGATCACCACTCCGGTGAAGACGGCCATCGCCCAGGTGACGATGACGACGATCCACCCCGCGCCGTTGCCTTTGGTGCGGGCCAGTGAAACGTTTGCGCAGACGCCGGTGCCCAGAAGCAGCATCACGGCGGTTCCGATGAATTCGGCCAGAACAGGTGTCATGACGAGTCGTTTTTACGGTTGTCGTTACTCTTCGACCCAATGCCGGCTGCGGCGCACGGCCTCGTGCCAGCGTTTGCGGCGTTGTTCCATGAGTGCCGGAGCGGCTTCGGGTGAGAAGGTGCGGTCGGGTTTGAGCAGGGCGCAAATTTCGTCGGTCGAATGCCAGAATCCCACCGCGAGACCGGCGAACATGGCTGCCCCCAGCGCCGTGGATTCCATGACCGAGGGGCGGATGATGCGCACGCCCGTGAGATCGGCCTGGAACTGCATCAGCAGGCTGTTGGCCACGGCACCGCCGTCGACGCGCATCTCGGTCGAGGTGTGTCCCGTATCGGCCGCCATGGCGCGTACCACGTCGTCGACCTCGAAGGCGATCGCTTCGAGCGCCGCCCGGGTGATGTGCGCGGAGGTCGTGCCGCGCGTGATGCCGACGATCGTGCCGCGGGCATAGGGGTCCCAGTAGGGAGCGCCCAGTCCCGTCAGCGCCGGTACCAGATAGACGCCGCCCGTATCTTCGACCGATGCGGCCAGCGGTTCCGAATCGGCCGACGAGGAGAAGAGTTTCAACCCGTCGCGCAGCCATTGGATGACCGAACCGCCCACGAAGACGCTTCCTTCGAGCGCATAGGTCGTCTTGCCGCCGAGCTGCCACGCCACGGTGGCCAGCAGGTTGTTGGCCGAGGCGTGGGGCCGGTCGCCCGTATTGAGCATAATGAAACATCCCGTGCCGTAGGTCGTCTTGGCCGAGAAGGGGGCGATGCACTGCTGCCCGAAAAGCGCGGCCTGCTGGTCGCCCGCCAGCGAGGCGATCGGGATCGGCACCGGTACCTGCGGGCAGTCGGTCGTGCCGTATACGGCGCTCGTGGGTACGACTTCGGGCAGCATCGAGCGCGGGATGTCGAACAGGTCGAGCAGTTCGTCGTCCCAGTCGAGGGTGTGGATGTCGAAGAGCATCGTGCGCGAGGCATTCGAGACGTCGGTGATGTGGAGCCGCCCGCCCGAAAGCCGCCATGCGAGCCACGAATCGACCGTGCCGAAACAGAGTTCGCCCCGCTCGGCGCGCGCGCGTGCGCCGGGTACGTTGTCGAGAATCCAGCGGATTTTGGTCGCCGAGAAGTAGGCGTCGAGAATCAAT
>OKSB01002619.1_pt1 | contig 15653 bp, 14 predicted proteins | sample 1601171 | NCBI WGS metagenome assembly OKSB01 (sample SAMEA3541496, study PRJEB24748) | human gut metagenome | biome: human gut; feature: human-associated habitat; material: faeces | place: China | collected 2012 | reverse complement strand
AACATAGATAAAACCATAACGTTTCTTCATTTCGCCAGTACCTGCTGAAACAATATCAATAGGACCCCAGTAAGTATATCCAATCAAATCAACACCATCTTTAATTGCTTCCTTTAAAGCTTCGAGATGATCTCGAATATAGGCAATTCGATAATCATCATTGATTGAGCCATCTACTTCAATCTGATCAATATTTCCCATTCCATTTTCTACAATAAACAAAGGTACTTGATAGCGATCATAAAGCTCATTGCATACATAACGTAATCCTAAAGGATCAATTTGCCAGCCCCATGGTGTTTCTTTTAAATATGGATTAGCTTTTCCAATGACACCGCCAGTATTACCTAAAATTGGCATTCCATCTTCATATGTTGTTGTTCGATAATAACTAAATCCTAAATATTGTGAAGGGTAATCTTTAATTAATTCAAAATCTTCAGGACGTGTGTCCAACTGAATATTATTTTCCTCAAAAATTCGTTTAATATAACTTGGATATTTACCTCTAATCATCACATCACTGAAAAATAATGAACGACGACGTAAATTATAAGCACCCATTACATCTTCAGGTTTACAAGTAGCTGGATAAACACCACTTAATGACAACATACAACCAATCTTTGCATCTGGAATAATTTCATGACACAGCTTATTTGCTCGACTACTTGCAACAAACATATTATGAGCCGCTTGAAATTTATCTTGTAGATTACTATCATGACGGATTGCTCCAGCAGCAAAAGGAATCGTATGAACATTATTTATTTCATTAAAAGTCATCCAATATTTTACTAAATCTTTATAACGATTAAAAAGTGTTCGACAATATTTTTCAAAAAAACAAATCAGTTCTCTAGATTTCCAGCCACCATATTGTTCTACTAAATGTATTGGTGTTTCATAATGTGAAATCGTTATAACTGGTTCCATTCCCAGCTCCAGCATATAATTAAACATTTCCTCATAGTAATTTAACCCTGCTTCATTTGGCTCTTCATCATCACCATTAGGAAAAATACGCCCCCATGAAATACTTGTTCTAAAACAATTAAATCCCATCTCACTCATCAATTGCAAATCTTCTTTATACCGATGATAAAAATCAATGGCCTCATGACTAGGATAATATTTACCAGGAATAACACGATAGTCAGGTACATTGATTAATCCTGTACTAACGTCAGTAACATTAAGCCCTTTCCCATCTTCATCATAAGCCCCTTCAGCTTGATTGGCAGCAATTGCACCACCCCATAAAAAATTCTTTGGAAAGTTCATTGTATAAATTCCTCCTTGATATTACTATCTTAGCATTATCAATTTTAAAAATTATTCTTTTTCATATTTATAAAAGGCTTTTCAAAATATGAAAAAAGTGTCACGGTTTATATGGGAGAGGGGCCGTGACACTATACATGATATTATATCAGTCTTAAAAAAAGTTGTCTAGACTATTTAAATAAAAAGGAGTTAGGACTGGGATGTCCTAACTTTGTGGGGAGGGAAGAATAAATTCTTCCTTCATTTTGTGCTTATGCACATTTGGGATAAAGTGGTTCATTACTGAACCGCCCTTATAATAGCATATAAATTTCAAAAAGGAAATTTATTTTAACACAAATTTAACAAATATTGATAATATGGTAATATTTTTAACTTGAACACCTTAAAAATGTATTTAAATTATCGCCAATTACTACCATCACATCGCTTCAAAAATTCATTAATTAAATAGTCTAAATGCTCTTGATTTTCTGTTCTAACCATGTAAACATGATTACCCATCGCTGCACTTAAAACTTCAGGGACATCAACATCAAGCATAATATTTCCACCGAACTGACTAATTAACTGGTCATGATCAAACATATAACCAATATCATTACGACGACCAATATATGCAACTAGATATTTCTGCTTTAGTTCTATAAAACATTTATCATAAATTACCATATCAGCCCAAATTGTATAAACGTCACTTTCATAACTGAAATTTATCATATCTGGCATATAAGCCCCCGGAGCTCGCATATTGACTTCTAAACCAACTAAATCACCTTTTTTCCCTAAACCTTCTTTATCTGAATCAAGTCTGAAAAATTCGAAATGGAAAAAACGACTTCTTGTATCAAAAGCTTTAACTACTTTCGTTCCAATTTCTTCTATATCACTACCAGCAACAAAACGATTACAAAAAGCAGTGTCACAATGCTCATTTACATTATCCATAATTGAATTTAACATAATCGTGCTATTGGCGATTAAAACATTTTTATTACTGTCGGTAATTCCGTCAAAAGTTTCAACATGTCCGTTGACATATTCTTCCATAATATAAATACGCTCATCTTTAGTAGCAAAAAAATATTCTAATTCTGCTTGATTATTCAGTTTATAAGTAGATGTAGCTCCAACCCCATTATCCGGCTTTACCACAACTGGATACCCGACCGCATCAATAAAATTCAAAGCATTTTCAAAAGTATCAATTAGACAATATCGTGCCACATTCAAACCAACACTTTCATAAACGGCTTTCATCTTTGATTAGTATTTCATCACTGCCAAATCTTCAAATTTAGTACCACTGCATATATTAAAATCACTGCGAATTCGTGCATCAGTCTCCAACCAATATTCATTTTGACTTTCAACAAAATCAATTCGACCATACTTACTAATATAATAAGCTACCGCTTTATATACTTCATCATAATTTTCCAAACTATTAACACGATAATACTCACTTAAACTTTCTTTTGTTTCATTGCTAATCTCACTATATTGAGCATCTCCAATTCCTAAAACATTTACTCCACGGTTTTTTAATCGAGAACAAAAGTTATGAAAATATAAAGGAAAATGCGGTGAAATAAATACTACATTCATATGTAATTCCCCCTATAAAATATGATTTATAAAATACGGCAATTGAATTTGCCACCAGTCCCAATCATGATTAACATCATATCCCCAATAATCAATCCAAGCTGGAATATCCTTATTCTCCAATAATTCTTGCATACGATGAGTTGAATAGATCATTTCATCTTCCCAGGCACCTTGACCACAGCATAGAATAATATCACAATGGCGGTACATTTCTACATATGGATGATCATATGACATTCCTTCTAAATATTGAATAGGACTATTATTATAAAGTCTCTCATCATGATAATTACCAAAAAATAAATCACTATCATAATATCCACTCAAACAAATGCATCCTTGAAATATATCAGGTCGCCTAAACATAAAATTAGCTGCATGAGTCGCTCCCATTGAACATCCTGTAGTATATATTTTTTGACCAGTACCATTAATATCAAAAATTCTTGGAATTAGTTCATTCATAACATAATAGTACCACTGCTCCATCATATAAGTACGATGCGGTCCATTTCCGCCTTCATCAGACCAACATTCCCCATCAATACTATCTAAACAAAATACTTGTACTGATCCCGCTTCGATCTTGTCTGCAATCACACTTACCATACCAAAATTCTCAAAATCATAAAACCGACCATCTTGAGCAGGAAAAACTAATAGCGGAATGCCGGTATGCCCATAGATTTTAAATTCCATTTCTCTATTTAAACAATTACTATATTCTTTAAAATATTCAACTTTCATTAACAGACCTCCTTTAATACCTTATCAATAAAATCATTTACTTCATCCATTGTTTCAAAGCGAGCAGTATATGTATAATTTCCCATCGCTCCTGATAAAATATCCGGCATTCTTTCGTTCATTACAATATGATTACCATACATTGCCATCAAAGCATCATCGTTATAATAATATTTCTTGCCATCACGGCGTCCACAATAGATACAATGATAGGAACGATTAGTATAATATTCACTATGATTGTATGTGACCATATCTGCATAGATATTATAAACATCAATATCATTAGCCCAGTTCATCATATCTGGCGTATAACCACCAGGTGGTCGCATATTAACTTCTAAACCAATAAAATCACCTTTATTTCCTAAGCCAGGTCGATCTTCTAATAATTGAAAGAACTCACAGTGAAAGAATCTAGCGTTCACTGGAAACTCCTTTACTACACTACGCCCTAATTTTTGTAATTCCTCAGGAATTTTTCGCAAAGAATAATAGTGAATATTACTATGATTATTAACTACATCCATAATTGAATTAGGAAAAACATGTGATGTTTCAAATAATACCTGATGCTCATTATTAGCAATTCCATCATATGAAAGAATCAAACCATTAACAAATTCTTCCATAATATATTGGGTAATATGATCAATATTATAGAACTCCTCCAACTCTTGATCATTATTAATTTTATATGTCGCAGCTGCTCCGACGCCATTGTCAGGTTTAACAACAACGGGATAACCCACTTCACTTATAAACTTCCAACCATTTTCTAAAGTATTGACAAGATGATAGCGAGCTGTTTTTACCCCAGCTTTTTGATAATAAGCTTTCATTCCTGACTTAGTTTTAAAAATCTTGGTAATATCTTCTTTCATCCCCGTATTGACATTAAAATCTGTTCTTAATTTGGCGTCGAGTTCTAACCAATATTCATTATTTGACTCAAGCCAGTCAATTTTTCCATATTTACTTGCTAAATATGCTACACAACGATATACATTATCGTAATTTTCCATGTTATTAACATAACAGTATTCAGTAACTGAATTTTTAAGTTCTTCACTAATACTTTCGTTTGGCATGTCCCCAATTGCCAAAACATTAACACCATGGTTTTTCATTCGATCACAAAAGTTCCAATAATTCTTGGGAAACATTGGTGATATAAATAAAAAATTCATCAAACCCCTCCTTTATTGTATACAATGACTTTTCATTGCTTAACATAATTATAACATACAAGTTAAAAACATGTTTAAAATATATTAAATCAATCTTTATAAACAAAAAAATCATCAATTATTATAATCGATGATTAATTTATTTAACTGGTTTTAAAGAATTCGCATTAGCTTCAATAACTGCATAAGTATGTCTTATACCACTCGTGTCGTTCTCACTTTTTAAAACAGCTTTGGCTGTTCCGGTATATTTTGAATAATTTCCCTCTTTAATACCTCCAGTAAAAATATAACGAGTTATTTGAAATTCTTCTTTAGTTTCAGCCATTTCATTTGTAATCCGTTTGCTTGAAACCGTTAAAGTAAATGTTGCGTCAGATCCATCACCATTTTTACCATGATCATTCACATAAATTCTAAATGAACATAAACTAATATCAATTCCCATTTCTTTTAGTTTGGCTTCATATTTAATACCAAAATTCGGTCCATTAGAATCCATTACAACTTTTCCACTCTTGCTGAAATATTCTTCCCACATATCACCAAACAATATTAAAAAACCCCGTCGGACACGATCAGCGATATTATCCATATAATAGACTTCGTCTTTAGATATATACAATTTACCATTTTCATATATAACATAACATGAACCATCCTCTACCTTATAACAAAAGAAACCGACATCATCACGTGTATCATTAGGATAGATACTGACCAGCTCCCCTTTCAAGGCCGTTCTTTTTAAAATTTTACCATCGCTATCTTTTAAGGCAATATCATCTAATTTTGTCGCTCCATTGACTTCACTACATAATTTTTTGGCTTCAACTTGTGCTGCAGTCAATACTTTATCACCCTCAGCTAAATATATTTCCTCGTTACTATCACGATAATAATTTGTTAAAGCAGGCCAGGCTAGAGCCGCTAATATCGCAAAAATCATCAAAACAACAACTATTTCAATTAATGAAAAACCTCTCTTGCCTTTCATTCTCTAGCCCCCTTTATAATTTATTGTAAATACTGTTTAAACTCTGAAATATCACTAGCACACTTTTTAGCTGTATCTAAAGTTATTTTTCCTTCACGCACTAGATTTGCAAGAGCATGATTTAAAGATATCATCCCTTCTTTTTTACCCGTTTGAATAACAGAATTGATCTGGTGGCCTTTATTATCACGAATTAAATTTCTAACTGCATCATTAGCACGCATTATTTCTACCGCAGCAACTCGTCCTATTCCGCTTGCATGAGGTAATAAAGTTTGTGTAATTACCGCATTTAAAACACCTGATAATTGAGTTCTAACTTGAGCCTGTTTATGCTGAGGAAAAATATCAATTATTCGATCAATTGTCTTAGCTGCCCCAATCGTGTGCAACGTTGAGAAAACTAAATGACCAGTTTCGGCTAATGTAATAACGGCACTGATTGTTTCGTAATCACGCATTTCACCAACTAAAATAACATCCGGGTCTTCACGCATAGCAGAGCGTAATGCCATATCAAAATCTTTTACATCTTCACCAATTTCACGTTGATGAATTAATGCTTGTTTCTGTTTATAAACATATTCAATTGGATCTTCAATTGTTAAAATATGACAATTTCTCTGTTTATTCACTAAATCAATCATTGCTGCTAGAGTAGTTGATTTACCACTTCCTGTCGGTCCTGTTACTAAAACTAAGCCTCTTGGTTCCATTGCAATCTGATTTAACACGGTGGGCATTTCTAATTGCTCTAATGTTAAAATTTCATCATTAATAACCCTAATTGCAGCACAAATATTAGTTTGTTCATAATAAATATTGACCCGATAACGTTCCTCCCCAACATGATAGACAAAATCTGCATCTTCATGACGATCAACATTATCAATCAATCGTTTTGGAATTAACTCCATAATCATTTTGATTAATTCATTTTGAGGAAACTCAATTGGATAATCTGCCAATAAACCATCCTGACGAACCTTTATTCCTGTATTAGCACTAATATGAATATCTGAACATTTATTATTTCGAGAAGCTTTTAAAATTTCATTTATCATTATTTTCACCTAATCACTATATACCTTAATTTTATTTAATTCTGCGACTGTCGTAATTCCATCTTTAACTAATTGTACCGCTTGATCTTGCAATGTTTCTAATCCTTGTTCTAAATTTAAATACTCTTTGATCTCGTCGATTTCAGCCTTTCTAGAAATCATCCTTCTTACTGTACTATCAATTAAAATAATCTCATGAACAGCAATTCGTCCCTTATAACCCGTATTATTGCAATATGGACAACCTTTACCAATTGAAACTTTTTTAATATCTTCACCAACAGCAATCTTATCACTAGCCTTCGCTGGTACTTCTTCTTTGCATTTCGGACAAATTGTACGTACTAATCGTTGTGCTACAACCCCTACTAGTGAATTAGCGACTAAGTACGGCTCAACTCCCATATCTTCCAAACGAACGATTGCACTGACTGCATCATTCGTATGCAATGTTGACAATACTAAATGTCCTGTGATAGCAGCTCTAACTGAAATTTCAGCAGTTTCTGCATCTCGGGTTTCTCCAACCATAATAATATCTGGATCTTGACGCATTAATGATCTTAACCCGACTTCAAAAGTTAATCCCGCCATATTATTAACCTGTGTTTGATTAATTCGCGGTAAGTTTTTTTCAACTGGATCTTCAATCGTTGAAATATTGATTTGCCTTTTAGAAATTGATTCTAACAACATATAGAGAGTAGTTGTTTTCCCACTCCCAGTTGGTCCTGTTACATATATGATTCCATGTGGCATATTGATCATACTTTCAATCTTATTATAATTATCAAGCGTCATTCCGTAAGTATCACTTCGTGTAATTGGAGTATTTGAATTTAAGTACCGCATAACGATTTTTTCGCCAAATACGGTAGGAATTACAGATACACGCATATTTAATTCCAATCCCTCTACTCTTCCTACAAAATGACCATCTTGGGGTAATCTTTTTTCAGCAATATCAAGATTAGATAGAATTTTGATTCTTACAATAAGTGAATTTTGAATATTTTTTTGTAGTGTCAAATAATCCACCAACATCCCATCGACCCGCATTCTTATAATTACTTTATCTTCAAACGGTTCAATGTGAATATCACTAGCATTATTGACATATCCTCGAGATAATAACGTATTAACTAGTTTTACAACAGGTGTATCATCTTCAGATTCATTGAAGAGATCAAGTGTATCTTCAACAACAATAGTATTTAACTTAATATCATCTGCAATATCTAATGCTGCAACATCATTATAATAACGATCTATCGCTTTAGATACCTCTGCTTTAGTTGCTAAACAAACATTTAAATGCATTCCAGTAACAAGACGTACATCTTCAATTCCATAGAAGTTCAATGGATCACTTGTTACAATAGTTAATTGTTGATCAGTTAAATCAATCGCAATAATATTATATTTATCAGCCATTGCACGCGGTATCTTTTGTACTGCATCTATATCAACCTTTATTTCGCTTAATTCAATTAACGGTTCTGCCAACTTATCGGACAAAGCTTCTAACATTTGATATTCACTTACAAATCCCAGATCAATTAAATGTTGACCTAAGCGTTTACTTCGATTAGACTTTTGCGCTTCTAATGCCACATTTAATTGCTCATCATTTATATATCCATATTCCTTTAATACTTCACCAATTGGTATATTCCTCATATATTTCGTCCTTCCTATCAATACATAGAATTCTTTTTATTAAAATAACTATATGGATTATCAATATCAATTCTATTTCCATTAATATTTGTACCATTGACTAGGTCTATTGTCAGATCAATAGTTTTATTAAATGTAATAAATATTGATCTACCACCATTTGTAACATAAACTACATCATCTTTAATATACGCACTTTCCAAATACCAATCTCTTGAAATTATTTGCCAGCCAGATGATGCTGAAAGGCCTGGAGCACTGCCATCACCATCAAATACTTTTAAATAATATTGTTTTCTTCCATCAACATCCTCATATACCCAACTGCCTACAGGATACACAACTGTATTTAAATATGCTGGTATTTTGTTAATTTGTTCTTTAGTCAAACTATCTAATTTGTTCATTACCGTTTTTATTCTATTTTTTGTGCTTAACTCTAAGCAGTCATGTCCACTATCTGTAGTAGGATTCGTTGTTCCTAAATCTTCCCAATAATTTTCATGAATCCCATTCCATCCAGTAGGTCCATATCCAGAATTGCCACCTTTATTGTCTAATTGTTTTAAACACTTATAGTAATGTCCATTTTCCGGATAATAAATTACATCATTAACTGTATATGCACTAAATCTATCGTAATTTTTATCAATTTTTTTCCATTTTTGTTCTCTATCCGGTTCTGCACCGAAACCATAATTATTTTCTTGAGTGATTAATTGCCACCAATAACCTTTATAATAAACAAAATCACCAATCATATAATGTCTTTGAACTCCATCAAATACACCTCTATTATTATAAGTATTTATACAATGTACTTGATCAGCTACTGTAATATTATCATTACTTTCATCAGGTTCTTCTACATCAGGCTTATCATTAGTATCTATTATATTTATCCCCTTGATATAATAAATCCTATACGTATCATTTACTTCGACCTGATTTGATGCACTAACTAAATAATCTTCTCCTCCAGCCTCAACTTTTAATTTCAAATTATCAAAAGAATAACTTTTAGCAGTACCATAGACTAGCTCACTTTTTTTATTAAAATCATACTTTACATCTAGACGATACCCGTCATACCCCTTAACCTTAATTGACACGGAATAATTATCATAGTATTTATCATCAAACACCTTTATTCCATCACGATATAATTTACCATCAATTATTGATAAATAGTGCCATTCTTCTCTTTCATACGGTGCCTCGTTATCGATTGCTAAATCTGTAACATAATTAATTTCATTATCAACATACTCAGCAATTCCATCTAATTTTTGTTTATTTTGATCGCTTAATTTTTGATCTCGAAAAAAATTAAGTGATGTAACAAGAATCGAGCCAACGATCGTCAAGAGGACCGTAGAGATCAATAAAACAACTGTGACTTCAATTAATGTCATACCATTATTATTCTTAAATTGTTTCATCTTAATCTCCCCTTCCCTCTTTATTTCTAAACTATGATTACTTTATTTTTACCCACTGACTTTGATCAGATAAATTTATTTTTTCGCTAATACTACCATCAAATAAACTATCTACAGTTGCCTTAGCATTACTGAACCCTGCCACATCCACATAGCTGTTTTGATCACTTGTACCAAATGCAAATACTTTATAATACCAGCTGCCACGAGCATAAATCAAATTAGTTCGCCATTGTGTTCCACCACTAATTCCTGGTAACTCTGATGCCATTAAAAAATAGCCATCCTCGCTATCAATTCCAACTTGCCAGATACCGCCACAAAAATATGGTTTAATATATAGTGTTTTATCACCGATACGGGCCTTTTTCTCATTTTGATTAGTTGCGGTTTGATGAACCTCATCAAAAATCCGATTACATTCATTAATAATATCCTGTTCTAATGTTAAGTGCGCAGCCCCATATCTATTATAGTAATAATAGCGATAACAGTCGTTGTTTTTATACCAGCCATTATACGATGCCACATCAATTCCTTGCTCTGCTATCCATTCATCAAATTGTTTAATAGTTGTAAACGAAAGTACACTATCTAAAAAATCATTACAATTAGCTACTGTTTGTGGCGTATTTGAAAGATTTATGTTATTAAAATTCAATTTTGATAACATAGTTTGACTATCTTTTTTACTTGTAGCATTACTCTGATTTGTCTTAACAGTAATAACTTTATCAGCAACTTTAATAATAACCTTAGCGTCTTCATTAGAAACATTAATATCTTTATCAGTATTCTCATTTCCTAATAAGGCAGCATACTGTTTATTAGTTATATCTTTATACCGAGTACTATCAGCAAAAACATTTGCGGCAGTAGAAAAACCAACCAGCATTATTAATGAGGCAATTGAAATTATTGCCAAAGCTACTATTTCTTCTACTAACGTCATTCCTTTATTATTTATCATGCGGCTTCACCTCCGTCATAATTAATAACTTTCCATATACCGCCTATTTTTTGCATTACTGCTTGAACATTACTGGTACGATCATTATATTCATAAGTAATCTCAATATATATTAACGGGATTATCTTTTTATCATTATCCTTTTCTTGCTCTTTATCTACAATATGGATAACCGCTTGGGATACTTCTCCTTTAGCATTTGGTAAGCTGATTTCAGGATAAATGTTATCTTCAAAAGCACTACTTTTAGGAATTAAATCCGTTTCGTTATCACCAATTGCTTTTATAAGTGAATCTAAAGCACTCTTTGCATATAGATCACATTGTAATTGATTTCGATTATCGATCGAACGATTATAACTTGAATAAGCAAATGTTAAAGAGGCCCCTATAATCAATAATAATATCATTACGATCATGACCGCCCATGTAAGCCCTGAGCCTTTATTATTCTTAATCATATTTAGCCTCCTTCATATCATTTTTCAATCATATATAAATTATATGTTAAAATTGTATATTCTTTAGTACTATCCCTATTATAAGTGTACTGTAATTGAGTTAATGCAACTCCTGTATTTTCAGATATCTTACCTATATAACGAGCAATGTTTGTAGGGCTTCCTGTAACCTTTTGCTGCACATTTGCAACTAACGTTTTAGGGTTTTCTTCTTTTTCTTCGCTCTTATTTGAAGTTGTTTCGCTTTTACTGTTACTTTCAGCTTTTGCTTCTTGTAAGGCCACGCTAAAAGATTTAATTTCTGTTTCACTAGCCTCATTGATTGTTAAATCAACTGGTGTTAGGTTATACTCAGCTGCCAATTCTGAAAAATAAACATCTATTTCATAATCATTCATAATCGACATAAATTTATTATGATAATCGACTAACTCATCTTTCGCTTTTTTAATTGCAGCATTAACATCTATATTAGTTTCATATACCGCCTTTTTACTTTCCAACTCAAATTCAAGATTATCCCGCTGTTGTTTTAATGTTGTATTTTTTGCCATAGCAGGAGAAATCATAAAATACCAGCCCACAACAACTACCATTAGTAATACTAAGATATAAATCAAGATTTGTTCACGTCTACTTAATTTATTCATTGATCCCTCCTCCTAAACTACAGATAACTGTCATTTGATAAACAACTACCTTTTCTGGGGTTGTACTAGGCATATAGATAGAACCAGAATTACTAGATTCATCTTCTTTTTCCACTTCTTTATAACCACTATATCTTACTTTTGTAAAAATATTTAGATCCATCAGGTTTTTAACAATTTGTTTTGTGTATGGAACTTGACTTGTTTCAATAACCAAGGTTAGTTCCCCGGTTGTTTGTTCATAATTACTTGAAGTAATTTTGCCTTGTAAAGCCGCTTTATAACAAGCATTATAAATATCTTCACTTAAGTTAGGATAAGAAGCAATATTAGCATTAACTTTTTTTAGATTATCAATTGTTTTTTGAATTTCTTGCAATGAAGCATATTTTTCTTCATAATCACTATCTTTATAACTTTTTTCTAAATCACTTATTTTTTGTTTAATTTCAGCAATATCATTTTTATAATTACCTTGTTTAACTTTTAAACAGCCAAAAGCACCACCTATAATGAATACTAAAACCAAAGGCAAGATAAGATATTTAAGGTATTCTTGGAAAATATTTTTTTTCTTGGTAGCTAGATAATATTGTTCCAGTAGATCAATATCTTTGCTTTTATTTCGCTTGAACATTATTATCCCTACCTTTCACATAAACTTCCAATAGCATAAACATACTTATGGAGTAAGAATTCCTTAGAGTTACCACTGTAATAAATCGTATTACTATTAGCTAAGCGCATTGCCCTTATATCGACACTATCACTTACTACTTCAAATAGCATTTTTTCTTCATAATCATCCAATCCACAAAAATATACTCTTTCAATATTTTGATTATAATCAGCCGTTTTAATAAACTGCTTAAACTTAATTAAAATATTGCTTACTTCCATAGTAAAGGAACTGCTTCCTCGCTCAGAAAACAATCTTGAACGGTTCGAGAAAACATACTTACCTTCCTCAAATAAATATAAAGCTATATCATTACCATTAATCACCGCAATAACAAAGTTTCTTTGAGAAAGTCTGATAATATCTTCAATTAACTTATCGATCGCATTAAGAGAAATATCAATTGCAGTTATTTCAATCCCCACATCATCAAAAATATTTAAATAATCTTCTATCATCTGCTTTTTCATTGCACAACAAAGAATCTCAATCCCTGGTTTATCTACTAATTTATCTTTTAAAATTGTATAATCATAGATCAAATCATGTTCACCATTTTCTAAGCTATCAATTTCTTCTTTAACGATTGCATGTATTTCTTTATCCTTGATCTTAGGAACAATTAAATTCTTATGCACGATTTGTCCACTATCAATAACCAGCTTACAATCACCAATTCCTTTTTTATTAATTATGCGCAATACATCTTTTAAAGCATCTTCATCCATGATTGCACCATCAAGCATAGTCCCCTCAGGTAATTGATAATCTTGAAAATCACTAATATCAATTTGATTACTGCCATTACATACACCACTGACCAATTGTGCACTCGTATTCGATAAATATATTATATTTTTCATAAAGTCCCCCTACATACTTCCAACATTTTGATACATTGAATAAATTGGTACTAACACAGAAATAATAATTACACAAATTACTACTGCTAAAACAATAATCATAGCTGGTTCCAAAATAGCAACCATTTTTTCTGACGCTAACATAGCTTCATAATCAAAATCATCAGCTAGTGAACTCAGTAAGTCTTCAAGGTTTCCACTTTCTTCACCAATATATACACTTGAAGTTAATTTAATATCAAATCCATCAATCATTCCAATTGCAACTGACAATGCCTCACCATTTCTAACCGCTTTAATAGAGTTATCAAACTGCGTTTCAATATATTTATTACCAATCGTAGATTTTACGATCACCATTGCATTAACAATTGAAATCCCACTAGAATATAAAGAGCATAAAGTTCTTGCAAATCTTGAGGTATAAATTATTTTCATTAGTTTCCCAATTATCGGCATTTTTAATTTAAAGCGATCAAACTGATATTTAACTTTTGGTAATTGCAACAATGACACAATTATTAATATTAATACTAGGATGCCAATCAACAGTGCGTACCAGTAACTCATAATAAATTTACTAATTATAATATTGATTTCTGTTATTAATGGTAATTCCATTCCCTCAAACATACTAAAGAACGATGGTAACACAGCTGTATAAACAATCAATAAAACAACAATTGTAACTATTCCTAATATGACTGGATAAGTCATTGCTGATTTAACTTTATTTTTAATCTTATTATCATTTGTAAATTGATTATTTAAGACCATCATTGTATCTTGCATGTTCCCGCTCGCTTCACCAGATCTTACCATTTGAATTAATATATCAGGAAAGGCTTTCCCCTGTTCTTTTAATGCATCTGATAATGTTTGTCCCTGCTGCAATTTTACATATATATCATTATAAATCGCTTTTAGTTTCTTATTATCTTCACGGCTTGCTCAAATTGAAACCGTTCGAATCAGCGGTAATCCAGAATTCATCATTGTTCCAATCTCACGACAAAAATTAGCTAATTCCTTCAATTTCATCTTATAATTTTTAGTTTCTTCTTTAGTTATATCTTTATGAGAAATCAAATACATATCTTTAACACGTAAAAGCTGACTAAGTTCATGCTCATCCCTAGCCTCCGTTTTTCCTGTTATTTTCTTTGCGTTTATATCACGTGCTACATATTTATAAATTGCCATTTCTCTTCCTCACTTATAAATTAAAAAATGATAGATACACCCTAATTATTTCATTTCCATATAATAGTGCTGTAAATATCCCTAAACACAAATATGGTCCAAAAGCCATGTGTGACTGCTCTTTTGACTTTTTTGTTACCATCAAATAACTAGCATAAATCCCCCCAGCTAATAGTCCAATAAAACCAGCTAATAAAGTATTTATCCAGCCAAGCATAAATCCACAAACAAACATCAGTTTCATATCACCACCGCCAAAACAGTCTGGTATGGCTAATGTCATTAATAACATAAACCCACTAACTGATGCCATTCCAATAACACGACTACTAATACTAATTTGAGGCTCTAAAACTGCACAGACAATAACTGGAGCAACCAAAGCAATAACTAATCCATTAGGGATAGTCATAGTATCAAAATCAATCATTGTAATCGTCAATAAAATCATTGCTAAAACAAAACTAACTAATGTCATCCAAGTAAAACCATAACGATAAAAGCATAACATTGCTAACAAACCACCACATAATTCAATTAATGGATACCGTGGGCTAATTGGCTCTTTGCAAAAGCGACATTTACCTTTTAGAAACAGCCAACTAAAAACAGGTATCATATCATATGGTTTTAATGTATTGTGACAACTAGGGCAAAAACTTCGTCCATTAACAAAATCCAAATCTCGAGGAATTCGATAAATTAATACATTGATAAAACTGGCAATACAGCTTCCCAAAATAAACATATAGATATAAGCTATTATCAAAAAATCCACATTTTCACCCCTTATCAAACTACTAAAATTA
>OKSB01002615.1_pt1 | contig 15669 bp, 10 predicted proteins | sample 1601171 | NCBI WGS metagenome assembly OKSB01 (sample SAMEA3541496, study PRJEB24748) | human gut metagenome | biome: human gut; feature: human-associated habitat; material: faeces | place: China | collected 2012 | reverse complement strand
ATCACTTTGGAACAAACCATCTGTCTTAATCAAGTAGAAGGAATTCAGAGGTTCCTTTGTTTAATACTCATTCTACGAGCTACAGCAGAAGCATTTATCTTTGGATGTAAAAGGAATAATTTTTAAATTCCTACAGGCTTAGGATTATCATATTAAAAACTTTCATAAGAAACATCTTCATCTATGCTTTCCCAATGAATACCAAATGCACCAAGCTCATAATCATTCTTTTGCTCTTCAGAAGCATTTCTTAATCTCTGGTAGTATAATATGATTTATAATAATGTAAATCGATAATAGGTAAAAGTGTATATTATTTCACTATTATTCCTAACTTTGTTTTCCTTAAAATTACTAATTTTTAACCATATGTCTTAGTCTGAAACGTATATTTATTGAGTCAAAATTCAGTAATTATTATATTATCTTAATATTGATAAATCTTTTAATGCTTGAATTTAATAATTTAGAGCAAAGTTTAGCGGTGTTGCATATATAAAGCTTTTACCCTTTAGGCTTATAAAATTAGATGCTTAATCTCACTAAACATCAAATAAGCCACGAAAAGGAATTATGCTAAGGGAAAGAGCTGTAACCAGTAACTTTGAATCGTCAAAAATCGGAAAAGTAAAATCGACATAATTAGATAAAAAAATAGCATTGTAATTTTGTAGTGCAAACTCCTAATTACAATGCTATGTGCGAGACCTCCAAGTTAAAGAAGTATCTCATGTGGAACAAAGTTAACGAATTATTTTCAGACGGTCTCAACAAGACCCAGATAGGTTTAGTTTTAGGTCTTCATCGTCAGACAGTGAGCAAATATCTTTCGCTGAGCGAAGACGAGTTTATCTCCAGTGCAAGCTATGACCGTCATTACGGTCATAAGCTTGACCCTTACGAAGATTATGTGGTGAATGAGCTAAAGAAATGGTCCTTTCTTTCTGCCCCTCAGATCCATGACCGGTTAAAGGAAAACTTTCCGGATCTACCGTTAGTAACGCCCAAGACAGTGTTCAATTTCGTTCACCGTGTGCGTTTGATCCATGATCTTCCTAAAGAAGAAGAAAGTAGTTTCCGTCCCTATGAAAAGCAGCCTGAGACGCGCTATGGGCAATATGCTCAGTGCGACTTCGGGGAGCGGTGGATGAGGACGCCTCAGGGGGAATCATTAAAAGTTTATTTCTTTGCAATGTCGCTGAGCCGCAGCCGGTATAAGTTCGTCTATTTTAGCCGTACGCCGTTTACTACAGCCCTTGCGGTGTATGCCCATGAACTGGCCTTTGCGTTCTTCTCAGGTATTCCTGAGAAAATAGTGTATGATCAGGACAAAGTGTTTTTGGTTAAAGAAAATCTGGGTGACCTTCTTCTTACCGGTGGCTTCCGCGTCCTGATACGTGAACATGGTTTCGAGCCGGTCTTTTGCCGCAAGTCCGATCCCCAGAGCAAGGGGAAGATTGAGAACGTAGTCAAATATGTAAAGTACAACTTCTTGCGTGGTCGTGAATTTATCGGTATCGAGCAACTCAACCGGGACGTGCTTGGCTGGCTGGACCGCACGGCTAACGGTACGGAACATCACGGCATCCGACGTATTCCATCTGAGGAGTTCAGGACAGAAAAACCACATCTTATGCCTTACAAAGGGGTTCCTACAGTTCCTTGCGAAAAACTGGCGCCACACCATGTGCGAAAGGACAACGTGATTAACTATAGGGGAAACTATTACACAGTACCCACAGGAACTTACAACGGTCATCAGACACTGGTTTATCTGGAAGAAAAAGAAGGCAGCCTGCATATCTACAGTCATGAGACGGGTAAAACTCTTGCCACCCACAAGATAAGCCAGGAGAAGGGACGGCTGATAAGTAACACCTCGCATCGACGTGACCGCGAAGCATCACTGGACGAATATGAGGCTTCCGTTCGCCAAGCACTTCCCGAAAGTGCAACGATTGATGCCTATCTGTCGCAGTTACGCTTACATAAGGCCCGTAACTACCGCGACAATCTACAGTTCATTGCCAGGCACCATAGGGCATACTCCGACGCCACACTTGTCGAAGCCTTTGCCAAGTGCCTTGAGGCAAGTGTCTTCAATGGATGCCACCTGATGGAAGTGGCAGAGACCCTTAGAGTCCGGGGTAGACAGCCCCTTATTGATGTCCGACAGGAAACCGAAGCTGTTCCTCAAGCCGACACGTCGGCCATGCTCCCGGAGAAAACCGACCTATCCACTTTTAACACCCTCTTCGTATGACAATAAATGAACAAATCAAAAGCCTGTGCTCTCGTTTACGCCTATATGCCCTTCCGCGTCTGCTGGAATCAGAATCCCACATAGCCCAAGAACAGGGTAAGACCCATGTCGAGTTCCTTCACGACCTGCTGAACCGTGAGGTGCAGGAAAGGGATGGCAAAGACTTCCAGCGACGCCTCAAAGCGGCGGCTCTGCCTGCACGGCATGATCTGGAACTTTTCGACCACAACTACTCGCAAGGAATAACCGCACCCGGGCTGCGTGATCTGCGACGGCTGGGATGGCTCGAGCAGAATTACAACATAATACTCATGGGCCCTTCCGGAACAGGGAAAACCTTCATCGCCTCAGGACTCGTATATGAGGCTATACAACAAGGATATAAGGCGTATATGGTTACGATGGAGGATATCATTAATACCATCAAAATGAAAAGCCTGATGCCTTCGGCAATGACCGCCTACAACCGGTTGCTTAAAGCCGATCTGGTGGCTATTGACGACATCATGCTCTTCCCGGTGAAAAAAGAAGATGCCGCCGGCTTCTTCAACCTAATCAACACGCTGCACGAGAAAGCATCGCTGATAATCACCACCAACAAGGTTCCCACCGAATGGGCAAAAACGCTGGATGACGAAGTCCTTGCTTCGGCAATCCTTGACAGGTTGTTGTATCGCTGCGAGGTAATAAAACTCTCAGGACAAAGCTATCGGATGGGAAATCGAAAATCTATTTTTGAAGACGGGAAAAACCCATCTATGTCTGGGGGTACCCCCAGGCATAGATAAACAGCAGTGCTATAAATAAACAATAGTATAAACCAATTGTCTCGACTAAAATGTGATGATTTAACTTTACCGAAATATGATGATTTTAAATTTGCTTATTACAAGAGCAAAAAATCGAGCCGATATCTATTTGGCTTTAGATAACATCGAGGTACAACTATTAAGCTTTATATATAGAAGCGTTTGTGACTGCCGAGATGCTACGTAATGTCTATCAAGGAATCGGAACAGAGTAATAAACATTTCTCGGTACATCTACTCAAGGTAACGATTGTTTCAAGAAGCGTATTGGAATAGATTGTACAGCAAGTTCTTATAAGGCGTGTGTGGTAACATTGTATTGACTGAAAACAATTGTAGAAAGTTCATTACAACGGGCTTACACCAAGGATCCTGTTTAGGTAAATCTGAAAATCAAGAAACAACAATAACTAACCTAAAATGAAATGAAGGCTGTAATGACACACGAGTTTGCAGATTATAAGTTGGTTTATATCCGCAAATTACTTATTGTTGCAAGTTTCACATCATGTAATTTGTGGATATTAAAGAACAGACTACCAACGATATTGTTGATATTAACGGTGTAAAGTGGATTCTCTCTAAGCTACACAAAACACAGGATAATTTCTAAGTGAACTTTTTAGATATACCATAGCAGATAATCAAGAGATATGAAAGGTTCCAAGAGGATAAACTCCTGTTCTCCAATCTCAACAATTAGACTATTTAAGAATTTGAAATAGATTATAAAAGAGTGCAGTATCTTAAAGGATATTTCATTCCACTCAAGTCGTTTTGTATTCGTTACACTTGTCATCAGTAGGGGAGTTCTCATCTGTAGCAAGCAAATTAAAAAAACAGAATACAACGGTTTTTTTCTATTAATCCGACATAATTAAATTTTTGATTCATTCTAACATTTATATTACTTGCATCTTTATTAGAAATTATTGCTAACTTTCAAAGTAAATATGTGAAACAAATTCTTTCCTAAATGTATCGTTACATTCTAAAAGAACTTAAGAATACGACTTATTTTTTTAATTTAATTCAAAAGATCTCTAACTTTTAAATGTATTCGTTTATTTAGTTTAATTTTTTTCTCTACTTCATTAAACTTTAAATTTAACGGTTCATTAATAAATTCAGGTACGTTATACGAATAAATTAACCGATCATAATAATTAAAAGGTTCTATTTGAGGTAGTAAAAATGGTTTACCAACATTTCCATTTTCATCTATACTAGCTAAATATAAACGTGTATATAAACCATCACCTCGGCGACTACTAAAGACAAACCAATGAGAATTACTACTCCAATTATGAAAACTTTCAGTGTCATTACTGTTCACCTCGTTTATAGGATGTAAATTGCCATCTTTAAGATTAAGTAGCCATAAGTCTGCCTCCTTATGCCAAATTGAAAAATTTCCATAATCAGACATTGTGAACATTATATTTTTTCCATCATACGAAGGTCTTGGAAAAGAAATACTCTTGTTCATTATTGCAGCATTAACTAAAGTATCTACTCGCTCTCCAAATGTCCCATTATCAGGATTAAAATCAATACTACATAGGTTATAATGAATCTTATTATAATTAATAGGAAGTTCTTTTGCTTGAGCCGAGCAGAAAAAAAGTTTTTTCCCATCAAATGAGAAAACAGGAAAAGTTTCAAAAGCATCCTTTTTCTTTAATAAAGGTGATAATAATATTTCATGTGTTTGCGGATGATAAACCACTACATCCGATTCTAAATCATATACCTCTACACGCTTGGATTGTAATTCATGAAAAGATTGTCTTGTATTGTTAACTGAATAAGCAATATAATTGCCACTGGGATGCCAATATGGATAAACAAAAGCAGAAATAGTAGAGTCAGTCTTAGTGTTTAAAATCTCACTTTCACCATTAATCTGAATTAAAGTACCTCCATGGTTTCCACGAATATGAATACTCATATAGTCAGATTCAGTTTTGTTAAAAGCATGACAATTAACACACATACCAGTAACCAAAGTATTTTCAATTAAAGGACGTTCATCAAAAGAGGAAAGATTACGTTCATAAATACCCATTTTGCTATACACTTCATAACCAGGAGCTATTTTACGGTAAACAATACCATAATCTATAGGGTATGAACTAACATACATCGGAAAAGAGAGATACTGCTTCCATTTACCATCACTCTTGATGGATACAGTAAAGAGTAAACTATCTCCTATATTCTCAGTTAATAGTTCTTTCCATTTATCTTTAGGGAACGATACTTGTTTATCGTTAACATGAATATTGCCCGACTTAGATCCGGTAATCATTACATCCACTCTTTCGTGTTCGCCTCCTAAACAGTCAAAATTCATTGGAGCTATATTTGAAGGAATAGTTACTCCAATATAATCTGGAAAGATGCTAGGTAATTCATTAACAACTTCAGGAGAAGTTACTGAGTTATTGCAAGAGATAAAAGTCGTAAAAGTTATTATATAAGATATAATCTTCTTCATTTTTAGTAAATTATTAATTTAATTAACAAGTAATTCCAATACGTCTTTCCAAAACGTGATTGTAATATCTCTTTTGGATTTAAATGTGTAGTGAATATTTGTGCATATTCAGTAATATCACGCATAACATTCGGAGATATACTCCAAGGAATTCCTTCAAAGTTTTTATGTGATTGAGTCCATACATACGCCAATACCTCTTGATAACTGCGTGGAATATAATCATATCTAGGATATTTATCTTCTTGGTAGATTGTCATAAAACCTGCTATATCACGCTTTAAGAGCATATTCGCCATCATATACTCATAAGCCATTCTATTTTTAGTATTCTGTTGATACAACAGGCTAATCATGACTTTTAATTCATTGCCATTAAAAAGAAAATCATTTTTATATCTAATTTGTCTCAACCAACCCCACTCCTTGTGACTATTTATCTTTTCTTCTTTATATAAATACGTCATTGCATCAGCTGCCCATTTATTATAAAAAATAGTTTTCTTCAATAGCCTTAAATATTTTGCTGCTACTTCGTATTGACCATTTATTATATTTGTCTCAGCTAAACGTTTAAGACAACGAGTACTTTTATTATAATTAGGAATAGATTCCATTGCTTCGAATGTATATCTTTGTGCCATACTTATAATTCCTAGATGATAGAGAGCCTCACTCGTAGGCAATGGAGAAGTAAAATCACTATAAAATTCAGACAATAAGCCTTCTGTTCCATTTTGATAAAATTCAAACATACGATCTCCCATTTGTCCAGTTTTAGCTAAAGATAGATTTAGGCATACTACACTAAAAGGTGATGTCGGTGATTTATGTTGAGCTTTTTCTATAATATTCATCCACTGTCTATTACGAACTAAATAGTCATATTCCATAGACTCTTCCTTATCCATGTCACACCCTGAAATAACATAATAATAGCCAAAAAGAGAAACAACTAACATAATCAAAGATTTATATAAAACTTTTCTCTTTTTAAATTCAGGTAAAATAGATAAAACAAAAGGAAAAGTTGTAAATAGAATGATTATCAATATTATATCAAAAGGAATAATATCAGGAAAGCGATAATACCAAATGCCTGACATTAATTTGTAAATAGGATATTGTAGGAAATAACGAGCTAATAGAGGACAAGCAATACCTAAAATTGCTGTAAGAGAATTTAAAACAAAGCAGGTGATATATTTTTTATTTTTTATACTCGACAAAGATTCATATATAATAACAAATCCTATAAAGATAAAATGGCTTGAGCCGGCTATCCAATAAAGAGTAGGAATAGCAAATAATATATATAAAATATTACAATTTTTCTTTTTTACAAAAGTATATACGTAACATACTAATAAAGAAAACAATATTGATATATCAAAAGATAACATAGCATTCTCATCAACCATAAAGTGCCATAATGCTATAATTGGCAAAAAACTTAATGGATAATATATATCAGTCACTCCTTGCTCTTTTAATAACTTCCATAAGATCTTTTGCATAAACAGATACAAAAAAACTATGATTAAAGCTCCTATCAAAAAGGAATGATAGAATTGAGTAAGAAATTCAGCTATATAATTTGCGAATCCCCCTGGAATAGTTATTCGATCATTAAAATATTCAGCGTCAAATAAAAAAAGTTGAAACTGTTCATGGTATGCTAAATGATACGGATAAATAATGTACCAAAACAAGAAGACTATTACACCAAATATAACAGAAAATACTATATTACATTTTTTCTCTTTGATATAATTCATTTAATTTACTTTTAATACTAATATGATTAATTAAAATTTAAATATGAATATTACTTACTAAAATAAAAATAATAATTATATTAAGGTTTTTATGTATAATTATCATTCTAAAAAAATTGTATAATTGAATAGATTCATTTTAATATCTTAAAAATAAAATGATTATTTATAATTATGATATTTTATTAATCTATTAAATACATTATTAATTATAAAAAGAAATCAAAACAATACAAAATCTTGTGTTTTTCCTTAATCAGTATACATTCTCTATTGTGGTAAAGCAAAAATACAATCTTATGAAAAATAAGTCTTTTATACAAATATTTTGCTACTCATTAAAAATTCAAAAAAAGTACAATCTTTTAATTCAAAAAAAGTACAATCTTTTAAATCTTTTGTACGATAGAAAAGCAATAATAATGTATATACAGAATAACATTGCTTTACATAATGTAAAAAAATCCCTTAAATAACTACAATTTAAACATTTTATAAAAATACAATTATTTTATAGATAAGAGTTTAATTTACTTAAATCAATTTTATACTAAACAACATTAAATAATAATTTTATTAGTTAACAAAATATAGAAATGTGAAATACTAATTAATATAATCTAGTATTTCACATTAACACTTAACAATAAAACAATCTTTTTACTTTCATTAAATAATAAAAACAACCTCCTTTATTATTTTTTATAATTTATTTAAATTTTGCAATCTTTCGAATTTTAGCAGGAATTTGGGTGTTATCGTATTTACCTACGAATTCCTCAGCGCCTTGGCCAATAGCAAAAACAGGAACATATCCCGCACTATGTGAACCTGTAGTCCAACCTACAGCTGCAATTTCATTGAGAACTTTTATGGCAGCAGATGATACTTTTTCATCCTTTTGGTAAAGAGTGATATCTTTGCTTTGATCACCATCAATGAATGTTCGGACATAAGCATCATGGATATGCTTTTCTTGTCTCTCCTTTAGTTTAATTTTGCTCCAAAAGCCCAAGTTGTCGCTCAATAGTTGTTTTACTTGTTCCCAAGTTACCTGTTTATTATTATTACGTAGCTCAGCTAGCATCATTGATAAAGTCTTTTTGGATGCCTTTTGATATTGTAACACTTGTAAATTGGTATATCCATCACCAATTACAATACCACCTGTTTCATGGTCAGCTGTGACAACAATAAGTGTTTCATCAGAATGCTTATTGTAAAATTCCATGGCCACATTTACAGCTTCATTCAAATCAATAACCTCACGAAAGCAAGTACCCGCATCGTTAGCATGACCACCACGATCAATATCTCCAGCTTCTACCATTAAAAAGAAACCATTTTTGTTGTTTTTACTTAACGTTTGTATAGCACTCTGAGTAATTTGTTTCAGAGAAATATCCCCCTCCTTGCGATCTATTCTAACTGGTACAGGTTCTGTTTCATTGCTCAATAATATTACCTTTTCTGAATCTTTAGCCTTTGCTAAATACTCTTTATAGCCATATACAATATTATAGCCTTTTCCCTTCATTAAAGGGAGAAGATTTGGAGCATCACTCCCATCCATACGTTTTGTTAAGTTTGAAAATGGTGAACCAGCAAAAAAATCAAATTCTGAAGATAATAGATCAGAGGCTATTTCATATCCATATTCTCTTGATTTTTGATGAGAATAGAATACAGATGGGGTCGCATCATCTAGAGAGCAACTTGAAGTGATACCTACTTTGTAACCTCTCCTCTTAGCATCCACTGCAATTGATTGAACGGGTATTGTATCAGCTGATACACCTATTGCACCATTATATGTCTTGTGTCCGGTAGCCAATGCTGTACCAGCAGCAGCCGAATCGGTTACACCACTTGAAGCAGAAAATGTAGTTGCCATACCTACATAGGGGAATTTAGTAAAGGTAAGTGATTCTACACCATATATACCTTTCAATGAGGCGAGATACATTTCTGTGCCATTTACTTGGTTTAAACCCATACCATCTCCAATAAAGTAAAAAATATACTTGGGAACTTTTGCTGATACTGTAATGCTCATAAATAAGCATATCAATAATAATAAGTTATTCAATTTATTCATAGTAATTATTTTTTATTACAAAATTTATAAATATTATTCGAAGTCAACTAATTTAAATATTATATAATGGATTGGCTGAATTCAACTTGCAAATGCAACTGAATTCTGGTTAATAATTTGTTTAAATTTTTCATTTGGTGTGAGGTATCCAAGTCTTTTACGAGGTCGATTATTGAGGATATTTTCTATCCTTTTAATCTGCTTATTGGTTATCTCACTAAAGTCCGTACCCTTTGGAATGTATTGCCTAATTAGTCCGTTAGTATTCTCATTAGCACCTCTCTCCCAAGAATGATATGGCTTACAAAAGTAGAAATCTAGTTCTAACTTTTGTGCTATTTCCTCGTGTTTTGCAAATTCTTTTCCATTATCAGCCGTAATAGTATAAATTAAGTTCTTTACTTTTCGTAGAGCCCAAGCGGTTACTTTAGCTACTGGGATGGCTTCTTTCCCTTGTAGTTTTCGTATCCAAACCCTACCTATTAGTCTATCATTAATGGTAAGAATTGCACCCTTGTGATTCTTACCTATTATTGTATCTATCTCTAAATCTCCAAATCTCTCTTTGTTATCAACCACATTTGGACGCTCATCAATATCTACTCTGTTAGGGATAAATCCACGTCCTGCGTTCTTTGAGCCACGTTTAGCATACTTACGTCCCTGCCGCCTTAGATACTTGTGTAACGTGCCACCTTTTCGCTTCTCCTCCCATATCCAGCGATAAATAGTTTCGTGAGAGACCATTGGCTTATCCTCATTCTTGCTCCTACCTGCAATCTGTTCAGGGCTAAAACCTCTTTTTAAGAGCTTCTTAACCCTACGCTGCATCTGTAAGGTAAATAGCTCTTTACGTCTCTTATCTGCCTTGCGTTTATCTGCTTTGCGCTGTGCTAAATCCATAATATACTTACCACTACGCATATCACAATTACGCCTTAACTCTCGGCTTACAGTACTTTTATCTACTTCGATAGTCTTTGCTATCTCTATTTGTGTATAACCTATTTGCAACATCGCAAAAATGGTATATCTTTGTTCTACGGTTAAATGTTTCATATCTGCAACTAAATCTTTGGACGGACACAGGCGAAGATAGTAATATTTATCCATTCAGCAGAGCGAAGGAGAGTAACTCTCTCTTTCCTCTCTGAAAAAATATTGTATCTATTCCTATGCAACAATCATAAATTAAAAGTTGCATTTACAAGTTGAACTCAAGTTGTATTTACTTATTATATTTTCTAAATTGATTAGGTGAACATCCTTTCCACTCCTTAAACTGTCGTGATAAGTTTTTAAAATCTGATATTCCAACCATCGAAGCAACATATGCAATGGGCTCATTGTTTTCTAATAATAGCTTTGCAAACTCTTCCATTTTAAGGTTATGTATAAACTGATACATGCTACATCCTGTAGCCTCCTTAAATTTGATTTCCAATAGTCGGCGAGATAAAGGAACTCTCTTCACAATGTCACTAATACTGATTATTTCTTTATAATTTTCCTGTATGTAGTTCAATGCATGTTGAACATTTATATCCTTCACAGCATATATATTGGTTGACCCACGATCGTATATGCAGATAGGTTGTATGACAATATCTTCATAAGGATAGTCTAAATTAATAACTAACTGTTCAATAAGTTTTGCTACTTCATATCCTCCTTTTTCAATGTTTACACCCACACTAGAGAGAGTAGGATTAGATAACGTACATAGTAACTCATCATTATCCACACCCAAAATCGCAATATCCTGAGGAATACGTACACCTATTATTCGGCATACTTCAATAATTTTATTTGCTTGATAGTCATCGCATGCAAAAAGTGCAATAGGATATGGAAGACTTTTTATCCATTCTATTAAAGGAGCTGATTTATAGTACCATAGGCTCTCTAAAGTTTGGGTGTTGAGCTGATGGAAATTATTTGCGTATCCAGCTTCACTGATTCGATTGTAAAAACCCTCACAACGCTCTTCCGACCAACAAGCATTTACATATCCATAGAAAGCGAAGTTTTTAAACCCTTTACGTATAAAGAAATCAGCAGCCATTTTCCCGGTAAGAATATAATCGCTGGAAATATTAGGAATAGTACTGAACCGTGAATGATAATCTTGGGCTATTGCAACTATGTTGTTTTTGCGAAATAAATCAACATTTTCGTCATTCTTAAATTGTCCTATAATTGCATTAGCTTCCCACTGTTTTGCCCATTGTAATACGCCTTCTATGCCATATTGTTCTTTGAAGGATACCGGCATTCGACATACTACCCAAAGTTCGCTCTCCTTAGAATATCTCATGATACCACTCATTAAGTTATGAGCGAATCCTTCGGTAAAGTCTGTTATTATAATTAGCCTAATCATATAATATTTAGCTTATAAAGATACAACATTATTAAGATTATTATATTGGTATCCCTCAATTATAATTGAATATTAAATCGCTAAGAGAATTAATAGTTTAATTTAGGTATATCATTAATATGAATCATAATTTTTGATTAGGAATATTCCATCCACTTATTTCAATCACAGCCTCAGCAGGAAATAAATCCTTTTCAATGGTACAAGTAATTGTCTTACTTTCAGCAGGCAGCAAACTAATATAGTTATCACTCCAAAACACAGGATATATAATTTCTCCCTTACCGTCTTTTAATTTCAAAACATTCTGAAATGCTATATTATCTGATACATTAGTTATCGTAACTTTTGCAACAATTGTATTGTTCTCTTGCTTATATGTTACTTGAGTCTTAACTTCTGCTTGCGGAAGAGCTGAAACATACTTCATGTTGCTGTACTTCTTACTTGGAGTATAGCACCAGTCGGTTTGATCCCAATAATATTCATCCTTTTCAGCTGGTATAGCATAAAAGTTTTCAGCTACTAATAAATTATTTGAATCTCTCAACTCAAGATTTAAAAAGATGTCTGTCGAACCAACCAATGATTTATTAAAATCGAAAACTTTAGAGGATAGTTGTTCACTTCCGGTAATAGGTTCATAAACTTCATAAATTATTTTAGAATCTTTTGAAAGAATCTTTATGCAGGCTAACTTATCACTTTTATCTTCTGTTTCATTTATATATATTAGTGAATTATCTTTATAATCATATACCAATTGTTGAGGTGCATTTGCTTTCTTGACAGCATAGTAAGAAGCTGTTGGAATCAAATAATAATCATATAATTGCCAGTATAGTGATGGCCATGCAGAATTAAGCATCCATTGAATAATACCGGTTGTGTTTGGCAAATTAGCTCTAAATGCTTCGAACATAGCTTTTGTCCCATCGTAGTTGATAAAATCAGCTTTTTTCAAGAAATCATTCAAATCTTTTGGAGTTCCTAACTTTTGTTCCAATACTTTATTTAAAACATTAAGATTGTTCACATGACTGCTTGATGCTGTACAATGATAATCCCAGGCTTCGTTCAAAGGCCACATTTTATCAGAAGGAATGAATTTTTGGATGGATTCGATTACAGGAAGTTGAGCTCCAATACCTGTTTCAGTATTGAAACCATATGCACCACCAAATTTTTTATCTTCATACCAATAGTTAGGAGCGACATATTCATATGGTCCAAACATCTTTGTACCTGAAGGGCCACTAACTGAACTAGTTTGCTCCTTAGCTGAGTTTAAGTAAGGACGAGTATCTAACTCTTTGCAAAGTTTCAGATAAATTTTCTCTAAATCTGGATTAGGTAACTTATCACTAGCACCCATCCAGCAAATTATTGAAGGATGATTTCTTAGCCATGTTACTTGGTCGACAAAGTACTTACTCACTAGTTCAATATCATCCGGAGAGTTGATACAACCAAAATCATTTTCCGGTGAGAACATATAGTTTTCCCATTCCCAATGACAACTCCAGCCAACCATTGCTAACAAACCATATTTATCACACATATCGTAAATATTTTGTGATGTTCCCCATATACTTTCAAAACGAATGGTATTCATACCCATATCCTTCACATACTTAACTTGAATTTCATTTGATTTTGGTGTATCACGTAGGAAAATATCATCAGTCCATCCAGCTCCTTTAATAAGAACTTTTTTACCATTCAGTATAAATCCTCTGTAACCATTATCAGTAAAGTAGTCTTTAATTTCACGTACTCCAAATTTTAACTCTTCCTTGTCGGATACTTGATTGTTAACTACAAATTCAAGTTTCAAATCGTACAACTCAGGAGTACCCAAATTGTTACACCACCATAATCTAGGATTCTTCATGTGAAGCATAGAAATCTCTTCAGAACCCAATTTAACAATTTTCTCCTCGTTAGCTTTTAAAGTTATAGGGAAGCTGAATGTTTGGTTCTCTAAGTAACCCTTTAATTCACCAACGACTTCCTTGTCAGTAAAGTTTTTTAATTGAGTTTCAATGTAAATCCATGCCTCATCCAAAGACTCGGTGTTTACTTTGGTGTGAACAAAACTGTTACTCAAGCGTACAGAATTACTTACTTGTACTCTTATTTCACGAAATAGTCCCATACTTTCGTCGGCTGGTCTTGGGTTCCAATCGACAAAGCCAATATTAGGATCACCATTTTGTGCTTTGAATACCTCAATTGCCAATACATTATTATCAGCTACAAAATTTGTAATATCGAGGTTGAAACGTCTAAATGTACCACGAATTTCATCTTTATTAGCAACAAGTTTTCCATTCAACCATATATTAGCAGAAAAACTTAAGCCATCTAATTCTAATATTACGTTATTGTCAGAATTTAATTTATCTAGTTTAAATTCCTTACGATACCACCAAGAAGAGTCAAACTGAGTTCTGTCTATATTTTTATAGTTAGTACTTTCAAAGGCATCAGCATATAGACCATTATCTGTTAGAACTCCCATAATAGTAGATGGTACTTTTGCTTCATACCAATCTTCAACAATAGCATCTTTTGATGAAATTACTTCCCCACCTACATTAGCTTTTAGAGAGGATTGTACTTTCCAACCATCTGATAATAAGATTTCGTTTGAATGCTCTTTTTCTGTATTACACGAAAATAGTGCAGTAAGCATAAATATGTAAATACCCATATATATGATTGAATATGCTTTCATAATAAATTAGATATATTTTGAGTAATAATTAAATAATATTATAATTCAGATGCACCCAAAAGGGCTATATCTGGAGTTTGAGAAACTAATATTTTTAGATTCTTTACACTTTCCGGGTAAGGAAAAGTTTTTAAGTGAGCAAACATTTTCTTTTCGAAAAAAGGATAAGCCGCACTAATTCCACCACCAAAGACTAACATTTCGGGATCATATGTTAACATTATCATCTTAATCAAATCTCCCAAGTTATATCCAAATTCTTCCCAAATTGATAAGGCCGAATAATCACCATTAATTGCACGTAAAGCAGCATCTCTAGCTGTTATATTATGATACTTTGTAAAGAAGACACTACTACAGTAGTGCTCGTAATCATAATCTCTATAAGGGAGTGAACCAATCTCACCAGCACATGTATTTGCTCCATTATAAAGTTGGTTGTTTATAATTATTCCCGCACCTACACCTGTACCCAAAGTTACACCTACTAAATTTTTTGTATTTTTCCCTTCACCAAATACCTTTATTCCCAATGCAAAACAGTTTGCATCGTTATTAACTGATACAGGTATGTTAAAAGTTGATTCGAGTTCATCTTTCAAATGCACTTCTTTCCATGAGGGAATATTTACAACATTGTAAACAATGCCTTTATCTGCATCAACAACAGAAGGTACTCCAATACCTATTTTAGTTACTTCAGGTGTTAAAAAATGACTTATTAACCCTTTAATGCTGTCTAAAACGATTTCGCAAGGTTGTTCTGATGGACTAAACACGCTTTTCTTCTCGATAATATTACCTGAAACTGCATCGACTTTGTAGGAATACGCGCACTTATCCGTGTAGAACTCCAAGATATAGCAGGGCTTGCCTGAATTGCGGCTCAGCTCCTCTCGGGTGAACACGATCTTCTGCGCTGTCTCATCCAGCCCCGCGTCCTCTAATGCGATCTGCTTTGCCTTTTCCAAGCCGATAAACTTCGGGGCATGGGGAATGATCTTTTTGCAGGTCTTATCCATGATCACGCCCAGAACGGCGTCGATTTTGTAAGTCCAACGAGCAGAGGCACTTTCAAAGGCGAAGTAATAGTAGGGC
>OKSB01002609.1_pt1 | contig 15717 bp, 17 predicted proteins | sample 1601171 | NCBI WGS metagenome assembly OKSB01 (sample SAMEA3541496, study PRJEB24748) | human gut metagenome | biome: human gut; feature: human-associated habitat; material: faeces | place: China | collected 2012 | reverse complement strand
AAGCTCCCGTCCGGCGCGAGCATGAAGCCGGAGAGCCGCTCCTCGCTTGCGGCGTCGCTCAAAACGGCGAGCTGCTCGGCCTCGCCGGAGGCTGAGAGCGACCAGAGACTGCTTTCGTTCACGAACGCGGTGCTTCCGTCCTCGTTCTCCCGGACGTAGGAGTAGGAACTTATGAAGCGCAGGCTGCCGTCTGCAAGCTCCGCGGCGGTGCTTATGAACACGTCCTCCGGCAGCTCCACCTCCTCATAGACATAGCGCGCCTCGGGCGCGGCGGAGGCGGAGACCCCCTCAGCCCCGGGCCCGGGCAGCCCGCTAACCGACGGCGGCTGCGCCGCCCCGCAGGCTGTCAGCAGGAGAATGGCCAGCCCCAGCGCGAAAATGCGGATGGTTTTCCTCATTTTTGTCGCTCCTTCCTGTTTTTTCTCCAGCGTATACCACGGTTGTATACGATCTGCATCAAAGTTGCATCGCAGTTGTAAAAAATAAGGCCCCGGCCGAAAATGGCCGGGGCATTGTTTGATGTTTGCCGTGTCCGGGGCTCAGTTGTTGGCCTCGGCTTTGGTTTCGCAGTAGATGCAGCGGTAGGTGTGGGTCTCGGGGCTGGTGAGGCGGAAGATCTGGGGCAGGTCGGGCTCCACGCTGGTGATGCAGCGGGGGTTCTTGCAGCGCAGGACGTTCACTATCTTCTCCGGCATGGTGAGCTTGCGCTTTTCAAAGAGGCGGCCGTCCTTGATGACGTTTATCGTCGCGCCCGGGTCCACGTAGCCGATGACGGTGAGGTCAATGTCCGTCATGGAGTCGATCTTGATGATGTCCTTGCGCCCCATGAGCTCGCTGGGGGCGTTTTTTATTATGGCCACCGTGCAGTCGAGCTTGTCGAGGTGCAGCAGTCGGTAGAGCTCCATGGCTCCGCCGGCGTGGATGTGGTCGATGACTATGCCGTTTTTGATGGAATCTATGTTCATGTCACGCCTCCAGCAGCTTCAGTATGAGGGCCATGCGGACGAACTTTCCGCAGAGGGCCTGGCGGAAATAGCAGGCGCGGGGGTCTTCGTCTATGGCGGTGGAAATTTCGTTCACGCGGGGCAGGGGGTGCAGGATGCGCAGTTCCTTTTTCGCCCCGGCCAGCTTCTCCGGGGTAAGGATGTAGCTGTCCTTCAGGCGGAGGTAGTCCTCCTCGTTGAAGAAGCGCTCGCGCTGCACGCGCGTCATGTAGAGGATGTCCAGCTCCGGCATGACAGCCTCGAGGTCGGTGGACTGCGTGTAAGGGATGTTCTTGGCCTTAATGTACTGCTCCTTGACATAGCGCGGCAGCTTGAGCTCCTCGGGGGAGATGAGCACAAAGCGGACGCCGGGGTAGCGGCTCATCGCAGAGACAAGGGAGTGCACCGTGCGACCGAATTTGAGGTCGCCGCAGAGACCGACGGTGAGGTTTTCAAAGCGTCCCATCTCGCGGTGGATGGTCAGAAGGTCGGTGAGCGTCTGCGTGGGGTGGTTGTGGCCGCCGTCGCCTGCGTTGATGACGGGCACGAGCGAGTGCATGGACGCCACCAGCGGCGCACCCTCCTTGGGGTGGCGCATGGCGATGATGTCGCTGTAACAGCTCACGGTGCGCACGGTGTCCGCCACGCTCTCGCCCTTGGCAGCGGACGAGCTTTTCGCCTCCGAGAAGCCGAGCACCTTGCCGCCGAGGGAGAGCATCGCGCTCTCAAAGCTCAGACGGGTGCGGGTGGAGGGCTCGAAAAAGAGGGTCGCAAGGATCTTGCCGTCGCACTTGTGTGCGTATTCGGCGGGGTTGTCGATGATGTCGCCGGCGGTATTCACCAGCTCCATGATCTCCTGCTCGGAGAGCTCCAGAATGTCGATCAGGCTTTTCATATCAGTTTGTTCCTCCTTTTGTGATCCAGCTTTCGTCGGCGGGGTCGTCGCGGAAGGCCAGCAGCCGCGCGACATCCGCCTCGGTGATGTAATGCTCCTCTGCGCCTACGCGGGCGATGGTATCCAAATTTGTCAGGCTCACGCTCTTGACCTTCGCCTCGGCCATGCGCTCGACGCCCTTTTTCATGCCGTAGGTGAAGATGCTCACAACGCCGAGCACCTCGGCGCCTGCCTCGCGCAGTGCCGCGACCGTATCCAGCACGCTGCCGCCGGTGGAGATGAGGTCCTCGATCACGACGACCCTCTGCCCCGCCTCGAGCCTGCCCTCGATCTGATTTTTTCTGCCGTGGTCCTTGCTGCCCGAGCGCACATAGCCCATAGGCAGGCCGAGCAGATGCGCGGCGATGGCGGCGTGGGCGATGCCCGCCGTGGCGGTGCCCATCAAAACCTCCGCCTGCGGGAACTCGCGGCGCACCGTGTCCGCGATGGCGCGCTCGACCGTCTCGCGCACAGCGGGAGCGGTGAGAATGAGGCGGTTATCGCAATAGATCGGGCTTTTGATGCCGCTCGCCCAGGTGAACGGCTCCTGCGGGCGCAGAAAGACCGCGCCGATGGAGAGCAGGCCCTGTGCGATTTTGCTGCTGATGTCCATATCCATTTCCTCCCTGTATTTCTTATTGTTGAAGCAATGCTGTTTTCAGCTCGTCGAGATCGGCGGCCAGAAAGTCCGCCCCGGCGGCGCTCAGCTCCTCGCGACTTCCGTAGCCGTAGAGAACGCCGATGGCCTCAAGGCCGTTGGCGTGCGCCCCGTATATGTCGTGGCGGCGGTCGCCGACCATGACGGCGTGTCCCGTCACATCGGCGCGCATGAGCGCCGTGCGCACGACGCTCGCCTTGTCCGCGCTGGCCCTGTCCTCCGGATGGGAGCCGCAGATGAGGTCGAAATAACGCTCCAGCGCAAAATGCTCTAAAATTTTGCGTGCAAAGCTCTCAGGCTTCGAGGTCGCGACAATCAGGCGCAGCCCCGCTGCGTGCAGCGCGGCAAGGAACTCCGCCATTCCCTCGTAGGGCACATTCTCCGCCCAGCCGCGGCGGGCGAAGTAATCGCGAAATTCGCAGACCGCCCGCTCCGTCTCCACCTCGTCCATGCCGCAAATCGCCGAAAAGCTCTCGTGGAGCGGCGGACCGATGAAGGCAGTCAGCGTATCTCGCGGCGGCAGCTCGCGGCCAAGGCGCTCGAGCGCATAGCTCACCGATTTTACGATGCCCTCCTGCGAGTCGGTCAGCGTTCCGTCCATGTCAAAGAGAACTGTATCCCAGCGCATCAGCCCACGAACTCCTCTCGGCAGCGGCGGTAGGCGGCCGCGGGGTCCTCCGCCTGCGTGATGGGACGGCCCACCACGATGTAGTCGGAGCCGAGCTCCTTCGCCCGCGCGGGCGTGGTGACCCGTTTCTGGTCGCCCGCGTCCCCGTCGGCAAAGCGCACACCGGGGGTCACGGTGAGGAAGTCCTTGCCGCAGCGCTCATGGACAACGCCCGCCTCCAGCGGAGAGCACACCACGCCGTCCAGGCCCGCCTGCGCGGCGTTTTCGGCATAGTGCATCACCACCTCGGCAAGCGGCTTTTCGATCCACAGCTCCCGCTCCATGCGCTCCTGATCGGTGGAGGTCAGCTGGGTCACGGCGATGAGCAGCGGACGGGTGCCGTCGGGCCGGGTGAGGCCCTCCAGCGCGGCGGTCATCATGGCGGCGGTACCGGCGGCGTGGAGGTTCACGATGTCCACATCCAGCGCGGAGAGGGCCGCCATGGCCTTTTTCACGGTGTTGGGAATGTCATGCAGCTTCAGATCCAGGAAGATCTTGTGGCCCCGGGCCCGGATCTCCCGGACAATGGAGGGCCCTTCGGCGTAAAACAGCTCCATGCCGATCTTCACAAAGGGCTTTTCCTCGGTGAAACGGTCTAAAAAGGCCAGTGTCTTTTCCTTGCTGTCAAAGTCCAGCGCGACGATAACGTCCTTACCCATGATGTGCTCCTCCTATGATCTCCGTCAGATTTTCCATGCCGTACCGTTCCATCACGGCAGGCAGATCTTCGATAATGGTCTTGCAGGCATACGGCTCCACAAGGTTCGCCGCGCCCACGCCGACGGCGGCGGCCCCCGCCAGCATCAGCTCGATAACGTCCTCCGCCGTGGTGACGCCGCCCATGCCCACGATGGGGATGGAAACGGCCTCATAGACCTGATACACCATCCGCACCGCCAGCGGGAACATCCCCGGGCCGGACATACCGCCGGTGGTGTTGGCCAGTAGCGGACGGCGGCGTTTCAGGTCGATGCGCATCCCCGGCAGGGTGTTGATAAGGCTCACGCCGTCGGCTCCCGCGTCCTCGCAGGCCTTTGCTACCGCAGCGATATTGGCCGCTGTGGGAGACAGCTTTAAAATGATGGGCTTTTTCGTCACCGCCCGGACGGTTTTCGTCACCTGGGCAGCGGAATTCGGGTCAGCGCCGAAGGCCGCTCCCCCGCCGTGGACATTGGGGCAGGAGATGTTCACCTCCAGCCAACCCACCTGTTCCTGTGCGTCCAGCTTTTCGCAGACCTCGGCGTATTCCGCCACGGAAAAGCCGCTGACATTCGCCATCACCGGCTTGTGAAATACCTGCTTGAGCTTAGGCAGCTCCGTTTCGATCACCGCGTCCACGCCGGGGTTTTGCAGCCCCACCGCGTTCAGAAGACCGCCCGCGTACTCCGCGATGCGGGGCGTGGGGTTTCCAAAGCGGGGCTCCCGGGTCGTGCCCTTGAAGGAGAAGGTACCCAGCACATTGATGTCGTACAGCTCCGCGAACTCATAGCCAAAGCCGAAGGTGCCGCTGGCGGGGATGATGGGGTTGTCCATCTCAATGCCGCAGAGGGTCACTTTTGTGTTCACCATACGATCTCCTCCTTTTCCAGCACGGGGCCATCCTTGCAGATCCGCTTATTGCCGTATTTCGTCTCGCAGGAGCAGCCCATGCAGGCCCCGAAGCCGCAGCCCATCCGCTCTTCAAAGCTGAACTGGCCGGAGGTCTTGCAATCAGCGTACACTGCCTTGAGCATCGGCTCCGGGCCGCAGGTGTAGAGATAGGTGTAGTCGGACACGGCGGCCATGCCATCGGTCACAAGGCCGTGGATGCCCGCGCTGCCGTCGGCGGTGGCGATGACGACCTCCGCCCCCAGCGCCCGAAATTCCTCCGCTAAAAAGATCTCGGATGCCCGGTTAAAGCCCAGAACGGCGGTGACACGCTTGCCTTGGGCGGTCAGCCGCTTGGCAAGGCCGTACAGCGGCGGGATCCCCACGCCGCCGCCCACCAGCAGGGGGTGTTCCCCGCCGCGGGACACGTCAAAGCCGTTGCCAAGGCCCGTCAGCACATCCAACTCCGTGCCGACAGCCATGCCCGTCATGGCCTCGGTGCCGTGGCCCAAGACTTTATAAATAAGCGTCAATTTTCCGTTCTCCCAGTCGCACACGGAGATGGGACGGCGGAGGAAAAAGCCGGAGAGCTTCAGGTTCACGAACTGGCCCGGCGCGGTGATGGCAGAGGTGTCCCCAGCCAGCCGCAGACGGTAGATGCCGTCGGCCAACCGTGTGTTTTCAGTCACTGTCAAGGTTGTTTGCTTCACAATCATTCTCCTTTCAGCAGACGGTTTTCGTCATACCAGACCGCCGTTTCGCCCGTCGCTGTCAGCAGGCAGCGGCCTTGAACCTCCCAGCCTGTAAAGGGCGTTGCCTTACCCATAGAGAGGAAGTCCGTCGGGTCGACGCGGTAGCTGTCGTTCAGGTCGAACACGGTAAAGCCGGTGTCCGCCGGAATGTTGAAACGGTGGCAAGGCGCGTCGTGGAGCAGCTCCATGAGCCGTTCCATGGAAATGACACCGGGCTTTACAAGGTAGGTGTAGAGCAGCGGGAAGGCCGTTTCCAGTCCCACGATGCCCATGGCGCTTTTTTCCAGTCCCCTTCCCTTTTCCTCGGCGCTGTGGGGGGCGTGATCCGTGGCGATCATGTCGATGGTGCCGTCCGCCAGACCCTCCAGCAACGCCTCCCGGTCGCTCTTATCGCGTAGAGGCGGATTCATCTTGAAACGGCCGTCCTCCTGCAAGCAGGAGTCATCCAGCAGCAGATAGTGAGGACCGGTCTCACAGGTGACGTCCAGGCCCTCGGCCTTGGCCTTGCGGATGAGCGCGACGCTCTCCTTGGTGGAGATGTGGCAGACGTGATAGCCGCAGCCCGTCTCCCGCACCAGCTCCAGATCCCGCTGGATGGGCCGCCACTCGCTCTCGGAGCAGATGCCCCGATGTCCGTGGGTGCGGGCATAGGCGCCGTCATGGATGTAGCCGCCCCGCAGGAGGGAATTGTCCTCGCAGTGGGCCACGATCAGCTTGCCGAGGCGCTTGGCCTCCAGCATGGCGCGGCGCATCATATCACGATCCTGAACGCCCTTTCCGTCGTCGGAGAAGGCCACCGCGTAGGGGGCCATTGCATCTAAGTCCGCCAGTTCCCTGCCCTGCTCGCCTTTCGTGATGGCCCCGTAGGGCAGAACGCGGATCACGGCGTCCTTTTGAATGGCGTCCAGCTCCATTTGCAGCGTCTCCATGCTGTCCGGCACCGGATTCAGATTCGGCATGGCGCATACGGCGGTATAGCCGCCGTGGGCCGCCGCCAAAGAGCCGGTGCGGATGGTCTCCTTATAAGAAAAACCCGGCTCCCGAAGATGCACATGCACATCAACGAAACCGGGTAATATGGTAAAGGAAGAAACATTCAGGGACGAAGGAAAAACAATATCCTTGCAAAAAACACGATCCCCAAAGGAAACGGAAACATCACCGCCGCTGAAAGCACCTCGGCGGAACACCTGCGCACCCTTCAAAACCACGGTCACGACTATCGCCTCTCTTTCCTCAAATTTTTGATAGAATACCACGCGAGGATCGCCTTGTCAAGACAAAAAATGGTTTTTCGATGATAAGTTTTTTCAAAGAGAAATATAAGTGTATCTTATGAATTGTCACAACGATATAAATGTAGCTAAGATTTTCTATCTTCTTTCTCCCTTTTGCGGAATGGACGAAAAGCGGGGCGTATGGTACACTGAAAGCAAGTTGAGCTCTTTGTAACTGACGGAATGTGGGCTACCACGGGGGAGCAGGGAGCATCGCTCTGAGGCGGCGCGTTTCACAGGCCGACCGTCTGGGCACTCCAACTGCAAAGGGCAGCGGAGCGCCTATTTTTATGTTTGAGGGAGGGAACGCAGATGAGAAAGGTTGCGATCGTTATGGGCAGCAAGAGTGATCTGCCCGTCGCGGAGAAGGCCGTAGGCGCATTGCGAGACTACGGCGTCCAGATGGAAGTGCGCGTATTATCCGCTCACCGGTGTCCGAATGAGGCAAGGGAATTTGCCGCGTCGGCTCGGGAGGGCGGATTTTCTGTTATCCTCGCGTTCGCCGGCATGGCAGCACATCTTGCCGGCGCGATGGCGGCAAACACCACGCTGCCGGTGATCGGCGTGCCGTGCAGCGGGACGAAGCTTGACGGCATGGACGCGCTGCTCTCCACCGTGCAGATGCCGAGCGGCATCCCGGTGGCGACGGTGGCGGTGGACGGCGGGAAGAACGCCGCGCTGCTGGCGGTGCAGATCATGGCGGTCTCCGACGCGGAGCTCGCCCAAAAGCTGGACGAGGCGCGCGAGCGCGAGCGCGACGGCGTGCTGCGTGCGGACGAAGAGGTCCGTGCGCTCTATCAGTAAATCAGGAAAATACACTTCAAAAAAACATAAAGGAGAGCACAAGAAGATGAAACTCGTATATACCGGAAAGACCAAGGACGTATTCGCATTGGACAACGGCAACTACCTCCTCAAGTTCAAGGACGACTGCACCGGAAAGGACGGCGTGTTTGACCCCGGCGAGAACAGCGTGGGACTGACCATCGAGGGCGTGGGCAATGTCAACCTGCGCATGACCAAGCACTTTTTTGAAAAGATCAACGCCGCCGGCATCCGCACGCACTATGTCTCCGCGGATCTGAAGGAGACCACGATGGAGGTCCTGCCCGCGAAGGTCTTCGGCCATGGGCTGGAGGTCATCTGCCGTCTCAAGGCGGTGGGGAGCTTCCGCCGCCGCTACGGCGAGTACATTGAAGAGGGCGCCGACCTGCCCGCCTATGTGGAGACGACCTTCAAAAATGACGCGCTGGGCGATCCGCTGGTGACGAAGGACGGTCTTGTGGCGCTGGGCGTGATGACCGAGCAGCAGTATGACGACATCAAGGCCATGACGCAGAAGATCACCGAGATCGTCGCGGATGACCTGCGCGAAAAGGGCCTTGTCCTCTACGACATCAAGTTTGAATACGGCTACGCGCCGGATGGCAGCGTGATGCTGATCGACGAGATCTCCTCCGGCAATATGCGCGTCTATCGGGACGGAAAGTACATCGACCCCATGACGCTCTCCGAGCTGTTCTTTGCGTAATGGGGGGCTTTTTCGGCGCGGTCTCGGACCGCGATGTCGCGCTGGATGTCTTCTTCGGCACGGACTATCATTCTCACCTCGGCACGCGCCGCGGCGGAATGGTGCTCTTTGACAAGAAGAAGGGCTTCCAGCGCCAGATACACAACATTGAAAATACGCCCTTTCGGACGAAGTTTGAGCGGGACCTCGCGGACTTCCGCGGCCACGCGGGGCTCGGCTGCATCAGCGACAGCGACCCTCAGCCGCTGCTCGTGCGCTCCCATCTGGGCCTGTACGCCATCGTGACGGTCGGCATCATCAACAACACTGACGAGCTGGTGAAGGCTTATCTCTCCGACAAGGGCCAGCAATTTCTGACGCTGAGCAGCGGCCGCGTGAATGTCACCGAGCTGACCGCCGCGCTCATCAATCAGGAAGACGACCTTGTCTCCGGCATCCTCCACGCGATGGAGGTCATCGACGGCTCCATGACGATCCTGATTTTGACCGAGGAAGGAGAGCTGATCGCCGCGCGTGACAGCATGGGGCGCCTCCCTGTGCTGATCGGGCGGCGCGAGGACGGCTACTGCGTATCGTTCGAGTCATTCGCCTATCATAAGCTCGACTATCAGGATGCCTATGAGCTGGGGCCGCGGGAGATCGTCCGGCTGAACGCCAAGGGCTTCCAAACACTCTCTCCCGCGGGGAAGCAGATGAAGATCTGCGCCTTTTTGTGGACCTATTACGGCTACCCGAACTCCAACTACGAGGGTGTGAACGTGGAGCTGATGCGCTATCGCAACGGCGCGATCATGGCGCGGGATGAGGCGGAGCGCGGCGGCGTGCCCGAGGTGGATTTCGTCGCCGGCGTGCCGGATTCCGGCGTGCCGCACGCCATGGGCTATGCCAACCAGAGCGGCAAGCCCCTCGCGCGCCCCTTCGTCAAGTATACCCCCACTTGGCCGCGCTCGTTCATGCCCGAGGACCAGCAGGTGCGCAGCAGAGTTGCGCGCATGAAGCAGATCCCCGTGCCGGAGCTGATCGAGGGCAAAAAGCTCCTTTTTGTGGACGACTCCATCGTGCGCGGCACGCAGCTTCGTGAAACGGTCGAGTTTTTGTACAGCGCCGGCGCGGCGGAGGTCCATATGCGCTCGGCCTGCCCGCCCATCATGTACCCCTGCCGCTACCTGAACTTTTCGCGCGGCAACAGCGCCATGGACCTGCTCGCGCGCCGCATGGTGCAGGAGCTGGAGGGCAACGAGGGCCAAAAGCATCTGGAGGAATACGCCGACAGCCGCACCGAGCGCGGAAAATGCCTGCTGCATGAGATCTGCGCGCAGTTTGGCTTTGATTCACTCTCCTATCAGTCCCTTGACGGGCTGCTGGAGGCGATCGGCATTGACAGGGACAAGGTCTGCACCTACTGCTGGACCGGAAAGGAATGACATTATGGGCATCTCTCACTCGGAAGCATACGCGGCCGCCGGCGTTGACATCGAGGCGGGCTATCAGGGCGTAAAAATGATGAACCGCTATGTGCAGCGCACGCTCACAGCCGATGTGATCTCCGATCTCGGCGGCTTCGGCGGGCTTTTCTCGCTGGACCTGCACGGGCTTGAAAAGCCGGTGCTGGTCTCCGGCACGGACGGCGTGGGCACCAAACAGCGCATCGCGCAGCTCATGGATCGGCACGACACCGTCGGCATCGACTGCGTGGCGATGTGCGTCAACGACATCATCTGCTGCGGGGCGAAGCCGCTGTTCTTCCTTGACTACATCGCCATCGGCAAGAACATCCCGGAAAAGGTCGTGTCGCTGGTCTCGGGCGTATCCGAGGGCTGCGTACGCGCGGGCTGTGCGCTCATCGGCGGCGAGACCGCCGAGCACCCCGGCACGATGAAGCCGGACGACTATGACCTTGCGGGCTTTGCCGTGGGCGTCGTGGACCGTGGCAAAATTCTGGACAAGAACAAAATGCAGCCGGGAGACGTGGTCATCGCGCTGCCATCCAGCGGGCTGCACTCCAACGGCTACTCGCTCGTGCGCAAGGTGTTCGATGTGGAGAACGCCGACCTCGGGCAGTATTACGGTGAGCTGGGCTGCGCGCTGGGCGAGGAGCTGCTGCGCCCGACAAAGATCTATGTCCGTCCTGTGTTAGCGGCCATCGAAGTCGCCGATATCCGCGGCATCAGTCACATCACCGGTGGCGGCTTCTATGAGAACATTCCGCGCTGCATTCCCGACGGCCTGTGCGCGAAGATTGAAAAGAAAACGCTGCGCATCCCGCCGATCTTCCCCTTGCTCTCGCGCATGGGCGGCATCTCGGAGCGCGATATGTTCAACACCTTCAACATGGGCACAGGCATGGTGCTCGTCGCTGCAAAGGACAGCGCCGACAAGGCGCTCGCCGCGCTGCATTCTCTCGGTCAGGAGGCCGGCGTCATCGGTGAGATCGTATTGGACGAGGAAAAGGTGGAGCTATGCTGACACCCGCCCGCATCGCCGTGCTGGTCTCCGGCGGCGGCACGAATTTGCAGGCGTTGCTCGACGCGCAGCGTGACGGAAAAATGCCGCACGGCGAGATCGTGCTGGTCGTTTCTTCCCGCGCGGGGGCCTATGCGCTCACGCGAGCGGAAAACGCGGGTGTTGCGGCGCGCGTGCTCACGCCCTCCTGTGGGCAGGAGCTGTTTGAAAGCGAGCTTTCCGTGCTGCTGCGCGAGCAGGAGATCGACCTCATTCTCCTCGCAGGCTTTACGGTCATCCTCAGCGCAGAATTTACAAAGCAGTGGCCGCGGCGCATCCTGAATGTCCATCCGTCCCTGATCCCCGCCTTCTGCGGCAAGGGCATGTATGGCCTGCGGGTGCATGAGGCCGCGCTCGCACGCGGCGTGAAGGTCACGGGTGCGACGGTGCACTTTGTCAACGAAATTCCCGACGGCGGCGAGATCCTGCTGCAAAAGGCGGTGGAGATCGCGCCGGACGACACGCCCGAAACGTTACAGCGGCGCGTGATGGAGCAGGCGGAATGGCAGCTGCTGCCGCTTGCGGCAGAGCGCGTCTGCGCAGAGATCGTAAGAGAGAAGGAGCAGAAAAATGACTGATTTTCTGGAGTTTTTAAGGGCGACCTCTTATCCCGGCCGCGGCATCCTTGTCGGACGCCGCTGTGTGTACTATTTCATCATGGGGCGCAGCGAGAACAGCCGCAACCGCGTCTTTGTCAAGACAGAGGACGGCATCCGCACCGAGGCGCACGACCCCGCCAAGCTCTCTGACCCCAGCCTCATCATCTATCATCCCGTGCGCACGATGGGGCGCGACCTCGTCGTGACGAACGGCGACCAGACCGACACCATCTGCGAGCACGGCGACTTTCGCCGCGGCCTCATGACGCGCGAATACGAGCCCGACGAGCCAAACTGGACGCCGCGCATCTCCGCCATCATGCACGAGGACGGCTCCTTCGAGCTGTCCATCCTCAAGCGTAAGGATGGGCGCTGTCTGCGCGAGTTCTTCTGCTACGAAGGCTGCGACGAGGGCAAGGGCTATTTCATCAGCACCTATCAGGGGGACGGAAACCCCCTGCCCACCTTTGCGGGCGAGCCGATGGAGGCGAGCGTCCCCTCGCCCGAAGAAGTCTGGGCGGCGCTCAACGCGGACAACAAGGTCTCCCTTTATACGAACATGAACGGCGAGGTAAAGCTGTTCAACAAAAACTTAGGCGACTGAGGAGGACGATATGAACGAGCTGGAACTCAAATACGGCTGCAACCCCAACCAGAAGCCCGCGCGCGTTTTCATGAAAAACGGCGCAGCCCTTCCCTTTACGGTTCTCAACGGCAAGCCCGGCTACATCAACCTGCTCGACGCCTTCAACTCCTGGCAGCTCGTGCGCGAGCTGAAGGAGGCGACGGGCCTTCCCGCCGCGGCGAGCTTCAAGCACGTCTCTCCCGCGGGCGCGGCACTCGGCCTGCCGCTCGACGAGGTGGACAAAAGGGTCTATTTCGTCGCGCCCGGCGCGGCGCTCTCCCCCATCGCCTGTGCCTATATCCGCGCCCGCGGCGCGGACCGCCTCTGCTCCTACGGCGACTGGGCGGCGCTCTCCGACGAGTGCGACGCCGCCACCGCCGCGTATCTGAAAAACGAGGTTTCCGACGGCATCATCGCCCCTGCTTACAGCGACGAGGCTCTTGCCATCTTAAAGACGAAAAAGGGCGGCAAATACAACATCGTGCAGATCGCCCCCGCCTATGCTCCCGCGCCGCTGGAGCAGAAGGATGTTTTCGGCATCACCTTTGAGCAGGGGCACAACGACTGCAAAATCGATGAGAGCCTGCTCCAAAACATCGTCACCGAAAATAAAGGCCTGCCCGAGAGTGCGAAGCGCGATATGCTCCTTGCCCTCATCACGCTCAAATACACCCAGTCCAACTCCGTCTGCTACGTCAAGGACGCTCAGGCCATCGGCGTGGGCGCGGGCCAGCAAAGCCGCATCCACTGCACCCGTCTGGCGGGACAGAAGGCGGACAACTGGTATCTCCGCCGCCATCCGAAGGTGCTCGCCCTCTCGTTCGTGGACGGCATCCGCCGTCCCGACCGCGACAACGCCATCGATGTCTACCTCTCTGACGAGTGCGACGATGTGCTCGCTGACGGCGCGTGGCAGCATATCTTTAAGGAGCGCCCCGAGGCGCTCACGGGCGAGGAAAAGCGCGCTTGGCTCGCGCAGCAGCGCGGCGTGACCGTCGGCTCGGACGCCTTTTTCCCCTTCGGCGACAATGTCGAGCGCGCGCGCAAGAGCGGCGCTTCCTACATCGTTGAGCCGGGCGGCTCGATCCGCGACGACAATGTCATCGAGACGGCGAACAAATACGGCATCACTATGGCGTTCACGGGTATGCGCCTGTTCCATCATTAAGCAAGGAGGAATTTCTCCATGAAGCTCATGGTCATCGGCGGCGGCGGCCGCGAACACGCCATCATTAAAAAGCTGAAGGAAAATCCCGCGGTCGAGAAAATTTACTGTCTGCCCGGCAACGGCGGCATCGCCGCCGACGCAGTCTGCGTCAGTGAGATCGGCGCGAAGGACATCCCCGCGCAGGTCGAATTTGCCAAGGCGCACGGCATTGATTATGCCGTTGTCGCGCCGGACGACCCCCTTGCCCTCGGCGCGGTGGACGCGCTGAGCGCGGCGGGCATCCCCTGCTTCGGCCCTGACAAAAAGGCCGCCGTCATCGAGGCGAGCAAGGCGTTTGCAAAGGACTTGATGCAAAAATACAACATTCCCACCGCAAAATACCGCGTCTTTACCGACACGCCCTCCGCCTGTGCCTACATCAACGCCGAGGGCGCGCCCATCGTCGTCAAGGCGGACGGTCTCGCGCTCGGCAAGGGCGTCGTCGTCGCGCAGACAGTCGAGGAGGCGAAGGCCGCCGTGCGCGCGATGATCGAGGATAAGACCTTCGGTCAGAGTGGCGCTCGCGTCGTCATCGAGGAATATATGGAGGGGCCCGAGGTCTCGGTGCTGAGCTTCACCGACGGCGAAGCGCTCGTGCCGATGGTCTCCTCCATGGACCACAAGCGTGCGCTCGACGGCGACAAAGGCCCCAACACCGGCGGCATGGGCGCGGTCGCGCCGAACCCGTATTATACAAAGGAGATTGCGGCGGAGTGCATGGAGAATATCTTCCTGCCGACGATCCGCGCGATGAAGGCGGAGGGCCGCCCCTTCCGCGGCTGCCTCTACTTCGGGCTGATGCTCACCAAGAGCGGCCCGAAGGTCGTGGAGTACAACTGCCGCTTCGGCGACCCCGAAACGCAGGCGGTGCTGCCGCTGCTCAAAAGCGACCTGCTCACCGTCATGCAGGCGACGACGAATGGTACGCTCGCGGATGCGAGCGTGGAATTTTCGACCAATTCCGCCTGCTGTGTCGTGCTCGCGTCCGAGGGCTACCCCCAAAAGTATGAGAGCGGCTTTCCCATCACGATGAGCGAGGAGGCCGCCGCGCACTGCTATGTCGCGGGCGCGAAAAAGGACGGCGATACGCTCCTGACCGCAGGCGGGCGCGTGCTCGGCATCACCGCCGCCGCCCCCACGCTGAGGGCCGCCGTCGAGGAGGCGTACCGGCTGGCGGAGGGCGTAGCTTTTGCCAACAAATACTGCCGCGGCGACATCGGCAGCGCCGCGCTCGCGGCGCGGGAGGAGAGAGGATAAAATGGTATTTCGGACCTATGTGGAAAAGCGGCAAGGTCTCGCGCCCGAGTGCGAGGCGCTGCTGACGGACTGCCGCGATTTTCTCGGCGTGCAGGGCCTGCGCGCCGCGCGTATCTGGAATCGCTATGATGTAGAGGGGATCGAGGCCCCTCTCTTTGAAAATGCCTGCAGGAGCGTGTTCTCCGAGCCGCCGCTGGACCTTGTGTCCGACGCGGCGGACACGCAGGACGCCTGCGCGGTCTTTGCCGTCGAGCCCCTGCCCGGTCAGTTCGACCAGCGCGCAGACAGCGCAGCGCAGTGCATCCAGCTTTTGAGCCAAGGCGCTCGCCCGACCGTGCGCACGGCAAAGCTCTACGCGCTCTATGGCACGCTGACGGATGCCGATGTCGAGGCGGTCAAGCGCTATGTCATCAACCCCGTCGAAAGCCGCGAGGCGAGCCTTGCAAAGCCCGAAACGCTCGCCGAGGAGCTTGCCGAGCCAAAGCGCGTTGCGTCCGTCGAGGGCTTTACCGCCATGGACGAGGCCGCGCTCTCCGCGCTGCTCTCGCGCAGCATGCGCGCCGAAAGCGTGCGCGAATCGCCCGCCGAGCGGGTCATGCTCTATCTGCGCGACCACATGGCCGAGGAGATCAGCATCGAGCAGCTCACGCAACTGACGCACCTGAGCCCGTCGCACCTCATCCGCAGCTTCAGCCGCGCGGTGGGCGTATCGCCCATCCGCTATCTGCAAAACATCCGCGTGGACGCGGCGAAATCGCTGCTGATGGCCACCGACATGGAGATCGGGGAGATCGCCGCCGCCGTGGGCTTCGGCTCGCCCAAGTATTTCTGGCGCGTCTTTCGCGCCGCCACGGGCGTTTCCCCGCGCGAATTCCGCCGCAGCGAGGCGCTGCTTCCCGCAGAGGATAAAGAGCAAAATCGTGCACCTTTTGATTGATATTGGCTGTTTTTATTTGCGGCTTGTTCTAAAATCAAAGATATCTATTTTATTTTGCAAAGATTTCAAAAGAAAAACTTTCTTTTTTTTGAAAGTGTCGAAAAAAGCTTTACAAGCGTCCGGAAATGTGCTATACTATATGAGTCGCCAATCGAGGTGTGGCTCAGTTTGGTAGAGCACTGCGTTCGGGACGCAGGGGCC
>OKSB01002608.1_pt1 | contig 15730 bp, 14 predicted proteins | sample 1601171 | NCBI WGS metagenome assembly OKSB01 (sample SAMEA3541496, study PRJEB24748) | human gut metagenome | biome: human gut; feature: human-associated habitat; material: faeces | place: China | collected 2012 | reverse complement strand
GCACGGGCATCGGCCGCGCCATCAACGGCGGCTTCGGCATGGTGCTCGACGGCTCCGAGCGCGTCGATACCATCCTGCGCATGTCCATGCCTTGGGATACCATGGTCGGCGTGGCCCGCCGCAGCTGGGCGCGCAATGAGAACGCCATGACCACCGTGGCCGAGTACAACAAGATGTACGAGGGCCAGGATCACATCACCATGCCGTACCTCGCGGACGACGCCATCGTCGCCGACGCGGTCAAGGGCATGAAGCACTAAAATATTTCAAAAAAGGGGCATAGCAATATGCCCCTTTTTGTGTTATTATCAAAGAAACAAGTCCCTTTACCGTAAGAAAGGAACCGCTTTTATGAAAAAGTTACTGGTGAAAAACATCGGCCTGCTCGCCACGCCCGAGGGCAAAAGCGCCCATCGCGGCAGCGAGCAGGGGAAGATCAAATTCCTCAAGGACGCATGGGTGCTCATTGAGGACGGCGTGATCGCCTCCGTCGGCACCGGCGAGGCTCCCGCAGCCGCGGGGGCGGAGATCGTCGACGCCGAGGGAAAGCTCGTCACGCCGGGCCTCGTGGACGCCCATACGCACCTTATTTTCGGCGGCTGGCGGCAGAACGAGCTGGGCATGAAGCTCCACGGTAAGACCTATCTCGAGATCCAGAATGCCGGCGGCGGCATCCAGTCCACCACCAACGCCACGCGCGGAGCCACCGAGGAGGAGCTGACCGCCAAGGCAGCGAAGGCTCTCGACGAGATGATGGCCTTCGGCACGACCACCTGCGAGGCCAAGAGCGGCTACGGTCTTGCCACCGAGCATGAGCTCAAGGCGCTGCGTGTGATCCGCGACCTCGACGAGCAGCACCCGATGGACATGGTCGCGACCTTCATGGGCGCGCACCTTGTGCCCGCCGAGTACAAAGCCAACCGCGCCGAGTACATCCGCCTTGTGTGCGAGGAGATGATGCCGCTCGTTAAGGAGCAGGGCATCGCGAAGTTCTGCGACGTGTTCTGCGAGGCCGACACCTTTACGGTGGAGGAGTCCCGTCAGGTGCTCGAGGCGGGCCTCAAGTACGGTCTGCGTCCCAAGATCCACGCCGACGAGATCGAGGCCATCGGCGGCAGCCAGCTCGCCGGCGAGCTGGGAGCGATCTCCGCGGAGCATCTGATCGTCTGCCCGCCCGCGGGCATCGAGGCGATGGCAAAGGGCGGCGTGATCGCCTGCCTGCTGCCCGCGACGAGCTTCAACCTCGGCGCGGTGTTCGCGCCCGCGCGCGACATGGTGAACGCGGGTGTGCCCGTCGCGATGGCGACGGACTTCAACCCCGGCTCCTGCCCGTGCCTGAATATGCAGTTCGTCATCAACCTCGGCTGTCTGAAGTATCGGCTCACGCCCGAGGAGGTACTGACCGCCGTAACGCTCAACGGCGCGGCAGCCATCGACATGGCTGACAAGGTCGGTACGGTCGAGGCGGGCAAGCTCGGCGACCTCGTCATCTGGGACGCGCCGGATCTGGACTACATCTGCTACCGCTTCGGCAGCAACCTTGCCAAGAAGGTCATCAAGCGCGGCCGCGTGATGTAAGGGCAAAGAGGGAGAAAGAGAGAAAGCTATGGATCGAACCGATTATCAGATCCTCAATATCCTACAGGCGGACAGCCGCTGCACCCTGCGCCACATCGGCGACCAGGTGGGGCTGACGCCGCCCGCCGTCTCCGAGCGCATCCGCCGCATGGAGGAATGCGGCGTGATCCGCAGCTACCGCATCGACATCGACCGCACGCGGCTGGACTGCAACATCACGGGTTTTATCTCCGTGTCGCTCGAGCCGGAGAAGTACGCTGCGTTCTGTGTCTTCTGCGAGCAGAGCCCTGCGGTCATCAGCCACCACCATGTGATCGGTGTGTTCAACGCGCTGCTCCAGTTCGCCGTGCGCGACACGAAGGAGCTGGACGCGCTGCTCGCCGAGATCAAGACCTACGGCGACTCCCGCACGTCGGTGGAGCTCAAGACGCTCTTTGACATCAAGGAGATCCCGCTGCCGTAAGAAAAGAGAACAAAAGCGTCCCGCCGACGGCCAACACTGTTAAGATAAGAAAATCTGACAGCAAAAAAAGCTCCCCTGTCTACTTTATCAAAAGTAGACAGGGGAGCTTTCAGTCTGTCGAGGAACCCGGTCTGCACTCAGGAGCAGACTGGGTCTCGAACATATGAGAAGCCATCTCTTATTATGATGCTCAGCGCCAAGCAGGAAGCGTCTTATCTGCTTGGAGAGGATGCAGAAGAACGGCAGGCGCGACAACTCATTATGCACAGAAATCAAGAGCAGCATCGAAATTCCTTCAGTAAACGAAAAAGGAATGACCCTGAGCGGTAACACAAAAAACAGGGCGCAGGGCTGATGCCCGCGCCCCGAAAGGTGTAGGAGATAATTTGCTTTTGATATTTAGCTGCCAAGTGTCAGCTCATTGACCGCCGCAATCAGATCAACCGTTTTACTTCTGCCACAAGAGCAACGGCTTTCCCATCGACCGTCGCAATGCAGTTCGTGCCGTCAAGACGGTAGAGCGTCAGCGTGAAGGTCGGGAAATCTTCACGACTAGAAGATACCCCGTATCTCGATCTATTTTACAGTGTGACTTGGAATGTGATCGTGTTACCCGTCTGCTTTGCGGAAATTTTCCCGCCGTGAGCCTCCGCCGTGGCTTTTGCAATGGAAAGGCCGATGCCGGTCCCGCTTACGGCATTGGAATGAGATTCATCCGCACGGTAAAAGCGGTCAAACAGGCGGGCAGCGTCGATGTTCCGCACCCCATCCGTGGTGTTGGAGACGGTGATCTCTGCCTTTTTTCCGCTGCGCCGGGCAGTCAGGGAAATGCTGCCGCCGTCGGGAGAATATTTGAGGGCGTTGTCCAGCAGGATGGAGATCATCTGCTGAATCGCTGTGCGATCACCCGTTACGGTCAGTCCATCCGCAATATCCTGTGTGTATGTTTTCCCCTTTGCCTGCGCAAGAGAGACGAACGGCTCACTGATCTCCCAGAGCACGTCGCTGAGAGAAAATTCCGTGCGAACCGGGAACGGATCTTCTTCATCCAGCCGGGAGAGGGTCACAAGATTGGTGATGAGCTTGGACAGCCGCCCCGTCTGCGTCTGGATGTTATGCACCCATTCGTCCCCGTCATGCTCCATAGCCAGCACATCCGCGCTGGTGGAAATGGCAGTCAGCGGGGTTTTCAGCTCATGGCTGGCGTTGGTAATGAATTGCTTCTGCGCCTCCATGTTTTTCAGGTACGGCGTAATGGCTCTCCGGGAAAAGAGTACAACGAGGCCGAACACCACCACAAGGCAAAGCCCCGCGATGGCCAATGTGATCCACAGCAGTGACCGCATGGTCTGTATCTCCCGCTCAGAGTTGAGAAACAGCACAACCGTTTCATTTTCCGTCGAGCTGACAAGATACCGATAGCCACTTTCATAGCCGTGCATTTTTCCGCTTTTCAGCACTGTATCCGCATAGGCTTCGGCATCACTTTTGGAGATGGACGCGATAAAATCCTGATTCACTCGCAGAACTTCGCCATCTGAAAAATAGTGGACTGCAAAAAAACGGAGGGAATACTGCACCTCCGGGGAGAAGTGCGACCAATCATCGAAAGGCGGCGCGCCCCGGCCGGGAGAAAACGGCATTTTCTGAGTTTCCGTCTCCATGAGCCGCAGCAGCGCTTCATCCTGCTGGTCCGTCACACTATGATAATTCCACAGATTTACGAAGCACAGAAGCGTCAGGACAACTGCGGTAAACGCCGCCATTGCCGCGCCAATGAAGCGCCAGCGCATCTTTTTCAGCATCGCATCTCCTCCAGCGCATAGCCCGCGCCGCGGATCGTCCTGATCTCAATATCCGCGCCGACTTGCTTGAGCTTTCTTCTTAAAAATCCAATATATGTCCATACCACATCCATCTCCGCTTCGCTGTCAAGCCCCCATATCTTCTCCATCAGGTGTTCTGATGAAAACACCTGATGCGGATGACGCAGAAATAGTTCCACAAGCTGATACTCCTTGTTATTCAGCCGAACTTCATTTGACGGTGTGCGGAGCGTATATTGTCCCCGGTCAAGCGTGACATTTCCAAAACTGAGTTCAGACGGCGCATAGGCGCTGCTGCGCCTGGTAAGGGCGCGGACGCGGGCAAGGAACTCGCTTGCTGCAAACGGCTTGGGGAGGTAATCGTCAGCGCCTGCATCCAGTCCGGCTACCCGGTCGGCTACCTCCGCCTTTGCTGTCAAAAACAGGGCTGGTGTGGTGTTTCCCTCTGCACGGGCAGCTTTTAAGACTTCAATCCCGTCCTTTCCCGGCATCATAATATCCAGCACCAGGGCGTCATAGGTCGTCGCCTGAATATAATCCAGCGCATCGCTCCCGTTATGCACCATATCCACAGCGTATTTGTTCTTTTCCAGCATAACCTTCAGCGCGCGGGCAATGGTCACTTCATCTTCTGCAATCAGGATACGCATAGGACATCCCTCCAATCTGCACCTATTCTTACACGTCAAGTCAAAATGAGCTTGAAATTTCTTATATTATAGCAGAAGGTTGTGTCCAAATAAAGTATCGATAAAGATGCGGAAGTTCACAAATTCCTTACAGACTTTTTCTGGTTCATTTCAAGAAACAGCGGTATCCTGCAAAGCAGAAACACGCAGTAACTCATTCATAGCTATAGCAAAAGAAAGCGTGTCGGCGGTCAACTGTCCACCGGAGCGATGTGCTGAAAGCGGCAGACAAATGACAATCGCCGCCCAGCGGTGTTCACATAGAAAGGACTGGACGCTCTGTCCGCCTTTTTTTACAAACTGGTGCATTTTTCAAGTACATTTTAGGATGCCTTTGTAGAATGGCGTTTGTAAGTTACAACAAAAAACGGAAAGGAGTATCACCATGGAGCTTACCGGGAGCTACCGGCATGAGCTGAAATATCAAATCAGCCCTGCTGACGCGCTTGCGCTCAGACAGCGGCTCAGGGCCGTCATGAAGCGCGATCCGCATACGGGCGCAGATGGACTTTATACGATACGAAGCGTCTACTTTGATAATTACGGGGACAAGGCGCTGCGGGAAAAGGTCAACGGCGTGCAAAAGCGCGAAAAATTCCGCATCCGCTATTACAACGACGACTTCTCCTTCATTACGCTGGAAAAGAAGATCAAGCACAATGACCTCTGCATGAAGATCGATGCCCCGCTGACCGTCGAGGAATATCGGAGGATTCTCCGGGAACCGGGGCCGTGGATGCTGGGGCATCCGGACGGGCTTGTCCGGGAGCTATACTGCAAAATGAAAACGCAGCAGCTTCGCCCCCGCGTGCTGGTGTCCTATGTGCGGGAGCCGTACATCTACGATGCCGGAAATGTCCGTGTGACCTTCGATTCTCATATCCGGACAAGCCTGTTTCAGCGAGATTTTTCAGATGGCGCGATTTCGGATATCTGTGCGACAGATGCCCCCGGCGACGTGATCTTAGAGATAAAATTTGACGCCTTTCTGCCGGAGATCATCCGCTGTCTGCTGCAATCAGAAGAACTACGCCAGCAGGCGTTCTCAAAATACGGTTCCTGCCGCCGGTTCGGCTAATCATTCATCAATTATCAATCAGTAAGGAGAAAGCAACATGAGCTTCAATGACATTTTCAAATCCAGTTTTTTGGAGAATGTTTCCGAGTTTTCCATCCTTGATACCGTCATCGGTCTGGCTGTCGCGCTGGTGATCGGCTTATTTATTTTTATCATCTACAAGAAAACGCTGACCGGGGTGATGTATTCCAGCGGCTTTGCGCTGACGCTGGTTGGGTTGTCCCTTGTCACCACGCTGGTCATCATGGCCGTCACGTCCAATGTGGTCTTGTCTCTCGGCATGGTGGGCGCACTGTCCATTGTCCGCTTCCGCACGGCCATCAAGGAGCCGGTGGAGATCGTGTTTCTGTTCTGGTCGCTGGCGGTGGGCATTGTCATCGGCGCGGGCATGATCCCGCTGGCTGTCATCGGCTCTGCCATTATCGGCGTGATCCTTCTGCTGTTCGCCAACCGCAAAATTCACAACAATCCCTACATCCTTGTGATGAACTGCGCAGACGAGAAAGCGGAAAAGGCCGTGTTGGATATTCTCGGCAAAGATACCGAGCACTACATCGTTAAATCCAAAACCATCACCACTGCCGGGATCGAGCTGACCGCGGAACTGCGCACTAAGGATGCGTCTACCAGCTTTGTCAACCTGATCTCTCGTCTGCCCGGCGTGGAGAACGCGACCCTTGTCAGCTACAATGGCGAATACCTGCCGTAACGGAGGAAACACATGATCGCTCATAAACACATCACGAAAATCATCGCTGTGGTCATGGCGGTCGCTGTCTGTCTATGCCTTTGTGCAGTCGCGTTTTCCAGTCAAATCGCGGAAGCGATGGGAGATGCGGGCATTTCCATGGAGTATGAAACAGAGCTGTTTGATACCAGCAGCATCCTGACGGTCAATATTTTAATGGATGAAGCTGACTGGAATGATATGCTGGAAAACGCTACAGCGGAGGAATATTACCAGTGTGATGTAGAAATAGGCGGCACGACCTTTTACCGTGTCGCCATTCGACCCAAAGGCAACACCAGCCTGACCTCCATTGCCAGCGACCCCACCACAGACCGCTACAGCTTCAAGCTGGAATTTGACCACTATGTAGACGGACAGACCTGCTTCGGTTTGGATAAACTGATCCTGAACAATAATTACGCCGACGCCACCAACATGAAAGAAGCGCTGATCTACGATATGTACCAGTATCTCGGTGCGGACGCCTCCCTTTACAATTACGCCAAAATCTCCGTCAATGGCGAGTATTGGGGTGTTTATCTCGCGCTGGAGGCGGTGGAGGACAGCTTTATGCTCCGCAATTACGGCGCACAAAGCGGAGAACTCTACAAGCCGGACAGTATGAATATCGGCGGTAGAAAAGATTTCGGTGGTGGGGCGTTTGAAAACATGACGCCGCCGGATACGCAGGGAAACACCGATCAGGCAAATCCTCCCACCTCTCCCGGTCAGACATCCGATGATACCTTTGACCCATCTCAAAAGCCAGATTCGAGCGGTGAAAACCCGGCAGAGTCTCCGAATGATTCCGATGAACGCCCGTCGATGAATTTCAATTATGGAGGCGGCAGGGGCGGCTTCTCCATAGGCGGAGGCGGTGCGAACCTCAACTACACGGATGATGAACTGGACAGCTATGAAACCATATGGGACGGTGAGATCGCATCGACCACAAAGACCGACCATAAGCGCGTGGTCACTGCTCTCAAAAACATTTCGGAAGGTAATGACCTGGAAGATTATATGGACATCGATAACCTACTCCGCTATATGGCAGTCCATGTGTTCTCCGTCAACGAGGACAGCCTGTCCGGCATGATGGCGCACAACTATTACCTCTATGAGACCGGAGGAAAGCTGAACCTGATCCCCTGGGACTACAACCTCGCCCTCGGCGGCATGGGAAGCAGTAATGACGCTACCAGCGTTGTGAACGATGCCATCGACAATGCGTTCTCCGGCACAAACTTCTTCGACACTTTGATGGAGGACGAGACCTACCACGACCAGTATTACGCCTATCTGCGTCAGCTCGTGAGTGAGTATATTGACGGCGGCGGATTTGACGCTTTCTATGAGCGGGTACGCAGCCAGATCGACGAGCTTGTAGAGACAGACCCCACCGCATTCTATTCCTATGACGAATATCTGACAGCGGTCGACACGCTCTATCAAGTAGTGAAGCTGCGGGGCGAGTCCATTCAGGGCCAGCTTGATGGGACGATCCCCTCTACGGAAAGCGCACAGCGCAGCAGCGATGCGTTGGTGGATGCCTCCACGTTGGATATCAGCGTGATGGGCAGCATGAACACCGGCGGTGGCGGCGGTGGGTTTGGCTCCAACGCGTCAACGGCCTCTGAAAACACCTCAGACACGTCGGACGCGGCACAGGATACTTCCAAAACGCAGACTGTGCCGGATGTGTCCGCCGAGTCCGAAAATACGCCGTCCACCGATTTCGACCCGTCCCAGTTCGGCGGTGAAATGCCGGATGGATTTGACGCATCTCAGTTCGGTGGCGAACCGCCAAGCGGAGTCGATTTCTCCCAATTTGCAGGAGGAAGTCAGGACGCCTCTGACAATACCCAGCAAACGGACGAAAACGCACAGAATGGCGGCAATGGCAATTCCAGCGGCAGACCATCTATGGGCAACTTCCCCGGCAGCACTGGAAGCACATCCTCGGCAGCATCCGCAAAGGATCTGATCCTGTACGGAGTATCTCTGCTGGTTTTCGCTGCGGCAATGCTATTTGCGGTTCTGTATCGCAGAAGGCCGAGAAAGCGGTAAGTATACTGCATTTTTGATATCCGCACGAGCTTAATATCTCGTGCGGATATTTTATCTGCCGATTAAATGGCCATTTTTGCTATTGAAGTATGCTTAATCTGTTAAAGACGAGAAAGAGAATATGTGAGAAAGCGTTTCGGGACTTGTCCACAAAAGAAATGCCGTCTCTGCGGTTCTGTGTTTATTACATCTGTAGCTATTCACAGTAAAGTTGGACATTTGTATTCAGCGGGAGAAAATAACCTTGACAAATCTCGTCTCATGACATATTGGTGTTGGTCTATCCATGCTTTTTCAACATATTCCAAAGTGTAGATCGACCCATATTCAGCCGCCTGGCAGCCTTGCTTTGATTATTATTTTCCTCCTGCAGAACAAGTCGGACAATATCGTACTCGATATCTGCAAGGCTTTGCTGAAGGTTGATTGGGTGATATCCCGGAGCGTTGTGGGATGCGCTGCCGCTTGGCTGCTCAGCCTGAATAACTTCCTCAACGCTTACACGGTCAATGTAGGGACTATTTGCCTTGATGACTAAGGTGCGCACAACACGGTCTAGTTGTGCGAGGTTGCCATCCCAGGGAAAATCCTTCATCAAAGCAAGCGCGTCGTCTGTGAAGCCGATGACCTGTTTACCGAGCAGGACGTTAAGCTGATTAACGCAAAGCGATAATAGACTCGGAATGTCTTCGCGGCGCTCGCGCAGCGGGGGGAGCCGCAGGACGAGGGTGGAGAAGTGCCCCTGCAGGTAGGCGCAGGGGTAGTTATCGTCGCGCTGGGCGGAAAAGAGCATACGGTTGCGCCGATAGGCGCAGCTGTTCTCCATGAAGCGAAACAGCTCCTCCGCCTGCTCGTCGCTGAGGTGATCCAGATTTTTCAGGTAAATGGTCAGGCCGACGTTCAGAAGAGGGGAGCTTTCGCTTTCCAGAAGCTGCTTCCAGCGCTTTTTGCAGATCACCTGACCGTCGAGCGTGATCAGCGCGTTCTGCCGGTTCTGTCCGCTGCGGTAAAGTTGAATGGCGGCGTAGTCCTTGCCGGTCCCGTCCTCCCCGAGCAGGAGGACGGGAAACGGCGTGGCTGAATAGGCCTCGATCGTGGTGCTGACCGCGCCGACGCAGACGGGGATCGAGGCAGACTGCGCGTCGATTGCCTGCAGCTCCTGCTGGCTGCTGAGCGAGACGCCGCTCTCGCGGGAGAAGAGGGAGTAGCTGCTCTGCTTCAGCCGCAGCGCGGTCAGCGTCTCCTGCTGAATGGAGACCGGGCGACCGGAGATGCGCCAGAACTCCCCTTTCCATTCGCACTCAGTCTCCACCGGCAGCTCGCCCACGTGCAGAAAACGCTGGCGGAGCATTTCGTAGAAGGGGTCCGTCTCCGCGTTCTCTGGCCGGGTGGCGTAGTACAGGCGACCATCGGCGTGAAAAACAGCCAGCTCGTCCCACTCGCTTTGTATGAGCTGGCGGAACAGCTCGTTCTGCCCGGCAAAGCCGTCCTGCGCGCGGACCAACCGCACGGCCTCGTCCAGCGCGTCCTGCACGCTCTGCTCGCTGGAGGTGATGAGCATGGAATTGAGCCCGAGCTCCTCGGCGCTGTGCTGCGAGACGTTGTCGCCTAGGATCAGGTTACAACCCTCCTGTTTGAGCTGCAGGATCGCCTGATGCAGGTCTGCGTTGTCGCGAATCGGACGGACGACGATGTCGTACTGCATGATCTCCGCGAGTTGCCGGGCACGCTCAGTGATGTTGGAGTGACCGACGACGGCGATCTTGCCGGTGTACCCCTGCGCGTTGCGCAGGGAGCAGAGCATATCGTAAACGGACGTGGTGATCTCGATGACGGGCGTGCGGGCGAAGCGCGCGAGCATACGCGCCGTGCCGCCGCGTGAGATGATCACGTCATACGAGGAGGCGGGGACGCTGTTCAGCGCGTCCTGCCAGTTGCGCAGATTGCCGATCCTTGTGATCAGCTGGATTTCCGGCCTTTGCGCGGCGAGCTGCTGCATGATGCGCTCAAGGCCGGGGTAGGGTGCAATACCTAAAATGCGGACAGGATACATACGACACCTCCGAGTGTTTGAAAATAAAACACTTTTCTTTATAATACCGTTAAGCACACAAAAAATCAAGCCATATCGAAAAAACGTTTCAAAATAAAACAGTTTTTCAGGCGCGGCTACTTGTCAGCTTTTTCCCACCTGCGCTATAATCGCATTACCCAAGGGGCCCTGTTTGTTGAAACTGCAAAAAAGGAGTGGGAAAATGAAGATTGATTTGTTGACAAAGGTATTTCCCGGAAAGTCGAGCGCCGGCGCTTTAGGCCTGAGCACTTGCGCTTTGATCCGCACGGAGGAACATACCCTTTTGTTTGACACAGGCGCGCACGGGATCATTAAGATTTTGCAGCGCTCCCTTGCAGAGCTACAGGTGCAGCCGGAGGAGGTCGATATGATCTTCCTGAGCCACCTGCACTATGACCACCTGAACAATGTGGCCTATTTCCCGAACGCGGAGATCGTCTGTGGGCGCAGAGAGTGGGAATACGCTACGACGGAAAAGGACGAGTGGACGCCGCTCGAGAGCATTCTCTACCTCCGGCGCGAGCGGAAGCTCCGCTTCGTGGAGGACAACGAGGAAGTCCTGCCTGGAATGCGCGCACTCTGGGTCCCCGGACACACGCCGGGCCAGATGGCGCTGGCAATCGACACGCCTGAGGGAACGCTGGTCATGGCCGGCGACTCCGTGAAGAACCGCAGCGAGCTGGAGCTGGAATTTTCCGACCAGTATGTGGATCAGGAGGCCAGCACAAACAGCATTCGCCGCATCAAGAATATGGCGTATAAGGTACTTCCCGGCCACGACGGCTATCTGCTGATCCGGGACGGCAAGGTGATCCCCGAGTGCGAGCTGACACTTGACGTGATGCTGCCGCGAGGCTGCAAGGATGGGAACAACGGCGTATATCATCTGGTCTGCACGTAAAGGCGGCGTTTCTGAAAACATAAAAATAAGGAGAGAAAATCATGAGTAGTACCGTTATGCTTTTAGGCATTCTTGCGGCCTTTGTCCTTTTGGGCTATATGTGCATGAAGGGGTGGAGCGTTTACATTTCCGCCCCGCTGTGTGCAATCATCATCGCGTTGACCTCCGGCATGGGACCGCTCAACGCCATCACGGAGAGCTTCTTGCCCGGTACTGGCAACTATCTGGCGCAGTGGTTCGGGCTATTTATGCTCGGCGCACTATTTGGAAAGATCATGGAGACTTCCGGTGCGGCCGCGTCTATCGCGCACTCGGTCACGAAGCTGATCGGTGCGGGAAATGCGTGCATTGCCGTTATCCTGGCGACGAGCCTGATGACCTACGGCGGCATCAGCCTGTTCGTAGTCGTGTTCGTGATGTATCCGTTCGCTGTGAGCCTGTTTCAGGATGCCGACCTGCCGAAGCGCCTGCTTCCCGGCTGCATTGCCACCGGCGCGTTCAGCTACACCGCGATGGCCTTACCCGGCTCCCCGCAGAACCAGAACGTTCTCCCAACGACCTATTTCGGCACGACGCCGACCGCAGCTCCAGTTCTCGGTCTAATCGTATCGGCGTATATTCTGATCGTCAGCATTCTTTATATGAATTGGCGCGCGAAGCAGGCCAAGGCCAATCTGGAGCATTTTGTGCCAAACGAAAAGGATCTTGCGATCATGGAGGCCAACAAGAACCGTGAGCTTCCGCACATCGCGGTCTCGCTGCTGCCGCTTCTGGTTGTTGTGTGCAGCATCATCTTCCTGAAGTGGAACACGATGGTCTGCCTTCTGCTCGGCATTGTCGTGTCGATCGTGCTTTACTTTGGCAGCCTGAAAGGCGTGTTTATGGAGACGGTCAACCAGGGTGCGCTGAACTCAACAGCGGCAATTATGAACACGTCTCTGACGGTCGGCCTCGGCGCGGTCGTGAAGGCCTCTCCCGCGTTCAGCATCATCACCGACGCGGTCGATAAGCTGGCGCAGGGGAACGGACTGATCTACGAATTCATCTCGATCAACATTCTCGCCGGCGTCACCGGCTCCGCCTCTGGCGGTCTGTCGATCGCGCTGACCACGCTATCCGAGCGCCTGCTGGCCACCGGCATCAACCCTGAAATCCTGCACCGCGTGGCGTCCATCTCCGCAAACGGTCTCGACTCCATGCCGTGGTGCGGCGCGGTTATGACGATGTTCGCGGTCTGCGGCGTGACGCACAAGGATTCCTATAAGGACGTTGCGGTTGTGAACATCGTAATCACCATGACCGGCGCGATCTTGGCGATCCTTCTCGGTACGATGGGGATCTGCTGAGAAAAAAGTTGACATTTTTTGAGAAAATCATACGATATTCTCAGCCAAAAGCAGTAAAAGGAAACAAGCGAGGAAAATCCATGCTTAGAAGAAGTTTGATGATCAACCCGGCAGACTCCGTTGTCTGTGTGCTGGAGGACGCGAACAAGGGCGATACGGTAAAAACACCGTCCGGAGAAGAGATTATTTTGCTGGAGGATGTTGAATTCGCACATAAGGTATGCATTAAGGATCTAAAGGCGGGAGACCCCGTGATCAAATATGGCGAGGAGATCGGCTATATGCTTGCCGATGCGCCCAAGGGGACATGGATCCACAACCATAATATGGGATGCGACCGCGGTAAGAAATGAGGAAAAGCGTAGTGGGACATACATTTATGGGTTACCGCCGACCGGATGGCTCGGTAGGTACGAGAAATTATCTCATCATTCTGCCCTCCGTTTTCTGTGCCAATACCACGGCGGAGAAAATCGCGGCACAGATTCCTGGGGCGGTCGCTATGCCGCACTGCGTGGGCTGCTCGCAGGTCGGACTCGATTTGGAGCTGACGGCCCGCACGCTCAAGGCGATGGGCTGTCATCCAAACGCAGGTGCGGTGATCGTGATCGGTCTCGGCTGCGAGCGATTTAATCCGCAGGAGCTCTACGACGCCGTGAAGGCGACGGGGAAGCCGGTGGCGAAGTTCGTGATCCAGGAGGAGGGCGGCGTGACCAAGACCGTCGAGCGCGCGGTCGCGGTCGGCCGGCAGTTCGCCGCGGAGCTTGCCGGGCAGAAGCGTGTGCCCTGCGCGCTGCGCGAGCTGATGGTGGCGACGAAGTGCGGCGGCACGGACGCCACGAGCGGACTGGCCGCGAACCCAGCTGTCGGCAGCATGGTGGACAAGGTCGTCGCCGAAGGCGGCAGCGCGATCCTCAGCGAGCTCAACGAGCTGCTGGGAACGGAAAAATATCTGGCCAAGCGCGCGGTCAGCCCAGAGGTGGCCGAGAAGATCTACGACGCGATCTACGAGATCGAGGACGTCCTGCGCGGCGGTTTGGATTTCAGCCTTCCGGAGAACCGGAACCAGCTCATCAGCCCGGGCAACTTCGCCGGCGGCGTGAGCAGCGTGGTGGAAAAGGCGCTGGGCGGTGTGCACAAGTCCGGCACGGCGCCGTTCCAGGACGTGCTGCAGTATGCGCTCCCGCCGGAGAACGGCAAGCACGGTCTGTTCCTGATGGACTACGAAAGTCAGGACGGCGAGGTCGTGACCGGCATGATTGGCTGCGGCAGCCAGGTCGTCGCCTTCACCACGGGGCGCGGTCACGCGACCGGACACCCCCTTGCGCCGGTCATCAAGATCACGGGCAACTATAAGACCTACGCGGCCATGACGGAATGCTTTGACTTCGACGCGAGCGACATCATTTCCAAGGGCGCGAGCGTCGAGGAGGTGGGCGAAAAGCTGCTGGAGCTGGTGATCCGCGTGGCGAGCGGCGAGTTGACCGCCGCGGAGCAGCTCGGCGGCCGGGAGCTGTTTTGCGTGGGGCGCCGTCACGGCTACCACAAAAAGGACCCGCAGGAGCTGCGGGAGCACGCGCGGGCGTGCGGGGAGTGTTTATAAGGCGGCCTACCAGACGGCGGACGAGTATGCTCGCTCCGTGGTGTTCATCGTCTCTCCCACGAACAGCGTGATCTCCGGTCGGGCCATCTGCGTCGACGGCACCATGACCACCGCGTACTAAATGAGATAATCGTGGTCGCACATGACGGACTTTGTAGACATTATGCGAGGGATCAATGCCTACAAAAGGAGCTGTAAGCTCTTTTTTTCCGAACTGAGCTTTGAAGAAAAGAAGATCGTTGCCGCACAGTTCATCGAGCGGATAGAGGTCACCGAGGACTCTGCAGAGATCAAGTGGGCTGTATAAAGTCCGGCATATACAAGAAAAGACGGACCATGGTCATGACCATGCGCCCCGCCGCCTGAAAGATCTTCTCCATCGACATGGAGACGCCTACGAACACGGAGAAGGCGAAGGCCACGGGCCCCAGCAACGCCAGAACGATCAGGAAAAACGTCCGCACGGTGTCGATGGTCAGCGATGCCGCCTGGAAGAGTGTTTCCAGAAACGTCCGGAATGCCTCACGGACTTTCTGACCGAATTGATACCCGGCTCGCTCGGCATACATCCCGGCAATCGCCATGAGGTCTTTAGGCTTCCAGCCCAATTCGTTAAGCCGTTTGTCGAACTCTTCATTACTGATAAGATAGGCTTTTTCCGGATCGCGGAGCATCGCCTGACGCTGCAATTCATCCTTCTGTGTCTGATATTTTTCCAGATCGAACGCCTGTCGATCGACCAAATGCGATGTGGCATTGCTGATGGGCGATAGCAGGCCGTTCAAAGGCCCCAGTACGAGGGTCGGGAAAGCCATGATGCACAGCCCCAGCACAAAGGCGGTGACAAAGCCGGTGGCGGACATCCGGGAGGCGTCCTCAAAGTTCTGCGCGCCCAGCTGCCGGGAGATATAGTTGCCCGAGCCGTGGCCGCAGAAAAAGCCGAAGGCCTGGATAATGGCCATCAGCGGGAAGACGACGCCCACCGCGGCGGTGGCGCTGGTGTTGATTTTGCCGACGAAGAAGGTGTCGGCCATATTATAGAAGGACGTCACCAGCATACTGATGATGGTCGGCACCGCCAGCTGACAGATCAGCTTCGGGATGGGGGTCTGGGTCATTCGATTAAATTTTTGTTCTCTCTGTTCTTCTGCTCCCAAGTGGTTTTCCTCCTCGATAAAAGAAAGTATTTTCTTTCATTATATCGGAAAGGGGTCACTTTTGCAAGGCGATGTGCTAAATCTCTTTGCGAGGAGGGCTGGCGCCCTCCTCTGCGCTCCCCTTTTTTTCTCTACCGAGGGTGGGTGAGGCACCCCAGCTTCTTTGCGAGGGGGCTGTGCCCCCTCTGCGCTCCCCGAAGTGGGGGCCTCCGGCC
>OKSB01002596.1_pt1 | contig 15780 bp, 15 predicted proteins | sample 1601171 | NCBI WGS metagenome assembly OKSB01 (sample SAMEA3541496, study PRJEB24748) | human gut metagenome | biome: human gut; feature: human-associated habitat; material: faeces | place: China | collected 2012 | reverse complement strand
AGTAATTCCCGGGTATGGAAAAGACAAAACAGTGCGTCACGGTTGGAACATAGTAAAGCTTGGAGATTATTATTATAATCTGGATGCAACATGGGATTCACAGCTTTCACAGGCAGGAATCAGATATAGATACTTCTTAAAGGGCGACAATTTCAAAGATCATACAAGAGATGACCAATACAAAAATTCAGATTTTTATAGAAATTATCCAATGGCGGCATCAGATTACATCTCAGATGGACAAAATGAACAATCTGAGAAAACTAAAAACAGTTTTTTTGAAAATCAAAAAACAAAGATTAAAAATATTTCAAAAAACAAAATAAAGCTGAAAAAAATCAAAGGTGCAACCGGATATAAGATACAATACAGCATAAATAAGAAGTTTAAAAAGAAAGTAAGAACAATTAAGACAAAGAAAACAACCTACAAAATAAAGAAACTAAAAAAGGGAAAAACCTACTATATACGCTATAAAGCGTACAGAAATAGCTCAGAAGGACAGGTTAGTACAGACTGGTCAAAGATAAAAAAAATAAAATTGAAAAAATAAAAACAATAAAGAGGACTAAGAAATAATAAAGAAGTCCTCTTTTTTTTACATAAAAACGAAAATCAATAAAAACATTTCAAATACTAGTAAAAATGCACAAAATAAAAACAATTTCACCCCTTATAATGTTTGAAAATGCACAAAAAAGGTGCTAAACTGTCATTAGTACATTTATTCGGGTTATCGAAGATAAATCGTAATTATATTCAAAAGGGAAGGGAGATAAGAAGAAATATGAAAAGAATGAAAAAAGTACTATCTATTGTATTATCGCTTGCAATGATTTTGACTTCAATTATAGTATACAATACGAAAACAGCAAAAGCGGATGGATTGTTTCCATTTAAATATGGACAAATTGACAGAGGTGAGTTTATAGTTGGAGCCAATCAAATAAATGTTGTATTTTCATGGGATAGAAATACATATCCTGTGGGTCAATATACTTTTAAAGTATATTACGAAAATAATCAAATAATTTCAAACGACGGTGCTTGGGAACAGGCGCGTGTACCTTTTGGCAGAGATTCATACACTTTTAGAGTTGATGTTTGTGACAAAGAAAATAATAATGAAGTTGTTGCCACAGATACTTTCGACTGGACTAGCCCAACAAATAATGATTGTGGAGTAGTAGCAACCGTTGGAAAGGTGGCTTCTCTTTCTTGGAAACCAATAAGTGGTGCTGTTAGGTATGCTGTTTTAGTCGATGACAGTATTATTGCAGATAATATCACTGATGTCTCATATGAATGTGAAGTTTCAGCAAATGTAGAACATAATATTACAATAAACGCTTACAATTCAGATGGGGAAATTATAGAATCAACTAACAATACGGCAAAGGTAATTATTGAAACAAAGACTGAAGATACCAAAACTGCTATAAAACAAGAGCCTATCGAACTTACAGGAAATGAAAAATGGGTTGCTTTTGATAAAAAAACAAAAGAAAATAATGCAACAGTATACATTGAAGAAGATACTTTGAATAAGGTGTTAACCAATTCAGGTTTAAGAGGATTATATGATAAAGGTTCAGATGGACCTAATTGGAATGATGTGCGCAAAACAATCATTGCAGATTTACCTGTATTTGCATTTATACAAGGTTCAACTAATGTTTCAATTGTTGATAAAAATGGTGAAGGTTATGAATATACAAATACTACAGATAAAACAAACTTTGAAGTATGGCGTGGAAACGATTGTATATATATTAACCAAAATCTTATTGATGCTAAACCAGGTGAAGAAAAAGTCTTTAGAATAACATTAACTAACACAAGTTTTTTAATTAGAGTAGTCGGAGAAGAATCAGAACAGTATACAGCTACTGTTGATGGAGAAGAGCTTGCTGTCACAAACAATACTGTAGAACTTCCAACAACTGCAGATTATGGTTATTACTGTAATGGAAAGATGTACAAAAAAGGTTCTGTTGTTACTTTGGAAGAAAATATGACATTCACATCTGTCAATAAACTTGATTTAACAATAACAAATGGAGTATCTATTAGATTGGTAACTGGTGAAACAGGTTTGAGATATAAAGCTACTATTACATCAGATAACAATGAAGCTATTAATTCTGACGCAATAAAGGAAGGTATTTTAATAACAACACAGGCTAATTACAATGACACTGACTCAAATATTAAAATTGGTAGTGATAACGTTTTGAATGTTGCTAATGTATCAGAAACAAATAATAAATGGTATGCTGAAAAGAATGATACTATAAACAATAAATATGGTGGTACATTCTGTGGCTCAATTATAAAAATGATTGATTCAAATATTCCAAGACCATTTGTTGCAAGAGCTTACGCAACTATAAAGTATGAAGGCTATTCTGACGCAACAGTTATATATACTGATGTCATCGGAAAGAAATCAATCCAAGATATTGCAAAGCTTATTCAAGAAGGTTCTAAATACAAGGAAAATGGTTATAATGCAGATGAAATGCAGATAATTGATGATTTTGCAAAGTATACAGATGCACAGTAGGAGGGTATTATGAAGAAAACATATATTAATCCTGAAATGGAAATAGTAGAAATAAAAAATAATAACATAATAACAACAAGCACAGGTCAGGCTGTGTTCGGCGACGATGGTTGGTCAGAAGATATTATGTTAGATGGATTAAATCAGTAATAATTAGAAATTTATATAAAAAATCCCAGACGATTTTCGCCTGGGATTTTTTTGCCTTTAAAACTTTATTAATTATTAATGGAATTTAGAATATTTACCATCATTCAATCCATTAATAATGGTATTATAATCCATAAAACTTGTATCGTCGTAATCACCACTAGCTGTAATAATATCAACTTTACGTAATTCAATGTTTTTGCGTCCATTCTTTTTGGAAATTGGCAGTGGTTTAAGTATTCTTTGATTGTGTTTTGTAATATGTTCATTTGAATTCTCTTTTTTCTTTAAAATATAGATAAAATTGTAATACAAAGACGAAAAAAGTATTAATTTTGTGTAAAGTCTGATATAATGAAAACACCAAGATTGAGCGGAATTTAAACGGGGATTATGTTGAGGGAACGAGAGAAAATGTAATAGAAGTATTCTTAAAAGTAGTGAAAGCAAATAGAAGTTTTAGATGGTACAGTAATGGAATTTTTATGCAAAATATTTTTGAATCAAATATATATTTTAAGAGTATGGTTTCTTGTTTAGTTCACGAGATGGCACATATATATGGAGCGCCTGACCATTATCATGAATGGACAAATGAAGAAAAGACGATATGTAGAGGAGGAGAAAGGTGTAAAACATGTCATCCTGACACAGGGAGAAGTGAAAGCCGTCCGCAATCAGTTTATTCATCAGGCACAGAGCCTTTGCACTTATTTTAATGCTTTGTCCAAGAGCCTGACGGAGATTCAGGAGGATACCAACGAAGAGATCAAGGCTTCTGTGGATAATATCAATTCCATTGCAGAGAAAATTTCGGTGCTCAACAAGCAGATTAATAATATTGAAGTACGCGGAGGGCATGCAAATGAGCTGCGCGACCAACGCGCGAATCTGATTGATGAGCTTTCAGGGATTGCAGATGTAGAGACGAAAGAATTCGAGGTGACAAACTCCAACGGACAAAACTTAGGAGGAACCAATTACCGCGTATATATCAACGGACAGACACTTGTAGACGGAAACGATTACCGGACATTAAAATGCACCTCTTCAAAGTATCTGAACAATCAGATGGATGCCGAGGGCATGTATGCCATTACCTGGGAAGATACCGGAATGGAATTTAATGCCAAAGGTGCCAGTGCCAACGGAAGCCTCAAGGCATTGTTTATGATCCGTGACGGAAATAACAATGAAAATATGAAGGGAACGGTCTCGGATGCAGATCTGTCTTCTATTACGATAAAGATTCCGGATACAAAAGTGAATGAACTGTCACTGGCGAATAAAGGCCGGATTATGGTAAATAATAAGTTTTATTACTATGATGGATGGACAGCAAAAGTCGGTGAAAACGGGGTAAACAGTGTAACATTTAAGCTTGCTCCGGAATCCCAGATGGCAGATCAGGCAGAAGCTGACCGTGTCAAGGGAGACGGGCAGAGCAATTATCTGACAACCGGTTCTTCCATGGATGCAATGGGAATTCCATATTATCAGAATCAGATCAATGAGTTCCTGCGTAATTTTACCCAGGCATTCAATGATATTGAAAAACAGGGTGTTACATTAGATGGCGATAAAATGGGAGCCTTTTTTGTGGGAACTTCCCCAACCGGAAACACGTTTGGTGCAGATGCGTGGGATGCGAAAGTACAGGCGGCAAAGAAAGACGGATGGACGACGGATATTGAACTGTCATCCGACGGGGACAGCTATTATCAGTTTACAGCGACAACCCTTGCAGTAAACAGCAAATCATTAAAGGATCCCAACTACTTTGCAACGTCAACCCAGATTACACAGGGGGAGGCGAAATACGATACCGTTGAGAATCTGTTGAAGCTGCAGAAGGATGTGCGGATGTTCCGCGGGGATTCTGCGGAGACGTTTCTCGAAACACTGATTTCAGATGTGACGGTTGACGTGAACAAGACAACAACAAGTTCCAATAATTATTCGAACCTGTCTACCGCGATTGCGACACAGCGTACCTCGGTATCCGGTGTGGATGAAGACGAGGAAGCGATGAACCTGATCAAATTCCAGAATGCATACAATCTGGCATCTAAGGTGATTTCCGTGATGTCGGAGATGTATGACAAACTGATCAATGAGACCGGGGTGGTATGATGCCTGTGGACGAAACCGTGTGAGCTGACAGTATAAAACTTAGGAGGGAGATCCTATGAGAGTTACCAATAATATGATCACAAGCAACACAAAGAGCAATATCAATGCAAATAAGGTGCTTGTGGATAAATATAATACCCAGATGACAACGCAGAAGAAGATCAATAAACCGTCGGATGATCCGGTCATTGCGATTCGTTCCCTGCGTATGCAGACCAGTCTGTCCCATATTGACCAGTATCTGAACAATAACATTTCGGATGCCAATTCCTGGCTGAATGTGACGGATACGGCGCTGGAAAATATGAAAACAATCCTGACGGATGTCCGCTCATTATGTGTCAAAGGGGCAACGGATACCTTAAAAGAAGATGACCGCAGAACGATTCTGAATCAGCTGAAATCTTTAAGTGATCAGATTTATGCAGAGGGAAATGCAGATTTTTCCGGCAGAACGGTATTTACCGGATATCGCACGACCGAGCAGCTGACATTTAAGACGGATGAAGAAACTACATCCTACACGATTGATCAGAAATTATCCTATAAAGATATTTCCGAGGCACGCTACACATACGGAAGCGTAGATGTACCGACGGATGCCACAAACAGTTTTGATGAAACGATTTCCATCGGGGAAAATACCTACGACCGGCTGCGTCTGGCGTATGGAAAGATTAACGGAAAAGATAATTCGGATGGAACGGGAGCAATTGATCCGATTTCCAGTATGAGTTATACGACAGCTGCAGGAAAGAAAGTGGAATTAGACCTTGCACAGGGAAAATTTGTAGATGAAAATGGGGCAGAAACCGGCAAGTTTACCATGTACGAATCCAAGGAGGAGTGGCTTAAGGCGAACAACGGGGAAGCCAAAGTCGAAGACAATGCCATGGTATTTATCAAAGATACCGGTGAAATGATTCTCGGAAAAGATTTGTCCAATACATTAAAGAGGGAAAAGGCAGATCTTAGCATCACGTACACCAAAACCGGATTTGATGCAGGAGAGGTTCGTCCGGAATATTACTATGACTGTAAGATGAAGACTCCGGATATGCAGGAGGCGGTACAGTATACCAAGGAAGATCAGCCGATCAATTTCGAAATTTCCAGTGGAATCATGCTCGCGGCAAATACACAGGCAAGCGATGTTTTAAGCACTGACATTGGACGGGACATGACAGAGATGATGACGCTTGTTTCTGCTTCCACACAGGCACATGACAAAGTTTCACAAATTGAAAAGATGATGTCGATGGATAAGTATTCGGATGAGGAGAGCCAGAAGAAACTTCAGACCTATCTGGATGCTGCCAATAAAGAAGCTACCTATGCAGACGATAATCTGTCAAAAACCTACCAGCAGTTTATCTCGAATTTTGACGGATACCTGAATAAAGTAAATGTGGCACATACCAATGTGGGTGGATTGCAGCAGCGCGTGGAGCTGACAAAGACCCGTGTGGAAAACCAGAAAGAGACGGTAGAAGAATTGAAGTCTAACAATGATAACCGTGACATTTCGGATATTATCATTGATTACTATGCTGCTTACAATGCATATACGTCCAGTCTGACGGCTGCATCGAAAGTTGGAAGCCAGACATTACTGAACTATTTATAAAAACGCGGAGCGAAGGAGAAAGACCATGAAGGCTGATTCACGTATTTTTGGACAAATTGAAATAGAAGATGATAAAATCATCACGTTAGAGAAAGGTATGATCGGTTTTCCGGATCTCAATCATTTTGCACTGATTTATGATGAAGAGAAAGAAAAAAAATACAATTCCATTATGTGGCTGCAGTCGATGGATGATCCGGACATTGCATTTCCGGTTATGATGCCGCATATCGTCAAGGAAGATTACAACCCGAATGTAAGTGAGGAAATGATTGCACCACTCGGAAAGCTGACACCGGAAAACACATATATTCTTGTGACGGTAACGGTTCCGAAAAATATAGAAGATTTTTCCGTAAACCTGAAAGCACCGGTTGTGATCAATATGGATAACCGCAAAGGGGTACAGATGATAGTGGAGGATGATTATCCGGTAAAATACAAAGTATATGATGTGCTTAAGGCAAAGAAAGAAAAGGCGGGTGAATAAGATATGCTGGCATTGACAAGAAAAAAGGGGGAGGCCCTTGTAATCAACAACAATATCGAGATCACCGTACTTGAAATCCGGGGAGACCAGATCAAACTTGGAATTACGGCACCGAAAGATGTTCCGGTATACCGTAAGGAAGTGTATCTGCAGATTCAGAAAGAAAACCAGGAGGCAATCAGCCTCGATGGTATCGAAGCATTAAAAGGAATTCTTGGATAAAGCGGAAAAACAATCGGAGGGTGTTAAGTTTTTACTGACACGCTCCGATAATTATTTATAGAATGACAGTAATAGATTGGCTATGCAGCCGGCATAACCGGCGGCGGATGATGGAGACAGGAGGTAATCATCATGGCAATGGAGGCTATTAAAGGTGCAGGAATGACGTATCAGGGAAGCGTGTCATCTGCAGAAAGCCAGCCCAAAACAGATTCTGCGGTAAAAGCTGCAGAGACCGATGCACCTGAAAAGGGCATCGTATCGGAGAATATAAAGCAGGCTGGTGAGGAGAACGTAAACACTTCCCAGGGAGCAGATCAGCGGAATACAAATGCGCAGATCAAAAAAGCCGTGGATGAAGTGAATAAAAAGGCGGTCAACTCGGAAGCAATATTCGGCATTCATGAGGCAACCAATCGTGTGACCATAAAAATTATTGATAAAGATACCAAAAAAGTACTCAAAGAGATCCCACCGGAGAAAACACTGGATATGATTGCAAAAGTGTGGGAACTTGCAGGCCTTATGGTGGATGAAAAAAGATAAAAAAGGGGAGGGAAAATTATGCCAATCAGAATGACAGGTATGGTGTCCGGACTGGATACCGATTCTATCGTAAAAGAACTCGTTTCTGCATACAGTACCAAAAAGGAAAAATACGAAAAAGAGCAGACAAAACTTGGCTGGAAGCAGGAGATCTGGAAAAGTCTGAATAAAGAAGTAAACAGTTTTTATAAGAGTGTTGGTAATCTGCGGTTTGACAGCGGATACAATACCAAAAAGACAACATCGTCCGACAGCACGAAGGCAACCGTCAGTGCGAGCGGAAATGCGACTGTCGGAACACAGAAACTGCATGTGCTTTCTACCGCGCAGTCCGGTTATCTGACGGGGGCTGAGATTAAGACAACAGCCAACGAGAAAGTTACTACGTCTACAAAGCTTTCGGATCTGGGGGTTACAGCAGATGAAATTACCTTTCATGTGGGATCGGCAAATAATTCTGCATCCGGAACCACAAAACAGATCAAAGTAGGAAAAGACAGCACAATCAGTGACGTTGTAAACCAGCTGAAGGATGCGGGACTGAATGCAAATTTTGATGCCGGAAACGGACGCTTTTATCTGAGTTCTTCAGATTCCGGATATGCAACGGATTTTAATATTACTGCGGACAGTAGCGATACAAATTCTACAACATTATTAAACGCACTGGGTCTGGGCAATACGGCAAAGAAGATTGACGGAAGCGATGCGGTTATTGTTTTAAATGGCGTAAAATATACCAGTACAACGAATAATTTTTCTATCAATGGATTATCCATTTCCGTCAATGGAGTGACAGACAAAGTCGATGATCTTAAAAATGTCGATGTCGATGCCTTAGATGACAGCAAGGCAGTTTCTATTTCCACAACGACCGATACACAGGGAATTTATGACAAGATTAAAGACTTCCTGACCAGTTACAACAACATCATCAATAAGATGACGAAACTGTATAACGCAGATTCTGCAAAGAATTACGAGCCATTGACAGATGATGAGAAGTCGCAGATGTCTGATTCGGAAGTAGAAAAGTGGGAGACAAAGATCAAGGACTCCCTGCTTCGCCGTGATTCCAATCTGAGCACGATTATGAATGCCATGACGACTTCCATGACCAAGGCAATTTCCATCAATGGAAAGAATTATTCGCTTTCCAGTTTTGGAATCAGTACACTTGGTTATATGAATTCGGCAGAGAATGAGCAGAATGCTTATCATATTGACGGTGATGAGGATGATGAAAATACATCAGGAAATAAAGATAAGCTGATGGCTGCATTAAGCAGTGATCCGGATACCGTGATTGATTTCATGAAGCAGTTGTCGACCAATCTGTATACGGCAATCGACAAGCAGATGCAGAGTAATTCCCTGCGAAGCAGATACAGCATTTACAATGATAAGGAGATGACTTCCCAGTATACAAGCTATACGAAGACCATTGCAGAGTGGGAGACAAAGATTTCCGACAAGGAAGATTATTATTACAAGAAATTCTCCAAGATGGAGACTGCGCTTTCCAAGTTAAACAGCCAGACAAGTTCTCTTTCAGGTATGTTCAGCAGTTAATCAGTATCATGCAGGGCAATCTTTTGCAAAATAAAATATACAGGAAATAATAGGGGGAATCAGGATGATTCAGAAAAATCCATATGCAGCGTATAACAACAGTAAGATCCAGACGGCAACACCGGCAGAACTGACGCTGTTACTCTATGAGGGAGCTATTAAATTTACAAACATTGCGATTGTAGCGATTGAAAAGGGCGATATTGAAAAGGCGCATAACAATATCCGAAAGGCAGAGAATATCATTCGGGAGTTTCAGATAACTCTCGACCACAAATATGCAGTTGCCAAAGATTTTGATGCGGTCTATACCTATCTGTTACAGAGATTGTTAGAGGCCAACATGAAAAAGGACAAGGATATCTTAGAGGAAGTGCTTGGTCATCTCCGTACCATGCGGGATACATGGAAAGAAGTTATGGCAAAGACCGCAAACGGAAACAATATCAAGACAAAGGAACCGGTAGCGTAATGCCGGCAGGAGACAGTATGCCAGATACATATATTGCAATTATGCTGCAGAGCCTGAAAAAAAAGGAACAGGTTCTGGATGAAATTATCCGCCTGGATGACCGGCAGAAAGATACCCTGACGGATCCGGAATGCCCGTTTGATGTGTTTGATGAAACCGTGGAGGCAAAAAGTGCGTGTATTGATCAGCTGAACCAGCTGGACAGTGGTTTTGAGAAGCTCTATGCACAGGTGGCAGAAGAACTGGATCAGAACCGTGAAGATTATGCAAAGGAAATTCGTGACATGCAGCAGTGCATTCGCCGGGTAACGGACAAAAGTGTCAAGATTCAGGCGCAGGAAGCCCGCAACAAAGAACTGATGCGTGAAAAGTTTGCCACAATTCACAGACAGGCAAAGGCGGTGCGGAAAAACAGCCGTGCGATTACCGGATACTATAACAGTATGAAAGAATGGTAGTTATTTCATAAAATGGGACAAAAGTACTACTTGATAAAAAATATCATATGACTTATAATGACCTTGTTATATGACTGACGGATAATGTGGAGCACCACGTGAAGTATAACATAGCACACCGCATGAAAAATCGCTGACGCGATGCGGGTGCGTAGGTTATACATCAGATAGATGTATGAAGGAGCACACCGCATGAAAAATCGCTGACGCGATGCGGGTGCGTAGGTTATACATCAAATAGATGTATAACAGGAGTCGTACCGTCTGGGCAAAAGATAAAAAACCCAGGCGGTTTTTTGCGTTCATTTATATTTTCCGGTTTTTGGTAAATATATTGTACGAAAATAAAGACATGCGTGGGTATTGACAAAATGATGAACGTTAGTGTAATCTATCAATGATTAGAGAATACTAACCAATAAGAGAAGGAGGATCACCATGTTAGAAATGAAAGAGTGGGATGGATTCGAAGGACGTCTTTGGAAAGAAGAGATTAATGTCCGCCAGTTCATTCAGGATAACTACACACCATATGATGGTAACGAGGATTTCCTTGCAGAACCTACAGAGGCTACCAATCAACTTTGGGGAGCACTGCAGAAACTGCAGAAGGAAGAGCGCGCAAAGGGCGGAGTCCTCGATATGGAGACCGAGGTTGTAACCGGTATTACAGCTTATGGTCCGGGATATATTGATGAATCTTTAAAGGATTTAGAGACAATTGTAGGTTTACAGACAGACAAGCCGTTAAAGCGTGCATTCATGCCTTACGGTGGAATCAAGATGGCTGTTCAGGCATGTGAGACATATGGATATCAGGTAAGTGACCAATTAAAGGAGATCTTTACCAAGTATCACAAGACACACAACACAGCCGTATTCGATGCTTACACACCGGAGATGATGAAAGTACGTCACAATAAGATCTTAACAGGTCTGCCGGACACATACGGACGCGGACGTATTGTTGGTGATTACCGCCGTGTTGCTTTATACGGTATCGACCACCTCATCGAGGAGAAGAAGAAAGATAAGGCAAACTGTGGCTGTGGTGAGATGACAGACAATGTGATCCGTTTAAGAGAAGAGATCGCTGAGCAGATCAAGTGTTTAGAGGATATGAAGAAGCTTGCAGAGATCTACGGATACGATATTTCCAGACCTGCAACAAACGCAAAGGAAGCCGTACAGTGGTTATACTTTGGATACCTTGCAGCAATCAAGACACAGAACGGTGCAGCAATGTCCGTTGGTCGTGTTTCCACCTTCCTTGATATCTACTTCGAGAGAGACTTAAAGAAAGGCATCATCACAGAGCAGGAAGTACAGGAATTGGTTGACCACTTTACCATGAAGCTTCGTATGGTAAAATTCGCGCGTATTCCTTCTTACAACCAGCTGTTCTCAGGTGATCCGGTCTGGGCAACACTTGACGTTGCGGGTACAGGCGTAGACGGACGTTCCATGGTTACAAAGTCCGACTTCCGTTTCCTGCACACCTTAGAGAACATGGGACCGGCTCCGGAGCCAAACCTTACCGTATTATATTCTTCCAGACTTCCGGAAGCATTCAAGGATTATGCAGCACGTATCTCTATTGATACAAGTTCCATCCAGTATGAGAACGATGACGCTATGAAACCGGTATGGGGCGATGATTATGCCATCTGCTGCTGTGTATCTGCTACACAGACAGGTAAGGAAATGCAGTTCTTCGGTGCCCGTGCAAACCTTGCAAAGTGTCTCCTGTATGCAATCAACGGTGGTGTGGATGAGAAGACCGGCCAGCAGGTAGGACCGGATTACAAGCCAATTACATCTGAGTACCTTGATTATGATGAAGTCATGGAGAAGTACGATAAGATGATGGACTGGTTAGTAGATATTTATGTAAATACCTTAAACCTGATCCAGTATATGCATGACAAATATTACTATGAAGCAGCAGAACTTTCTCTGATGGATACTGATCTGAAGAGAACGTTCGCAACCGGTATTGCAGGATTTTCACACGTAATTGATTCCCTTTCTGCAATTAAGTACGCAAAGGTTAAAGCTATCCGTGACGAGAATGGAATTGCAAAAGACTTCGAGATCGAGGGAGACTTCCCAAGATACGGTAACGATGATGACCGTGCCGATGATATCGGAGTATGGCTGTTACAGACATTCATGGATAAGTTAAAGAAGCATCACACTTACCGTGATTCTGAGCCTACAACTTCTATCCTTACCATTACTTCCAACGTTGTATATGGTAAAGCTACAGGAGCAATGCCAGACGGACGTAAGGCTGGCGAGCCACTTTCACCGGGAGCTAACCCAAGCTACGGCGCAGAGAAGAGCGGACTTCTTGCTTCCCTGAACTCTCTGACAAAGATTCCGTATGAGTGGGCACTTGACGGAATTTCCAATACCCAGACCATCAACCCTGGTGCACTTGGAAATGAAGAAGGCGAGCGTATTGAGAACCTTGTAAACGTTATGGACGGATATTTTGACCAGGGTGCGCATCACCTCAATGTTAACGTGTTTGGCAAGGAGAAGCTTATCGACGCTATGGAGCATCCGGAGAAAGAAGAGTACGCAAACTTCACCATCCGTGTATCCGGTTACGCTGTGAAGTTCATTGATCTGACCAAAGAGCAGCAGATGGACGTTATCGCACGTACCTGCCACGATCATATGTAATGTGATCTAAGGGGTCACGAGAGTTGCGAAGCAACAGAGTAATTCGTAGATCATATCCGTTGGAATGAATAAGAAATCAGGGTTAATACATGAATGAATATTTGTGTATTAGCCCTGTTTTTATGATATAATTTGCACATACTAATGAAATGATAATTCGATGCTTTTATTGGTTTGGTTAAAAACGAGGTAAAACAATGCTAGGAAATATACATTCAATCGAGACATTCGGTTCCGCAGACGGACCGGGCGTGCGTTATCTGATTTTTTTGAAGGGCTGCAATATGCGCTGCAAATACTGCCATAATCCCGATACCTGGGCAAAAACCGAGGGGGAAATGAAAAGCGCAGAAGAAATTTTACAACAGGCGCTGCGGTATAAAAGATACTGGGGCAAAAAGGGCGGTATTACCGTAAGCGGCGGAGAAGCACTGTTGCAGATTGATTTTGTCACAGAATTGTTTACGCTTGCCAAAGAAAAAGGTGTCAATACCTGTCTGGATACATCGGGCAATCCGTTTACCCGTGAGAAACCATTCTATTCTAAGTTTGAAAAACTGATGGAAGTGACGGATCTGTTTATGCTCGACATAAAGGAAATTGATGAGGACGAGCATAAACAACTGACAGGCCAGACGAATAAAAATATTCTGGATATGGCAACCTGTCTGTCGGATCACGGTAAAGCGATGTGGATTCGGCACGTACTTGTGCCGGGCATTACCGATGATGATGGGCAGTTACACAGGCTCCGTGCATTTATTGATACATTAAAAACCGTGGAACGTGTGGAAATTTTGCCATATCACACGCTGGGGGTATTTAAATGGAAAGAACTTGGGATTCCTTATGCACTGGAAGATGTGGAGCCGCCGACCAAAGAGCAGGTGGAACATGCACGGGAAATAATTATTCCCGGTTATAAATCCTGATTGTATGAACAGGAGGGACATATGCAAAAAAGGCAGCTGTAAAATCCCATCAAACAAAGAGAACGGGACATATGCACAAAAAGATAGCTGTGAAATCCCATCAAACAAAGAGAATGGGACATATGTGCAAAAAGATAGCTGAAATATCCCGACAGAAAAAGAAAGAGGGACATAGAAGCAAGGAAAAAATGTATATGTCCCAACAGTATAGATGGGCGGGACATAAAGATAAAGAAAAACAGTATATGTCCCAACAGCACCAATAAGAAGGATATAAAGATAAAGAAAAATTGTATATGTCCAGACAGCAGAATAAGAGAACCATAGGGAGCAGTAAAAGCTGCGTAGATCTCATTTTCCACCCCCCAAAAAAAAAACTCAAAAAAGAATGCGCAGCAGAAAAGAAAACATAAGGAAAAACAAATCATGATACAACCAGAAATTTTATATGAAGATGCACAGCTGATCATCTGCTACAAACCGGCAGGCATTGCAACGCAGACCAAAAAACTGGGGCAGAAAGACATGGTGAGCATACTTTTAAATCACGTAGCGCAGGAAGGAACCGGACAGCCGTTTATCGGTGTAGTCCATCGGCTGGACCAGCCAGTGGAAGGCGTGATGGTGTTTGCAAAAACAAAACAGGCGGCAGCAAAATTGTCGGCACAGGTAAAAGACCATTCCTTTGGAAAAAAATATTATGCAAAAGTCCGGCTGCCGGAAGGAAAAACTTTTGAACAGGCTACGGGGCATGAAAAGACAGGAACACTGCAGGACTGGATACAATTTGAACCGAAAGAAAATAAATCCTGTGTAATAGAACAGAAGCAGAGGGAGAACGAACGGGAAGACATCAGGCATCCGGCAGACGGGAAGCGGTTGCAATTGCAGAAACCACGGCATACAGCAACGTCACAAAATAAGATACAGGAAGCGGTACTTGATTATCAGGTGATCAGGCAGGGAGAAGGATCTGCATTGCTGGATATTACTTTACATACCGGCCGCCATCATCAGATCCGTGTACAGTTTGCACATCTTGGAACTCCGATCTGCGGAGATCACAAATATGGAAAGGCTGAAAGAGGAACCCCGGCACTGTGCAGTTATCATATCGATTTTGTTCATCCGGTCAGTGGCAAAGAGATGACCTATGAAATCAGTCCGAGAAATTTCGAAACAGAATGTTAATGGTATTCAGGTGCTGAGTGAACAGTAACCCATTTAGCCGTTATCGAGCGGTTTCACTTCACGCAAATCTTGACAATCGGCTGTGTTCGTCATATTATATATTCGAGCTTTTCTGCGCATTTTGCGGGCAGAAAAGGAAAACTCTTACACGAGTATAACGTAAAAAATGACCGCACAGTGGTCGCAGAAAAGGAGAAAGACATGGCGAAAGAGAAGAAACTTGTTGAAGCCATTACTTCCATGGAGGAAGATTTTGCACAATGGTATACCGACGTCGTAAAGAAAGCAGAGCTGATTGATTACTCCGCAGTAAAGGGCTGCATGATCATCAAGCCCGATGGGTATGCTATCTGGGAAAATATACAGCATGAATTAGACCGCAGATTCAAAGAAACAGGCGTAGAGAATGTATATATGCCGATGTTTATTCCGGAGAGCCTTCTGGAAAAAGAGAAGGATCATGTGGAAGGATTTGCACCGGAAGTTGCATGGGTAACTCATGGCGGTCTGGATCCGCTTCAGGAGCGTCTGTGCGTACGTCCGACATCTGAGACATTATTCTGTGATTTCTATGCAAAAGAAATCCAGTCTCACAGAGACCTGCCGAAGGTATACAATCAGTGGTGCTCTGTAGTGCGTTGGGAAAAGACAACACGTCCGTTCCTTCGTTCACGTGAGTTCTTATGGCAGGAAGGCCATACAGCACATGCTACAGCAGAAGAGGCTGAGG
>OKSB01002593.1_pt1 | contig 15796 bp, 9 predicted proteins | sample 1601171 | NCBI WGS metagenome assembly OKSB01 (sample SAMEA3541496, study PRJEB24748) | human gut metagenome | biome: human gut; feature: human-associated habitat; material: faeces | place: China | collected 2012 | reverse complement strand
AGCAGAACCACTGCGGGGTGGCGCGGAAGATGATGGGCTTCTTGCAGCGCCAGCAGTGCGGATAGGAGTGGACGATCTGCTCGGAGGCGAACAGCGCGCCGCTCTCCTGCATATCCTTCAGGATCACGGGGTTCGATTCCTCGACCAGCATCCCGGCGTATTTGCCCGCGTAGTCGGTGTGGCGGCCCTGATCGTTCACGGGAACGACCATGTCCATGCCGTAGCGGCGGCAGGTCTGATAGTCGTCCGCGCCGAAGCCCGGGGCGGTATGGACGCAGCCCGTGCCGGAGTCCATGGTGACGTAATCGGCCAGGACAAGGCGGGAGGTCTTCGGCAGGAACGGATGGTCTGCCAGCATATTTTCAAAGAACGCGCCCTCGTGGCGGGAGACGACGGTATAGTCCTCCACGCCGCCGACCTTCATGACCTTCTCCATGAGCGCCTCGGCGACGAGATACTGCTCGCCGTTCTGGTGATTGCGGACGATGACATAGCTTTCGACCGGGTTCAGCGCGATGGCGAGGTTGCCGGGCAGCGTCCAGATCGTGGTCGTCCAGATGACGAACGAGAGGTTCTTCTTCTCCTCGTCCGTGAGCTTGCCCTGATCGTCGTGCAGGGGGAACTTGACATAGACCGTGGTGCAGGGATCGTCCTGATATTCGATCTCGGCCTCAGCCAGCGCCGTCTCATCGTGGTAGCACCAGTAGACAGGCTTCAGGCCCTTATAGATGTAGCCCTTTTTGTACATCGCGCCGAAGACCTTGACCTCCTCGGCCTCAAAGCTGGGGGCCATGGTCTTATACGGGTGCTCCCAGTCGGCCACGACGCCGAGGCGCTTGAAGCCCTCCATCTGCACGTCAATATAATGCTGCGCGAAGTCATGGCAGGCGGAGCGGAACTCCGGGATGGGCATGGCCTTGTGGTTGAGCTTGTTCTGCTTGATGATGGCGGACTCGATGGGCATACCGTGGTTGTCCCAGCCGGGGATGTACGGGGTGTAGTACCCGCGCATGGCCGCCGAGCGGATCATAAAGTCCTTGATGCACTTGTTGAGCGCGTGGCCCATGTGCAGCGCGCCGTTGGAGAACGGAGGGCCGTCGTGCAGGGCAAAGCGGGGCTTGCCCTCGTTCTTTTTGAGCAGTTCGTTGTAAAGGTCGAGTTCCTGCCAGTGCTTCAGCATATCCGGCTCGCGCATCGGAAGCCCGCCGCGCATCGGAAAGCCCGACTTGTTCATGTTGAGCGTCTGTTTGTATTCCATAATTCCTCCTGCAAAAACAAAACGCCCCGAGCCTTGGCTCAGGGCGATAAATGACCGCGGTACCACCTGAATTCCCGCGCATCAAAACGCGGGCACTCGCCTTCTGTAACGGGAAGTCCCGTCCGGGCTTACTTGCGGTTCAGCCCGGCTGCTCCAAGGGGATCTTCGGAGGCTTCTGCCGCTGCCTTACACCGACCGGCAGCTCTCTTTGCGCGTCGAAACCCCGTACTTGTCCTTTTCATTGCATATATCAGCTACAGTGTACCCATTTATTGTCCCCTTGTCAAGAAAAACCCCGGCAGAAATTCAAAAAATGTTTAAAACTGAACGCCTCTGCCGCGATTGCAAACCGCGTGCTCATGTGGTATGCTTAGGGGACACCAACAATATGGGAGGCAATGACACACATGGACGATAAGACCAATCAGGCGCCGGAGCAATCCGGAATGCCGGACAATGAGGAGTATTCCTCTTATACGCTTCCGACCGAGGATGCTGCCGCGCAGGAGGCGCATACCATTCCGCTCGAAGACGCTGCCGCGCAGGAGTCACGTACCATTCCGCTCGAAGACGAGCGCACGCAGGGCGCGCAGGACAGCGCCGCGCAGCCCGCAAAGAAAAAATCTCCGCTGCCGTGGATCATCGGCGGCGCAGCCGTTGTGATCGCCGCGGCGATCACGCTGATCCTCACGCTGAAGCCGAAAACGGTCAGCCCGGATGCAGAGCAGCCCGGCGACACGACGATCTCCGAGCCTGCTGATACCCCCGACACTACCCAGCCAGACGATCAGACCCCTGCGGAGGACGGCCAGACCGGCGAACAGACGGACGGCGAAGAAACCGAGCCTGCGGGCAACGGCGTGAGCTACACTGTGAGCGCCGAGGAGCTGACCGAGGATGTCCTGAACCGCGAGATCGCCGTCTGCGGCGACGACCATCTGACGAACCGGGAGCTTCCGTATTACTATTGGCAGCAGTATTATACGCTCATGAGCAACTACGGCAGCTACGCTTCATATTTTATCGACACCAGCACGCCGTTTGACCAGCAGATGTGTATGTTTGACGACACGCGCACCTGGCAGCAGTATTTCCTGCAGGCGGCCATCACGAACTATGAAAACGTCACCGCCATCTGGCAGGAGGCCCGGCTTGCAGGCTTCCAGCTGAGCCAGGAGGATCAGGACTACCTCGACGAGCTTGACGGCCAGATCACCGTAGCCGCCGCAAGCTACAGCTACGGCAGTGCGGACGAATATCTCCAGAGGGCCTATGGCCCGGCAGCCACGCTGACGTCGTACCACGCCTTTGTCGAGCGGCAGATCACGGCCTCGGCCTATCTGCAGGTGCTCGTCGACGAGAAGCCCTACACCGAGGACGATATCAGCAAATACTATGACGACAACGCCGATTCCTACGCCGGAAACGGCATTGAAAAATCCGATGTGAAGATGGTGAACGTGCGCCACATCCTCATCCAGCCCGAAGGCAAGAATGACGACGGCACCTACACCGACGAAGCATGGGCAGAGGCCGAGAAGAAGGCCAACGACCTGCTGACCGAGTGGCAGAACGGCGAGCACACCGAGGATTCCTTCGCGTTCATGGCCGCGGAAAACTCGCAGGATCCCGGCAGCGTGGAAAACGGCGGCTTGTACGAGGATATCTATCCCGGCAAGATGGTCGACGAGTTTGACGCCTGGTGCTTCGATCCCGCCCGTCAGCCCGGCGACACCGGCATCGTCAAGACCAGCTACGGCTATCACATCATGTACTTCTCCTCCACGGGCGAACACGCGTACTGGTACGTCCGCGCAGAGGAGGACTATCTGAACGAGCTGTCCGTGAGCGTTCTGCAGGAGGTCGCGGCAAAGTTCGAGGCCACGGAATCCGAGCAGAACGCGGCCATCGTCGACATCATGCAGCAGAACTGACAAGCTGCCGGGAGGGAGTCCGCACATGAAACGCTTACTGTTTTTCATCAACCCGAACGCGGGCCACGCCGAGATCCGCAGCTCGCTTATGGAGGTGCTGACGATCTTCTGCAAGGGCGGCTATGAGCCGACCGTACACATGACGACCGGGCCGCGCGATATCACGCGGCAGATCGCCGAACGCGGGACGCAGTATGACCTGATCGTCTGCACCGGAGGCGACGGGACGCTCAACGAGGCCGTCTCCGGCCTCATGGCGCTGCCGTATGAAAAGCGGCCCCCGCTGGGCTACATCCCCGGCGGCACAGTCAACGACGTGGCCTCCACGCTGGGCCTTTCCAAGGACCCCATCCGCGCCGCGCAGGAGATCGTGGGGGGCAGATTATACCCGCTGGACATCGGCTCGTTCGGCCCCGACCGGTACTTTACCTATGTCGCCGCCTTCGGCATCTTTACGGACGTGCCGTATGAGACGCCGCAGGAGGACAAGCGCATCTGGGGCCGGCTTGCGTATATCATGAACGGCGCGGGCGCGCTCGGACGGCTGAAGCCCACGCACGTGCGCGTCTATTACGAGGGTCGGAAGGAGGAGGCCGACGTGCTCGTCGGCCTCGTGACCAGCACGACCTCCGTCGGCGGCTTCAAGGCCACGAAGGATCTCGGCATCTCGCTCAACGACGGGCTGTATGAGATGATCCTTGTGCGCGCGACAAAAAATCTCGCAGAGTTCAATCTGGCCGCGACGCGTGCGCTGCGGCTGGATTTTGACAACGATTCGTTTATTTCCACGCAGACCGGCGCGCTGCGCTTTGAGTTCGACGAGCCGGTTTCCTGGACGGTCGACGGCGAATTCGGCGGCAGCGTCACCGAGGTCGAGATCCACAACGAGCACCGCGCGATCGACATCGTAGTTCCGTAAGGGAGGCGGCAGTATGAACCTTCGCTTTGCAGACGAGCACGACGCAGCCGCCTGTCTCTCCATTTACGCACAGTATATCGACACTTCTATCACGTTTGAGACGGCGCTGCCGTCCGAAGACGAGTTTGCCGGACGCATCCGCAGCTACGGCGCGGTCTACCCGTGGCTGATCGCGGAGGAGGAGGGAAAAATCCTCGCCTACGCCTACGCCCACCGCGCGCAGGAGCGTGCCGCCTATGACTGGAACGCGGAGCTTTCCGTCTACGTTTCAAAAAACGCGGCGGGAAGGGGCCTCGGCACAAGGCTCTACCGGGCGCTTCTGGCGCTGCTCAAGGAGCAGGGCGTCCGCACGGCCTACGGCGTTGTGACCATGCCGAACGATGCAAGCGCTGCCCTGCACCGGAAGCTGGGCTTCGGACTGCTGGGGACGTATCACAATACCGGCTACAAAAACGGCCGCTGGCGCGATGTGGTCTGGTTCGAAAAGCACATCGGCTCGTTTGACGGCGTGCCGGAGCCGATCCGCCCCATCGGCCAGCTCGCAGACCGTGAAGCGGTCCTGCGGACGATTTGAAAAACAGCCTCCTGTTCAGTACAGGAGGCTGTTTTTTGCGGGACTGCTTTCAGCTGTTACGGCTTCTCCAGACCGTCTGCCAGCTTTTGCAGCGGCAGATGGCGCAGGAGCAGGCTGACTGGGTTGAGCTCAGAGGCCGCCGTTTTCGCGCCTGCCGCCATGAACAGGCGCAGCGTGCTGCCCAGCGCACTGCGCGTGGGCTTGTCCAGCGTCCGGTATTTTTTGAGCATGGCCGCCGCCGTTTTGAGTCCGCCCTCCTTGAGGTCGGTCAGCGTCCCGGCGTCGGTGCAGGTGAGGATGTCGAACAGCGCGTCGGTAAAGGCCACGCGCTGCTCCGGGCTCAGGGAGAGGATGAACGTGCGGATCGTCTCGTCGACGAGCTTGCCGCCCTCGGTGAGATCCGGAAGATGCTCGAATTTCTCCCCGCGCACCTGCCACGAGAAGCCGTCGTGCTGCCACAGACCGCTCTGCGTGCTGCGCACGACCTCATAGCGCTCCTCATGCTCGAGAAGCATTCCGACGACGGACGATTCCGGCAGGATCGTCGTGATCTTATCCGCGACGCGCCTGTGCTCCGGCAGGCCGAGCAGCGACGTGCGAAAGCCGGGGCCGTCGTTATTGTACACGCGCATGAGCTGGTTCTGCACGGCTTCGCCGCAGAACACCGCGCTGTAGACCGCGAGGTTGCCGCCCTTGGAGTGTCCGCCCACGCGAAGCGGGTGCGACGGAAGCGCCGCGGCTGCCGCGGCCAGATACTCCGCCGCCATCCTCTGCGCCGGGACGACCGGCAGAAAGGCCAGATTGAAATCCTCCTTCCAGCCGACGATGGTGTCGTCCGTGCCCCGGAAGGCGATATAGGCCGTCTTGTCCGGCAGAAGCGCCGTCAGCGCGGAGAACTGCGTCTGCGTTTCTTCATCGGTACGGCTGACATAGGCGCAGAGCGTCAGATCGGAAAAGCGGCGGCTCGCGGCCATTTTGTGGCCCAGCTCCGGGATCTGCTCCGGCACCAACACGCCCATCGTCTCCTGCGGCCTTGCCGCGTCGTACTTCTGCATGGCCTCCGGCAGAGAAACGGGCGCGGAAAAGTCCGCCGGGACGATACCGGAAAAGTCCAGAAAGCAAAGCTCCGCCATCAGCAGATTGTCGACCTCGTTGAACCCGCGCTCGGCAAGCGTCAGATCGCCGCGCCAGTCCAGATAATCCAGAATGTTTGCCATGGAAATACCTCCGGAGTTTAGTGTACCCATCATACACAAATTTTACCGGAAAAACAACCAAATCAGGCAGAAAAAAGCCTTAATTTTTTCTGAATTTGTATAGCCTATAAACCTATTGACTTTATGGGGAATATATGTTATGCTCAAGCCATAAGAAAGAATTCCCTGCAAAGGAGCTGATATTGATGCAAGTCTATGCGGACAACGCAGCGACCACCAGAATGCACCAGACGGCCATCGACACGATGACCTATCACCTGAACAACACCTTCGGCAACCCGTCGAGCCTCTACACCATCGGCCAGCAGGCCAAGGAGGTGCTGGAGACGGCGCGGGCCGATATGGCCGCCTGCTTCGGCGCCCAGCCGCGCGAGATCTATTTCACCTCCGGCGGCAGCGAGGCCGACAATCAGGCCATTACCTCCGCCGCCTATCTCGGCGCGCGCAAGGGCAAAAAGCACATCATTTCCACCACATTTGAGCATCACGCCGTCCTGCATACCCTGAAGCGGCTGGAAAAGCAGGGCTTTGAGGTAACGCTTCTGGACGTGCACGCGGACGGACTTGTCTCGGCGCAGCAGGTCGCGGAGGCCATCCGCGATGATACCTGCCTCGTGACCATCATGTTCGCCAACAACGAGATCGGCACCATTCAGCCGATCGAGGCAATCGGCGCGGTCTGCCATGAACGCGGCGTGCTGTTCCACACCGACGCGGTGCAGGCGGCGGGCCACGTGAAGATCGACGTGAACGCGATGCATATCGATCTGCTGAGCCTGTCCGCGCACAAGTTCCACGGCCCGAAGGGCGTGGGTATGCTTTACGCGCGGCGCGGCATCATCCTCACGAACCTCATCGAGGGCGGCGCGCAGGAGCGCGGCAAGCGCGGCGGCACGGAAAACGTCCCCGGCATCGCGGCCATGGCGGCAGCCTTGACGGAAGCCTGCGCCAATATGGACGAGAACACAAAGAAGGTCACGGCCCTGCGGGACAAGCTCATTGACGGCATTTCCAAAATCCCGCACTGCGCGCTCAACGGCGCGCGGGAGCCGAGACTGCCCGGCAATGTGAACTTCTGCTTTGAGGGCATCGAGGGCGAGAGTCTTCTGCTGCTGCTCGACGCGAAGGGCATCAGCGCGTCGTCCGGCTCTGCCTGCACATCCGGCTCGCTCGACCCCAGCCATGTGCTGCTGGCCATCGGACGGCCGCACGAGGTCGCGCACGGTTCGCTGCGCCTGACCATCTGCGAGGACAACACCGAAGAGGAAATCGACTATATCCTTGCCGAGCTTCCGCCGATCGTGGACGATCTGCGGAATATGTCGCCGGTCTGGAAGGACCTGATGAGCGGCAAACGGCAGTTTACGCTGTAAGGAGGGCTTTATCATGGCACTGTATACCGAAACCGTCATGGATCATTTCATGCACCCGCGCAATGTCGGCGAGATCGCAGACGCGGACGGCGTCGGCGAGGTCGGCAACGCCAAGTGCGGCGATATCATGAAGATGTACCTGAAGATCAAGGACAACAAAATCGAGGACGTGAAGTTTGAGACGTTCGGCTGCGGCAGCGCGATCGCCTCAAGCTCCATCGCGACGGAGATGATCAAGGGCCGGACGCTGGAGGACGCGCTGGCGCTGACCAATCAGGAGGTCGTCGACGCGCTGGGCGGCCTGCCCGCGCACAAGCTGCACTGCTCCGTTCTGGCCGAGGAGGCCGTCAAGTCCGCCATTCAGGACTATTACGAGAAAAACCACATCGAGTACGACCACAGCAAATTCCCCAAAAAGGAAGACTGCGAGTCCTGCTGCCGGATGGTATAACGAAACGCACCGGGCGCGGCCATTGGCCGCGCCCGGCTGCGCGCTCAATCAGCTTCGTTGACAGGGGCCTCCGCCTCATTTGCCTGCTGGATGGTGATGCTTTCCTGCTGGGCTTCGGAGAATTCGAGCTGGATGACGGCCTGCGGGAAATTGACCGAGCAGGACGCGCGTTTTCCGCGTTCGGCTGCAAGCCGCCCGGCAAGCGCCAGCAGCTGCTGCAGGGTGTCCCGGTTCAGGCCGCCGCCGCGCCAGTGGAACACGAACAGGGGCTGCTTTTTGCGCAGTGCCTGCGCAAGCCGCTTTTCCAGATCCTCCGGCTTCGTGAACGAGACGCTTCGATAGTAAAAGCGTTTCCCTTCCGTGCAGGCGGGGACGGGCAGGACGAGCGGGGTGTGGTCGCGGAAGAGTCTGTCGTCGTCGAGGTTATAATAATCGTACCGCTTTTCGCCCCGCTGGAGCGAGTTGTCAAACGTCGCGTCGAGGTGGTAATACTGCCCGCCGACGCGCACGACATTCCATGTGTGGCGGTATTTGATCCCGCGCGCGGGGTCCGCCTCGCTGAGCGCGACGATGCACCACAGGCCGAGCTGGTCGCACAGTGCCTTGACGGTCTTCGCGATGCCCTCGCACACGCCGACGCCCTGCGTCATGGGGCCGAGAATTTCATGAGAATACGGCTTTTTGAGCTTGTCGTAGCGCACGTTTTCCAGAATGAAATCGTGCACGGCAAGCTCTTTTTCCGCCTCCGTCTTCCCTTCGAGCGGCTTCGTCAGCCGGGCCAGACGTGCACTGACCGCCTGCTGGTGCGTGCGAATTTTTGCTTTGTCAAACAGATACTCCGGCTGAAGCTCCATATGCGCCGCGCCGGTCATCCACCGGCGGCGGTAGCCGGTGACGTAAAAGAGCAGCGGCTCGTCGAGCTTCAGCCGCAGATACACGTCCGCAAGCTGCTTTTCATCCAGCATCGGAATGCGGATGCCGGGCGCAAGCGCGCGAAAGCCGCCCAGAAGCGCGTCATACACGCCCTGCAGCGGCCGGGAAAGCTGTCCGTAATAATATCGCATAGAACCTCAAAACTGCAGCTGCGCGGGCTGCAGATCATCCAGTCCGGACAGCGTCCGCACCGGGACTGCACCGCGCGCGATCAAAGCCTGCGCGCCCTCGGAGCCGTCGTCGCTTACAAACACCGGGCTCCAGCCGCGCCTTAAATTCTCCGTCGTCCCGTCCCACGTGCCGCCTGCTCCGGCGCGGCACTGCGCGACGAGCGTTTTTTCGCCCATGGCGTGGATAAAATGGTTCCGCGACAGCGCCCGCTGTGCGGAAAACGGCAGATCATAGCCCTGCTCGGCCAGATATAAAACGTGCGCCTGCGCCGGGCAGTCCAGAAGCCGCCCGGCCGGGAAAACCACGGCGGAGCCGCCCGCCGTCAAACAGGCCTCCTGCGCCGCGCGGTCCGCACCCATCGCTCCGCCGGAACAGAGTGCGTACCCAGAGCGCGCAATGAGCCGCCCGGCGGCCTCCGCGAACGCGCGTCCGCCCTCCGTCAGCTCCCGCGAGCCGACGACGGAAATGCAGCGCATGGAAAGCGGCGTTTCATCCCCCTTCGCGAACAGCACCGCCGGGCACCGCTGGCCGAGCGTCTGCCGCAGGCGTGCGGGGTAGCGCGGCGACAAGCGCGTGATGGGCACGATCCCGTTCCGCTCTGCCGCGCGCAGATAGCGCTCCAGCTGTGTTTCGCGCGACAACAGCCGCACGATGCGCCCGCACTGCTCCTGCGAATAGCCGAGCCGTTCCAGATCGCGCGCCGTCAGCTCCCGCAGCGGGTTTTCTCCGCCGGGGCCGAGGGCGCGCGCCCGCTTGGCAAGTTCCTGAAACTGCGCCATGGTCAGCGGCCTGTCCTCCGCCTCCGGCAGCGCGCAGCACAGAAGCAGCAGGCCGGTTTCTGCCGCCGTCAACGGAAGCGGCGGCGCGGCGGCGCCTTTTTGGGCTTCGGCGGCTCCTCCTCAACGAGGGAGCCGTCCTCCGCGAATTTCACGGGCTGTATGGCGTAGTGGGAATATTTCGCGATCTCCGCCAGCTTCGCCTGCTCCGGGAACGTGCCGAGGATGGACACGGCGATGCCCTTTTTCCGGGCACGGCCCGTGCGGCCGATGCGGTGGATATAATACTCGTTCTCCTCCGGCACGTCGTAGTTGATGACGCAGTCCACATCGTCGACGTCGATGCCGCGCGAGGCGACGTCCGTCGCGATCAGGATGGGGAGCTTGCCGTCTTTGAACGTGCGCATGGTCTTCTCGCGCTTCTGCTGCGGGATATCGCCGTGGATGCAGTCGGCGTCAAGGCCCATGCGGACCAGATCGTCGCGCAGGCGCTGGCACATGACCTTCGTGTTGCAGAAGACGATGGTGCGCTCCAGCCGGAGCGTGCGGATGAGCCTGCTCGTCATTTCGATCTTTTCGAGCGGCGGGCAGGTGATGGAATACTGCGTGATGTCCGGGCGGTTGTCCGTATCGGCGGGGACGGTGATCTCCACCTCGTCGCGCTGGTACATCCACGAGACGGTCATGACCTCCTGTGAGATGGTCGCGGAGAACAGACCGAGATTGCGGCGGTTCTTGACCTTCTCGATGATCTTCGTCACGTCGTCGAAGAAGCCCATGTCGAGCATCCGGTCGGCCTCGTCCAGCACGACGGTCTGCACCTTGTCAAACGAGAGCGTATGGCGCTTATAGTGGTCCATCAGCCGTCCCGGCGTGGCCACGACGATCTGCGGATGATTCTTCAGCTGCTTGATCTGCCCCTCGATCTTCGCGCCGCCGTAGACCACGGCCACGCGGATATTCTTATAATAGGTAAGCAGCCCGCGCAGCTCGTCGCAGATCTGGATGGCAAGCTCACGCGTCGGGGCGAGGATCAGACCCTGTAAGTCCTCGCTTTCCGCGTCGATATGCTCGATCATGGGGATGCCGAAGGCGAACGTCTTGCCCGTGCCGGTCGGGGCCTTGGCAATGACGTCCTTCCACTGCATGAATTCCGGGATGGCCTCGGCCTGGATGCGGGTCGGGTATCCGTAGCCCTTCTTCTCCAGCGCCTGCAAAATCTCCTCCGACAGGCCAAGGTCGGCAAAAGTCAAGTTCTGTTCCATAGAGATCGCTTCCTCATTCAATGTTCTGGCGAAAATCGCAATTTTTTTAATCATATCATATTTTCGCCGCGTTTCCAATCCCCTTTCCGGAAAAAAGAGGGCGTTTTTTCGCTTGCTTCCGTCCGGAATGCGCGGTATAATAAACCTTAAACACTTTGAAAGAGGCGGACGCTATGACAAATTTCCTGCTGCGGCGCTTTGTTCCGGATTATCAGAATACCGCCGACCCCGCCGTGCGCGAAAAATACGGCAATCTTGCCGGGATCGTGGGCATCATCTGCAATGTGCTGCTGTTTGCGGGCAAGCTTCTGGCCGGGACGCTCTGCGGCAGCGTATCCGTCACGGCGGACGCTGTTAACAACCTCTCCGACGCGTCAAGCTCTCTCGTGACGCTGCTGGGCTTCCGGCTGGCGGCCCGGCCTGCCGACGAGAAGCACCCCTACGGTCACGCGCGGATGGAATACCTGTCCGGCCTCGCTGTGGCCGTGATGATCCTTGTGATCGGCGTGGAGCTGGTCAAAAGCTCGGTTCAGAAGATCCTGCACCCGGAGGCCGTGGAGTTTTCCGTCCTGACCGCCGCCGTGCTGACAGGCTCGATCCTGCTGAAGCTCTGGATGGCGCTGTTTGACCGGAAGCTCGGCAGGAAGATCAGCTCTGCCGCGCTGATCGCCGCCGCTGCCGACAGCCGCAGCGACGTGATCGCGACCGGCGCGGTGCTGCTTGCCTGCGTGGTCGGGCGGCTGACGGGGCTGATGATCGACGGCTGGGCTGGGCTTCTGGTGGCGCTGTTTATTCTGTGGTCGGGCGTCGGCGTAGTGAAGGACACCGTCGACCCGCTGCTGGGCGCGAAGCCGGATGAAACGCTTGTGCGCGCCATCGCGTATCTTATGACCTCGCATGTGGACATTCTCGGCTTCCACGATCTCATGGTGCATGACTATGGCCCCGGGCGCCGCTTCGCCAGCGTCCACGCCGAGATCGACCACCGCATCGACCCGCTTATTGCCCATGAGCTGCTGGACGAGATCGAGCGGCAGGCAAAGCGGGAGCTGCACGTTGATCTCGTCATCCACTATGACCCCGTCGTCACCGACGACCCGGAGGTCGCCGCCGTGCGCACGCGCGTTCTGCAGATCATGCACGGGCTTGACCCGCGCCTGTCCCTTCATGATTTCCGCATGGTCTCCGGGCAGCATCATGTGAACGTCATTTTCGACATGGTGCTCCCGCCGGAGGATGCACAAACCGCCGAGCAGCTGCGTCGGCAGATCGAAGCGCAGCTGCAGGACGGAAAAAAGACGTATCATCTGATCGTCACGTTCGACACGGCGGCCTTCAACGAGCTGTCGACGGAGGCGGGAGAGCAGCAGTCCCGGTAAGCGGACACCTTCTTGTGTCTCCTATTCTTTACACCTACCATATATGGATTTCCTGCTTCGTTATGTTACGCGCAATGTTACAGTTAAATTACAAACCCCCCGAAATGCTTGACGAAACGGGGGCGGTGCGGTAAGATGCAGATACAAATTACACAGGGGGCTTTGCTCCGATGTGTAAAATTTAAACAGGAGGAAATCCAAATGAAGAATCTGAAAAAGGTTCTCGCGCTGGTTCTGGCCGTTGTCATGATCATGGGCACCGTCGCCGTCGCCAGCGCAAAGGACTACGCGGATGTCAAGGCTGACAGCGATTACGCCGAAGCAATTGACGTTCTGTCCAACCTCAACATTCTTGATGGTTTCAAGAATGGTGAGACGTACAACTTCCAGCCGGATGGCTACTTCACCCGTGCTCAGGCAGCCAAGATCGTGGCGATCGTCCACAACGCGGCTACCAACGGCAAGATCAAGGGTCAGGATGCTATCTCCAGCCTGTACAGCAACGCACAGAACCCGTTCGTTGACTGCAACAACTCCTGGGCTCTGCCCTTCATCAACTACTGCCGCATCACTGGTCTGGCTGACGGCATGACCAAGACCACCTACGCTCCCGAGCGCAGACTGACCGGCGTGCAGTGGCTGAAGCTGATGCTCACCACCCTGAACTTCGACACCGCCAAGGAAGGCTACACCGGCACCGGCTGGGACATCAACGTCCTGAACCGCGCCAACGAGCTTGGCCTGCTTGCTGGTCTCCCCACTGGCTGGAAAGCCATCGAGAACATCAAGCGCGGCGAAGCTGCTCAGATCCTCTACAACGCGCTGACCACGAGCCTTGTCGAGTATGGCCAGAACATCAAGGGCTACAATCCCACGGTTGCGGCTGGCAACTTCCTCACCAAGGCGTTCGTCGCCAACGAGTCCGTTGTGTCCACCGGTGTTCTGCTCGCCGCCAAGATGGGCGTCGGCATCACCCGTACCACTGACGCATTCCGCCGTCCGGGCTACAAGTGGAGCTATGGCACTTGGAGCAAGTTCTACATGGACGCGCCGGTCAACAGCTACACCACCGCTGTTACCATGTGCGACATCCTGAAGAACGACATGAAGGTTCCCGAAACCTCCTCCGAGGCGGTTGTTCTGAACGGCTACCGCAAGGGCGTTGATCCCACTGCCACCGGCGCTACCACGACCGGTCTGCTGTTCACCGATGCCGACACCGCTCTGAACTACTACGCAGTCGACGGCTTCAAGTATGCTGCTGCCAATGACAGAATTTACATGGAGCTTCAGCATGACAAGGCCAAGGAATGCCAGACTTGGTGGGAAGCTGCATATGGCTGGAAGTCTCCGGTCTTCGGCGGCCAGGGCGATCTGACGCAGGTCTTCAAGACCGAAGACGGCTGGGTCATCACCACCATCCACACCTTCCTCGGCGAGATCACCAAGCTCAACAAGAACAACAAGTACAGCCACGCCACCGGCGAGACTGCGGAACTCAAGTTCTGGCAGGAAATGGTGAATGATGAGCCGCAGTACGTTGAGAGAACCACCACGGCTATGACCACCACCGACATGAACTACACTGTCGGCACCAAGGTTCTGGTTCAGGTCTCCCTGAAGAAGAGCGAGACTGTCAACCTTGACAACTCTGACTATGTCAACGGCAATGTTGGTATTGTCGCTGTTGCTGAGGCCAAGACCGGCGCTCTGACCGGTGCTTCCGATGCAAACTATCCGGAAACTGTTTCCATCGACGGCACCAAGTATCCCACCAACTGCCGCTTCGTTCTTGGCAAGGATAAAGCCATGAACATTGCGAACAATGGCAAGGTCTTCACGTTCTACCTCGACACCTACGGCAACGTCATCGGCCGTGTTGCGAACACCGATGCCAAGAGCTATGTGGTTCTCGACCGTATCTACGGCGTCCATGAGAACGGCAAGTTCGCGCTGAAGGCCGACATGTTCGATCTGGACGGCAAGGCCATCGAGGGCGCGACTGTTGCGATCGCCGGCTCCTTCGCTTCTGCCAAGGACGGCTACGACAATGTTGGTAATTACAGCAACGACAGCTATCCGTATGACAACTTCGTTTACATGGTTGCCTCGCACAACGATTCGAAGCTGACCAACGCGCTGTACTCCTACACCAAGAACGACAAGGACGTTTACACCCTGACTTGGGTCGGTGATGCGACTACGGCTACCACAGCTGCTGCATACACCGCAGCTGATGTTGCCAATAACGTCACTTACGGCCATGCATTCGGCCGTCTGGAAGGCTCCTTCGTCCACACTGCAAAGCTGGCATTCATCAAGGTTTCTTCCCTGAATGGCGTAGCCATGATGAAGACCAACGATAAGGTATACAGCGGCAGCGATCTCTCCCTGTCCGAGTCCACCAAGTTCGTGGTCAAGAGCGCTGGCGGCGCTGTCACGTCCTACACCGGCTACACCGCTCTGCCCGCACTGACTGCCTCCTACGTTGACTATCTCGATAACGACGGCGACGGCTTCGCTGACATCGTCTACATCGGCAAGGCAGTCTTCGCGGCTGACAATGTCACTGGTTGGGTCCTGAAGTGGACGCCGTTCAACTGGGCAAATGGCTATGACCTCATCACCGTCTACGTCGACGGCGAGCCTGTCACGGTCAATGTCAAGCACGAAACCATCGTGACTGGCGTTGATGCCAACGGCGTAGCGCTGCGTCCGGGCCTGTACACCTTCAAGACGCAGGTCGATGCCAATGGCGTGACCTACTCTGAGGTCTACATGATCGACCAGAACGCAAGCAACTGGATGGGCGAAGCTGTTGAGTCCTACAGCAACGATGCGACCGCGATCAAGGTCAAGGATGCTAACGGCTACACGCAGACCATCGGCCTGACCGACGTTGTGATCTACAACGTTCTGGCTGACGGCACTGTTGTCAAGGCTGATGCTTCCTGCATCGCCGCGGGCGACTACATCATCTACTCCAAGGTTTCCAACAAGCCCGCCCGCTGGGTGCTCGCCGTCGCCGACGACTCCCCCTACCAGAAGCCCGAAGACCTCGCGGGCAAGCGTATCGCCACCGAACTCATGGGCGTGTGCACCGAATATTTCAAGGAACGCAACATCCCGGTCAACATCAACTATTCGTGGGGCGCGACCGAAGCCAAGGTTGTGGAAGGCCTCGCCGACGCCATCGTGGAAGTGACGGAGACGGAAACCACCATCCGCGCCCATGATCTCCGCGTCATCGACGAAGTGCTGGTGACGAACACGGTGCTCATCGCCAACGCCGCCGCCATGCAGGACCCGGAAAAGCGCCGCAAGATCGAGCAGATCGATCTGCTCCTCCAGGGCGCACTTCGTGCCGAGTCGCTCGTCTGCCTCAAGATGAACGCCCCCGCCGCCAAGCTGGACGCCGTCCTCGCCCTGCTGCCCTCCCTGAATTCCCCCACCGTCGCCCCGCTTCAGAACGGCGAATGGCTCTCTCTTGAAACCGTGGTCAGCACCGGCATCGTCCGCGACCTCATCCCCCAGCTCCGCGAAGCC
>OKSB01002581.1_pt1 | contig 15855 bp, 16 predicted proteins | sample 1601171 | NCBI WGS metagenome assembly OKSB01 (sample SAMEA3541496, study PRJEB24748) | human gut metagenome | biome: human gut; feature: human-associated habitat; material: faeces | place: China | collected 2012 | reverse complement strand
GCGCGTAGACGTCGGAGGGCACACCGAATCCTGCAACGTGACCGATATGACGGGGGCCGTTTGCATACGGCCAAGCAACATTCACCAAAACATGACTCATAAGGCTTGATTATCCGGCGCGGCGGGGACACGCCCGGATAGCTGCCGCGCCGCCATCCTCATCCCACTCACCTATCCACCCGCAACTTCCCCACATACTTATCTGTACACCTCTTGCGCGCTTATCCACATACGCATTCGCACACGTATCCGCGCACCCATCCGTACGCACGCCCACGCACATCCGCACACACTTCCGCCTGTCGATATCCACCGAGTTATCCACATCATTCGCGCACCTAGTGAAGTTATGCACTTATCCACCGTTTTCGCTTATCCGGTGGCGCGCAAGCCGCATTTCTGCATATTGTTCGGTCATGGATATCACAGCAGGTCCGATGACGGACATCACAACAGTCACCTCGCCGGCAACCGCGCAGCCCGCGGTGCCGCCGATACTGTTTACCAAGGATCTGCCGGGACCGCTCAGCCTTAACCGTCTGGCCGCCTTCGGCACGTTACATAAGCTCGACGATTCCGCCGGCTACTGGATCGAGCATTCGGGCACACTGTATGGTCGCGCGAAAATCGTCGCGGAGGTCGCCCCGTTTGGCACTGTGGTGTGTTCGATGACCGCCGCTTGGGTATGGCTGGGAGGCCCCGACTTTCCGAGTACCATAGACGTGATTTCCACATCGCACTTCCGCTCGGCATCCGTCAGCCGCCGTATCCGCGTATTCAAAAGATTGACGTTGCCGGAGCAAATCATCAAGCTCGGCGGGCTGCCTGTCACCACGCCAGCCCGTACGGCTTGCGACCTGGTGATGAGTCCTGAAGACATCCCCGATCCTTCCACCGTCAACGCACTGGTGTGTCAGCTGATGTCCACGTACCAGTTTCGGCCAAACGACTGTCTGCAAATCGTCAAGGAGCATCGGCATCACAAGTACGCCGGACGCGCACGCATGTTTTTTGAATCGGTGCAGCAGGAGATGGACGAACCGGCTTTGGAGCAATGCGCATGACGAGGGGGTTCATTGTCAGAGGCCATCGCAGAGGCCGCCATGCCGCTCACCGTTTACGGCATTTGCGGCAGGCGCAACGGTTGCCTCGCCACGCGGCGGCGGCACACTCATCCGAATCCGCATCGCGCGCAATCTCGGATATGACCGCGCCGCCTGAACCGCCCATCAGACTTACGCCCGCGGTGGCATGTTCGCCCGATACGGATGTTGCCGTGCTCTGGCACATCGCATATCACGTGCCCGAACTGCGTAAATGGCTGGTTGCCAATCCCAAAGCCGACGCGCCTTTGCTGGAATTGGTCTCGCAGCGTGGTGGGCCCGGGGTCCGGCAGGCGTTGGAAATATTGTTCGAGTCGATGGAAGCGTAACGGGGAGATAATCGCCGGCTGCTGCGCTATCCCTTGATTTTCAGCACAGCCGCATACACCTGCTTGCGATTGGCCAACGATCCGTCAGCCAGTGGATGCTCCTGCACCACTTGCGCGATGGCGTCCTTGATACGCAGGCCGTCCTCCAAAGCACGGTCGATGGAGAGCACGGCCATGTCATCCACGCTCAACGTGCTGGGCGCGGCCGCTTCGGCCTCCTCGTTGGACGCGCCGCCGATGACCAGCACCATCTCGCCACGGGGCGGATCATCAATCACACTTTGGCGAATCTCGTCAATCGGGCCGCGACGAATCTGCTCATAATCCTTGGTGAGTTCGCGGCACAGGGCCATCGGGCGATTCGGGCCGAACGCGTACAGCAGATCGTCCATCGAATCGGCAATGCGATGAGGCGTCTCGTAGAACACGATGGTGCGGCGTTCGGGCAACAGCGTGCGCAGATACTGCACGCGCTCGGAATGCTTTCGCGGTAGGAAGCCTTCGTAGCAGAAGCGGTCGGTGGGTAGGCCGGAGAGGGCGAGCGCGTCGAGCACAGCGGAGGGGCCGGGCGCGCAGGTGACGGGCAGACCGCGTTCAATGGCACGGCGCACGATGGCCAAGCCGGGGTCGTTGATGGTGGGCATGCCCGCGTCGGATACGACGAGCACGGTGGCGCCGGTTTCGACCTGGTCGAGCAGGCCGTCGGCCTTGTCGCGCTCGTTGTGGTCGTGATAGGCGATGACGCGACCGTTCACATAGACGCCGAGGCGACGGGCGAGATCGTAGAGGCGGCGCGTGTCTTCGGCGGCCACGATATCGGCCCGTTCCAAGAGGGCCACCAGACGGGCTGAAGCGTCGCCGACATTGCCGATCGGGGTGGCGGCGAGCACCACGGTGCCGGCGGGGATGGTCACGGCCGATTCGCGGGATTGGGCGACGGCGGATTCGCCGGCATGAACTTCATCATTGCGTTCAGGCACTTGCGTCACGCTACCGTCAGCGTCATACTGCTCATTCAACTCATCTGCGCTTGTCATACTCCCAGTATTGCCCATGCCACAGAGCAATCCACGACAATCCATGGCGAAATCGAGGCATTCTCCCTTTGCAGGGGCTGATTTCACATGTTCCGGAGGTCTACTTCCGTTTCAAGGGGCTCCTCATCCGGTGAAGCACCAGTACAAACGGCTTTGACGCAACGCTATTCCGCCATTTTGGCGGCGTACAGGTTTGCGCTCTGTTCCTTCACCGCGCCCATGGGATGCCCGACGATGATCGCGGCGTGCTTCGTCTTCTGATCCAGATTCTTGGGCAGGAAGAGGTTCCCGGCGATGTTCATGTTGTACTGGTTCGGAAACGTGACCTGCCGCACGGTTACGCTTTCGCTCTTGTAGAAATTGCTGGCGTCGGTGGGGATTTCCTGAGCCAGAACCGGGGCGGCGGACATTGCGCCGATAATGGCGGCGGTCATACCGAGCTGTTTCATTGCGCGCATCATGTTGTCTCCTTTGAGGTTTGAGTATTCTTGATCGGACTGGGGATTGAAAGGAACGCGGCAGGACTGTTTCAGCATCCTTTTTTCAGTTGAAAAAGAAGGTAATCAAGGCAATCCAGCTTGTTCTGATCCTTATGGAGGTCTTCAAGAAGCAGATTCCGCTGTTTTACAAGAATATGTATTTGGCAAAACATGTTCCCTTCCTTTCTGCTCTGCATGAATTGCTCGATGATCTGTTGTGAGCATCCGGCATCATGCAGGTTTTGAATCAGCGGATCGTCTTGTTTGGGGTTACCTTTCATAGTTGCTTTCTCCTGTGACATGCATATAAGAGCGGGGGCATTGAATAGCAAATACTTATATTGAATCCTTTACCATGCCTAATAAGCATGGTATGAATCGCCATATCAAAGAGTTTTCTCAGGCTGGCAAGGACGTCATCACGTGTCACCCGGATTCGGGGAAGACATGCGGGCGAACGGCGCGTGGCGGTCTGTAATAAGCGGAGATGAGCTATGGAACTGAGGGTGCTTCGCTATTTCCTTGCCGTGGCAAGGGAGGAAAGCATATCCGGGGCGGCGGAAGCCCTGCACGTCACCCAGCCCACGCTGTCGCGGCAGATGATGGAGCTTGAGGAGGAACTGGGGAAAACGTTGTTCCTGCGCGGGAAAAGGAAGATTTCCCTGACGGAGGAAGGCATGTTCCTCCGCAAGAGGGCGCAGGAGATCGTCACGTTGGTGGAAAAGACGGAATCCGAGTTCAGCGCGGCGGAAGAAACCATCAGCGGTGATGTCCATATCGGAGGCGGTGAGACCGACGCCATGCGGCTGATTGCCCGCGCGGCGCACAGGCTCCAGTCGGCGTACCCCCACATTGCGTACCACCTGTTCAGCGGCAATGCGGATGACGTCACGGAACGGCTGGACAGGGGGCTTGTGGATTTCGGCGTCTTCATCGAACCGGCGGATCTGTCGAAGTACGACTTCATCAAGCTGCCGGTGACGGACATTTGGGGCGTGCTGATGCGAAAAGACTGCCCTCTCGCGGCAAGGGCAACGATAAGGCCGCAGGATCTGCTGGGCCTTCCGCTCCTCGCTTCCAACCAGCATCTGGTGAAAAACGAATTTTCAGGATGGTTCGGAGAAGGTTATGAGAAGCTGAACATCACCACGACATACAATCTGCTGTACAACGCCTCGATCATGGTGGAGGAAGGCATGGGATACGCCCTGTGTCTGGACAAGATCGTCAGGACATCCGGCGGCAGCCCGCTGTGCTTCAGGCCGCTGGAGCCGAAGCTGGAAGTGGGGTTGCATATCGCCTGGAAAAAGTACCAGTTTTTCTCGAAGGCCGCTGAAAAATTTCTGGAATGCCTGCAACGCGAGATCGCGGATCGGCGGGAGGCGGATAGCCCAGCGTACCAATAGAGCCACAGGCAAGCGGACGCAAAAGGGGAAGAGGTGCTTTTCTGGAAAAACCCCTCTTCCCCTCTGGTCTATTCTTCTTTTGCCTACAGATTACATCCGATCCGGCGTCCGTCTTCAATGGCGTTCACGATGAGGCTGCCGACCTGCGCGCCGTTGACCGAGCCCGCGCAGAGCACCTCCTTGACCGAGCCCTTGAGCGCTTCGAGCAGGCTGGTGTCGGGTTCCTGCGAAAGGAGCACCATCACCGTGTCGGCTTCGATGATGATGTTGGCGGCGGAATCGTCGATGACGGCCCAGCCATCGCGCGAGATCACGCCGTTGTCAAGCTCGATGGCGCCGTCCGCCTCGTCCAGCGTGCGGGCGGTGCCTTTGAGGTTGCCGCGCTGGGCGTCGCCGTAATGCCAGGTGTTGAACTGGGTGTCGGCCACGCCTTTGACGACCACGCTCAGGCCTTCCTTGCTGAACGGCTGCTGGTCGTAGACGATGGTCAGGGCCGCGGTGTCGATGATGACGCGGCCGTCACGCTCGGTGACGCGGCGTTCGACCGGGCTACCGAAATCGCGGTTCAGGACGGTCTGGGTCGGGCGGTTCTCGAATACGCCGGAATCGGACCATTCGAATCGCACGAGCGAATCGGTGATGAGTCCGATGCGCCAGTGCTCGCCGGACACCACATTGTCGGCGCGCATGGCCGGCGTGGCGTCGAGGCGGAAGTCCTGCGGATCGGGCGAGGTCGGAGACGACTGCTTGAGTTGTGGTGACTGTGCCATGGTTACCCCTTCTGTACGGTTATTCACGATGATACGAGTGATGCGGCCGCGGCTCCCCGGGACTGGTGGGAGACTGCGGCGCGGTTCGGATTCGGCCGAAACCGGCCGGGTTTACTTGCCAGAGCCGGTGGCGATGCCGGCGATGAACTGCTTCTGGAACACCAGGTAGACGATGACCACCGGGATGATGGTCACGGAGGTGGCGGCGAACAGTCCGCCGTAATCGGTGCCGTACTGGCCGGAGAACATCTTGAGGCCCACCGACAACAGCTGCTTGTCGTCATCGGTGATCATGAGGAACGGCCAGAGGTAGTCCTCCCAGTTCCACAGGAAGGTGAAGATGGCGAGCGCGGCGATGGAATTGCGGCTCATCGGCAGCACCACCTGGTGGAAGATGCGCCAGTCGCTGGCGCCGTCGAGGCGGACGGCGTGCGGGCGGAGCAGGGCATCCTCGGAGTTGTGGACGTTGAACAGCACGGGGGCGTTCTTGTTGCCCTTGAGCGAGAGCGGGGTCTTGACCCAGTAGTCGCTCCAAGCCACCTGCGAGATCTTGAAGGTGACGTTCGGGTGGCTCTTCTCGTACTCGTGGAGCATGGAGATCACCGGGTCAGTGCTTTCGTCGCCCCAGGACCAGTAGCCCAGTTCGATGGGCTGGCCGTCGTTGACCAAGTGGTTGGGGTCGTAGGTGATGGTGTCGCCCATGACGGCCAGGCCCTTGTCGGCCTGGGTGTCGACGACGCCTGACGAACCGCTCGAACTGCAACCGGTTGCAAGTGCCATAATGCTCACGGTTGCAGTCAGCGCGGCGAGAGATTTCTTGATCTTCATTATCTCCCTTACTTCCTCGCAAGCTCTAAGTGAAAACGGTTCAGTATACGGGTGTCGAACTAGTTCGGCAACCCGGCTTTCTCAGCCATGCAAACCGTTACATTTGCAACCTGTTACATTCCAAAGCTATTGAGACCATATTGGTCTATATTTTCGGCGTGTCGCAATATCGCAACCCATTGCACTATGACTGTCGTAAAACGTACTGCAATGATTTACAATGAAGAGAAGTTTGTCACACCGTCAACTTTGAAAAACCGGGAGGGGCCATGAAAGCCAGCATCGAGGACGTCGCCAGGCAAGCAGGCGTCTCCACCGCCACGGTCTCCCGCGCGTTCTCCCGCCCTGACATGGTCTCCGCCAAAACGCGCGCCAAGGTGATGGAGGCCGCCCAACAACTCGACTTCTCGGTATCCCGCATGGCCGGCATCCTCAAATCGGGCCGCTCCCACCGCGTGGCGCTGCTGGTGGGCAGCAGCAAGCTCGACTGGTTCACCTCGCGCATCATCGAAGGCCTCAACGAAGTGCTGCGATCGGCCGGCTACGATCTGGTCATCCAACCGATCGGCGATGCGGGCGCGCGCGAGGAGTTCTTCGACGAACTGCCGGTGCGCGGCAACGCGGACGCGGTCATCGTCTCGTCGTTCGCCATCACCCCGGCCGAAATCAGGCGACTCAACACCACGCGGATCCCGCTCATCGGCATCAACACGGCCTCGCAGGGGTTCACCGCCTCCGTGGGCATCGACGACAAGGCCGGCATCCGGCTGATCGTGCGCCATCTGACCACGCTCGGCCACCGCAACCTGTTGTATTTGTACGAGACGTTCGATGCCACGATGGGCTTCAGCTCGCACAACCGCGTCACCGGATTCCTGGAGGCGTGCAGCGAACTGGACGGCGTGACCGGCCAGACGATGGACATGCAGGCCGGCGACGATCCGGTCGACGCCGCCCTCACCGCGCTGCTCGCGCGCGACGACGCCCCGACTGCCCTGTGCTTCCATCAGGATTCGCTGGCGATTCCGCTGTTCTTCCGCCTGCGCCAATGCGGCATGGCGATTCCGACCGACCTGTCCGTCACCGGATTCGACAACAGCACGTTCTCGGGCGAGGTGGGGCTGACCACCGTGCGCCAGAAGCCGTACGACATGGCCGTCGCCGCCGCGCGCAAGGCCCTGGACCTTATCGAGGGGCGCACCCTGGACCAGCCGCACGAGATCTTCCCCGTGCAACTGCTGGTACGCGACTCCACCGCCGCGCCGCGGGTGCGCGGCTGAGCGGGGCCGAATCAGTCGTTATTCGGGCCGCTGTTGTCGGACTGGGCTTTGCCGTTCCTGCGAGCTATCGCCATGAACGTGACGCCGACGATGACGGGCAGGAGGATGGCGGCGAGCGTTGCGGCGCGGCGGATGGCATCGGACGTTGCCTTTCCGGACTTGGCGTCGCCTGACTTGGCGGACGCTGCGGAATCGGCGGACTTGGCGGCGGTGTCATCGCCCTTATGCGGTGTTTCGCCGGTGAACCAGGCGGGATCGGACGGATCGTATTTCCGGGTGCCGGCCCAGTTTGCGGGCGTCGCGCCGGCGTATAGGGCGACGGCCGAGCCCTTGGCCACGGTGGCGGTGAAGGTGCCGGCCACGGCGTTGCGGAAGCCGATCATGCCGCGGATGGCGGTCCAGCGTTGCGCGCAGTGCCAGGTGCCGGCGGTTTCGATGCCGTCGGTCGGACAGGTCATGTCCGGCACGGAGGTGCGGGTGGCGCCGGGAGCGCCGTCGTCGACGCCGGCGTAGTAGTAGCCGGAGAAGATGTGCGGCTGGCCGTAATCGTAGGCGAGCATGAAGGCGTTGGCGAGCAGGTAGCTGGTGCCGTCACGGGTGGTGAGCGAGGAGCCGTTGCGCTCGGTGTCCCAGTTGGTCACCCATACGGCCGCCTTATCGGAATCCACCCAGGTCGGTCCGCCGATGGCGTCCAGGCCATCCGAACGAATCGATGCAGGCCGGCTTCGACATGGACCTCTACCTCGACTGGCGCCGGGACGGCCACCCGAACGGCTACAACCTGTTGCTGCGCAATACCGACACGCCTATGGAGCACGAAGGCGATTCCAGTTATTTCAACGCCGATTCAGGTGCCTCAATCGCCTCATTCCTCACGGAATACCTGCCGGACGAGCTCTCTTCCGACGCCGACGTGCTGCTCAGTCTTGGTGAACCGGCCGTGAGCGGCGGGCAGCTGACGCTCTCCCCGCAATCGTTCGTCGTGTTTGGTTAAACCCGTTCGACCTCACCTCCGCCGGCGAGGCTGTCGGCAAAGTCGACTGGGGATAGTCAACGGGCCATCACGACAAACACCAACACCTCTAGCCTCGTCCAACTCACCGAATGTATTGCAATCGTTGTCAATGTGAGTTACGGTAGAGGCAGAACAGCTCGAACATTGGTCTGTCAGGTTGCCGGAACCTCAACGCAGAGCGGCCCTCGAACAGCAATGCAAACGACTAGCAGTACCCGATTTGCAAGCAAGGAGTCATCATGACCGACGCATACGGCAACGACGCAGCAACCAGCACCGGCACCATCGCAGACACCACCAACAACGCCGCTTCCGGTGCCCCGCAGCGCGCGGAAAGCACGGAACGACTCGCCCGCCCGCTCATCAAGCTCGCCAAAGCCTGCGGACTTGCCACCTCATTCATCGACCAGCTCGGCACCTACACCGAAATCAGCGACGCGGCCTTGGTCGCCGTACTCAAGGCCCTCGACGTGGACGCATCCAGCGACGAGGCCATCGTACGCTCCACGACCCAACTTGAGGTGGAAAACAGCAAACGTTTGCTCCCCTCCACCATCGTCGCCACCACCGGCAAACCGACCGGCATCACCCTGAACTGCTCGTCGGACGCGGACATCACCGCCTCCATCGAACTGGAGGACGGCACCGCGTTTGGCCACTTTGCCCTGCTGCCGAACCTCAATTCCGGCAAGCCGGACTTGACCATCGCACCCGACCTGCCGATGGGTTACCACACGCTGACCGTCACGGTTGACGGGCGCGAGGGCAAGGCGGCCATCATCGCCGCCCCCGCGCGCATTCCCGTGCCGGAGGCGGTCGCCGAGCACCAGCGGTGGGGCTGGATGACGCAGATGTATTCCGTGCGGTCCCGCGAATCGTGGGGCATCGGCGATTACGGCGATCTGAAGCGTCTTTTGGCAGATGCCGCCGAGAAGTCCAAGGCCGACTTCATGCTCATCAATCCGATTCACGCCGGCGCGCCGATTCCGCCGCTTGAGCCATCGCCGTATCTACCGGAATCGCGCCGATTCCTCAACGTGACGTACATCCGGCCGCAGGATATCCCCGAATATGCCACACTGCCGGCCGACGTGCGCGCGCAGGTGGATGCGCTGCATGATTCGGTGGCCGCGCGCAACGACGAATCGACCCCGATGGACATCAACGCGGCGTGGGAGGCCAAGCGCCCGGCGCTGCGCCTGATCTTCGAAGCGGGCCGCAACAACAAGCGCGAGCTCGAATTCGAGCATTTCAAGACCACCGCCGGCCCGGACCTCGATTCCTTCGCCACATGGTGCCTGTGCTTCGAGGTATGGGGCGCGCCGTGGGGCGAGAACCGTTGGTTCTTCGAGAAGACCATCGACGACCCGGCCGTGCGCCAGCTCGTCGAGGAGCACCACGACCTGTTCGAGTTCAACCGCTGGCTGCAGTGGATCGCTGCCGAGCAGGTGAACGCCGCGCAGCAGGAGGCGCTGGACCACGGCATGACGCTGGGGCTGATGCAGGACATGGCCGTGGGCGTGCACGGGCTCGGCGCGGATGCCTGGGCCAATCCGGAACGCTTCGCCTCAGGTGGCGTCACGGTCGGCTGCCCGCCGGACTTCTATAACCAGCAGGGCCAGGATTGGGGCCAGCCACCGTTCAACCCGCGCTACCTGGAGGCCACCGGCTACCAGGTGTACCGCGAGATGGTGCATTCGATGTACGAGCACGCGGGCGCGGTGCGCATCGACCATGTGCTGGGCTTGTTCCGCCTGTGGTGGATTCCGCAGGGGCTCGGTGCCCGCAACGGCGCATACGTGACGTACAACCACGAGGCGATGTTGGGAGTACTGGCCATCGAGGCCACGCGCGCCGGAGGCATGGTGGTTGGCGAGGATCTGGGCACCGTACCGGATTACGTGCGCCGCATTCTGGCCGATCACGGCGTGCTCGGCACTGACGTGGAATGGTTCAACCGCGTGGACGATTCGCCGAACGCCGGCGACCCGTACCGCGCACCCAAGGACTATCGCAAACAGGCATTGGCCTCGGTGACCACGCACGATCTGCCACCCACCGCCGGCTACCTGAACTTCGCACACGTCAAGCTGCGCGAGGAGCTGCATCTCCTGAGCGAGCCGGTGGAGGCATTCGCCGCCTCGGCGATGGCCGAGCGCACGGCCATGATGAACCGTCTGGTGGAGAACGGCTATATCTCGCAGACCGTGGCGGATGATGTGGAAGGCCATGTGCAGGAAATCGTGGAAGCGATGCACGCCATGCTCACCGATACGCCGTCGCTGCTGCTGCAGGCAGCGCTGGTGGACGGCGTGGGCGAATGCCGCTCCCAGAATCAGCCGGGCACTTCCAGAGAGTATTCGAACTGGCGCGTGCCGCTGGCGGACAGCTCAGGCCACGTGGTACATACCGACGAGGTCTTCGACCTGCCACGCGTGCAGTCCCTAGCCGCCGTGATGCGCCGAGAGAAGCGGTGATCGATTCCGGCAATGGGAAATTGGTCTAAATCAGCCGTTGTAGATGACTTTGTTTTAGCTTGTCGCTAGAGCGAAGTCATCTGCATGGCCTCGTTGCCGAGGCCAGCTCCAAGTCTCACGCGACTCTCGCCGCCGCTTGGTTCACGCTTCGCCGGATGACGCATTGTCCCGCCCTTGGGACGGGTCTGTCTTCCGCTTCCTCCACGCGCGTTTATCGTCTCCGGGGCACTCCCGGCGACTTGGATGTTGATGGCCGCGTTCAGATCACGGTCGATGGACAGTCCGCACTTGTCGCAATGGTAGACGCGCTCGGACAGGGACAGTTTGGTTTTCACCGTCCCGCAGTTCGAGCAGGTCTTCGAGCTTGGATGCCAGCGGTCGATGACGTGCAGTCTCGTACCGGTGCGTGCGGTCTTGTAGGTCAGCTGGCGTCGGAAATCCGCGAATGCGGCGTCCTGGATCGATTGGGCGAGCCCGTGGTTTTTGACCATGCCCGCCACGTTCAGGTCCTCGATGCTGATGTCCGCGTAGGTATGGGCGAGCATGGCGGTGGTCTTGTCCAAGAGGTCGCGTCGCAGGTTGGCCACACGTGCGTGCAGGCGCGCCACGTTCGCCCTCGCCTTGCGGCGGCGGTTGGAGCCCTTGCGTTTGCGGCTCAGGCTCCGCTGGGCTTTCCTCAGACGCGTGAGATTCGACTTCAAGGCGTGCGGGTTGCGTATCACGGTGCCGTCCGACAATGTGGCGAGTTCCTTCACGCCCAAGTCGATTCCGACGCTCCCGCCCTTCGGGGGCTTGGGTGCGGGATCGTCGGCTCGTTCGACGGTCAGGCTGGCCTGCCAGCGTCCCGCACGGCGGGACACGCTCATGCGCAGCACCTTCGCGCCGTCCACTCGCTTGGACGCGTCCTCCATGCAGTGCACACGGCCTATCCTCGGGAGTTTCAGCGCGTATGAGTCATGGTCGACGGGGCCGAACGAGCCGGTCGTATACGCGAAGCGCCGAATGCCGGAGTCCTTGGACTTGAAGCGCGGGAACCCCATCCTGCGGCCTTTCCGCCGCCCCTTGCGGGACTCGGAGAAGTTCTTCAGCGCGTCGGCCAATGATTCGAGGCCGCTGTTGTATGCCTCCTTGCTGTTCTCAGGCCACCATGGTTCTCCCGTGGCCTCGTCCACGGCGAGTGCGTCCTTGGCCTGGTTCCACCACTTACGCAAGGCATAGTACGACCATTCGGGGGCATCGCCGCGTTCGAGCACGTCCCTGACGTGCGCCAGTCCCTTGTTGTAGGCGAATCGCGCCGCCCCGGCGTGCGATTCCAACAATCGTTCCTGCCGTGGCGTCGGGTCGAGCGTCACCTTGACGGCCTCAAGCATCATGCGCCGCCTTCAACGCCGCGTCCGTCTTGCGCTTGGCTGCGCGCCTCCCATAGAGGCGGGCGCAGAACGAGGTCAGCACCTCGGTCATGTCGCACACCAAATCATCGTCCAGTTCCGTGTCGTCCACCACGATGAGCTTCCGGCCTTGCGCGTTCAACGCGCTTTCGATCAGTCCCGCGTTCATGCGGGCGAGCCTATCCCTATGCTCGACGATGATCGTGCCGATCGTCGGGTCGGAAAGCACCTTGTTGAGTTTGCGACGCCGGTCGTTCATGCCTGAACCGGTCTCCGTGACCCCTCGTAATCGAGATAGCCGAAGACGGCGACTTGTTATGGGCATGTTATCGTTGTCATGACAATGATTGTTCGCGACGGCGAAGGAGCGACGGCTATGACCAAGGCAAGCATTCAGGCAGTGGCCCGCGAGGCCGGCGTTTCCGTATCCACGGTGTCCCGAACCTTCGCCAAGCCGGATCTAGTGCTTCCAGAGACTCGAGACCGAGTGATGACCGCGGCCGAAAAGCTCGACTACTCCGTCTCTCGCTCGGCCGCCGCACTGAAGTCCGGCCAGTCGTTCCGCATTGCGCTGCTGGCCAGCGAGACCATCACCACCTGGTTCAATGCAAACATCTTCGCCGGCCTTGACTCGGCGCTGCGCCCCTCCGGCTACGACACTGTGCCCTACCCCATGCGCAACGCCGCCGAGCGCCATGACTTCTTTGCGGATTTGCCCGTGCGACGCAATGCGGATGCGGTGATTGTCAGCTCCTTCGACATTGAGCCGGCTGAAGTGGAGCGACTGAAGCATATGCACGTGCCGATTGTCGGCATCAACATTCCCTCCACCGATGGGTTCGACGCAGGCGTGAGCATTGACGATTACGCCGCCACACGTTCGGCCATCGAGCACCTGATTGCACTCGGCCACCGGCATATCGCGTTCGTCGGCAGCGCCCCGACCGAAACCAACATGCGCTACAGTGCCGAGGCTCGCCTGCAGGGCGTCATCGACGCTACTGCCGCCCATCCGGGGATCGAACTAACGCCTCTGAGCATTCAACGCGGTCTTGGCGAAAGCAACGCGGCATTGAACGCCGCACTGAACGCCTCCCCCAGCATCACCGCCTTCTGTTTTGAGGATGATGAAATGGCCGCACCCGTGCTGTATCGCCTGCGTCAATACGGGCGGCGGGTACCTCAGGACATCTCCATCATCGGCTTCGACGATTCCACCCTGTCCGCCGCCGTGGGACTGACCACACTGCATCAGGACCCGTTCGCAATGGGCGTGGCCGCCGGGCACATGGTATTGGATGCCATTGCGGGCAAGTCAATCGAACCGGCATTCGTACGGCCGGACACTCCGCTAATACTGCGCGAAACCACCGCGCCGCCTGCCGCAACAGCAGCGTCCGCGCAGGCGTGACTACGTTACCACCGCAAAACGCCGATAAATCGACTTTTGCATGCGTAATTCACATGATATCGTTGTCATCATCAATACAACGGTTGGGCCTTCACACAGCAGTTCGAGCACAACCGGAACAACCCAACCACAACGCACCCGGAACAGGAAGGAATCGGCATGACCGCCAACAACCTCAATGACGACTGGTGGAAGCAGGCCGTCGTCTACCAGATCTACCCGCGCAGCTTCAAGGACGTCAACGGCGACGGACTCGGCGACATCGCCGGCGTCACCGAGAAGATGGATTACCTGAAGAACCTCGGCGTCGACGCGATCTGGCTCTCCCCGTTCTACCCCTCGGATCTGGCGGACGGCGGCTACGACGTGATCGACTACCGCAACGTCGACCCGCGCCTAGGCACCATGGACGACTTCGACGCGATGGCCGAGGCCGCGCACGAGGCCGGCATCAAAGTGATCGTGGACATCGTGCCCAACCACACCGCCGACAAGCACGTGTTCTTCCAAGAGGCCCTCGCCGCCGAGCCCGGCTCCCCGGCGCGCGACCGCTACATCTTCCGCGACGGCCGCGGCGAGCACGGCGAACTGCCGCCCAACGACTGGCAATCCTTCTTCGGCGGCCCGGCCTGGGCGCGCGTGGCCGACGGCCAGTGGTATCTGCACCTGTTCGATAAGGCGCAGCCGGACGTCAACTGGAAGAATCCGGACATCCACGAGGAGTTCAAGAAGACCCTACGTTTCTGGTCCGACCACGGCACCGACGGCTTCCGCATCGACGTGGCGCACGGCCTGGCCAAGGATCTCGAATCCAAGCCGTTGGAAGAGCTCGGCCGCGAATACAGCGTGGTCGGCGTGCTGAATCATGACTTCAGCCACCCGCTGTTCGACCGTCGTGAGGTGCACGACATCTACCGCGAGTGGCGCAAGGTGTTCAACGAATACAACCCGCCGCGCTTTGCCGTGGCCGAGGCGTGGGTGGTGCCTGAGCACCAGCACCTGTACGCTTCGATGGACGAGCTGGGCCAGTCCTTCAACTTCGACTTCGCGCAGGCCAACTGGTATGCCGACGAGTTCCGCAAGGCCATCGCCGCGGGTCTTAAGGCGGCGGCCGAAACCGGCGGCTCCACCACCACGTGGGTCATGAACAATCACGACGTGCCGCGCAGCCCCTCCCGCTACGGTCTGCCGCAGGTCAAGGGCGCGCCCTACCACCAGCTGCCGCACGACTGGCTGCTGCGCAACGGCACCACATATCCCGAAGACCGCGAGCTCGGCACCCGCCGTGCCCGTGCCGCCGCGCTGATGGAGCTTGGTCTGCCCGGCGCCGCCTATATTTATCAGGGCGAGGAGCTGGGTCTGTTTGAGGTGGCCGATATTCCGTGGGATCGACTGGAGGATCCGACCGCTTTCCACACCGCTCAGGCCACGATGGATAAGGGCCGTGACGGTTGCCGCGTGCCTCTGCCTTGGACCGCTTCCGACGAGCCCGCTCTGGCCGATTTCAGCCGTCCGGCTCCGGCCGACGATGGCACCGGCGAGAACCACGTGCCGCTGTGCGCCGCCGGCCAGTTCGGCACGGGCGCTTCCTTCGGCTTCTCCCCTGCGGTTCGCGCCGATGGCGTGACGCCGGCCGCCGACCCGCACCTGCCGCAGCCGCTGTGGTTCAAGGATTACGCGGTGGACGTGGAGCAGGCCGACCCGGATTCGATGTACACGTTGTATCATGCGGCGTTGGCGATTCGTCAGGAGTCGCTGACCGCCACGCGCGACACCACCGCCGAGCAGGTGGATATGGGAGCGGACGTGGTGGCGTACCGCCGTGCGGCGGTTGAGGGACGCACGTTCACCTCGGTTACTAACTTTGGCACTGCCCCGGTCTCACTGCCCGAAGGCTCTGTGGTGCTCACTTCCGGCCCGCTGACTCCCGACGGCCAACTTCCCACCGACACCTCTGCGTGGGTAATCAAGTAACTCTGTGGTTCACTGCGTGGTGGAAGTTTGGCTACGTGGTGGGACCATACTAGAAGGCCGCCGTTCCGAATGAATCGGAGCGGCGGCCTTTTGGTACGTGCTGGGTACTCCCCTCAGGCGCTTATGCGCCAGCGGGAGCTACAGGGGTCACTGAACCTGAGCGCGGGCGATCTTACCGGTGAAGGAATTGGCCTCGTCGGCATCCTTGACGCCATCCTTGTTCCAGGAGAACATGGCGCGCAGCTTCGGGCCGACGGTCTCGATGCGCTCGTTGGAGTACTTCTCCTGCAGCTCCTTGAAGTGCGGGGCGCCGGCATCCTGGTCGTCAATGAACTCCTTGGCGAAGGAGCCGTCCTGG
>OKSB01002578.1_pt1 | contig 15866 bp, 13 predicted proteins | sample 1601171 | NCBI WGS metagenome assembly OKSB01 (sample SAMEA3541496, study PRJEB24748) | human gut metagenome | biome: human gut; feature: human-associated habitat; material: faeces | place: China | collected 2012 | reverse complement strand
GGTGGATGCGCTGTATGAAGAAAACGGCAGGGTGTGTGGTGTCATTTGTGGTGACGATATTCTCCGCGCCCGTTATGTGGTGCTGGCAGAAGGTGCCAACAGCGTCCTGGCTGAGCGTCACGGGTTAGTGACTCGTCCTGCTGGCGAAGCGATGGCGTTGGGGATCAAAGAAGTGCTGTCGCTGGAAACATCCGCTATTGAAGAACGTTTTCATCTGGAGAATAACGAAGGCGCAGCGTTGCTGTTCAGCGGCAGGATCTGTGATGACTTACCCGGCGGCGCATTTCTTTATACTAATCAACAAACGCTCTCGTTAGGGATTGTTTGCCCGCTCTCTTCCCTTACGCAAAGTCGTGTTCCGGCAAGCGAGCTGCTGACTCGCTTTAAAGCGCATCCGGCAGTGCGCCCGCTTATCAAAAACACGGAATCACTGGAGTATGGTGCGCATCTGGTGCCAGAAGGTGGCTTGCACAGTATGCCGGTGCAATACGCCGGTAACGGCTGGCTGCTGGTGGGCGATGCGTTGCGCAGTTGCGTCAATACCGGAATTTCCGTGCGCGGCATGGATATGGCGCTGACTGGCGCGCAGGCGGCGGCACAAACGCTGATAAGCGCCTGCCAGCACCGCGAGCCGCAAAATCTGTTTCCGCTTTATCATCACAACGTAGAGCGCAGCCTGCTGTGGGATGTTCTACAGCGTTATCAGCATGTTCCGGCGCTTTTGCAACGCCCGGGATGGTACCGTACGTGGCCTGCGTTAATGCAGGATATTTCCCGCGATTTATGGGATCAGGGTGATAAACCTGTTCCACCGCTGCGCCAGTTATTCTGGCATCATTTACGTCGTCACGGCCTGTGGCATCTGGCGGGCGATGTTATCAGGAGTCTGCGATGTCTGTAGCCCGTAATCTCTGGCGCGTTGCTGATGCGCCGCACATTGTTCCGGCTGACTCCGTTGAGCGCCAGACGGCAGAACGGTTGATTAACGCCTGTCCGGCAGGTCTTTTTTCGCTCACACCGGAAGGTGACTTACGTATTGACTATCGCAGTTGCCTGGAGTGTGGCACCTGCCGTTTGCTGTGCGACGAATCAACACTACAACAGTGGCGCTATCCGCCTTCCGGATTCGGCATCACCTACCGCTTTGGATAAATAATAAGGATAATTTATGCCCCTCTTACACCTGCTCCGCCAGAATCCGGTGATTGCTGCCGTTAAAGATAATGCCAGCCTGCAACTGGCAATCGATTCTGAATCCGTGTTGTACGGCAATATCTGCACCATTAGTAATATCGTTAAAAAGATTAAGAACGCCGGGAAATATGCTTTTATTCATGTTGATTTGCTGGAAGGCGCGTCAAATAAAGAAGTCGTTATTCAGTTTTTGAAACTGGTGACCGAGGCGGACGGCATTATCAGTACCAAAGCCTCAATGTTGAAAGCGGCAAGAGCGGAAGGTTTTTTCTGTATTCATCGCCTGTTTATTGTTGATTCAATTTCGTTTCACAACATTGATAAGCAAGTTGCGCAATCGAATCCGGATTGTATTGAGATCCTGCCAGGCTGTATGCCCAAAGTGCTGGGCTGGGTGACAGAGAAAATCCGCCAACCGCTGATTGCCGGTGGGCTGGTGTGCGATGAAGAAGATGCGCGTAATGCGATTAACGCGGGTGTCGTGGCGCTTTCCACCACGAATACCGGGGTCTGGACGTTAGCGAAAAAATTACTTTGACGGGATAATCGTAACCAATTGAATTTGGTTTGATTTGTAGGCCGCACGCCACATCCGACATTCAGCGCCTGATGCGACGCTTGACGCGTCTTATCAGGCCTACAAGTCCCCAGGCCAGAACCGTAGGCAGGATCATCCGGCAACACGTTATTGGCAATCTGCGTGAATGTTTGTCACCAGTGCCTCCAGCACCACTTTCCAGTCATCAACCACGCCAACATCTGCCTGTGAAAATACCGCAGCGCTGGCGTCATGATTAATCGCCACCACAAACTTGCTATTGCGTACGCCCGCCATTAACGCTGCTGCGCCAGAAGCGCCAACAACAATACACACCTCAGGTGCCAGCAGATGTCCGGAAATACCAATCACTTTTTCAGCATCAACGCCACCGTTCATCACTCGCGCCCGACTGTAGCCCACTTCGGCTCCCAGCTTTTCTGCCAGCATAGCGATTTCCTGGTTATCTGCCTCTCCGCCCTGCCCCACCACCAGCACCCATGACCACGTCGGTTTATCCCCGCTGGCGCGGGGAACACATTACGCCTTTTTGCGATTGCCCGGTTTTTGCCGGTTTATCCCCGCTGGCGCGGGGAACACTCTAAACATAACCTATTATTAATTAATGATTTTTTAAGCCAGTCACAATCTACCAACTTTATAGTATCACACAAACAACACATCCATTATGTTAAAGAGCACTTAATCCATTGATTAAAAAGGTAAATATTTAAAATAACTCTATACAAACTAAAATCTACCAAACTTTACCGCAATAATTTTCACTCCAGCGAAAAATTAATGCCACAGAATTTGTAGAGAATGCTAATGATTAGCCCTGGATGGGTAAAATGGAGGAGTTTTCAGAGGCGACAAACAATATAAATGAGTAGAAGTCTTTACAGGTTCCACCCATTTATAACGCTTATAAATGTTTAATCAGGCAATATTTAGATATTTATGTGTTTGCATCGACAAACGCCAATTACGCGCAATGCAGGTTTCAATGCACAAACGTGTGGCATCATCCTTTTGGCTAATCGGCTGCAGTGCAATGACTCGCGGTTTATCATCGGTCAGCGTTGCCAGTAGTTCATCCAGTGCTTCAATATCGCGTACGCGCCCCACTGGATGCTTGATTTCGTTGGCTCGCTCCAGTGCCTGTGACAACACTTCATAGCCGCCGCGCATGTTCAGCTTTGGCGATACGGTAACCCAGGTATTCGGTGTGCAGCGTACCTCATGAGTACCACTGGTTTCGATCTGGCAGCTAAAACCGTTCTTTTCGAGCAGATCAGTCAGTGGCAGCAAATCATGAATGCAAGGCTCACCACCCGTAATCACCACATGCCGCGCGGTGTATCCCTGGCGACCAATGACAGCCAGCAAATCTTCACTGCTCGCAGCCCCCCACTTATCACTCTCTTTGGTCTTCGCCAGAATGCTGAAAAGGGAGACTTCCCGATCCTCAAGCTTTTCCCAGGTGTGTTTGGTGTCGCACCAGGCACAGCCAACCGGGCATCCCTGTAAACGAATAAAAATGGCGGGGACGCCGGTAAAGTAACCCTCACCTTGCAGGGTCTGGAACATCTCGTTAATCGGGTACTGCATAGCATTCTCTGTGAAGTGGATAATTGTTAATTATTGCAGATCCTGCCACAACAATCATGTCTTATTAACATTCTGTTACAGGCAGGTTTAAAGAAAAATGCGAAACATATCGTTAATAATTAAAGGGAGTAACGTATTATGTCAGAAGAAAATAAAGAAAATGGATTTAATCATGTCAAAACATTCACCAAAATTATATTTATTTTTTCTGTATTAGTTTTTAATGATAACGAATCTAAAATTACCGATGCCGCCGTCAATTTATTTATCCAGATTTAATGAGAAATTTATAATGCGCTATTTCATACTAATGTTCACTTTCGTATGTTCCTTTGTTGCAGCCCAACCAACTATTGTCCCACAATTACAGCAACAAGTTACGGATCTTACGAGTAGCTTAAACTCACAAGAAAAGAAAGAACTGACGCACAAGTTAGAATCTATTTTCAATAATACCCAAGTGCAAATTGCCGTATTAATTGTTCCCACAACCAAAGACGAGACAATTGAACAATATGCTACAAGAGTTTTTGACAATTGGCGTTTAGGAGATGCCAAACGTAATGATGGGATACTGATCGTTGTTGCCTGGTCGGATCGCACTGTCCGCATCCAGGTAGGTTATGGGCTGGAAGAAAAGGTAACCGATGCTCTGGCTGGAGATATCATCCGTAGCAACATGATACCCGCATTTAAACAACAAAAATTAGCTAAGGGATTAGAGCTAGCTATAAACGCTTTGAATAACCAACTCACTTCACAACACCAATATCCGACTAATCCTTCAGAAAGTGAATCAGCGTCTTCCAGTGATCATTATTACTTTGCTATTTTTTGGGTATTTGCAGTGATGTTCTTCCCTTTCTGGTTTTTTCATCAAGGCAGTAATTTTTGTCGCGCATGTAAAAGTGGAGTCTGTATTTCAGCAATCTATCTTTTAGATTTATTCCTGTTCTCCGATAAAATTTTTTCCATTGCTGTATTTTCCTTCTTTTTTACTTTCACCATATTTATGGTCTTTACCTGTTTATGTGTACTTCAGAAAAGAGCATCTGGTAGAAGTTATCATTCAGACAACAGCGGTTCCGGTGGAGGCTCAAGTGGCGGCGGATTTAGCGGCGGTGGCGGTTCTTCTGGAGGTGGCGGCGCATCCGGCCGCTGGTAACTCAACCATAAAAAATGCCAGCCCGGAGGCTGGCATTTTTAAATCAGATAAAGTCAGTCTTATGCCTGGCCTTTGATCTCTTTACGACCGTTGTACGGTGCTTTTTCGCCCAGAGCTTCTTCGATACGAATCAGCTGGTTGTATTTAGCAACACGGTCAGAACGGCTCATAGAACCAGTTTTGATCTGGCCTGCAGCAGTACCAACAGCCAGGTCAGCGATGGTAGCGTCTTCAGTTTCGCCAGAACGGTGAGAGATAACTGCAGTGTAGCCAGCATCTTTCGCCATCTTGATTGCAGCCAGAGTTTCGGTCAGAGAACCGATCTGGTTGAATTTGATCAGGATGGAGTTAGCGATACCTTTTTCGATACCTTCTTTCAGGATCTTGGTGTTGGTTACGAACAGGTCGTCACCAACCAGCTGGATTTTGTCGCCCAGAACTTTGGTCTGGTATGCGAAACCGTCCCAGTCAGATTCGTCCAGACCGTCTTCGATAGAAACGATCGGGTACTGTTTGGTCAGTTCTTCCAGGAAGTGAGTGAATTCTTCAGAGGTGAAAGCTTTGTTGCCTTCGCCAGCCAGAACGTATTTACCATCTTTGTAGAATTCAGAAGCTGCGCAGTCCATCGCCAAAGTGATGTCTTTGCCCAGTTCATAACCAGCAGCTTTAACAGCTTCAGCGATAACAGCCAGAGCTTCAGCGTTGGAACCCAGGTTCGGCGCATAGCCACCTTCGTCACCAACAGCAGTGTTCATGCCTTTCGCTTTCAGAACTTTTGCCAGGTGATGGAAAACTTCAGAACCCATGCGGATGGCTTCTTTCACAGTTTTCGCGCCAACCGGCTGAATCATGAATTCCTGGATATCAACGTTGTTGTCAGCGTGCTCACCACCGTTGATGATGTTCATCATCGGAACCGGCATAGAGTATTTGCCCGGAGTACCGTTCAGTTCAGCGATGTGCTCGTACAGCGGCATACCTTTAGCAGCTGCAGCAGCTTTGGCGTTAGCCAGAGATACAGCCAGGATTGCGTTCGCGCCGAATTTGGATTTGTTTTCGGTGCCGTCCAGGTCGATCATGATCTTGTCAATGCCAGCCTGATCTTTAGCATCTTTGCCAATCAGCGCCTGAGCGATCGGGCCGTTTACCGCAGCAACAGCTTTGGTTACGCCTTTACCCAGGAAACGGGATTTGTCGCCATCGCGCAGTTCCAGAGCTTCACGGGAACCAGTAGAAGCACCTGACGGAGCAGCTGCCATACCGACGAAACCACCCTCCAGATGTACTTCGGCTTCAACAGTCGGGTTACCACGGGAGTCGATGATTTCACGACCGATGATTTTTACGATTTTGGACATTAGGTTTTCCTCAAGTCACTAGTTAAACTGAAACTCCAGACAAACAACGCGTACCCAGGGTACGCGTTGCCGCTCTAACTTTTTTACTTACTTCGCCTGACGTTTCTGGAACTCGCTGGCGGCTTTCACAAAGCCTGCAAACAGCGGGTGACCATCACGTGGAGTAGAAGTAAACTCCGGATGGAACTGGCAAGCCACGAACCACGGGTGATTCGGAACTTCGATGATCTCGACCAACTGATCATCCCCGGAACGGCCCGCAACGCGCAGACCTGCATCTTCAATCTGTTTCAACAGCATGTTGTTGACTTCGTAACGGTGACGATGACGCTCAACAATTGTCGGCGCATTGTACAGCTGGCGAACCAGGCTATCGTCAACCAACTGGCACTGCTGTGCGCCGAGACGCATGGTACCGCCGAGATCGCTCTTCTCGCTACGAACTTCAACGTTGCCGTTTTCATCGCGCCACTCGGTAATCAGCGCCACAACCGGGTACTTACAGTCTGGCACAAATTCCGTAGAGTTGGCGTTCTCCATGTTGGCAACATGGCGAGCGTAATCAATTAACGCCACCTGCATACCCAGGCAAATGCCCAGATAAGGAATATTGTTCTCACGCGCAAAACGCGCGGTCGTAATCATGCCTTCTACGCCACGATAGCCGAAACCGCCAGGTACGAGGATTGCGTCCAGACCTTTAAGGATTTCAACGCCGCGCGTTTCAACATCTTGTGAATCGATCAGTTTGATGTTGACGCTGACACGATTCTTCAGCCCACCGTGTTTCAGTGCTTCGATCACTGATTTATAAGCATCCGGCAGTTCAATGTACTTGCCGACCATACCGATGGTGACTTCACTTACCGGGTTCGCTTCTTCGAAGATAACCTGTTCCCATTCGGACAGATTCGCTTCCGGGCAGTTTAAGCTGAATCGTTTACAAATATAATCGTCCAGCCCCTGAGATTTCAACAGGCCCGGAATTTTATAGATGGAATCGACGTCTTTCAGAGAAATAACCGCTTTTTCCGGAACATTACAGAACAATGCAATCTTCGCACGTTCGTTCGCCGGAACAGCGCGATCTGAACGACAAATCAGGATGTCAGGCTGGATACCGATGGAGAGCAGCTCTTTTACAGAGTGCTGAGTCGGTTTGGTTTTGACTTCACCAGACGCTGCCATGTACGGCACCAGCGTCAGGTGCATAAACAGAGTGTGCTCACGGCCAATTTCAACAGCCATCTGGCGAATCGCTTCGAGGAACGGCAAGGATTCGATATCACCTACTGTACCGCCGATTTCTACCAGTACTACGTCATGACCTTCGCCGCCTTCCAGCACGCGCTCTTTGATTGCGTTAGTGATGTGCGGAATAACCTGCACGGTTGCGCCGAGGTAGTCACCGCGGCGTTCTTTACGCAGAACGTCAGAGTAGATACGACCCGTGGTGAAGTTGTTGCGGCGGCTCATTTTGGTACGAATGAAACGCTCGTAGTGCCCCAGGTCCAGGTCGGTTTCAGCGCCGTCTTCAGTAACGAACACTTCCCCGTGTTGGATTGGGCTCATAGTACCTGGATCGACGTTGATGTACGGATCCAGTTTCATGATGGTCACATTGAGGCCACGGGCTTCAAGAATGGCTGCGAGGGAGGCTGCGGCAATGCCTTTACCCAGAGAGGATACGACCCCGCCGGTCACAAAAATATAGTTCGTTGTCATGCTGAACCTGAGAAGTTAGGTTGAAAAGACGATGGAATAACCAGGACGGGAAAGCAGTATACCCGAACATGACCTGTGCCACAAACTTTCATTATCCCTCCTCTTCGCCAGCGCACTATTGAAATCAGGAGTGAGAAAATAGCCCCTTTGGGGTAAATGTTTTTGACGCAAATCAAGCGCTTGTCATTTAAAAAATGACACAAATGGCGCTTGACCGCGTAATTCCCTTAGAGATCAATTTCCTGCCGTTTTACCTGTTGCCAGACTTCTTCCATTGTTTCGAGGTCAACACCTGTCATTTCCAGTCCACGCGCGGCAACAATACGCTCCACTTCGCGAAAACGAAGCTCGAATTTTTCGTTCGCTTTTTGCAATGCGATTTCCGCTTTTGTCCCTAAATGACGAGCCAGATTGACCGTGGCAAACAGCAGGTCCCCCATTTCCTCCTCCAGTTTAGCCTGGTCGACAACAGCCTGCCGCGCTTCGTACATCACCTCGTCGATCTCTTCGTAGACTTTATCGACTACCGGACCAAGCGTCGTCCAATCGAAGCCAACGTTGGCGCAACGTTTCTGGATTTTTTGCGCACGCATTAAAGCCGGTAAACTACGAGGAATATCGTCCAGCGCCGAATGCTGCGCTTTCTGCGCGCGCTCTTCGGTTTTGATTTGCTCCCAACGGGCAAGCACTTCACTACTGTTTTCGGCAGAACTATCAGCAAAAACATGCGGATGGCGACGCTCTAATTTATCGCTAATAGCAGCGCAAATATCATTAAAGTCAAAGCGCCCTTCTTCCTGAGCCATTTGCGCGTAAAACACCACCTGGAATAGCAGATCGCCCAGTTCACCGCGAAGATCGTCAAAATCTTCACGGGCGATGGCGTCCAGCACTTCGTAGGTTTCTTCAAGGGTGTAAGGCGCAATGGTGGCAAATGTCTGCTCTTTATCCCACGGGCAGCCGTTTTCCGGATCGCGCAGGCGCTGCATAATAGTGAGCAAACGGTCGATTTGATTCATTGAATTGTCCTGAAAATTGCGGGTCTGTCAGGTGGAAACCTGTGACCAGAATAGAAGTGAGTTAGTAACACTACCCAATCAGTACGTTAATTTTGGCTTTAATGAGTTGTAATTCCTCTGGGGCAACTGTTCCTTTCTTCGTTGCTCCTCTTGCCCGCCAGGCGATACTTTTTACCTGATCAGCTAACGCTACGCCATCACGTTCCTGACCGGATAAAACAACTTCGAACGGATATCCTTTTGATTGCGTTGTACAAGGAACACACAGACACATACCTGTTTTGTTGTTGTACATGAAAGGACTCAGGACAACAGCTGGACGATGTCCAGCTTGCTCGCTACCTTTTGTCGGGTCAAAATCAACCCAAATCAGATCGCCCATATCGGGTACGTATCGGCTTACCATTACCAGACTTCCTTATCTTTCGGCTCTCCCCAGTCGATATTCTCGTGGAGGTTTTCCGGCGTGATGTCGTTGACCAGTTCAGCAAGCGTAAATACGGGCTCTTTACGCACTGGCTCAATAATTAATTTTCCATCCACCAGGTCAATCTTCACTTCATCATCAATATTCAGATTGAGCGCCTGCATTAACGTAGCCGGGATCCGCACCGCCGGTGAATTTCCCCAACGCTTTACGCTACTGTGGATCATAACCCTTTCCTCAAACCGCTATCATATGTAGATACAGTATATATCAATCTACATTGTAGATACGAGCAAATTTCGGCCTAACTCCCGTGCAACCGACGCGCGTCGATAACATCCGGCACCTGGTTGAGTTTACCCAGCACGCGCCCCAGCACTTGCAGGTTGTAAATCTCAATGGTCATGTCGATGGTCGCCAGTTGCTGTTTGGTGTCGCTACGGCTGGCAACGCCAAGCACGTTCACCTTCTCGTTGGCGAGAATGGTCGTGATATCACGTAACAACCCACTACGATCATTAGCTACCACGCGGACCACCAGCGAATATCCGGCGGAGTAGCTCTCACCCCATACCGCGTCAACAATGCGTTCTGGCGCATGGGAGCGCAGTTCCGCCAGTTGTTCGCAATCGGCGCGGTGTACTGAAATACCGCGCCCCTGGGTAATGAAGCCGACAATCTCATCTCCAGGAATCGGCTGGCAGCAGCGCGCGATGTGGTGCATCAGGTTGCCAACACCTTCGACTACCACGCGACCGTTATCTTTACTGCGGTTTTGCGGCGTGTAGCTTTTTTGCTGAAGTTGCTTCAGCGCGGCGGCGTCCTGCTCTTCGGCACTCGGCTTATTAAATTGCGATTGCAGGAAGTTCACCATCTGATTGAGACGGATATCCCCGCCACCAATCGCCGCCAGCAACTCGTCGACATCATTGAAGTTGTAACGCGGCAGCAGATGTTTTTCTGCTTCTTTCAGGCTGATCCCCAGATGTTCCAGCTCGTCGTCAAGGATTTGCCGCCCAGCCAGAATGTTTTTGTCACGGTCCTGTTTACGGAACCAGGCGTGAATTTTCGAACGCCCACGGCTGGTTGTGACGTAACCGAGGTTTGGGTTTAACCAGTCACGGCTGGGGTTCGGCTGTTTCTGGGTGATAATTTCAATCTGGTCGCCCATCTGCAGCTGGTAGGTGAACGGCACAATGCGCCCGCCAATTTTTGCCCCGATGCAGCGGTGTCCGACATCACTGTGGATGTGGTAAGCGAAGTCCAGCGGCGTTGATCCCGCAGGCAAATCAACGACATCACCTTTCGGCGTAAAGACGTACACCCGGTCGTCAAAGACCTGACTACGTACTTCGTCGAGCATTTCGCCGGAATCAGCCATCTCTTCCTGCCACGCAATCAGTTTACGCAGCCAGGCAATCCGGTCTTCATGTCCCGAACGTGCGCCGCCAGCAGCCGCGCCCTCTTTATATTTCCAGTGCGCAGCAACACCCAACTCTGCATCTTCATGCATCTGTTTGGTGCGGATTTGGATCTCAACGGTTTTGCCACCTGGCCCCAGAACCACGGTATGAATAGACTGATAACCGTTTGGTTTCGGGTTAGCGACGTAATCGTCAAACTCATCCGGCAGGTGGCGATAGTGAGTGTGCACTATCCCCAGTGCGGCATAACAATCCTGTAAACGCTCGGCGACAATACGTACCGCACGCACATCAAACAGCTCATCGAAGGCGAGGTTCTTTTTCTGCATTTTACGCCAGATGCTGTAGATGTGTTTCGGACGACCATACACTTCCGCTTTAACGCCTTCAGCTTTCATCTCAGCGCGCAGATGACCAACGAACTCTTCGATGTAGTGTTCGCGGTCGAGACGCCGTTCATGCAGCAGTTTGGCAATTCGTTTGTATTCGGTTGGATGGAGGTAACGGAAGCAGTAATCTTCCAGTTCCCATTTCAGTTGTCCGATTCCGAGACGGTTAGCCAGCGGTGCGTAGATGTTGGTACACTCTTTTGCCGCCAGTACACGTTCATCTTCCGGCGCATCTTTTACTTCGCGCAGATGAGCAATACGCTCCGCCAGTTTGATGACTACGCAGCGAAAATCATCGACCATCGCCAATAACATCCGGCGAACGTTATCGACCTGTTCGGAGGAAACAGAATCAGTGTGCGTCGCTTTCAGCTGGCGGATCGCCGCCATATCACGCACGCCGTGAATAAGGTTAACGACCGACTTACCGACGCTCTCACGCAGCACATCTTCGCTGACTACGTTGGCATCCGCCAGAGGGAAAAGCAGCGCCGCCCGCAGCGTGTCAATGTCCATACTTAATGTCGAGAGGATCTCCACCATCTCAACACCACGCCACAATAACAGACTGGCATCCGGATGCCCCTGCGTCTGTTGCAGACAATACGCCCAGGTTTCGGCTAAGCACTCACACGACTTCTGGCTGGTAATACCCAGACTTGCGATCCATTTTTCCGGATCAAATTCACCAGCCTTATTGATATGTGCACTTCTTACCGCAACCATCGTCCTCTCCTTTAGGGACCAGACCTGCCGAAATCGGCAAATCGCAACTATTTAACGCGCGAGAAAAGTACCATCGATTCCAGATGTCCCGTGTGTGGGAACATATCCAGCATCGCCAGTCGCGCAATGGTATATCCTGCTTTTAATAACGCTTCGCTATCCCGAGCCAGCGTTGCAGGGTTACAGGATACATAAACTATACGAATAGGTTCCAGTTTTATAATTTGCTGCATAACACCTGCGGCACCTGCTCGCGCCGGGTCCAGCAACACTTTATCGAAGCCGTTTTTCGCCCACGGCTGCTTTGTGACATCTTCTTCAAGATTTTCGTGATAAAACGTCACATTCTGTAAGCCATTAAGACGCGCATTCTGCTGGCCTTTTTCCACCAGCGCCGGAACACCTTCTACACCGACCACACTGGCAGCTTGTGTCGCCAATGGCAGTGTAAAGTTGCCCATACCGCAGAACAGATCCAGTACGCGATCTTCAGGTTGCACATCCAGCCATTCCAACGCACGCGCTACCATTTTTTGGTTCACACCCGCATTGACCTGAATAAAATCGCGCGGGCTAAAAGTTAAGCGCAACCCGTTTGAGTCATACCAGGGCATCTCACCAGAGACGGTTTCGAGTATCTCACTATCGGGGGCGAGATACAGATCCAGGCCTTCAGAATGCGAAAAGCGTTCCAGTTTTTCGCGATCTGCCGAACTTAGCGGTGCGGTATGGCGCAAAATCATCAGCGTGCCGCTGGTTGCCTGTACCAGTTCAACATGACCAAGATGGCGCATAGCTTGTAAGCTGCCCAGACATGCCCTGACTTTGGGCAGCAATGCTTCAAGTTGGGGCGCTAAAATGGGGCATTGTTTGACGTCGACAATGTCACTGGAGCCCGCTTTGCGAAACCCCATCTGAAGTTGCTGTGTTTTCGGTAAGTAGTTCAGACTTAAACGCGCGCGACGGCGATAGCCCCAGGGAACATCGGCGATCACTTCAGAGACATCGTGTTTCATTAATCGGGCGAGTGCCGCACTTTTGCTTCGCTGCTGTAAATCCACGCTGGCGTGTTGTTGCTGACAGCCACCGCATACGCCAAAATGAGGACAGCGTGGCGTTTCGCGTTCCGGGCTATCGCTTAACCGGCGTACGACTTTAGCGCGGGCATACTGTTTTTTATCTTCAGTAACAGTAACTTCCGCGTTTTCCTGCGGCAATAATCCGGGGATAAATAGCGTTTTGCCGTTATGTCGCGCCACGCCCTGACCAAAAGAGTCGAGGTCGTTGACTGAAACAGTTATGATCTGACGCGTCGTCGTGCGTCGTTTTGCAGAGTAGAATTGCGCCATTGGCGAGACTTTCTCAATTTAACAGTGTGACCTTAATTGTCCCATAACGGAACTCCATGACCAACTACAGCCTGCGCGCACGCATGATGATTCTGATCCTGGCACCGACCGTCCTTATTGGTTTATTGCTGAGTATCTTTTTCGTCGTGCATCGCTATAACGACTTGCAGCGTCAACTGGAAGATGCCGGTGCCAGCATTATTGAGCCGCTTGCAGTTTCTACTGAATATGGCATGAGCCTGCAAAATCGCGAATCTATCGGTCAGTTAATAAGCGTACTGCATCGTCGCCATTCCGATATTGTTCGCGCGATTTCGGTTTATGATGAAAATAACCGACTCTTTGTCACCTCCAATTTTCATCTTGATCCCTCATCAATGCAGCTCGGCAGCAACGTGCCGTTTCCTCGCCAGCTCACTGTCACTCGTGACGGCGATATTATGATCCTCCGCACGCCGATTATTTCTGAGAGTTACTCCCCCGACGAATCGCCCAGTAGCGATGCCAAAAATAGTCAAAATATGTTGGGATATATTGCGCTGGAGCTGGATCTTAAATCGGTTCGCTTGCAGCAATATAAAGAGATCTTTATTTCCAGCGTGATGATGCTGTTTTGTATCGGTATTGCGCTTATTTTTGGCTGGCGCTTAATGCGCGATGTAACCGGTCCGATTCGCAACATGGTGAATACCGTCGACCGCATCCGTCGCGGGCAACTCGACAGCCGGGTGGAAGGATTTATGCTCGGCGAGCTGGATATGCTGAAAAACGGTATCAACTCGATGGCAATGTCGCTGGCTGCTTATCACGAAGAGATGCAGCACAATATCGACCAGGCGACGTCCGATCTGCGTGAAACGCTGGAGCAGATGGAAATTCAGAACGTTGAGTTAGATCTGGCGAAAAAGCGCGCCCAGGAAGCGGCGCGTATTAAATCCGAGTTTCTGGCAAATATGTCACACGAGCTGCGTACACCACTGAATGGTGTTATTGGCTTTACCCGCCTGACGCTGAAAACAGAATTAACACCAACGCAGCGCGATCACCTGAATACGATTGAACGTTCGGCAAATAATTTGCTGGCAATTATTAATGATGTTCTCGACTTCTCGAAACTGGAAGCAGGTAAGCTGATTCTGGAAAGTATTCCATTCCCACTACGCAGCACGCTGGATGAAGTCGTTACTCTGCTGGCACATTCTTCTCACGATAAAGGGTTAGAACTGACGCTCAATATTAAAAGCGACGTGCCTGATAACGTGATCGGCGACCCGCTGCGATTACAGCAAATCATCACTAACCTGGTGGGGAATGCAATTAAATTCACCGAGAATGGCAACATTGATATTCTGGTAGAAAAACGTGCGCTGAGTAATACCAAAGTGCAGATTGAAGTGCAGATTCGGGATACCGGCATTGGTATTCCTGAACGCGATCAATCGCGCTTATTCCAGGCCTTCCGACAGGCTGATGCCAGTATTTCCCGCCGTCATGGTGGCACCGGGCTGGGGCTGGTGATTACACAAAAACTGGTTAATGAAATGGGCGGCGATATTTCGTTCCATAGCCAGCCGAATCGCGGTTCAACTTTCTGGTTCCACATTAATCTCGATCTGAACCCGAACATTATTATCGAAGGGCCATCCACCCAGTGCCTCGCCGGCAAGCGCCTGGCCTATGTCGAACCAAACTCCGCAGCAGCGCAATGCACGCTGGATATTTTAAGTGAAACGCCGCTGGAAGTGGTTTATAGCCCAACGTTCTCCGCGCTGCCTCCCGCGCATTACGACATGATGTTGTTAGGCATCGCGGTGACCTTCCGCGAGCCGCTAACAATGCAACATGAGCGATTAGCGAAAGCGGTATCGATGACCGATTTCCTGATGCTGGCACTTCCTTGCCATGCACAAGTCAATGCTGAAAAACTCAAGCAAGATGGTATCGGCGCGTGTCTGCTGAAACCATTAACACCTACACGCCTGTTGCCTGCCCTGACGGAATTTTGTCATCACAAACAAAACACGCTTTTGCCTGTAACCGATGAAAGTAAGCTGGCAATGACAGTCATGGCGGTTGATGACAACCCCGCTAACCTGAAACTTATCGGCGCATTGCTGGAAGATATGGTGCAACATGTGGAACTTTGCGATAGCGGGCATCAGGCGGTTGAACGGGCGAAACAGATGCCGTTCGATTTGATCTTAATGGATATTCAAATGCCGGACATGGATGGCATTCGGGCCTGCGAACTCATCCACCAACTCCCGCATCAGCAACAAACGCCGGTTATCGCGGTAACGGCGCATGCAATGGCCGGGCAAAAAGAGAAGCTGCTTGGCGCAGGGATGAGCGATTATCTGGCGAAACCGATTGAAGAAGAGCGATTGCATAATTTGTTGTTGCGCTACAAGCCTGGCAGCGGTATTTCCTCTCGCGTCGTGACGCCCGAAGTCAACGAAATTGTGGTGAACCCGAATGCGACCCTCGACTGGCAACTGGCACTACGCCAGGCAGCAGGAAAAACCGATTTAGCGCGCGATATGCTGCAAATGTTACTCGATTTCCTGCCTGAAGTTCGCAACAAAGTTGAGGAACAGCTGGTTGGAGAAAACCCGGAAGGCCTGGTTGATTTGATTCATAAACTGCATGGCAGTTGCGGCTATAGCGGTGTGCCGCGTATGAAGAATCTCTGCCAACTGATCGAACAACAGCTACGTAGCGGTACTAAAGAAGAAGATTTGGAACCGGAGCTGCTGGAACTGTTGGACGAGATGGATAATGTCGCGCGCGAAGCCAGCAAAATTCTCGGGTAACGGACGTCTTGTCGAGTAGCAATCGGCTTTTTATGACGCTGGTTTCAGATTGGTGACAAAGTGCCTGTGTTTATGCCGGATGCGGCGTTAACGCCTTATCCGGCCTACGGTTGAGCACTCAGCTTACT
>OKSB01002570.1_pt1 | contig 15899 bp, 10 predicted proteins | sample 1601171 | NCBI WGS metagenome assembly OKSB01 (sample SAMEA3541496, study PRJEB24748) | human gut metagenome | biome: human gut; feature: human-associated habitat; material: faeces | place: China | collected 2012 | reverse complement strand
CCGTCGCAGCACCCACGTGTCCGCAGCCAAAGATATAGGTCAGGCCCTCGGGGCAGAGCGTCTCGATGTGCGCGGGAGGAATCTCGGAGGCGGCGTTGGTGTAGGTGACGCTGCTCCCCTCTTCCGCCAGCGAAAGCCCGGGGCAGCCCGCAATGGTGCGGCGCGATTCCTCGCCATGGCACTCGGCCACATCGCCCTCGAGCGCGCTTGCGATAAACGGCTCAAAGTCGATGACGAAGTCGCCGATGCGCCGATAGGCCAAGACGTCGGCAATCGACTGGAACAACGGTACCTGGGTCGCATCCAGATGCAGGTAGCACAGGCAGATGGCTCCGCCGCAGATCATGCCGGTATCGGAGTTCTCGCCGCCCATGGTGTAGCGGACCAGACGCGAATGTCCCGCGCCCAGGAGCTCGCGCGCCTCATCCAGCGCAAAGAGCTCAATCTTGCCGCCGCCGATAGTGCCCGCCTGGCTGCCATCGGCAAAGACGGCCATCCAGGCGCCCACACCGCGCGGGGACGACCCCGCCGTACCGGCCACGACCACCAGCTCGCACGTCTCGCCAGCACGCAGGGCGGCAAGCGCCGCATTCACAACATCGAGCTTTTCCATTGCCGCCTTCTATCCTCTAAAGACATCGGTGAGCATAGCGAGTGCCTCGAGCACGCCGCCGCCGACCGACGTCGCTTTGTCCGAAATATAGTTGATATAGCTGGCATCGCCGCGCGGGTCGACGTCGGCACATTTAAAGCCCTCGGTCACCTGAACACCGTCGGCCAAAAGGCCGCGCAAGCAGCCGTCAATCTGCGTGACCATGGGAGCATCACCCGCATACCCGATCACATCGCCGGCACTCACGATGTCGCCGATGGTGCGGTCGGACCTAAACACGCCGGCGGCGGGGCTGTGGATAACACGTTCCTTGCCATAGCCGGCGATAATGCCCGGCACGCCCGTGTTGGGCTGGGGCGAACCTTGGGTAATGACACGGCCGAGAAAATGTCCGCGCATGGTCTCGACCACGGCGTCGCAGTCAACCGGCGCGGTAAAGCCCGGCCCCACAGCGATGACGGCAGGCGCCATGTCGCGCGTGGTGCCCAAGTTGCGCTTAGCCAAAATCGCGTCGACCACAGCCGCGGGTTTAAGCTCATCGAGCATCTTGGCCTGAGGGTCCACCACAACGGCGACGTCTCCAGCCTCGGTAATCTCAAGCGCCTCAGCCGGCGTCCGTGCCAAGCGAGCGCGAATGCCTTCGACCTCGACCTCGCCCAGGCGAATGGCCTCGCAAAAACAGATTGTGCGGCGGATGCACGTGGGAACCGCGATATCGGCCATAACGACCGAAACGCCGGCGCGCACCAAGCGAACGGCGACGCCCGTGGCGATATCACCGGCGCCGCGAACATAAACGAGCATTCCCGGGGCACCTCCCTGTGCTACGGTTTGAGCAGAGCAAAAGCGGTTCGGCCGCTACTCTGATGATTATTTATTATCACAGTATTATACGGCGGTGAACAGATGGAAACGGTTAGCGGCAATCTTGCCTCGGCGCTCAGGATCGAGCCGGGCATTACCGCGATTATCGGCAGTGGCGGCAAGTCGACGTTGCTGAAGACGCTGGGGCTCGAGCTCATGCGCGCTGGCGGCCGCGTGCTCCTCTGTACCACCACGCACATGTTTCCCGTCGCCGGCGTGCCATGGGACGGGTCGAGCCGTCGTCTGGACGCCGCGCCTTGGAAGCCGGGCGCCGCACATGTCCCCGGTTGCACTTGCGAGGCCTGCGCGGGCCTTGCGCGCGGAAGCATCTGCCAGGCAGGCGTCTTGAACCCCCAGACGGGCAAGCTCTCCGCCCCCGCCGAGCCGCTCGGCGAGCTGGCACAGTGCTTTGACTACGTCCTGGCCGAGGCGGACGGCAGCAAGCGGCTCCCGCTCAAGGCCCACGCCGCCTGGGAGCCGGTCGTTCCCGCCGGCACGGCAAACGTTGTCTGGGTCGTCGGCGCCTCGGGGCTGGGCAAGCCCGTCGCCGAGGTTGTCCACCGCCCCGAGGTCTTCTGCGAGCGCTGCGGCTGCGAGCCCACCGACACCGCCACCCCAGAGCGCGTCGCTATGGCGCTCAATGCCGAGCTGCAGATGCTGAACCTCGACAATGCCCGCATCATGCTCAACCAAGTCGACACGCTCAGCGACCCGGCCATGGCAGATCGCTTTGAGGCAGCCCTCGACCGCCCCCTCATCGCCAGCAGCCTCCAGCGGTAGCCCTCCTGTTAGCGGGGCACGTAGCGGCCGGGTTGGGCTCCGGTGGGCTCGCCGTCGCGCGCAGCCAGCACGCCGTTCACAAACACGGCCTTGGCGCGGCCGTGTGCCTCAAAGCCCTCGAGCGGCGTATAGTCCACAGCCTGATGCTGCGTCGCCGCGCGAATGGTCCAGCGCGCCTTGGGATCCCACACGCATACGTCGGCATCGGAGCCCTCGGCAAGACAACCCTTGCGCGGATACATGCCAAAGACGCGCGCCGGGTTCTCGCTCATCAAGCGGCACAGATCCTCGGGGCCCAGCTGTCCCTCAAAGCTCGTAGCGATCGCGACGGGGCGATGCTCCACACCGGGCCCGCCGTTGGGAATCGCGCGAAAGTCATCGCGCCCGCGGTCCTTTTGCCCGTGCAGATTAAAGCTGCAGTGGTCGGTGGCAATAGTATCGATCTCGCCAGCCACAAGCGCCTCGCGCAGCGCGGCACGGTCACCGGCATGGCGCAGCGGCGGGCTCATCACGTACTTGGCGCCCGCAAAGCCGTCCTCGCCCTGCTCCAGATAGCAGGTGTCGTCGAACATCAGATACTGAGGGCATGTCTCGACATAGATGTTCTTCTGCCCGCGCGCTTTGGCAGCGCGAATGGCCTCGAGCCCCAGCTTGGTCGAAAGGTGCGCCACGTTGACCGGAGCGTCCCCGGCCAAGTGCGCCAGATACAGCAGGCGGCTCACGGCCTCGGCCTCACACACGTCCGGACGGCTGAGCGCATGGCCCTCGGGCCCGTGGATACCCTGCTCAAACACGCGCTTCTGCAGCGCGTTGACCAACGTGCCGTTCTCGCAATGCACGCACAGGATACCGCCCACGCGCTTGAGCTCCTCCAGCACCTCGAGCGTCTCGGCATCGTCCAGGCGCAGATGGTCGTAGGCAAAGTAGGTCTTAAACGACGACACGCCCGCCTCGCGCATGGCCGAAAGATCGGCGCGGTTGCGTTCATTCCACTCGGCAAGCGCCATATGGAAGGCATAGTTGGCGGTGCAGGTGCCGTCGGCGCGATGATGCCACTCGACCAAGGCATCGGGCATGGTCACGCCGCGATCGGCCGTCGCGTAGTCCACAATGGTCGTCGTGCCGCCGCAGGCAGCCGCGCGCGTGCCGGTCTCAAAGCTATCGGCTGTCCAATCCATGCCGGTCCAGCACTGCATGTGCGTGTGGCCGTCGATAAAGCCGGGAAACACCCAGCAGTCGGTGGCGTCCTCGACGGTATCGCCCTCGCCCGGCTCGATTGCCGCGGCAATCCGCACAATCTTGTCGCCCTCCATGGCAAGATCGGCGCGGCGAAGCCCCTGGGGCGTCACGAGTGCGCCGTTTTTGATGATGATCATAATTGCTCCTTATTGATTGATGCAGTTGGCCACGCGATCAAAATACGAGCAGGCGGCGATATGCTCCGTTATGCGTCGCTGTCCCTTGACGGTATCGACGTCCCACAGCTCGTAGGCACGCGCCTCGACCAGCACCACGTCGGTACGGTCCTTGAGGATCGAACCGCCGCCGTCCTTACCCTCAAGACACATAAGTGCATCGAACAGTTCCGCCGGAAAGAGCACCGGGCTCGAAGGCTCACCGTTGCACGCAAGACGCACCGGATGCTTGCGGCCACGCTCGTCAAATGCACGAACCATAGCCTCAAAAGAATCCGAACTCACGAGAGGCTGGTCGCCCGGCAAAAAGAGGCAACCTTTCCAGTTGCGTTCGACTCCCCACGAAAGGCCCGCACGGACGCTTTCGCTGCGCAGCTCGCCATCGTGCAGCACGCACGGGCAATGCTTGTCATCACAAATCTGAGCGACCTCGGGCCAACGCGTCGAAACCACAACGTCAAAGCCCCGGGGAACCGAATCAATGGTCCGGGCAATCAGCGGCTCGCCATAGATATCGGCGAGCATCTTGTTAGAGCCAAATCGCTTGCCCTCGCCCGAAGCCATAATGACGCAGCCAAGTTTCATGGCGATACCTCCCCTGAAACCATCGTACCCATAACTCGCGTCGCGGGGCATCTACATCGAAAGCGCTTATCCCGCACGCCCACGATGCAAAAAGGGGCACCCCGCCGGTTGGCAGAGCGCCCCCTTTACATGGCTTACCTCAACCCAGCTTTAGGCCTGGAACCAACGGGCGGTGTTGCGCTCGTCGAGGGCCTTGAGGGTAGCGGCGGGATCGGCAACCTTCTGCAGGAACATCATGGCTGCGATGGCGTACGGCTTGTAGCTGGCCTCCTTGTACATGCCCACGCGGTGCATGTCGAAGACGTCGGCGTTGACCTCGCCGTGCTCGCAAGAGACACCGGAGATGTCGGCGGGCAGCGGATGCATAAAGATGGTGTCCTGGCCGTTGGCGGTCTTCTCCATGAGCTCGGTCGTGGAGCACCAATCCTGATGCGTGGCGTTCTGAGCGAGCAGCTCCTTCTCGAGTGCAGCGATGCCGGCGTCGTCGCCCTCGGCGTACAGGTTGGTGCGCTTCTCCATGGCGGCAAACGGAGCCCAGCTCTTCGGGATCACGATGTCGGCGCCCTCGAAGGCCTCGGCCATGGTGTTGACCTGCTTAAAGGTGGTGCCGGACTCGGCGGCATAACCCTTGGCGCGCTCGACGACCTCGGGCATGAGGTCGTAGCCCTCGGGGTGGGCCAAGGTGACGTCCATGCCAAAACGGGGCAGCAGGCTGATCAGCGACTGCGGGCAGGACAGCGGCTTGCCGTAAGAGGGCGAGTAGGCCCAGGTGACGGCAACCTTCTTGCCCTTGAGGTTCTCAAGACCGCCAAACTCGTTGATGAGGTAGAGCATGTCGGCAGAGGACTGCGTGGGGTGATCGGAGTCGGACTGCAGGGAGATGAGCGTGGGACGGTGATCCAGAACGCCGTCCTCGTAGGCCTGCTGGACAGACTCGGAGACCTCGGCCATGTAGGCGTCGCCCTTGCCGATGTACATGTCGTCACGGATGCCGATGACGTCGGCCATGAAGGAGATCATGTTGGCCGTTTCCCGGACCGTTTCGCCGTGGGCAATCTGGCTCTTCTTTTCGTCCAGGTCCTGGACCTGCAGGCCTAAGAGATTGCAGGCCGAGGCGAAGGAAAAACGGGTCCGCGTCGAATTATCGCGGAAGATGGAAATGCCTAAGCCGCTTTCAAAAATCTTTGTGGAAATATTGTGTTCCCGCATGAAGCGGAGGGCGTCGACCAGGACCCAGATGGCTTCCAGTTCGCCATCGGTCTTGTCCCAGGTGAGGAAAAAGTCGTTTTCATACATGTCTTTGAAATTGAGGGCATTTAATTTATCGATGTAGTCCTGTAAGGTTTTCATAGGGCAGTCTCCTTTTAATCGTTATGGGATGTGATCATTTATCGGTGTATACAGAAGGTAATGCGGCATAGACGGCGGCACAGGTGACGAGGTCCTGTTTCCATGTCTTTTCGTTCGGTGCATGGGCCTGGGCTTCTGCGCCGGGGCCGAAGCCGATGACGGGGATGCCGTTGCGGCCCATGATGGAAACGCCATTGGTCGAGAAGGTCCATTTATCCGTCAGGGGGCGGGCTTTACGCATGGCTTCCGTTTCGGCAGTGCCGATGCGGCTGTCGCCGAAGAGGGAGGTATAGGCTTCTTCCAGGGCTTTGGTGACTTTGTGGTCTTTCGGGATGACCCATGTCGGGAAGTAACATTCGATGGGATAGGTCAGGCCGGTGTAGCTCGGGTGGGCGTATTCATACATGCTGACTTTGACATCGTCGCCGTACTTCTGGACGCTCGGCAGAGCCCGGATTTCATCGAGGCAGCTCTGCCACGTTTCGCCGGCCGTCATGCGGCGGTCCAGGGAGACGGCACAGGAATCGGCGACGGCGCAGCGGCTCGGCGAGGTATAGAAAATCTGGGAGCACGTGACTGTACCGCGGCCGAGAAAGTTGGCTTCTTCCCATTCGGGATTGTATTTCTTGTCGAGCATCTTGACCAGGCCTTTGATTTCCGTCGTGTCGGCTGCGTCATTTTCGTTGAGGGCCCGCACGTCCTGGAGGATATCGGCCATCTTGTAAATGGCGTTATCACCGCGTTCGGGTGCGCTGCCGTGGCAGGATACACCCTGGACGTCGATGCGGATTTCCATGCGGCCGCGCTGGCCGCGGTAGATGCCGCCGTCTGTCGGTTCCGTGGAGACGACGAATTCCGGACGGACCTTGTCTTCGTTGATGATGTACTGCCAGCAGAGGCCGTCGCAGTCTTCTTCCTGGACCGTACCGGTGACCAGGACGGTGTACTTGTCGGACAGGAGGCCCAGGTCCTTCATGATGCGGGCGCCGTAGACGGCAGAAACGATGCCGCCGAGCTGATCCGACGTGCCGCGGCCGCCGATTTCCGTTTCCGATTCAAAGCCTTCGTAGGGATCGAAATCCCAGTTGGCCTTGTTGCCGATGCCGACGGTGTCGATGTGGGCGTCGAAGCCGATGAGGGTCTTGCCGGTGCCCATGTAGCCCAGGACGTTGCCCATGGGGTCGATTTCCACTTTATCGAAATCGAGTTTGCGCATTTCTTCGGCAATGCGGTCGATATGTTCCTTTTCGCCGCAGCTTTCACCGGGGAATTTAACGATGTCCCGCAGGAAACGGGTCATATCCTGTTCATAGCCTTTGGCGGCTTCTTTGATTTTTTCGTACGGTACTGTCATGAAAATCACTCCTATATCTTATATAATGTTTTACTTATTCAAACCGCGCCAGACGATATTCTTATAGCGTTCCGGGTCCGTGTCGCCTTCTGTCGAGAAGACCAGGACCTGTGAATGGTCGTCGAGGCCGAGTTCAGCGCGCAGGTCCTTACATTCATCGGATAACATGATTGTAGCCAGGGTGCCGAAGGGGACGGCACCGGATTCACCGGATACGATGGGCGCATCTCCTTTGAGGGGCGCTGCCAGCATACGCATACCGCGGACCGTGATGGGGTCATCGGCTGCGATGAAGGTCGTCACATGGTTCTTGAGGATGTCCCAGGAAATCGTGTTCGGTTCGCCGCAGGCCAGGCCGGCCATGATGGTATCCAGGTCACCGCCGACCATGCGGGGCTTGCCGTCACCGGCTGCGGCACCTTTATACAGACAGGCTGCGGCCGATGCTTCGACGACGATGAATTTCGGCGGATTGTCTTTATAGAGGTTGGCGAAGTAACCGACGACGGCACCGGCCAGGGACCCGACACCGGCCTGGACGAAGATGTGCGTCGGCCGTTCGATGCCCCGGGCCTTCAGCTGTTCGCCAGCTTCCATGGCCATCGTGCCGTAGCCCTGCATGATCCACGACGGGATTTCTTCATAGCCGTCCCAGGCCGTGTCCTGGACCATGACGCCGTGCGGCGTAGCGGCGGCTTCTTTGGCTGCCTGGCGGACGCAATCGTCGTAATTGAGGTCGAGGATGTCGACGTCGGCGCCGAGTTTCTTGATGTTTTCCAGCCGCGTCTGGGTCGTGCCTTTCGGCATGTGGACGACGGCTTTCTGGCCCAGCTTCTGGGCGGCCCAGGCGACGCCGCGGCCGTGGTTGCCGTCGGTTGCCGTGAAGAAGGTTGCCTGGCCGAATTCCTGGCGGAGCTCATCTGACGTCAGGACGTCATAAGGCATGTCCGATACATCGCGGTGCGTTTCCTTGGCGATGTACTTGGCCATGGAATAGGAACCGCCCAGGACTTTGAAGGCATTGAGGCCGAAGCGGTACGATTCATCTTTGACGAAAATCGAACCGACGCCCAGGTAGCGGGCCATCTGCGTGAGCCGGGTCAGCGGCGTTTCGCTGTATTGCGGGAAACTCTGGTGGAATGTCCGGGCCTTGGCGACTTCGCTGAGGGACATGATCGGCAAATTTTTATCATCTGATTTGGGCAGATGGTTCATAGCCCATTTCATATCTTTCTTCATATCCGTACCTCCTAAAGATAAACTGAAAAAAATATTTTAGTAAATCTAAAAGTTTTTGTATACCTAGAGTATAACATGACCTTACAGATTTGCAATAGAAAAGAGCTAAAAATTTGTTAGGTATCTACACTTTTTTTGCAATGACAGAAAGAGAACTGTTACATTTGGGCATAGAAAAAGGGCTTGTCGCATGTGCAACAAGCCCTTTTTGAGTATTAAGTTTGCAGTTTGTAGTTTTTAGTGAAGGCTTTTAAATTTAAAGTCAGCTTCTACAAACTACAAACTCCGTACTATAAACGATAAAGAGAAAGGAATCTTGCATGATGATAGAAGCCTTCGTGCGATAGCCCCTTAATCTCACTCTTCTCCGCTGTCGATGTAGCTGTACAGGGTATATTTGGAGATGCCGAAGTGTTTGGAGATTTTGTCGCCGGCCTTGGTGATCAGCAGGGCCCCGCGGTCGTTGAGGAATTTGATGGCTTTGATCTTGTCTTCCCGTGTCATGAGGGGGACGGGTTTGCCGACCTGACGCGTCGATTCGTCGATGAGGTCGTTGAGGAGGTCCGTGACATTCTGCGGGATGCGGCTGACCTTATCTTCCTTGGACGTGACCGAGATGAGCGGCTTGATGGCATTTTCGACCATCATCAGTTCGGTAATGTCATAGTTGATGGAGAAGATGCCGATGACTTTTTGCTGTTCATTGCGGATGTAAATGGTCGTCGACTTGAGGATGCGGCCGTCTTTGGTCTTGGCCAGGTAACTCGTATGGTCCTGGAGCTTGTCGGGATCGCTGCGCAGGGCGTCGAGGACGGCCATAGACGGGCCATCGCCTACTTTGCGGTTGGTGACGTGGCCATTTTCGATGGCGACGATGGAATTTTCCTTATAATTATCGCTCAAGTCGTGGATGACGATTTCACAGTTCGGGCCGAATTGGTCTGCCAGGCCTTTGGCTAAGTGACGCAAGAAGTTGAGGACGACGTCGTCTAACATAAGGGGCACCTCTTTCTCATATCAAAAACAGATTATTAGCTTATCTGCTAAAAATTTTTTAGGTACTGTTACTATAGCATATTTTCGGGATAAATCAACGCCCTTGGTGAAAAAAGGTATGTCGAAAAAACATCTTTCCATTACAGGCTATAACAAAAAGATAATAAAAAATTTTTAGACTAAAAAAAAATTGACAGGTAAGGCGGAACGGGTTACTATTAAGATAGATACGAGAATGACACAAATAACATGCATTAACTGCAAGAAATCTTATGATTTATGATTTGTATAGCATAGAGGAGGTATACTTATGTTAATCGTCGGAAATGGTCACGTCGTTACCCGCGACGCGAAGAATCAATATTTCCCTGATGGCGCCGTAGCCATAGACGGCACGACAATCTGCCGCGTCGGCCAGACGGCAGAAATCCGCCGAGCCTATCCAGACGCCGCTTTTATCGATGCCAAAGGCGGTGTCATCATGCCGGCTTTCATCAACGTTCACGAGCATATTTACAGCGCCATGGCCAGGGGTATGAATATCGACGGCTATGCGCCCAAGGGCTTCCTGGACATCCTCGACGGCCTGTGGTGGAACATCGACCGTCACTTGACCAACGACCTGACTTATTTGAGCGCCATGGAAACGTATGTCGAATGTATCAAGAACGGCGTGACGACAGTCTTCGACCATCACGCCAGTTTTGGTGAAATCAAGGACAGCCTCTTTGCCATCGGCCAGGCAGCGCAGGAACTGGGCGTCCGCTCGTGTCTGTGCTACGAAGTCTCCGACCGCGACGGTCAGGATAAAGCTTGCCAGGCAGTCCTGGAAAATGAAGCCTGGATCCGCCACGCTCAGGCCGACACGACGGACATGATTGCCGGCATGATGGGCATGCATGCCCAATTTACCATCAGCGACAAAACGATGGCCCTGGCAGCCGAACATAAACCGGACGGCGTGGGTTACCACATCCACGTCGCCGAAGGCATCGAAGACTTGCAGGATTGTCTGAAGAAACACGGTAAACGCATTATCGACCGCCTTTATGACTGGAATATCTTAGGGCCCAAGACCCTGCTCGGCCACTGCATCCACGTCAATCCCCACGAAATGGACCTCATCAAGGCGACAGATACCATGGTCGTCCACAATCCGGAATCGAACATGGGCAATGCCTGTGGCTGCCCGCCGACGATGGACATGGTCCACCGCGGTATCCTGACCGGCTTGGGGACCGATGGCTATACGCACGATATGATTGAGTCCTATAAAGTCGCCAATATCCTGCACAAACACCATCTCTGCGACGCTACAGCCGCCTGGGCTGAAGTACCGCAGATGCTGTTCTATAACAACGCAGCCATGGCCAACCGCTATTTCAAGAAGCCCTTAGGCGTACTGGCAGAAGGGGCTGCAGCCGACGTCATCGTCATGGATTACATTGCTCCGACGCCGATGAATGAAGAAAACATCAACAGTCACATCTTATTCGGCATGAGCGGCCACGATGTCGTCACGACTATTGCCAATGGCAAAGTCCTCATGGAAAACCGCCAGCTCACCGGTGTCGATGAAGAAGCCCTGATGGCTAAAATCCGCGAAGGCGCAGCGACCCTGGCCGGACGCATTAATGGATACTTATAAGGAGGAATCTATCATGAGTGATCGCATGACATCCATTCCCTTTGGAAAATTGATGAACTGGGTCCTGACCGAAGCGCCGTCAGGGACGATCTTTGGCGTCCACCATCGCCTACAGGCCGACCCGAATCGGACATATACTATCTTTGACAGACCGCTGGAAATGCCCTTTGGCCCGGCTGCCGGTCCCCATACCCAGCTGGCCCAGAATATCGCTGCCGGCTATGCGGCGGGAGCGCGCTTCTTTGAACTGAAGACGGTCCAGAAAATCGACGGCGAAGACCTGCCCGTTCCCAAACCCTGCATCAAGGCCAACGATGAATGTTACAATGTCGAATGGTCGACGGAACTGACCGTCCCCAAGGCCCTGGAAGAATACGTCAAGGCCTGGTTCCTGGTCCACGTCATGGCCGTCGAATACGGCTTAGGAAGTCCGGACGGGATGCAGTTCAACATGTCCGTCGGCTACGACCTGGCAGGGATACAGACGGCAAAAATCGATTCGTTCATCGAAAATCTGAAAGACGCATCCCATACGGCTATCTTTGCCGAGTGCAAAGCCTGGCTCCTGGCCCATCTGGACCGGTTCCAGAAACTCCGTCGGGAAGACATCGAAGCCATTCCGGCAGAAATCTGCAACTCTGTCACGGTCTCGACCATGCACGGCTGTCCGCCCGATGAAATCGAACGGATTGCCCGCTATTTACTGAAAGAAAAACACCTCAATACCTTCGTCAAATGCAACCCGACCTTACTGGGCTATGACTTCGTCCGGAAATGCATGGATGACCTGGGCTATGGCCATATGGTCTTCGATGACAGCCATTTCAAGGCGGATTTACAGTACCGTGATGCCGTACCCATGCTCAAGGGGCTGCAGGAAGCGGGTAAAGAGGAAGGCCTGTTGTTCGGCGTCAAACTGACCAATACCTTCCCCGTCGACATTACGCGCCATGAATTGCCGGGGACGGAAATGTATATGTCCGGCAAGCCCCTCTTTTTCCTGTCCATGAATGTGGCCAAGAAGCTGAGTGAAGCCTTTGACGGCAGCCTGCGTATTTCTTACAGCGGCGGTGCCGATGCCCACAACATCAAGAATATCGTCCGGGCCGGCATCTGGCCGGTCACGGTGGCGACGACGCTGCTCAAGCCCGGTGGCTATGAACGCTTTGCCCAGCTGGCACAGTGTTTTGAAGGTCAGCGTGGACAGGCGTTTACTCGTGTAAACGTCAAGGCCCTGGATGACTTGCTGGCTAAGGCTCAGGATGATGCCCACTATGCCCGTCTGGACCCGAAGGCCCAGCAGCGCAAGAACGACCAGGCACTGCCCTTGATGGACTGCTTCATGGCACCGTGCAGCCAGACTTGCCCCATCCATCAGGATATCCCGGCCTATATGGACCTCGTCGCCGCCGGGAAATATGACCAGGCCCTGCAGATTATTCTGGAAAAGAATCCCCTGCCCTTTACGACGGGGACCGTCTGCTACCATACCTGTATGAACAGCTGTACGCGCAATTTCTGCGATGCCCCTGTTGAAATCCGGCGCAATAAGCTGATAGCTGCTGAAAAAGGCTATGCCAGCGTCATGACGACTTTGCAGGCTGCGCCGTCCAATGGGAGAAAAGCGGCTGTCATCGGCGCCGGTCCGGCCGGACTGTCGGCGGCTTATTTCCTGGCCCGCGGCGGCCTGGATGTGACCGTCTTCGATAAGAACGACGAACCTGGCGGCCTGGTGCGGACCTTCTTGTGTGAAAAGAAAGGGCAGATTTCACCAGAAGCCATCGACAAGGATGTAGCCCTCATCGAAAAGATGGGTGTCCATCTCGTCGTCGGCAGGGCCATCGCCTCGCTCGACGAATTGCAGGGCTATGACATCATCCTGGCGGCCTGCGGCGTCAAAGGGAAAATCGGTGACACCCTGGCCGGCGCCATCGAAGGCCTGACCGTCATCGGCGATGGCCATTACGGCAAGACGACATCCGTCGTCGAATGTATTGCCGACGGCAAGCGGGCGGCGGAAGGCATTTTAGGCCAGATGGCCAGTGTCGATACCCTGATTCCAGCTGATGTAAACGACGTTTACTCGAAGCGGGGTATTCTGGAGACGGCACCGGAAACAGGCTGTGACGGCCGCTGCCTCCATTGTGACAGCGTCTGCGAAGTCTGTACGGAAGTCTGCCCCAATCGGGCCAATACAGCCATCCAGGTACCGGGCCATATGCAGGCTCAGATCCTGCATATTGACTACATGTGTAACGAATGTGGCAACTGCCGGACCTTCTGTCCCTGGGGCGGTGCGCCGTATGTAGATAAGTTTACACTCTTCGCTAATGAAGACGATTTAGACCACAGCGATAATTCGGGCTTTGCCGTCCTCGACAAGGCCAGCGGCTTCTGCAAAGTCCGCCTGGATGGAGAAATCCGGACGACGACTTTAGGGACGGCTGATGAAGCGATCCCGGAAGACCTGCGGACCTTCATGGAAACGGTCTGCCGCGATTACGATTACCTGCTGATTGAATAGAGAAAGAAGGGAAAACCATGGATTACGTCATCAAAAACGGGACGGTCTGCCTGGAAGGGGAACATTTCCGGGCCGACGTTACCGTCCGTGAGGGAAAAATCCAGGCCTTGGGACAGGCTGTGCACAGCGGTCATGAACAGGTCATCGACGCCGACAGCCTCTATGTCTGCCCTGGCGGCATCGATGCCCACACCCATATGGACCTGCAGCAGTCGCCGCAGTACCGCGCGTGCGATGACTTTTACAGCGGTGGCGTGGCAGCGGCCTGCGGCGGCACGACGACCATCCTGGATCATATGGCCTTTGGCCCGGCCGGCTGTTCCCTGCGCTATCCCTTTGAACGGTACCGGAAACTGGCCGTGCCCTGCCCGGTCGACTACAGCTTCCATGGCGTCATCCAGCATGTCGACGACCAGGTCCTGCAGGAATTGGGCCAGCTCATCGACGAAGGTTTTCCCAGTTTCAAAGCCTATACGACGTATGGCTATCCCGTCGGCGAGAAGAAACTGATGCAGCTCCTGCCGGTCATCAAGAAGCATGGCGGCCTGCTCACGGTCCATGCCGAAAGCGACGGCATTACCAACGCCCTGCGGGATGCCCTGGGACCGCAGGACCTGCAGCCCATCGGCCAGGCGAAGACGCGGCCCAACGTGGCCGAAGCCGCAGCCGTGAGCCGTGTCCTGGCGGCAGCCCGGGCTTGTGGCGATGCGCCGGTCTATATCGTCCACACGTCGGCCCATGAGAGCCTGGACCAGCTGCGCCTGGCCCGGCGCCAAGGCCAGCGTCATATTTACAGTGAAACGTGTCCGCAATACTTATTGCTGACAGAAGAGAAATTCCGTCACGGCGGCCCTATGGAAGGCATTAAATACATGCTGGCGCCGCCGCTGCGGAAAGCCGAAGACAACCAGGCCCTGTGGCAGGCCCTGGCCGACGGGACGATTCAGACCGTAGCGACGGACCACTGCCCCTTTACGATAGCTGAAAAACAGGAGAATGTCAGCGATTTCCGGAACTGTCCCGGCGGCGTATCCGGCGTCGAAGAACGGATGCCCCTGCTGTTCAGTGAAGGCGTCCTGAAAGGCCGGCTGACCCTGGAGCGCTTCGTCCAGGTGACCAGTGCCAATGTGGCCAAAATCTTTGGCCTCTATCCGCGCAAAGGGACGCTGCTGCCCGGCAGCGATGCCGACATCGTCCTCATCGATCCGAAAGGGACGCGGACCTTTGCCAGGGAGAACCTGCACACGACCTGCGGCTATTCGCCCTATGAAGGCATGACGGTCCAGGCGACGATCCGCCTGACCATGCTCCGCGGCGAAATCATCGCCAAAGACAATCAATTCTGTGGAAAACGCGGCTATGGAACCTTGTTGTATCGATTCCGCGATAAAAGATAATCTTGATTATAGGAAGGTGGCATTATGAGTGAATTATGTAAACTATGGGTAAACGGCCGTGAAATAGAAGCCGATGGAGAACGCAAGCTCATCGACGTCCTGCGCAATGACCTGCGCCTGAAATCCGTCAAGGATGGCTGCAGTGAAGGGGCCTGCGGAACCTGTACGGTCGTCATCGACGGCAAGGCGACCAAGACATGTGTCCAAAAGGTCAGCCGCATGGCTGGTAAACACGTGTTGACCGTCGAAGGGCTGTCCAAGCGGGAAAAAGACGTCTTCGTCTACGCCTTTGGCGAAGCCGGCGCCGTCCAGTGCGGCTTCTGCATCCCCGGCATGGTCATGTGCGGCAAGGCCCTCATCGACGCCAACCCGGCGCCGTCGCGGCTGGAAATCGCCGCGGCCATCCGTAATAATATCTGCCGTTGTACGGGTTATAAGAAAATCATCGACGCCATCGCTATGGCAGCAGATTTGCTGCGCACGGACCAGCCTCTTCCCGTCCGCGGCGGCTACCGCGGCGTCGGCGCTCCCTGCCAGCGCGTCAACGTCAAGGCCAAAGTCCTGGGCGTCGGCAGATATACAGATGATTTGGACGCCGTCGACCTGCCCGGCATGTGTTACGGCAGTGCCATCCGCAGCGCTTATCCGCGGGCTGTCGTCAAGGCCATCCATGCGGAAAAGGCCAAGGCCCTGCCCGGTGTCGTCTGCGTCCTGACGGCAGACGATATCCCCGGGTCCGTCAAAGTCGGCCATTTGAAGACCGATTGGGATACGCTCATCCCCGTCGGCTCGACGACGCACTTCCTGGGCGACGCCATCGCCCTGGTGGCTGCGGAAACGCCGGAAATCCTGGAACAGGCTAAGAAGCTCGTCGATATCGAATATGAAGAACTGCCGGCCCTGACCTGTGCAGCCGACGCCCTGAAAGAAGGGGCGCCGCTGGTACACCCGTCGGCTGGTACGAATGTCCTGGCCCATGAACACCTGGTCCGCGGCGACGCTGATGCCGTCATTGCCGCCTCGAAGTATAAGGTGACGCACCACTTTGAAACGCCATGGACGGAACACGCCTTCCTGGAACCGGAATGTGCCGTCGCCATGCCCTTTGATGACGGCGTCTTCGTTTATTCGTCG
>OKSB01002552.1_pt1 | contig 15957 bp, 16 predicted proteins | sample 1601171 | NCBI WGS metagenome assembly OKSB01 (sample SAMEA3541496, study PRJEB24748) | human gut metagenome | biome: human gut; feature: human-associated habitat; material: faeces | place: China | collected 2012 | reverse complement strand
TGTCGATGTTGGTCTTCGGGTCCCCGATGTCCACGCCCTCGAAGAGGATCTGCCCCTCGGTGGGCTCCTCCAGGCGGTTTAAACACCGCAGGAAGGTGCTCTTTCCGGAGCCGGACGGCCCCACGACGAACACCACGTCGCCTTTATAGATATCCAGGTCAATCCCCGAGAGCACCGAAATGGAGCCGAAGGATTTTCCAAGATTTTTCACCTGGATCAGAGGTTCCTCATTATGATTAGTGGTCACTGCTTCTCAACCTCCTCTCCAGCAGGCGTACAAAGTATGTAAAGATCATAACCATCACCAGGTAGATGATTGCCACCGCAATCAGCGGCATGAACGCGCTGTAGGTGCGGCTCCTGATGATGTCTCCGCCCTTCGTCAGATCCTGCAGCGCGATGTAGCCCGCGACGGAGGTCTCCTTCAGGAGGACGATGAACTCATTTCCCAGCGTGGGGAGAACATTTTTAAATGCCTGCGGCATGATGATGTACCACATGGTCTGCGTATAGTTAAATCCCAGGCTTCGCCCGGCCTCGAACTGGCCGTTGTCGATGGACATGATGCCGCCGCGGACGATCTCGGCGATGACGGAGGAGTTGAAGAGGATGAGGGCCAGAGCGGCCTTGAACAGAAGCTTCATCTCCACGCTGGTCAGGCCGAACATCTTGCGGGCGAAGAAGCCCGGGCAGGGGCAGAACACCACACAGATGAAGATCCAGAGCAGGTAGGGCGTGTTGCGGAACAGCTCGATGTAGGCGGCAGCGAACCAGCCGAGGATGCGGGCCGGACCCTTTTTGCAATAGGTGCGGGCCAGCGCCAGCAGAGAGCCCACGATGAGGCCCATGATGACGCCCAGCACCGAGATGATGCAGGTGAAGGCCACGCCGCGCAGCAGGTAGAGCATGACGCCTTCTCTTGTCAGGATGGAAAGGCTTGCAGCAAGCGTCTTCATATCAGGCAGCCTCCTTCAGCTCTACTTTCTTGGCAGCGGTCTTGAGACTCGTGTTCACGCGGCCCTTGCGCTCCTTGAGGGAAGCCTCCCAGCGGGCTGCCAGCGTGGACAGCGGGAAGCAGACCACGAAAAAGATGAGGCCGCAGACGATATAAGCGGGGGCGTATGCGCCGCCGGTGGAAGCACCGGTGACGAAGCTGTAGGTCACGCTGATGAGGTCAGCGCCGCCCACGATGTAGAGGCAGGAGGTGTTCTTGAAGAGGTTGACCACCTGGTTGACCATCGGAGGAAGCATCACGGGGATGCTCTGGGGCAGGATGATGTAGCCCATCCGCTGCAGATAGTTGAAGCCCTGCGCCTGTGCGGCCTCGAACTGGCCCTTCGGCACAGACTCGATGGCGGCGCGGACGACCTCGCCCATGTAAGCGCCGGTGTAAACGCCCAGTGCAATGATGCCGGTGCGGATGACGCCGAGGCTCACGCCTGCAAATGCCAGCGCATAATACAGGAAGCACAGCTGCAGCAGCAGCGGGGTGTTCTGGACGAACTCGACGTAAATGCGGGCGATGATGCGCAGCAGCTTACTGCCGCTGGTGGACATCAGGCCCAGCGCAGCGCCGATGATGAAGGCCAGCGCCAGTGCGCAGACGGCGGTCTGCAGCGTGTTGCCCAGACCCAGCAGAAAACTCTCACGATGCGTCCAGACGGTGGACCAGGACTCTAACGAAAACAAGCCAGACATGGCAAACTCCCCTTTCCCTGCACTCTCTTGGTTCTGAAAAGTCTGGGCTTAATCCAGACCGTTGTCTTTGATGAGCTGCTCGATGGTGCCATCTGCCAGCCAGCCCTTGACGAGGTCGTCGCACAGGGTGGAGAAGTCGCTGCCCTTCTTGGTGGCGACGCCATACTCCTGCGGGCTGAACTCAGCGTCAATGTAGCTGCGGCCCTCGGTCTTGTAGATGGCGAGGATGGACTTATCGACGCAGAAGCCCTGCACTTCGCCTGCGCTCAGTGCGGTGCTGATGGCGGGATAGTCGTCGTACTGACGGAAGGAGATGCCATCCTTCCAGGTGTCGGCGTTGAAGGTGTCGGCGTCGAAGTTTGCACCGTCCAGCACGCCCTCGTCGATCATGGCCTTGACCAGAGCACGAGCGGAGGTGGAGCCGGAGGAGACGCCCACGACCTTGTCCTTCAGGTCAGCCAGCCCCTTGATGCCGGTGGAGTCCTCCACCAGAACGGAAACGTAGTCGGTATAGTAGGGGGTGGAGAAGTCCCAGGTCTTCTTGCGCTCTTCGGTGATGGTGAAGGTAGCCAGAACGGCGTCGATGTCGCCGGAGTCCAGCAGCTCGCCGCGGGTGGCGGCGGTAACTGTGGTGAACTCAACGTCCACGCCGAGGTGCTCTGCGATCATCTCTGCGAGGCTGTCCTCGAGGCCCTTGTACTCGCCGGTGAGGGTATCCTGAAAGCTGAAGCCCTGAACTGCGTTCTTGACGCCCACCTTCAGGACACCGCGGTCCACGATGGCCTGGGTGTCAGCGCCCAGCGCTGCGGTGGAAGCGGCTGCGCTGCCGGATGTGATGGATGTGGCCGCCGCCGTGGACTTCACAGGCTATAACCGACGCACCGTCTGCCAATGGATTCGCGTGGGGAAGCTGAAGGCGCTGTCGCTGCTGCAGAAGTACATGATCCCCAAATGCTATCTCATCGACTGGCTCTGCTCAGACGATTACAACAACACAAACCGAAAATCCCGCCGGCATATCGATATGCTTTGGGAGGCGCAGAAATGGAGAGATTGATGCGGACATTTTCCCTTGTTTTCTCAAAAAGAGGCACAGGGGCATCATTCCCTTGGCGTCTGTTGAAAAAACGCCGATTCTGTGATACTATAATAATAATAAGCCGAGCGTTTGCTGAAGCCACCGAAAAGCCGGGAGGGAACAAAAATGAGCAGTAATTTCCTCAACGATGAAAACAAGGGCGATATCATCATTTACCAGTCTGAAAGCGGCGAGACAAAAATTGATGTCCGGTTTCAGGATGAAACTGTCTGGCTGACACAGGCACAGATGGAGGAGCTTTTCCAATCTTCCCATGCAAATGTGGTTGAGCACATCAAAAACATCTATTCCGAAGGTGAGCTGGACGAAAGTTCAACCTGTCGGAAATTCCGACAAGTTCGCCGCGAGGGAAATCGCAATGTGGAGCGCGAAAGACTATATTATAACCTGGACATGATCATCTCTCTGGGCTATCGCATCAGGTCCTCCATTGCAACGCAGTTCCGCCGCTGGGCTACCGAGCGCTTGAAGGAGTACATGATCAAGGGCTTCGCCATGGATGATGAGCGCCTGAAGAATCTCGGCGGCGGCAGCTATTGGAAGGAGCTTCTTGACCGCATCCGGGACATCCGTTCCTCCGAAAAGGTGATGTACCGTCAGGTCCTCGACCTCTACGCTACTAGCGTGGACTATGACCCCAAAAGCGCCGAGTCGGTGGCTTTTTTCAAAATGGTGCAGAACAAGCTGCACTATGCCGCCCATGGCCATACCGCCGCAGAGGTGATTTTTGAGCGAGCCGATGCCGAAAAGCCATTTATGGGGCTTACCGCATTTTCCGGGGATTTTCCCACGGCGAAGGATATTGCTGTTGCAAAGAACTATCTCTCTGCGGACGAACTGAAGATACTGAACAATCTCGTTTCCGGATATTTTGACTTTGCGGAAATTCAGGCGATGCGCCGCCGGCCCATGTGCATGAGCGATTATGTAGAGAACCTGGACCGCATCCTTGCCTCCACCGGAGAAGCCCTGCTTACCGACGGGGGAACCGTAAGCCACACGCAGGCGATGGAGCAGGCAAAGGCGGAATACAGGAAATATCAGGTGCAGAATCTTTCTCCCGTGGAGGAGGAATATTTGCAGACCATTCGCAGCATCGAGAAGGCGGCAAAAGAGGGCGAAAAACGCTGACTCTGAAATGCCTTCACAGGGAAGTGATCCTCTTTGGGCCGGTATACTGCGGGTATGGATAGGGGCTGTCGTAAATATTCACAGGAGATTGTATATGGGTAACGAACAAGCGGAGATCGATGGCCTCCGCTTGCTTTATATGTTGGCTTCTGTAATTAGTCTGGAATCGATTCCTTGATTAAAGTCGACAATGCGCTTCCTTTTTGATGGTTTATGAGCCCCACGCCAAAGATGCAGACCTACTCTGGGCATGTGGCTTATGTGCGCGGGATTCACCGGGATCGACAACTACATACAGAAAGAAAATAAGGGCTTATCGGCTGACAGCGCTCTACCATGCGCTGTTGACGATAGGCCCTTATTATCCTGCTGCCGGACTGGCACCGTGAGATATGGCGTTTTACGGTCAAAAGAATGCGTTTCACCGTGAAACGCATTCATGAGGAAAAAACAGATTTCTTTTTGTCTCTCTCAATATATCTCGATATCTCATGTACCGAGGTATCATAAGTTTTGCGGAAAAGATTTATTCCGGCTCTTTTACTAGATATTCAGCCAAATAGGCTGGGACACAGTTGATCCAGAAGGTATACAGCCAGTCGACCTGAATGGTTTTGGAATCCAGATAATACTTTTCAAAATAGCGCGTAATACCACACATGAAGAAACGGAGCACTTCTCTCAATTCCGGCGTTATCGCACCCGGAAAATGGTTCCATTTCAGCAGCCTTACAAGATCCTCAACGCCCTTGTTTTCTATTTCGGAGCGCAGGTCATTCTGCCCGTAATAGGATAGAGCGTTTCCGAAGCCCTTGAGGGTGCCGTTATAAAGAAAGTTGTCCTTGCAGCAAGTAAAAAACGTTTCGAGAGAGTTTCGCTTCCCATCCGTATACCACAGAGGCTCGACAGTTATCCGATAGAGATAGGCAAGCAACTCGTTTTTATCCCGAAAGTGATTGTAAAACGTCCTGCTGCTAAGACCGGAGAGCCCCACGATATCCCCGACAGAAATACTCTCAAAGGAGTTGCTCTCAAGCAATTCCCTCAAAGCCAATGCAAATCTCTCTTTTGTTGATGGCAGAGCTTTCACGGTACCCCCCCCAGTTTCTGTTAGCATAATAAAATTTTAACACAGTTTTTGCAGAAATACAAGAAATGAACGATTTGATAACGGCTCAAAACGGGAGAATTAAATTCAGAAAAAAGGATAATTATGAACTAATACAGAAAAGTGGAAGATTGTGAATGTATTTTGCCCCATGTTTGTTTTAAAATTAACACATCAAACGTGTGAGTCATGACGCACAACAAATCAATCAGACAGGAGGTAATTGAATTGGAGACATACAAGAGCAATTACATTCAGAAAAACTACGTGGAAGGCAAGGTCATTATTATCACCGGCGCCTCCAGCGGCTTCGGCAAGCTGACTGCAAAGCGAGCCGCAGAGATGGGCGGCAAGATCGTTCTGGCGGCACGCAGCGAAGAGAAGCTGAAGGAGACCGTGGCGGAGATCAAGGCGGCGGGCGGTGAGGCCAGCTACATCGTAACAGACGTGGCGAAAAAGGACGATGTTTTCGCAATGGCTAAATTCGCGGTAGATACCTACGGCAGGATCGATGTGCTTGTTAACAACGCCGGGACGATGCCGCTGGCCTTTTTCAGTGAGCATGAGCAGGCGCTGGACAAATGGGAACAGTGCATCGACATCAGCATCAAGGGCACTATTTTCGGCATCTCCGCCGTCTATGACCAGATGATCAAGCAGGGACAGGGACAGGTGATTAATGTCTCCTCCATCTACGCCAACTTCCCCGTTGCGGGCGCAGGCGTGTATCAGGTCGCAAAGATGGGCGTGCAGTATCTGGCGGAATCTCTGCGCAGCGAGTGTCAGGGCAAAATCAAGGTCACGACCATTAAGCCCACCGGCTTTATGAAGACCAACCTTTCCAGCAGCGTGGTCGATCAGATGGCAATGATGCCCGCAGTGGCAGGCCCCCTTGAAATCCTCAGCAACTGGGTAGAAGAGGCTCCGCTGCGTCCCGATTTCCATGACATCAACAGCATGACCTACAACGATCCTGATCCACAGGTCTTGGCGGACAATATTATTTATGCCATCAATCAGCCTTGGGGTGTCAGCATCGGTGATCTGACCGTGCGCGCTTCAGGCGAATCCTTTGTCATTTGATTAGGAGGTGTTTCGATGAACAGCTATAGAACCGAAAACTACATAAAAGACAAGGTCATTGTCATCACCGGCGCTTCCAGCGGTTTCGGCAAAGAGACCGCAAAGAAGGCCGCCGAGTTGGGCGGAAAGGTCGTTCTGGCCGCGCGGCGTGAGGAATTGCTCCGGGAAATTACGCAGGAGATCCGTGAAAGCGGCGGCGAGGCTTCCTACATCAAGACCGATGTTCGTGTGAAAGATCAGGTCAATGCCATGGCGAAGTTCGCCGTGGACACCTACGGACGCATTGATGTGCTGGTCAATGATGCCGGCACAATGCCGCTTGCCTATTACAGCGAACACGCAATTGCCATGGAAGCATGGGAGCAAAGCATTGCTACCGCGATCAATGGTACACTGTACGGCATCGCGGCGGTCTATGACCAGATGATTGAGCAGGGGCAGGGACATATCGTGAACATTTCCTCCATCCTCGGCAACTATCCCGTGAGCGGTTGCGGGGTCTATAATGTGACAAAGGCCGCCGTCAGAATGCTGGGCGACAGCCTGCGCGTAGAATCCCGCGGGAAAATCAAAGTTACCAACATCAAGCCCACATCCGTGGCAAATACGGGTCTGGTCTCTACAGAAGTAGATTATAATGCAGGTCTGTCCGGCATTTACGGGAAAATCATTGACGCATTTATGGGGTTGGCGATCCCCGATCGTCTTGACACGGAGAGCATCCATTGCTTTGACTTTTCTCCGTCTATTCTGGCGGACAACATCATTTACGCCATTGACCAGCCTTGGGGCGTGAATATCAGTGAGCTGACTGTCCGCGCTTCCGGTGAAGCCATGTTTGTATAAGGAGGTCACATCATGAGCCATAAATTTTTGGAGCCTATTAAAATCGGTAATCAGACCGTGAAAAACAGAGTGATGTTCCTTGCGATGGCAAAGAATATTTCTAATTTCGACGACAGCGTATCCGCAAAAGACATCGCCTATGTGGAATCGGTCGCCGCGGGCGGCGTGGGGCTTCTTGTTCCCGGCGCAATGATCGTAGACCCGGAGTGGCCTTCTGTGCTGCCCTTGCAGCCGGGCATTTATGATGACCGCTTTATCCCCGGGCTTCGCAGGCTGGTGCTTGCTGCCCATAAGTACGACGCAAAGATCCTGTTCCAGCTTTGGCATCCCGGCGCAACCAACTATTCCGGCATTGATCCGAAGACTGTGGACGAGCTGACGAAGGACGAGATCCACGCCATTCAGGACAAGTTTGTGGCCGCTGCCAAGCGTGCTATGGCCGCCGGTGCGGACGGCATCGAGTTCCAAACCTGTCATGGCTATCTGGCCTGCCAGTTCATTTCTCCTCTGTTCAATCACCGCACTGATGAGTACGGCTGGAATAAGGTAGAGGATCGCACCCGTTTTGCCACGGAGATTTTGACCCGCATCCGCAAGGTCATCGGGCCGGATAAAATCATCTCCGTGAAAATGCAGGGCTTTGACTACCCCAAGAGTGAAGGTCCCAACGGCAACGACGGAATCACGCCGGAACAGGCCGCCGAGGTCGCTCCCTATCTGGAAAAGGCCGGTGCGGATATGATTGCAGTGTCCGCCGGCGGCACAATATATCATCAGGACGATATTATGTCCGGCGATGTGCATCGTGCCGAAGGCTGGAAGGTTCCTGCTGCTACCATGGTCAAGAATGCTGTTTCCGTTCCCGTAGTAGCTACCGGCAGCATCCGTCACCCGGATTTCGTGGATCAGATCATCAATGACGGCAAGTGCGACATGGTCGGCATGGGCCGCGGCATTCTGGCTGAGCGCGAATGGGTAAAGAAGTGTGCCGAAGGTCGCGAGGATGAGCTTCGCTACTGCATCTCCTGCATGAATTGCTTCAATGTCAATCCGTTCAGCTATGAGCAGACGAACTGCTCCGTGAACCCCTTTGCCCTGCGCGAAGGCTCCAAGCGCCCCATCGTTCAGGACGGGGACGGCCGTCTGGTGGCGGTCATCGGCGCAGGCCCCGCGGGCATGGAAGCTGCGGTCACGCTCAAACAGCGCGGCTTTGACGTGGTGGTGTTCGACAAACGCGATGAGATCGGCGGTAACCTCCATGTTGCAAAGAAGCCCCCCTTCAAGGGCAAATTTGAGTGGGCTATCGACTATTATAAGTCCATGGCAAAGAAGCTGAATATCACGATGAAGCTGGGGAAGGAGGTCACGGCGCAGGAGGTTCTGGCTCTCAAACCCCATTCCATTCTGGTTGCAACCGGCAGCAACGTCATTTCCATCCCACTCGAGGGGCTGGATCAGGTACAGACGGTTCAGGCGCACGACGTGCTTGCCAACGACATGCAGTTTGCAAACAAGAAGGTCGTTGTCATCGGCGGTGGCATTACCGGGCTGGAGACTGCGCTGTATATCAACCGTCAGGGCACTAATCAGGTTTCCGTGGTGGATATGCTGCCCGAATGGCCGGTGGATATGCTGGATATGCGCTATCAGAACGAAGCGCTGCTGGAGGTCCGCCACTGCAACGATCAGGGTGTTGCCCTATTTTATAATAACAAGGTTGTGAAATTTGCCGACGGCAAGCTGTTCATTGAGAGCACCAAGGACGGCGAGGTGAAGGAGCTTCCCGCAGACGTGATCGTTCTGTCCGTGGGTGTGAAGCCCAACGACGCACTGTGGCAGGAGCTGCTTGCTTCCGGCCATCCCAGCGTCTGGAAGGCGGGCGATGCCATCGCCACCGGCAAGATCAACAAGGCAGTCCTCCACGGCAGCAAGTTCGGCTACAGCCTGAACTGAAGCATAGTAAGGCGCTGTTCTTGCACACCCTTTAAAAAGATACGATAATCAACATGGCAATGCCCGGCTCCAAAACAGAGCCGGGCATTGTGCTGCATATTGCTTTACCAGCTTTTACGGTAAGCCGGGGCGACGTCGTATAAAATCTCCATATCCTTTCTGGTTTTCTCCCGATAGGAAAAAGCCCCTTTTCTCCGGCACCATTCATATTGAGCGGAGATCGCGACCTGAATCCCCAATGAAACAAGCTCAGCTGCGTTTCCCTTGTTTCGGATAATACCGGATTTCTGACAGTTCCCGATGAGCTTGACAAACCAGTCGTTGAAGACATAAACGGCGTCCATAATGCCGATGGAACGCTCCAACTCCGCTTTCAGCAACTCCAGCATAAGCTGGTAACCGCCGCGTTCAGACAGCTCCACGTAATAATTGAACAGAATCATGACCCGCTCAAAGTCATTTTCTGCGGCGATAAAGGAGGAGAAGTCTTCTTTAAACTGGTTCTGAAAGTCATTGAGAATAAAGCCGATGATCTGATCCTTATTGGAAAAAATCGAATAGAAGGTCACACGGGAGACACCGGCCTGCTCACAGATGCTGTTAACGGAGACAGACTCGTAACCCTTTTTACGAAATAATTCCATTGCCGTATCGGCAATCAAACTTGCCGTTTGGTGTTTGCCGGTCATCTTTGTCCCTTCTTTTCAAAAAATCTATGCTTACATTTTAGCATATTTGTAAAGCTGTTTCAAGCACAATGAAATTCTTCGTATGCAAAACACATACATGGTTTTTGTGACAATTTTAGAATGCTTTTCGCCGATATTGACATTTTTCGGCGATAATCTAAAATGAAAACAGCTTAGACATTTAATTAACAAATCAAGGAGGAAAAAGAGAAGTGGCACTGCTGAACTACAAGAAAGGAAAGACCGTGTCCTTTCAGGGGAAGGGAGAAAAAGCAAAACCCGTTTCCCTCGCCCAGTACATTATGCACTATGCCTACGGGGCGAGTGAGCCGACCATCCTGAAGACCGGCGATATCTTGATGCGCGGCTATGAGGGAGCGACGACGGAGGAGAAGCGGGAGTTTTATAAAAAGCTGATGGCTAAAATGGAGAACACCTCCAAGACCGGCAACTACTTTCTCCCGCATGGCATTATCCTAAGCCAAAAGGCTGCCGAAAACGTCATAGACTTTGTCTATACAGTAGAAGTCGGCGCAGGTGCGCACGTTTCCGCAGGCCCCTGTATCTGCGAGGTGGCGCTCAAGAAGTATCCGGAGGGCGTGACAGAGCCGGAGATCAAGGATCTCACACTCTATTACGGCGCGGACATCTATGAGAACCTGCCGCTCGGTCATCATCCTGTGACAAAGGAGGAGGCAAAGGAGATCCTTGCCGACATGCACAAAAAGGGCTATGTCCACAATGTCCTTTACATGTTCGGCAAAAAGTCCGGTGCGTTTGTCATGTGCAACTGTGACAGGGAGGTGTGCGCGGTCGTCAAGGGGACGCGCATCCTCGGGCCGGGGATCAACTGCGAAAAAGGCCCGGAGGTGATCAAGCGCGACAGAAGCAAATGTCTGGGCGCGCAGGAGTGCGGAATGTGCGTGAAGCGCTGCCCCTTCGGCGCAAATAAGATCAAGGACGGCATGGTCATTTTTGACAAGGAAAAGTGCATGGGATGCGAGCTGTGCGTCGCCACCTGCAAGGGCTGCGCCCGGGAGCTGGAGGAGCGCAAGGATTATGGCTATGATGAAGTAATGCATAGGGAGCTGCTGCTGGCCGGAAAGTACGGAAGACCCGAGCTGGACACGGTCACCCTTGAAGATAACAACAGGGAGGAATAAAAAATGGACTATTCAATGCTTCTCTCGCCGATGAAGATCGGCAATCTGGAAATCAAAAACCGCACGGTCATGACCGCCGCCGAGTTCAGCATGGGTCAGGCCAACGGCAAGCCCACGGAAAAGCTCATGGACTACTATGAGGAGCGGGCCAAGGGTGGCGTGGGACTGATCATCCCGGGGATCTGCCGCGTCAACGACATGTACGCGACATCTTCCTTTACCCAGCTTGCGATGAGCCATGACTACCATATCGAGCCGATGCGCGAATTCGTGGGGAGAATCCACAGGCACGGCGCGAAACTCGGCATCCAGCTGCACCACCCCGGCCGTCAGGGCTATGCCAGCAGCGTGAATTCCCTTCCGATGATCCTGCCGCTGGTGGAGAAAAAGCCGGAAATTATGGAGATGCTCTACAAGGCGACGCCTACGATGATGGCGCTGGAGGAGAAGGGAATCTGCCAGCCGGTCGCCGCCCCGTCCGTTTGTGAGCGCAGCTATCATGTCCCAAGCCCGATGCGCGCGATGACAAAGTTCGAGGTCAAGAGAACGATTCAGGATTTCATCGACGCAGCGGTCCGCTGCAAAAAGGCAGGCGTTGACCTCGTGGAGCTGCACGCGGCCCACGGCTATCTGATCCAGCAGTTCCTTTCCCCAAACACCAATCACCGCAAGGATGAGTACGGCGGGAGCTTTGATAACCGCCTGCGCTTTATCAGCGAAATCATCACCGGCATTAAGGCCGCCTGCGGAAAGGACTATCCGCTGATGGTGCGCCTGTCTGCCGACGAGATGTATGACCGGATCGGTAAGCCCGGAAAGGGCTATGATCTGGAGGAAGGAAAGCGGATCGCAAAACGGCTGGAAGAGCTGGGTGTTGACGCGATCAACGTATCCTCCGCCTGCTATGATACTTACAATTATTGGCTTGAGCCCACGTCCTTTGAGCCGGGCTGGCGGGCCTATCTGGCAAAGGCGATCAAGGAGACCGTCAAAATCCCTGTGTGCGCGGCCAACTTCATGCGCTCTCCCGATCAGGCGGAGCGGCAGCTTGAGGAGGGAGTGCAGGACTTTATCGGCTCCGCCCGCACCTTTATCTGCGACCCCTACTGGGTGAAGAAGACGGAGGAGGGACGCACCAACGAGATCAAGCGCTGCATCGGCTGCCTCAACTGCATCGAGAGCTTCACCTACGGGGCATTGAGCGGAAAGAACGGCGAATGCGCGCTCAATCCCGCGGTCGGACAGGAGCGGTTTTTCGCCAACATGCCGAAGGACGGCGAGGGGCGCAGGGTCGTTGTTGTCGGCGCAGGCCCCGCCGGTTTGATGGCGGCGGAGATCATGGCGAGGCGCGGCTTTGCCGTGACCGTTTTTGAGAAAGAAGAGAAGGCCGGAGGACAGGTGAAGACCGCCTCGACCTGCCTGCTCAAAGGTAAGCTCTACTGGTCGATCGAAGACCTGATGGCAAACGTGGAGAAGCTCGGCGTAGAGGTAAAGCTCGGCACGGAGGCCACGGAAAAGGCCATCGCCAAACTCAAGCCCTATGCCGTCGTCATCGCGACGGGCGGCGTCCCGGTAAGACCGCGCTCAATCAAGGGCATCGACCTGCCCAATGTCTGCACTGCGCCGGAGATCATTATGGGTGAGAAGAAGATCAGCGGCAAGATCGTCGCGGTGATCGGCAGCGGCATGACGGGGCTTGAAACAACGGAGATCCTCAACGAGAGCGGAAACCATGTGGTCGTCGTTGAGATGGCGGAGGAGATCGCACCGGGTACTTGGTTCCAGCTGAAGGATGACGAGCTGAGCCGGATTCAGAAATACGACACGGAGTTTATGCCGGGCAAGCGCCTGATGAAGATTACGGAGGACAGCGTGATCCTCGAGGACGTCAGAACCAGTATGCTGACCACGGTGACGGTTGACGAGGTCGTCTTGTCTCTGGGCGTCCGCCCGGTAAACGCGCTGGCAAAGGCGCTTGAAAATCAGTACCCGTATGTGGTAACGGTCGGAGACGCGTGCAAGAGCGGGAGGATCGCGGATGCGGTACACAGCGCGTATGACGCGGTCATGCGCATTAAGTAAGGAAAGAGGGGTTTGAAATGAAGAAAACATATAAGGCGCTTCTCTGCGGCGCGGCGGCTGTCGCGGCGGTCGGTATCGCATACGCAATGGACGAGCGCTTCTTTGAAAAGGCAAAGGATAAGCTTACGGTATTCAAGTGCCGCGCGAACAGCAAAATCATGGAGCAGGCGCTCCCGCTTACGGACGCCATGTTCCCCGGCCCGAAGGTGGTAAGCGGAGCGGACAGCGCAAAGAAGATCCCGGAGGTACTCAAAGAGCTGAACGTGAACAAGGTCATGATCGTGACCGGCCCAACCGTCGGCAGAACCATTGTCCCGCCCATCGCGGAAAATCTTGAGCGCCATGGTATTGGCTACACGATCTATGATCAGGTGGAGGCAAACCCCTCGGTGAAGACGGTGGAGGCGATCCGTGCGCAGTATCTGGAAAACGGCTGCGACGGCTTCCTCGCGATCGGGGGCGGCTCCCCCATGGACGCCGCCAAGGCGGCAGCGGCGCGCGTTGCCAAGCCCAATACGCCGATCGGGAAGATGGCGGGCCTGATGAAGGTCATGATAAAGGTCGCTCCGATCGTTGCCGTCCCCACCACGTCCGGCACGGGCAGCGAGGTCACAATGGGCGCTGTGATCTCCGATCATGACGAGCGCCACAAGTACGCGATCATGGATCCCAACCTCGTCCCCAAATATGCCGTTCTCGACCCGAAGCTGACGGTGTCCATGCCGAAATTCGTCACCGCGACGACGGGTATCGACGCGCTGACCCATGCGGTAGAGAGCTATGTCACGTGGGCGTATAACAACAACGCCAGCAACCGCAATGCGGAGGAAGCGGTGGTAAAGATATTCAGAAATCTCAAGCGCGCCTATGAGGACGGGAACGATCTGGAGGCCCGCGAGGCCATGCTCATCGCCTCCTATAAGGCAGGGCTTGCCTTCAACCACACCGGCGTCGGGTATGTTCACGCGATTGCCCACGCAATGGGCGGCATCTATAACACCGCGCACGGGCTCGCGAACGCGGTCATCATGCCGATTGTTCTGGAGGACTACGGCACGGCAGTCCATCCCCAGCTTGCGCATCTTGCGGAGATTACCGGCGTGAAGACGACCGGCAGCGACGCAGAGAAGGCAAACGCCTTTATTGCTGCGATCCGTCAGATGAACAGGGAGATGGGGCTTCCCACGGGCTTTGACTTCATCGAGCAGAAGGACTTCCCGCAGATCATCAAGTGGGCGCTGGCAGAGGGCAACGGAACCTATCCCGTGCCGGTAATCTACAATGAGGCGCGCATGAGGCATGTCCTCAACCGCATCGTTCTGGAAGCCTGAACATGCACGAGCTGGGTCTGATTATAGACGTCGTCGAGAAGGTTGACCGGATCGCCGAAGAACAGAACCTTAAGAAAATTGATAAGGTGGTTCTTCAGGTGGGCGAAGCGTTTTCCGTTGTCCCGCAGATGATGAAAGCTGTGTACAGGCGTTCCATACCGGGGACCCGGCTGGAAGGCTCCGCACTGGAGATTGAAATCATAGAAGCCTCAGCAAAGTGCCGGAACTGCGGAAGCGTCTTTAATCCCTTCACCTGCGACGCACAGTGCCCCTGTTGTCAGGAGAGCGAATATACCGTGCTCTCCGGGAAAGAGTTCTTAATTAAAGAGATACTGGCTTGTTAGCCGAAGCTCCCCGGGCAGGCCGCTCGGGGAGCTTTGCAAAAAGGAGGACAAGATTGTTATGGAAAATTATCGAGTGATAGAGATCAAGCAGAGCGTATTTGCGGACAATGATCAGGACGCAAACAGGCTCAGGCAGGAGCTGAAGGAGAACAAGACCTTCCTACTGAATTTGATGTCATCCCCAGGCAGCGGCAAGACAACAACATTGAAGCAAACGATTTCCCGCATGAAGAATAAGTACCGTATGGCGGTTATGGAGGCGGATATCGACTCGGACGTGGACGCTGCGGCTATTGCGGATACGGGGATCAGGACGATTCAGCTCCACACCGGCGGCATGTGTCACCTTGACGCCGACATGACCCGGCAGGGATTGAGAAGCATGGGAATCCAGAATGTGGATATTGCCATCCTTGAAAATGTGGGAAATCTTGTGTGCCCCGCGGAATTTGATACGGGCGCGGTAAAGAACGCCATGATCCTTTCCGTGCCTGAGGGGCATGACAAGCCGCTGAAATACCCGCTTATTTTTCAGGTCTGCGACGCACTTATCATCAACAAAATTGACGTTCTGCCATATTTTGATTTTGATTTGGAAAAGGTTATTTCTTATGCGCATATGAGAAATCCGGAGTTAAAGATATTTCCCATTTCCGCAAAGACCGGCGAAGGGGTCGACACATGGTGCGAGTGGCTCAGTCAAGAAGTGAATCTATGGAAAAGTAAATAGGAAACGAATTGATTTCTGCACTTGCTCAGTTTTGAACAAGTGCATTTTTTATTCAAGTGCAAATGCCTATTGAATCGGTTTATACTAGACACTCGTAAAAAGGTTTAATTATAAACCTTTGGAATACTGGCAGATCTGCGATGTAATTGGAATTCGGTTTACCCGTGTGGTCAAGACAGCTTTCTGGATTAAAAGACTTAGAAACACCGATTACCCAACTGTAATTGTGCTTGATTTTTTGAAGTGTTCTCAAATCTTCTCGCCCAGATTTCATAATCTTATATTCAAGGGAACCATCCTTAGGCAAGTAGGCATCTTGCCCCAAACGCTTGTCTCTGACCAGCTCAGCAAACATCCGTTTTTCCGCTTCAACCATATAGTCTTGTATAACGCCGACGGTCAAGTTCTCAAGTTTGGTACCGGGAGATGGACGGTAAACCAATCGAATCATAACTATACTTATATGTGTGGTAGCTTTTCCCCTTGGTTTCCTTTTCGATGATCTCCATTACTTTGGGCATTATCCTTGCCTCCTCAACTATCCATTATTGATAACACTTGCTTAGTAGCTGTGGATAGTAGCTATATGCTATGGCTTAAATTATAAGCGAGTTTTTTTGTTTTTTTAATTCTATACCCACCAGGACAACAGATAGCACAAACGCTGAAAAATCAGCAACAGGCCCCGCTAGCAATACTC
>OKSB01002550.1_pt1 | contig 15966 bp, 9 predicted proteins | sample 1601171 | NCBI WGS metagenome assembly OKSB01 (sample SAMEA3541496, study PRJEB24748) | human gut metagenome | biome: human gut; feature: human-associated habitat; material: faeces | place: China | collected 2012 | reverse complement strand
GGAGCGTCGTCTTGTTCCTGAGGCTCTTCAATCTCAACCTCATCACTCACGAGCAACCCGATTTCTCCGTCGAAGGTGGTGTGTATTGAGCCAATAGAATCTTTCTGCTCAAATATAGAGCGATAAATATTGCAGTATCGCTGCCAGAAGTCAATAAATACGGCATCCTTAAATTGAGCATCCAATTCGATTACACCTTGCAAGAGGACCAGCAGAGAGTTGTATCGGCCAATAGTCTTGCGTAGTGCTTTTGCTGGATCATCGTCGCTTGTGGCGGCTGTTTCCTCACTATGTGTTTTAAGATCCTGCGTGTATTGTGCATGCGCCTCCATTACATTCTTGATCCACGCTCGAATGTCAGCGTCCATATCGAGACATAACTGGGCATTGGCCTCTGCATTATTGACAGACGATTTATATCGCTCGAACCACTTGATATAGATTGGCTGTGCTAATAATTCTCGATACAGCTCCTGAATAATCGCCTTTTCACGAAGCGGATCAAAGTCCGTGATAACCATACCACAGAACTTGGCAAAAGCATCCCGAATATTCTTTTCGTTGACGTTGCCAAATGAGAAGTCTATAATATGGCACTCTTCTTTGTACTTGGTCTTGCGATTTACACGCGAGATTGTCTGAATGGCATTAATGTCGCGAATCTCCTTATCGAGAAACAGCGTGTGTAGCTTGGGCTCGTCAAATCCCGTTTGCAGCTTATCAACAACAATGATAAGCCCGTTTTTTGCCGTCTTGAAGTTGTCTATCACCTTATCCTCTGCCACACCACCGTTCATCGATGAACATTTCTCATATTTTTGATTGTCGGAGTAAACGATAGCGACAGGTGCATCGGCATATTTGGCAAAAGTTCCCGATGCAGTCTTCTCCGCCATCAACCGACGAATGATTTTACAGTACTGAATAGCAATCGGAATAGAGCTAACCGCAAGCATGGCTTTTCCCGTGCCACGAATTTTCCCGTAAACCAATGAAAGCAGCCTATTGACCACGAACTCGGCAATTGCTTTCATTCGGTCCGGGTTCTCGTATATTTGTTTTTTGGCGAATGATACCCGTTCATCCTGTCCCGAATTCATCGCAGCTGTTATAGCCTGCATAACGCCATTGGGGAGTTCAAAATACATTTTTGCAGGTACGGGAATAATATGTTTTGTCGGATCAAGAATGTAACCGTCGGCTATGGCCTCCTTCATGGTGTATGAATCGAATGGCTTCCATAGCTGATTAATAAAGTTGGCACTTCTGTGAAATTCGCCAAAACGGGCCAATACCCGGTCGCTGGGAGTTGCCGTGAAACCGACAATCAGATTCTTCTTTGTAGAACCTTTTGTGATAAACCCTCCGTCCTCATCAAAAATGTCCTGCAGTTCATCGAACGCCGAATACATCTCCTGGTGAACATCATCGGTGTTTGAGCGGTGTACCTCATCAATAAGAAAAGCCACGCGCATATTCTTGAAATCCTTGCCGGCTTTTTCGATGGCTTTCTTGAGTTCCCAGAATTTCTGAATGTTCACGACGATGATACGGCGTTTGTCGCTCAACGCTTTCACAAAGGTGTCTTGGTCGGTCGCCTCTACGAACATGGCCTTGTCGATGTTCATGTTGAGCATCATCGAGTCGAGCTGGTCGCGCAATTGCAAACGATCGACAACGAGCAGAATCTTGTTATAAACCCATTCGCCTTTGTAACGCAGGTCTTTGAGTTGCAGCGCTGTCCAACCTATTATGTTGCTCTTGCCGAATCCTGCGGCATATTGCAACAAGAGCGAATAGACATACTTGTTGTTGCAATAACTGTCTCTCTCGGCCACTACGCGGTCGATCAGATCCTGGGGGGCATTTAATGCTTGCAGTTCGGCCCGCAGTCGGTTGATAAAATACAAGGGTTCATTTTCGTGGTCCAGAAATTCCTGAACACGCTCCATGATCCGATCGCAGCCGAATTTCTGTTTCGGACGCGGACATATCAAACGACCTGTTTTGTCCTTATACTCCTTCTTCTGTACTTTATGGCCATTCACAACAGACGTTACGGTCTTATAGGTGTAGGCCATGAAGTTGTAGTAGAGGATCTCTTTCTCGATCATCTTCTTGGAGTAGAGCGAACGCATTGCCTCTTCGAAGCGAACGCGCGGATCGGTTGCCTCCACCTGCTTTATGGGGAGAGGCTTGAATACCTTCTCCACCACCGGACGGAACGAAGAGATCGAGATGGTGTTGTCTTGAAAACCTCGCTTTGCTTCATCAAAAAACTGGCCCGGATCCCGCAGTATGTATGTGTCCGTGATGTCCGTGGTTACGAGATGAATCGATTTCTCAAACGGCCGGAGCATACGACGACGAAGCGTTTGCGATACATCATTGCCATTGGCAATCTTGGTATATTCCCACACGGCTTCGAGGTAGTCGGTAATGATTTTGTTCCTGCCGTTCGTCTTGGCCGTTTGATTGGTGAAGTTGCTCTTCAATTCGGCGTAGCCGAGAAAAATGCCGTTGACAAAGAACGACAGGTCGGGGCGAAATGCGAATATTTTTTTTGCGTCGTGGTGGAACGAATAACTCATCTCCTCGACAGCCGCAAAGATGTTTTTGTTGAAGTCTTCATCGCCGCGCAATTCCGAACCACTGACATAAATAAGTTGCAGAGTTTCGCCTTCGAATGTAATGGTTCGGTTTTTATTCAAGAAAATTGCCACATTGGCACTCGCCTCAATCTTCTCGCGAATCATATCCATAATAGCCCGGAGCAATTTTTGCTCGTCGCCATTGTATTCGCTCTTTTTGAGCAGGCTGTTCCATGCTTTGCGCGAATTCTCTTTCAAGAACTCGTACAGATTGGCCGGAATAAACAAATCGGGCGAAACGGCATTATTCTTTATTTCACGAAAACCAAGACCATCTGCACGGCGGCAGAAAAAGTCCATTACATATTCACTTTGCAACTCAAGTTCGGTCATAATCCAATGTAGTTTTAGGAGCGCGACTCTGTATCGATGGCTCGCTGGCCGGTTACTACTTCATTTATCAGGGAGCGTTTCAGCTCCTTCAGACGCTCTACTTCGGTATTTATCTTTTCGAGGATGGTATCAATCTTTGCGCACTTCTCATCCAGATATGCGGCAATTTCATTTTGCTCTGATAACGGTGGGTAAAATGTTTTGAGGGCCAAGAAATTAGGCGTGTATAATCTTAGGCGGCTGTCTATGATTCCCCGAGAATGATTTTTGAAGATTGCTTTATATAATTCTGTTCTGAATAAATAATGATAATACCGAGAATTTAACTTGTAAATTGGTTTATATACGCCATATGCAGGACTTACTATGCCATTGTAATTAGTCATTCCAAGACTACCTTTCCAGGCAAGCATAATGTTAGAAACAATATCACCAATATAACAGCGCTTATATCCTTCTAATGAATCAGAACGTGATATATTCTCATTATCAATAATGTCTGCTCTTTTTGCTATGCCATAATATTCTGACACAGATAATAAATCCTCATTGCCTGTATATGAGTACTCAATTCGCTCCTCGAAAAGACTTTTAATTCTCCTGATTTCCCAATGACTTGGTATTTCTGTCTCATAAGCTATAGGAGATGGTTTTAATGAAACATTGGGATCCAATCCACGGGTGACGGCGCGGTTGATCAGGGAGCGACGAAGTCGGCTGTAAGCATAGGCTTTGCGCTCCAACAGTTCTATTTTTCGACCAATCTTCTCACACTCCTTATCCAAATATGCCGCAATTGCCTCCTGCTCTGTCAAGGAGGGCATTGTAAACTCAAATGTTGATACTGCTCGAGGATTTATGCGTTTGAGTCCTCCAACACCACACATTGACGAGCATCCAGTATTGTAGAATCGATTTGAGCATATTACATAAAACATATATCGTAATGATGCATCCGATTTAAGACGAAGAACGTTTATCTCGGAGGAACCAAACCCGATGCCATTCACAAGGTTGTTTGCTATTGCGATATTTTGATTCTCAAAACAAGGTGTCACTTTTGCAAAGAGTATATCATTGTCTTTAAAAAATGTATATTTCCCTTTGGCCTCTGAAAAGGATATTGTGATGGGCTTAAGAGAATCATATCTTAAACATTCCATTGGAGAGAATGAAACCAATTGATCGCCCAAATCTGGACCTGTATAGGCAGGATTGATATATGCTATATCTTTCAGCCTCATAATCCTAACTCCTTTTCAAGATTTGCGATTGCCTTGTCAATATCCGAGATTTCGGCAAGGATGGAATCTACCGGTTCAACGGTCTCGGGAACATAGAATTCCTTGTTGAAGTTCACCTCAATACCCACGACATTCTCACCAATCGTATAGGGCTTGTAGATATAGCGTTGGGGAAAATCCTTGATGCCTTGTTCATTGACCTCGGGATTGGGGTCGAACGGAATAATCTCCGAGTCCTTGGTCGTACAATCAACAATTTTGGCAGATATGGTGTGCTCTTCTCTGCGTTTATTATAGCCGAGTTGTACGTTGATAGCACCATTGCCCAAACACTCATGTTTTCCTGCGTAGGTGGTGCGCATGATTTCGTTGTTTTCTTTATCCACCCAATAAATCGCATCGGAACAAATCACGACAGACCAGGCATTGATTCCGAAATGGTGAAGTACAGAGTTCCGAAGTTTTAATGATTCGGCGTCATTATCCTGCGGCCATATCCAAGTACCATCCTGGCAGTAAGACGTAATGTCCTTGATATTATAGGGCTTTCCGTCTGTATTGAGTGTCTTACTAACATAGCGTCCTTCGCTGTCGGTCTCGGTAAGAACGACAGACTGCTTGTTGAAATAGAAATGCCATTTGTCGTAAACTTTGGCAATGGCGCAATCCTTGAATTCAACCAGCGCTCGGACAATGGCTGCACGATGCTCGGGGTTCATCTCCTTGCGTTTCGAACCCTTGTTTTTCTTCAACGGCTGCCAAAGATCGGCTGCGTTGATAAGGATTACCTTGTCTTTTCGCTCGGCCGGTTTGTTCTTGTTGAGAATCCACAAATAGGTGACTATACCTGTATTGAAGAACTCGTCAGACGGCATTTGGATAATGGCCTCGACCCAATCGTTGTCGAAAAGATATTTGCGGATATTGCTCTCGCCACTGCCGGCATCGCCGCTGAACAGCGACGAGCCGTTGTTTACTTCTACGACAATACCTTTGTTCTCGTGCAGGTGCCATGCGTTATGCTGCAAGAAGAGCAATTGCCCGTCGCTTACCGTAGGCAGGAATGAAAACTGTCCGGTTTGGTCGTTCCGAATCTCTTTCTCGTAGCCTTTCCACGGAATTCCGTAGGGAGGATTGGCAACAACGACGTCAAACTCTTTGCCCTTGAACGGCAGAGAGGTTAGGGTATTGCCATATTTGATTTCGGTATTCTCGCGGAACAACGATTCGATCTTCGCCAAAGCGTATAGCGCATCGTTCCAGTCGCAACCGTGAGCAGCTATATATTTGTAGCCGGCCTTATCGCGCAGACGGTCCACAACGCCGAACAACAAATTAGCTCCACCGCATGTCGGGTCGTAGATATGTACAAAATCATCGGTGGAGATGTCGATCTTCGCCGCAACGATTTCGGCAATCAGCGAAATAATATCTTCCGGGGTGTACTGCTCTCCGGCCGTTTCTGCCGATATGTCGGCCCATTTGCGTTTGATATGCTCTTCGAGAGTGGTTATTTCCGAGTTGTTGTAGTGAGAAAGATCTATTTGAGACCATTGGGTGATATACTGCATCAGAATACCTTTCTTCCGCAACTCGGCAACCATGCCGTCCAGATTGAGGTATTTGCTGTCGTCCGTACCACGCTCGATGCCGAGCAATTCTTTGAGTGTTCCGTCAAAGCCTGCCAGATAGCTTCGGAAATCCTGCTCAAATGTCTTGTCGTTATTGCAAATGGTGGACAGTGTTTTGCCTTCGCGAACAATGTAGTCGTTATATCCACACTCACGGTCTCGGAACGCTTCGATAAATTCCTGCAGGTTGTTCTCGCGGGTCAGGCCCTCGGAGGCTTCAATATCTGCCATTTCATTTCGCATACGCCCTTCGAGCATGATGAGAGCGAAGAATGGCATCATGTAATCAGGAAATTTGCTTTGCTTGATTCCCGATGATATGAGTAAATCGGCGCACGACCAAATGTCGGATTCGTATGATAATATATCTTTCATAATTCTACTATCGTTCTTCTTTGTCTGTGATTAGGTCTTTCAAGTCAACTTGCAGGATGACAGCTATTTGCTGAAGGGTCTCAAGGTTTGGTTGGATCCTATTGCAGGCATAGGCATTAACCATACTGAAACTCTTGTTAAGCTGCTTTGCCAGCCATGTCTGAGAGATACCTTTCTCTGCCAGAACGGCTTTTGTCCTATTTAATTTCATATTATGCCTTGATTGAATAGCGCAAATATAGCGAATTATATTCGATGTGCCGATTGGTTTCACTATCTTTGTAATCTAATAAACTTATACAATAATATACAAGAGGAAATCCTTGCAAATCCACAATATAACACAGAATTTTCACAACTGTCAAATAAGTTGTATACCGGTGATGAACGTGAAGCAGATGCGAAGAGAAATGAAATTAAATTAAAAGAATGTTCTATTATTTCGAATAGCTACATCCTTTCCTGTATTAAAGAATCTTAGATTGTAATAAAGACAATCAAGTTTCCATAATTTTACGGGAACTCTACGATGTCAATTCATGAAGTCTCGTCATTATATTATTGATAATAAGAACATTAATTCAATATTGGAGAATAAAAAACATGAATCCATTTGATGCAAACGAAAGACATAGATATATTATAGAATCAGGTGGCAATCCTGTATCTTCTGCCGATGGAAAAGAGAAGGAGATATGGGTTAACTCTATTAATATTGATATAGATACTCCTATATATCGTTATATGAAATGGGAATATTTACAACAGTTTTATTCCGAACCTATGCATGAATGGATATTGGTACGTCCATGTTTATGGCAAGATAAGTTTGAGCAATTCATCTTTAAGTGTGATAGAGTCCATAGTATAAAAAGTGACATGGATATTGAAATATCAAACCTTGCGGATCAATATTATGCCCAATGCTGGACTATTATCGAAGAATCGTCATTACAATGGCAAGTTAATAAACAACATACCAACAGCTGCTATGACAATATAAACGATGATGACAATGGCGAGATTTGGGTGAAAGTGAGATCTACACCACGGAAACTTTTGGGGGCAATGTTTTATTCTTCAAACAATCTTGTGGAAAACACATTCAATATAATGACATACTTATCGGTAAAGTAGAATATCTTGATAGTGAAGCTATTGAAAAGTTTACGATAACAAATCCTACTCAGTTAATGGACCAAACCGGTTTACAACAGGTTTTGTTTCTTTTGCAAAAAAGGATGCCATATCAACAAGAACAAGAAGTTCGACTTATTATGCAAGTTGATAGCGAATTTTGTTCTAGGCATCAAGATAATATAATTGGAAGAAAAATAGACAATTGGTATGATTTGATTGATGAAATAGTTCTAGACCCATGGGTTACTCGGAATCAAGAGAGAGCAGTTAAATCATTTTTGTCGCAATTAGCCCATCAACAGAATCAAAAAACTATTTGCTGTTGGAAGTCTCATTTAAATGATTATCCTCAATATTTGGTACCTACTCTGAATATTTAATATTATGTGATATTTAATTTTTGCGAGAACTTTATTGTGTCATATTGCCATTGCTATTTTATATACTGATAATTACAGAAATATAGAGTACTACTCAGCCCAAAAGTTATATTAAATATAGCCTAGAATTATATGAGACTTCTAATATATACTATAATTGCCTAATTGAATACAAAAGTATTTGTTTATCCACTATTGCCTTCCATTGCCCAGTCCGCTTCAGATGTTGCGGTTTGTTTGGATAAATTACGTTTTTTTCTCAAAATCGAGGGTTAGATCTCAAAAATATTTTTTTAAGGAAACCAGGATTTGTTTCGACAAATTTCATACCTTTACAAGAGTTCGTGAGTATAGGACCCCTGTTGTTAAATTTTAAACATTTTTTCAGTATGGGACGAAAGGTACGTTATTTTCTTTGGAGCGCTATTGATAGCATATTAGGAACGAGATCAATCCGTCCCAAATGCATCTCGTTAAGTTTGAGCATTCTAGAAATAGCCAAGTGGCACGAAGCATATGAATATCTTTGTCCTATTGGGATCCTGAACCGAAAATAATAGATTAAGTAAATGCATATTATATTGAGTAACAATCAGGGGTTTAACTACTGTTTTTGCATTTACTAGACGTATTAATTTATAGAAAAAGAGAATATGAACTTAACGGAAATATTTGTAAACAGGCTGGCAAAAGACTCTAAAGTAGTTACGATAGATAGTCTATTCAATGAAGATAAAGTAAAAAAAACGCAGTATGCTCCACCTTACCAGCGTAATTATGTGTGGGATGGAGAGAAGGCTACATACTTTTTGGAAAGTATTCTGATCGGTACAGAGATTCCGCCACTCATTTTCTTTCGCAATAAAAAAGGTGCAGAAATCATAGATGGAAGACAACGCTACGAAACCATTTTAAAATTCTTAAATGGCGAACTCCGTTTAAGTAAAGCTGGTCTAAAGAAGCTAGACGTGTTGAATATTGACAAGAAGACGTTCGGTTCATTGCCAGAGCAGCTCAAGAACGATTTTCTTGATACTAAGTTGCGTGTGATTGAGTTCAGTTTTGCCTCGTATGATGGGTTGACACAATTGGATGAAGATTCCGTTAAACAAGAGATATTTAAACGTTACAATTCAGGTATTACTCCATTAAAAAATCTTGAGATAGATAAAGCTATTTATTTTGATGATGATCTGAATCTCTTCTTTAAGGAGAAGTTAAAGGATCTGAAATTGCACGAACAATTTGACAGGCTCTTTAAGTATGAAGACAAAAAAGTGGAGGTGTTACTTCAGAAGATACGTCAGTTACTCGTTATCCATAAGATACCTATCAAATACTATTCAAAGGCCAAGCAAAAGATTACCGATAAGTACTATGATTTATTGTCCTCGCAGATAAGATCTGATCAGTTTGAAGACTTGTTCGTTTCATTCAAGAAGAAACTTGATATTCTTGATGAGATACGAATGGCCGTAGACAATAAGGAAATGCCATATAATAGACTTATGTCTGAAGTTCTATTTTGGGCATTTTCCATATTGGAAGACAATGCCATACAATTACCTAAAAAGAACTCAACTGAATTAACAGAGTTTTCCAAGCACATTTTAAATAACTTACGTGCTTTTGCGATGGTGAGAAGTTCATTCTCACAGCAGATTATTGACAGATATAACGTAATGGCCTGTTATATTGAAAAGGTTTATGGCATCAATAAAAATCTATATATTGAAACCAATGAACAATTTAAACATAAGAACTATGAACTAAATCAGGTTAAACACGGTGGAACAACTAACTATCAGGAGCTTCGTATCAATAAACCTGAACCTACTACATATACTATCGATGACATCTGCCGGCTTATGGCTCGCAGTCGTTTTCTTGTACGTCCTCCTTACCAGCGAGAGGAGGTAATCAATAGGAAAAAATCATCCGAAATTATTGAAAGTCTATTATTAGGCATAAAACTGCCCCCCATTTTTATATTTAAAAGCAAGGATGGCATAAGCGAGGTTATAGACGGCCAACAGCGAATTCTGAGTATTTTGGCCTTTTTGGGCAGGAAATATCTAAACGAAGAAGGGCAGATGGTAAAATCGAATAAAGATGGCTTTGCCCTATTGTTGAAAGACAGTATTTTAACAGATCTGAATGGTAAATGTTTTGCTCAATTAGATGAAGATTTACAAGATAAAATTACCAGCTTTGACCTATGGGTGATAGAAATAAACGAAAAGAATAATCCCGATTTCGAACCTTTAGACTTATTTATTCGTCTGAATAACAAGCCATATCCGATTAAGGACGATACATTTGAAATGTGGAACTCGTACTTGGATAGAGACTTGATTAATACAATTAAGTCGTCGTATCGAAATAACGCAAGTTGGTTTTTTATGCGTAAAACAAGTACGCGCATGGAGAATGAAAACAATTATTCGGTGCTTTCATACTTTAACTATCTTAAGCAGAACGGATGTGATCTAACGGAAAATGGACCGCTTGATATTTATAAGATAGGGGGACGTATTGCTATTCGCCTGCGTTCAAAAGGAGACATATCAAAAGTTCTAGAAAATACTAAAAAGAAAGATGCATTTGTTGCTGCTGTAAATGATTTGGAATTTACTTTTGTTCGTAATTTGAAATTGCTGTTGTCGGATGAAGGTGATAGTTCTGAAAAAACACTAAGCAAAAATCTCGACATGTTGTTGGGAATAGAGAACAATAGACGTACCCAACAAAGTTTTTATGCACTGTGGTATTTTTTTAATGGACTAGACCGGGAAAATTTTTGCAAGAAACAAAAGGAGATAATAGTAAAAACAAAAGAACTTTTCAAGGCAATGTCGTCTGATATTAAGAGGACAGATTTTATCAAGATGGTGGATGATTTCCGTACGCAATATAAGAATAACGAAGATTTAGAGGTCGTAAAAATTCGTCTTGGTGATATTATGGATTTTATTGCTTTTGACGGAGATAGTCTCAAGAATTCAGCGGAAGTGGATTTTTATGTAAAACGTGATAATAAGATCAAAGATCAGATTCAAATAAGGTATGAACGTCCTGAAAATGTTGAAGCATATTATGGTTGTCATATTAACCGTTTAGGATTTTGTCAGAGTTATATAGCTGCTATGTTGCAAAGTAGCTATGTATATAGGGAATATGATTTTCGTAGTCGGAATGTTTCTGTGGTGAGCCTAAAGGATATCATGATACCATATGTGCCTCTATCTATCCAGAAAGTATTTGATAAAATGATGAATTATACAAAAACACCTGAATACATTCAGAGTAGCTTTTTTGTAAATGTGCTAGACTATATGGTCGAGGAAGTTATCAATCAGAAGTTATTTAATTATCAGAATGTTAGGCTGATAAATAGTGCTATGGCATTAGAAGATGTACCCGACCAAAACAAGGAAGAATTCATTTCAAAGTCATATAATCATATTATACATGAACGTGGTGGTTTGATGGAAGAGTTGATAGCAGCTAAAGGTGTAAAAGGTTCTCTTGAAGAAAAATGAAAAAGATTACAAAAATTGAGATAGAAAATTCACGAGCTTACTATGACCGATTGACATTCTCAATGGAGAAAGGAGAGAATGTACTATTGTATGGTGAAAATGGTAGTGGAAAGACGTCATTATATAAGTCGTTGAATGATTTTATTCAGAGTTTCTATTCACATGTAAGTTATACTACCAACCGTTATAAACCTGCTGGAGTTGCCGGTGAAGTAATTCTAACCATAGGTGATTACAATGATATAACGGGAGAAGTTGATAATATTGTGAAATATAGATACGCAGAAGGTGTTGACAATACAAGTGTGGCAGGTACTGCATTTCTGAAGTCATTAGCATTGACAAAAGGTTTTCTAAATTACAAAGACCTACTGAAAGTATACTTGTATGAAGATGACAACCCTAATCTGTTTAATTTCTTTATTGAACATCTATTAAAAGATCATGTTGCCTCAGCCCAAGGATTAAATAGTTCTTTAGCGTTGGAATGGAAACAAATCAAGCAAGATATATTCAATGTATATAATCGCAATGAAGTAAGACATCAACGAGGACTCCAAAAACTTGTTAAATTTGAAAAGGTCTTAAGGTCTGTCTTGGATAGTTTGTTTAAAGAGGTAAACAATTATTTGGTACATTATTTTAACAATTTTGCGCTACATATAGATTATGACTTAAAATCTATGTCTTTTGATTACGGGACTAAAGGGAAAGGTGCATGGAAAATAGAACAAGACCTAAGATTAAAAATTTCAATTGGAAGTTCTTCAATCAAAGGTTTTACGGAAGGGCTGAACGAAGCAAGACTATCTGCAATCGCTATTTGTCTTTATCTAGCAGCTCTGAAGGCAAATCCTGGCAAGGAATTGCATTTGATGTTCTTGGATGATATTTTTATAGGTATTGACTCATCGAATAGATGGGCCATATTGGATATATTGGAACATGAGTTTAAGGATTTCCAGATTATTATGGCAACGTATGATCGGTCATGGTATTGCCTAGCTAGGAATTTCCTTACTAATCACCATGGGAACAGATGGAAATTTATTAACCTATATTCTCTACCAAAAACTGATAATGGCCTATCATTTTTTGTCCCTATTATGACAGTGGGAACATCTGCATACAATAGAGCTAAAGAATATCTGCATGGTCAACGCCCCGTTGATTTACCTGCTGCCGCCAATTATTTCAGAAAAGCGTTAGAGGAATTGATTAGCGAGAAGTATTTACCAAAAGAATTATTTATGAGTGATGACTATTCACTAATTCCTGGTTATAAGCTAACGAAACACATTGGGGCATTGATTGATTTGTTTGTTAAAACAGGTGAAGATATGGTCAAAATTATGACTATAAAGTCGTACCTGCATCCATTAATACACCCATTGTCTCATTATGAAGAAGAGGCTCAAGTGTATCGTAATGAACTCGTTGCTGTTGAAGAGGCGATTAAAGGCTTATATAGTCAGATAGAAAATCTTAATAAGAGATGCCGTATTCTGATAGGACGAAATAATATAGTTGAAATACGTTACGAAACGGCAGACAAGTCGTATTTCGCGAAGTATCAAATTCAATTGGATGATAATATTTGGGTGTATAAGGATAAAAATGGAGCAGCCCATTTGACAAAGTGCAATTGCAAGTGCGTGCTTATGGAAGGTAAACTAAATGGAAATATTCTCCCCCCATTCAAACCCAATAAGAGAATGCAAAACTATAATAATTTTTATTATGCGTCATTGGACGAGGCATTACAGAAAATATATGACTTTGAAGTAAATACCAAAAAACACGCTGTGGCCGCACATAACGATTATGATATTGTGTTTAGACTACTAGGAAAAAATTTCTACGAACCTTTTGTACAAAAGCGAAATGAAATATTAGCGTCAATGTGATGATAGCATTTTGAAGTGTTATGCATCGATAATTACTTAATGGTAATTAACATTATTACTATTTTATCAGACCTTGCTATTAATTTATCTACACAATTTGTGTGTTCCGTCTTTCCTCCCATCGCCTCAGACCGTCTCAGACGGTGCGGTTTGTTTGCGCAAATTTCATTGGTTATGATATAATATATTGATAATCAATACGGATAAATTTCTTCAACGAAGATGAATATTGAGTTTCCTCAAGCTGCATGAAAGACACCCCGGTACGGTCTGAAAACCGTACCGGGGTGTCTGATTGTTCGGAAACGAACAGCCTTTCAGAGCCGCAGCGTGCGGAACCACGTCTGAATATCCTCTTGCAAAGTGCTCCTGTAAGATCGCCGCACGGATTCGAAACATTCCCACTGCTGCATAAAAACTTCCGCATCGGGTTCGACCGCCTGTCTCTTTACAGGAGTTTCGCATCCAACAATTCCCCTGCGGGTATCTCCACCGTCTGATGGCGGGCTCCGTTTTTCTCGACGATTTCCAGCAAAAGCACCTTGTCGTCGGGGATCGTGAGCTTGGGCAGCGCGAATACCGTCCGCTGACGCTGGTGCCCCCTTACAACTGCCGGATCGTTGCATACGCGCAGGATTTCGAGCGATGTCTGCTGTTGTGCCGTACGCTTGGCGAGTTTGCGATCCGCTACGATGAACCGCCGCGCATCCACCTCGAAGGAGATGTTCGTGTCGTTCGAGATGCAGGTGTGAATGTATATCACGTCATTGAACACGTAAATCCCCAGCACTTCGACCCCGATGCCGTACTTCTTCGTGCGAATGCCCTTTACATCTGTACGGTTCTGCCGGTATATGTCGCTCAACATGCGTTTTACGGTCGCGGGCTTCTCACGGCCTACCTCGCGCAGCAGCACCCGGCTTTCGGATGCTGGGGCCGTCGGCTGCGGATAGCCCACGGCAGCTGGTTTCTTCATACTTTCTGGTTGCGGTTCCTGCACTGTAAGATTGAGGGTCGAGACAGCCGGATTCTCGGCATAATAGACATCGAAAGTGAAAAATCCGCCGTCTTCGGTGATGACCGTCAGGTTGGTTTCTGCTGCGAAATTCCGCACGGCGGCTTTCACGCGCACGACGTTCTCGGCTCCGTCGGCCTTGCCGGCGATGATGTCCATCGAGCCGATGTCGATATACGTGACAGGCGACGGGAAGAGGATGTGTACAGTCTTGGTGAATCCCGCTTCGATATGCTGGGGACGAATTTCCGCCGGCGTTTCCGGTGTCGTCTGTGCCGTGACTTTTGCCGCGGCGATTGCTGCGACAATCAGGAACAGATAAATAAGGTCTCTTTTCATTTTACTGTTGTTTTGAAATCAATAATAGCTGATGGTTGGCTTTGAGGGTAATCTTCACCTCGCGGAGCTTCCCGGCGACATACTGCGACGAAGCCTGCAATCCTCCGCGGGCCAGCTCGGACAACACCTGCTGCCCGGCCGAACGGGTGACGTTTACGCTCGTGCCGGCTGTCTGCCCGACAGACGCCAGCGCCTCTTTGAGGGCCGTCCGCTCGCGGGAGTTCGGGACGTTGAGCCCCGGCTGGCCGTCGAGGTCGTAAGCTACGGCTTCGACAGCGAAGATCCGTCCGCCGTATTCGACGGACGACACCGTGACTTGCAGCCGCATTCCGGAGATCGTCGCAAGACCGTATAGCGGCGTATAACGGGGAATGGTCACTCCGTCGATACGCACGGCTTCCAGCAACCGCAGTTGCACGGTGCTTCCGGCACGTATGATTTGCGTCTGAGCGACACAAGCCCTGACAGTCGGAATGTCGGCATGCGCGACATCACCTGCCGCCGTGAGAAATCCCAAGTTACGTTCGATGGTGAAATCCGCCCGCGTGTCGAGTGTCGAGGCTTCGACCTCACCTTCCCGAACGGGCCGCATGACCGACAGGCGCGAATCCTTCCGCTGCTTCGTCGGCTCAACAGTTTCTTCATCTACGGCCACTCCGCCGCCGAGATACTTCCGGGCGAGCTTGTACTGCTCCTCGGCCAGTTCCAGCGGATCGGGCTGCTGCCGCTCGGCGTCGAGCTGGGATTGCAGGGCCGCGACCTGCTCTTTCAGGGCCTCGACCTCGGCATTGCGCTGCGGAGCGGCGTAGAAGCCCTGCACCTGCCGCTGCATGGCCCGGTTGGCCTCGGAGGCCCGCAGTGCGGGGTTGTCCGCCGGTACAGGCTCCTCGGCGGGTTTGAGTCCGTCGTCAAGCAGCGAGAACAAGTTGTCGCCAAGTGTCATCATGCGTCTCTGCTGCTGCTCCTCGCTGCGGAGCTGTTCCGCGGCTTTGCGTTTGTCTCCGACGGTGGCCTGCGCCTTGCCGTCCGGGACCGACGTATTGATCCCCGCGGCCCCCTCTTGGGGCTTGACGGGCGCAGGCCGGAATATGAACCACAGCACGACGAAGAAGATGCATCCGAGGATCGCCGTGAAGAGCAGTACCTTGCGTTTGCGCTGCCGTTCGAACTCCGCCGAAGGGTCGCTGCATGGATTCTTGTTTTCTGTCATAATGGTTTACGGTTTAAGATGTAATAATTCGGGATGTCCGATCTCTAACTCCGATCCCATGTCCGCTGCGAACAGGAGCCAGAGGTAAAGGAAGAGAAGCAGGACGAGCGCCGCGAGTACGATCCGTTCCCGGATGCAGGGCGCGAGCGTGTCGTGCCGGCGCCGCAGCGACCGCCGCACCCAGCGGATGCGGCAGCGC
>OKSB01002545.1_pt1 | contig 15999 bp, 16 predicted proteins | sample 1601171 | NCBI WGS metagenome assembly OKSB01 (sample SAMEA3541496, study PRJEB24748) | human gut metagenome | biome: human gut; feature: human-associated habitat; material: faeces | place: China | collected 2012 | reverse complement strand
GGGTGAGAAAGCTGTTTGACAGCTTTCGTGCGGCAAAAGATGCTGCGGCGGAGACTTCAGCGGCATCCCTGTCCTGCGGTCTGTGCATGTGCAGACAGGGAGACAACTTTGAAGAATATTATATAAAAGCGGACAAAGCATTGTATTATGTCAAACAGAACGGCAAGAATAATTACCGGTTTTATGAGGAGCTGGAGGAACAGTAGCCGGATGCACAGAAATTAGATGGAATCCCGGGCAATTAGCATGACATCCAGTAATACCTCCTTGCCCATGTAGATGGGATTTTGTATGGCAGATAGCAGCTCTGTTACAGCCAGCTCTGCTTTCCGTTCCATGTTCTGATGGATGGTAGTCAGCTTCGGAACGGTAAGGTGGGCGTAATTGATATCATCGAATCCGGCAATCCCCAGGTCTGCGGGGACCCGGATACCTTTGGAGCCTAAGTAACTGATGGCCTCAATGGCAAAATAATCTGAAAGAAAGAAAGCCGCCGTCTTCGTTGGAAAGGGAATCTGACGCAGTAGCTGCTGATAGAAGCTTTCTCTGGTGATCTGGGTCTCACCGATATTGATCAGACGTATTTTTTTCTCTTTGTTTCCGGCAGTCAGTTCCTCAAACATTTCTCTGGCACCGGTCCATCTCGAATAATCCACACCATAACAGACAGGCTTCTGGTTGTTTATCCTTCCGGCACTTTTCGCCTTTGTACTGGTGGTTCTGGTTCCTGCGGTAAAGGGTTTTTACTATTCCTTTACCGACTGGAACGGAATCGGTAAAAATGCCGTATTTGTAGGAATATCAAATTATGGGAAATTATTGAGCGACAGCAGATTCTGGAATTCATTTCTGCTCACCTTTGTATTTGCAATCTGCTCTGTGATCTGCATTAATGCCGTGGGCTTCGGACTGCCATTGGTGGCACCGGCATTTACCATTGGATTGTTCTTATCGATTTCGGATTCTTTTAAAATGTTCGACCAGAACCTGTCCCTGACAGCAGGAGGTCCAGCCAACAGCACGGAAATGATCGCACTGAATATCTATAATACGGCATCTAGCTTCCTTCTGTTGAGGAGGATAGAAAAAACAGCCCGAAGGCATCAGGAGCAATGGCAGTATTGACGGCAATGCTTTATGAAAGATTCAAAGCCGGAAAATATCCCATTGCCTTGGTATCTATGGACAACTGTTCACAGAATGGAGCCAGACTCCGGGAGTCTGTACTTATTATGGCAGAAGAGTGGAGAAAGACCGGATTTGTCGGTGAAGATTTTGTGGAATACTTAAGCCGTGAAAACACAGTAGCTTTGAGGGAAGCTGATATATACTTAACATGCAAAAACGACTGATTTGAAAATTACTGACTTTTTGAGGATTATCTGTTACAATAATTGATATATTATTGGATAGGAGTGCATGATATGGCAGGAATCCGCGATGTCGCCAGGCTGGCGCATGTATCAACCAGTACGGTATCACTAGTATTAAATAATAATGGACATGTATCAGATAAAACCCGTAAAAAAGTAGAAACAGCAATGCAGGAGTTGAATTATATTCCTAATGAACTCGCAAGAAATCTGTATCGCAGCAAAACAAATATTGTCGGTCTGATTCTCCCGGATATTGCCCATCCATTTTTCGGCTTGTTTGCTAAGTATGTAGAAATAGAACTACATAAAGAAGGCTACAAAACAATGCTTTGCAGCACTGTGCATGAAGAAAATGGAGAGAAAGAATACATTGACATGTTAAACCGCCAGATGATGGACGGAATTATTATGGGATCCCATTCTTTGGACATAGATGAATATAACGGGATTGTAAGACCGATTGTAAGTCTTGACCGTTATATTAATGAGACAATTCCGATAGTCATGTCCGACCATGAGAAGGGAGGAACCCTTGCGGCTGAAGAATTATTGCGTTGTGGCTGTAGGAAAGTGTTACAGATTATGGGAAACCGGAATGTAAATACACCGGCGCATCTGCATCACTATGCCTTTGAAAAGAAACTTTTGGAAGCCGGTGTTTCTGTCTGTACAGAAGAGACGCCATGGAACCGATGGAGCTTTGAAGAATTTTACGCTTTTGTGAAAAAAATATATACAGCATATCCGGATATTGATGCTGTATATGGAGCGGATCTGATTGCTGTTGCTTATCTGAAGGAAGCAGGAGCCAGAGGGCGACGTATCCCTGAAGATCTGAAAATCATTGCATATGATGGCACGGATGTAACACGGATGGGAGCAGTTACTATAACATCGGTCTATCAGGATGTTCAGCAGCTTGCAAAAGAAGCAGTAAAACTCCTTGTAGAAAAAATCAATGGAATAGAAAATCAAAATGACAGAAGAATACTGGATGTATGTCTGAAAAAAGGAGAGACAACCTAAAGATTTCTGAAATTCTATTGACATTGAGAAAATAACATGTATAATATGTATATATCGAACGGGTTCGATAAACGATAAATGAATAAACTACCCAAAAAGAGCTTCCCTCATAAACAATCAGACTTTCATTGGAACGTAGATTGCAGGGTGGGGGAAGAATTTTTTAGAATGATAGCGAACCGGTTCGATGATAGATAAGAGTTATATCAAAAGGCCAATTGATAAAACAAAACAATCACATAGGAGGAACGCAATGAAAAAGAAAATTATTAGTATAATACTTACATCTGCCATGGTATTTTCAGCACTTTGTGGCTGCGGAAGTAATCAGGATCAGAGTACGGCTGATGGAAATGCAGCAGGACAGGCATCTTCTGATGATAAAATTGTGCTTTCAGTATCGGTAATGGCAAATGAAGAAGAAAAGAAAATCTTTGAAGATGCCATTGACAGATTTGAAACAGCACATCCTGACTGTACGGTGGATGCCAGCTATACATCGGGAAGTACATGGGGAGAATATTGTGATAAGCTTCTAATCCAGATTGGCTCTGGTGAAGCACCGGATGTTATTCATGTGGCAATTGAAGGAACTCAGATGCTTGTCAAGAATAACGTACTGCTTCCGTTAGATGATATGATTGCCGCTGATCCGGATGGACAAGCAATGTTGGATGATTTTGTGGATGCAACAACAGACGTATTTACAATTGATGGTAAGTTATACGAACTACCTACTGACTGTAATGATGCAGTTGTGCATGTAAATACAAAAATGTTTCAGGATGCAGGGATTGAAATCCCTTATGATGGATGGACCTGGGATGAATTCAGAAGTATTGCAAAGCAGTTGACGACTGGGGAAGGAGATTCCAAAGTCTATGGTTTTGCCACATCCCTGTCTCCGGCATGGCTTGCAGGCTGGTTCATGTCCAATGGAAGTGATTATATTAACTCAGACTGGACAGATTCCAATCTCTCGGATCCTAAGGCGTTAGAAACCGTTGAATTTCTGAATAATCTTGTAAATGAAGATAAGAGCATGCCGGTTCCTGAAACGACAACAGATGCCACCAGCCTGTTTGCAGCAGGGCGTGTAGCTATGATTGCAACAGGAATTTGGCCGTTCCCCAGTTATAGAGCAAATGGATTTGAAGATGTAGATGTTGTACCCATGCCAACAAACAGTGAGGATGCAAAGGTTGGATTTGGCGTAGGAGGCGTTGGCATTTACAGTAAATCGAAGCATCCGCAGGAAGCCTATGAATTAATGAAAGAGTTAACATCCGTAGAGACAGGAAAGGCAAAATGTGCAAGTGGTACCTGCGTACCGGTACGTTATTCGTTAAGCGGGGAGGAAAGCTATTTATCACAGTGTCCAAATGCAAAGCTGTTCTTTGATTCCTTGGAGAATGGCAAAGCACTTCCGTCACCCATGAATTATTCTGATCTGGAGAGAATTACAAACTCTATGTTCAGTGCTGTTTTTTCGGGAGCAAGTCCGGCACAGGAGGCTGTGACTAATGCAGATACGGAGTTAAAACAGTCATTTGCAAACTTGAAGTAGTACAGAAGTCTGTTGCTGGGAGATTTTGCTGTTCTTATCCCAGTGAAATCTCTCAGAACAGGATAGTACTGGGAACGAAAGAGGAAGCTTATGAAAAATAAAAAAGAAAATCTGACAGGATACTTATTTATACTTCCTGCAATTATTTTATTTTTTACATTTGTCTTGATCCCTGTCATTGTAATGGTATGTCTGGGATTTACAAAATATAATTTGTTTTCTGCCCCTGAATGGACAGGATTTTCAAATTTTGCCAGAGCATTTACGGATGGAAGACTTTGGACGGTTACGAAAAATACAATTTTCTTGGCATTTTTTTCTGTTATTTTAAACATAGCAGTGGGACTGTTTCTGGCATTGCTGATTGCCAACAAAAAAAGCCCTGTATTCAATTATTTGGTAAGGCTGTTCTATTTCTTTCCCATGATTGTGGCACCGGTGTATATTGCTGTAATCTGGTCAAATATTCTGGCAGCGGATGGTGGATTGCTAAATTATTATATTCAAAAAATCGGATTTGATGCTGTTGGCTGGCTGACGGACCGCAGGGTGGCATTAAAAACGATTGTAGGAATTGAGGTATGGAGACTGACGGGATTTGCAATGCTGACATTTATAGCCGGAATCAAGAATATATCAAAGGATTATTTTGAGGCAGCCTCATTAGATGGAGCCGGAGTGGTACAGACTGCATTTTATATTACAATTCCACAGTTGACACCGACAATCCTGTTGAACCTGATCATGTATGTGATCACAGAATTAAAAACCTTTGATATACCGATGCTTATGACAAAGGGAGAACCGATGGATGGTACACGTACAATTGCGATGTACATCTATGAAACTGCCTTTCAGAAGCAGGATATGGGATATGCATGTGCAATATCGCTGTTTTTTGTAATTGGAATTATGATACTTACATGTGTTCAGTTTATAACAAGTAACAGGTGGGTGCATTATGATTAAAATGAAAAGAAAACTATCAGACTTCATTCTCTCGTTATTGGTACTATTAGCGGGTATCATTGTATTTATCCCGTTTATGTATATGTTCTCATCCTCCATGCGTACTCCGGCAGAGGCATTTAAGTTGCCACCTGCTATTTTACCCGAACGTTTCATGATAGAAAACTATATCCAACTGTTTAAATCGGATCTGCCGTTTGCCAAAATGTTTTTAAACAGCACAATTGTTACGGGAATTACCATTGTAATCCAGATTGTTGTCTGTTCCATGGCATCTTATGCCTTTGCAAAAATCAGATTCGCCGGCAGGAATTTCTGGTTTATGGCTTTCCTGATGTCCATGATGATTCCGGTTCAGGCAACAATTATTCCTGTCTACATGATGATGAGTAAGTTGAATCTGATTAATACATTAAGCTCAATCATATTGATTTCAGCATTTAATGCATTTGGCATATTCCTAATGAGACAATCTATTGCATCGGTTCCGGATGCGATTGTAGAAGCAGCTAAAATTGATGGAGCCGGTCATTTCAGAACCTGTTGGCAGATTGTGATTCCGATGGTAAAAAGTACAATTGTTACATTGATTATTTTGAATTTTAATTCCATATGGAATGATTATTTTATTCCATATGTTTTCGTAAGTAAATGGGAGAAGATGACAGTCCCACTGGGAGTAGCAGCCATGAAAGGTTATATGGGATCCGGCAATAAATCTGTAGTGCTTGCAGGCGTAACAGTGGCACTATTGCCGATTCTGATTGTATTCCTCATTGGGCAAAAATACATCGTAGAAGGACTTACCGCATCTTCAGTAAAAGGCTAGGTGACAGATATGTATACAGAAGTGATAAAACTATGGAAAAACAGAGAAGATGTAACAGTAACATCTTACTGTATGGATAAAAATAATGAAATTATAGGATGTGACCGCAGACCTGCAGTTATTGTATCTCCGGGTGGAGGTTATGCCGGATTTACAGAAAGAGAAGGAGAATCTGCAGCTCTCCGTTTTGTGGCAGCAGGGTATCAGGCGTTTGTCCTTCACTATTCTGTTTGCGAAAAGGCGGCTTTTCCGAACGCACTCTATGACCTGGCACAGACAATGTGCTATCTGCATCAGAATGCAAAAAAACTTTGTATAGATGAGAACAAAATTGTTGTATGCGGATTTTCTGCAGGCGGAAATGTCTCTGCATCGCTTGGGGTGATGTGGAATCAGGAATTTATGAGGGAAAAGTTTCAGGTACCTGCGGAGTGGTTGAAGCCTGCAGCAATGATTCTTGGATATGCGGTTTTGAATTTTGGTTTTACATCTCGTGGTCCCTTATCCGGAGAACAGGAAGAAATGATGCAGAATTGTAATAGATATATAACGGGAAAGGAGCAGCCGGAAAAAGAGGACTTTGATAAAATAAATCTTTTGCGTTTTGTTTCAGAGGATACACCGCCTGCATTCCTATTTCATTTGTGCGCAGATCCTATAGTTCCGGTAGATAATACTTTGCAGTTTGCAAGTCGTCTGGCTGCGTTTGATATACCTTTTGCCTTGGAAATAGGAGAAGATGCATGGCATGGTGTCTCATCCTTAAAAGCAGAAGATGCGAACATTGGTTTTTTTAAGAGTGAATATGCAGGGTGGTTTGACAGAGCAATCTGTTGGTTAAAGAAAAAATTATTTGTGGAGAATGCGTAGAATGAAATCTTTTATTGCGGATAAAAAATACTTGCTATTTCCAATTGCTATGGATGCACCATGCAAAACAGTAGCAATTTGGACAAAGAATGAAAAAATATATGAATTTGACGTTCCTATCGGAGAGAGCGGTTCTCCTTATCGGTTTCAATACTATGCTCCGTTGAATATAGAAAGCTGGAGAGGACAGGAGATTTTTATAGAGGTGGAAGATGCATGGGATTTTCTGGAGGCTATAGGTTTTTCGGATGATAATGTGCATACAGAACAGCATAAGCCGCAGATTCATTTTTCCCCGGAAGCCGGATGGATAAATGATCCGAATGGACTGGTATATGCAGACGGAATATATCATTTGTATTTTCAATACAATCCATTTCAGAACCAATGGGGAAATTTATGCTGGGGTCATGCAGTCAGTGAAGATCTTTTGCACTGGAAACAACTGGATACGGTCATGTTTCCGGAGAAAGATGGTTCTATTTTCTCTGGATGTGGTATTGTAAATGAACGGGGATTATTGAAACTGCCTGAATCTGCTTTATTGTTTTTTTACACGATGGCAGGAGGCAAGACGAAATGGAGTGAGGGAAAAAAATTCACACAGCGATTGGCATATAGTCTGGATGGAGGAAAAACCTTGCAGAAGACAGCAGAGCCGGTCATCGATCATATTGCAGATGAGAACAGGGATCCAAAGGTTTACTGGCATGAAAATAGTCAGGCATATTATATGGTATTGTTTTTGGAGGGACATCGGTTTGGTATTTTTCGTTCTGAAAATCTTCAGGACTGGGAGTGTACGCAGACCTTGGAACTGGATGAAGCATGGGAGTGTCCGGATCTGAGAGAAATACCAGTAGAAGATGGTGGCTCTAGATGGGTATTCTGGAGTGCAGATGGATTTTACTTTTTGGGAGAATTTGATGGATATCGTTTTATCACAGATGGTATTAGAAGAGAAGCGTACCAGACGACCATTCCGTATGCAGCACAGACGTTTTATGGAGTAAAAGACGTAATCAGTGTATCATGGCTTCGCACGCAGAATAATGGCCAATATTACAGAGGAGTGATGGCTCTGCCGAGAAAAATGACATTAGTACGGTCTGGAGAAGATATCCGGTTGAGAATGATGCCGGTTGAGAATTTCCTGAATGCGAGAAAACTTGTCTATGAGGATAATACTTGTGAATTAAAATATAAACCGAAGGACACCGTGGCAATACAGATACAACTGTTGGGCGCCGGAAAAATCAGTTATGTGGCTGAAATAAATGGCAATAATATCTGCTTTGATTGGGAAGCAGGCAGCCTTACAGTAAATGAACAGCAGGCTTTTATGGGAAACAATATACATGAAATGAGTATATTGATAGATGCAGAAATCTGTGAAGTCACAACAGAAAACGGATTGTATTATGGCGTTTTTGAACTGAACCCTGGCTGTGATCTACGGGACTGGTCAATCCGGTCAAGAGAAATGTTGAACATGAAAGTAATGGAGATATCATAGTTATGAAGAAAGATCTGGATGTAGCAGCACTTGGAGAAGTATTAATTGATTTTACTATGGCAGGGACTTCCGGACAGAATCATATGCTGTTCGAAGCCAATCCGGGAGGGGCACCCTGCAATGTGCTGGCTATGTTAAGAAAACTGGATAAACACGTTGTATTTATCGGCAAAGTCGGGAAAGATATGTTTGGGGATTTCCTGGAAAATACGATCCGGAGCAAAGGAATATTAACTGACGGATTGGTGAAGGATAACTGTATCCCTACAACGCTTGCCTTTGTACATACAGCAGCAGATGGAGAGAGGGAATTCTCCTTTTATCGTAATCCCGGTGCTGACATGATGCTTGGAAAAGAAGAAGTGGACGGAGAACTGATAAAAAGGTCCAGAATTTTCCATTATGGTTCCTTGTCCATGACTCATGATAAAAATTATGAAGCAACACAGTATGCCATTCAGGTGGCAAAAGACAATGGATGCCTGATCTCCTTTGATCCCAATCTGCGGCTTTCCCTGTGGAAGACACCGGAAGAAGCCAGAAAGAGGATCCTGTATGGGATGAAGCAATGTGATATCATGAAGATATCGGAAGAGGAAGTTGCCTTTGTATCGGAACAGGAAAGCCTGGAGAAAGGTGTTTCCTTTATCCGGGACAACTCTGACATAAAAATATTGTTTGTTACATTGGGGAATAAAGGCAGTATAGCATATTATAAGGATGAGAAAATATATTGCGGGGGGATCCATCAGGAGCATGTCGTTGATACGACGGGAGCCGGAGATACCTTCTGCGGGGCAGTCTTAAGCCGGATTCTGGAATTAGGGACAGATGCCCTGACAGAGAAGGATATCCGTGAGATGCTTTTATTTGCAAATGCTGCCGCGTCTATCGTTGTTACCAGAAAAGGTGCGTTATGTTCTATGCCGGAGCCGGAAGAGATCCGGGCTGCTTCTTCCTTAATTGACAAAGTCCTGTAAAATAGGTAAGCTATGTGTGTCTAACTATGGGGATTTCCTATGTGAGGTTGCATTGCCAAACCATGAGATTTCTCTGGTATATAACAAAGAGATTCTACAACGTATGGAAAATATAATTCCACAGGCCACAGCCATTTCGATTCAGGAGGCTACTTTTTCAGGTGATCATAAACGGCTGAAATCGCAGCTCCAAATGTTACTGACGCAGTCAGTGAGTTTTTTCGATACTGCCGGAGAGAATTTTTATCATGGTTTATGCTGGGACTGTGTGCATTGATGAGTGGAACTTTTGTGACTTCTAACTGGGAGTCCGGTGACGGCCGGTATGATATTCAGTTAAAACCTATCCGCAATGGGATGCCGGGTATATTGATTGAACTGAAAGCCGGGAAAAACGTGGAAGTAGCGGTCGAATAGGAAATGGAGCTGACTACAGCAAATAACAAAACCAAAAGAATGATCCAAGAAAGGGTGCCAGATAAGCAGGCATCCTTTTTCTATTGCTTTCAGAGGCTGTGATGGTTACAATAATGTCATATAACAGCAGATAGAATATCCTGTTTTATGCCAATTTTTTATTAAAAAGTTTACAAAATTTTACGATAATGTTCAAAAATATACAATATATCAAAAGTGATGTAGACAAACAATAAAAAGATGGGTAATATGTATATGTAATCAGTCAGATGAACGAAAAGTATGTACAATATGCTACATATTTAAAGCAAGAAATATAAAATAAGGAGGAATGTTGCCGATGAAACAGTTCAGCTATATCATTAAGGATGAGATCGGTCTGCATGCACGTCCTGCGGGACTGCTCGCAAAGGAAGCGAAAAAGTATCAGAGTACAGTGACACTTTCCTGTAAGGGGAAATCAGCTGCAGCAAGCAAGCTGATGGCGATCATGGGAATGGGCGTGAAGCACGGAGACAATGTGGAAGTCACGATAGAAGGAGCGGATGAAGATACCGCAGCAGCAGAACTTCAGAAGTTTTTCCGTGAGAACCTCTAGGAGAAGACCTGCATGACAGAGTTTGGAAGGTAGAAAATGGAAAAATATATTGGAAAATCCGTATATAAGGGAACAGCGATCGGACCTGTCAGTGTTTTGAAGAAAAAGGACAGTCTCGTTAAGAGGATCCATATCGACAACACAGCGGAAGAACTGAATCGGCTGGATGCGGCTAAGGAACGTACGATGACGCAGCTGGGGCAGTTATACGAGAAGGCGCTGCAGGAGGTCGGAGAAGTCAATGCAGCCATTTTCGAGGTGCATCAGATGATGCTCGAGGATGACGATTATCAGGATGCCATTCACAGCATGATTCAGAACGAAGAAGTGAATGCAGAGTATGCGGTGGCAGTGACCGGTGATAATTTTGCAGAGATGTTCGCCAACATGGATGATGAATATATGCAGGCCCGCTCTGCGGATGTCAGGGATATCTCCAACCGGCTCGTCCGCAATCTGTCCGGGGAGGAGCAGATTGACTGGAGTACCATGGAACCGTCGATCATTGTGGCAGATGATCTGACACCCAGTGAGACGGTACAGATGGATAAGAGTAAGATCCTGGCTTTTGTCACAGTGCATGGTTCAACGAATTCCCATACTGCGATCCTGGCACGTATGATGAATATTCCGGCACTGATCGGGGTACCATTGGAACTGGAGAAAATCCATAACGGGACCCGCGCTATTGTGGACGGCAGGGAAGCAGTATTTTACCTGGATCCGGAGGAAGAGCAGCTCCGGCAGGCAGAAGCGGCACAGCAGACGGAACAGAGACTAAGAAGCCTGCTGGCGGATTACAAGGGACGGGAATCCGTGACAAAGAGCGGACGCAAGGTCAATGTATATGCCAATATCGGCAGCGTATCGGATGTGGCATATGTACTGGAGAATGATGCGGAGGGTATCGGCCTGTTCCGCAGTGAATTCTTATATCTCGGAAGGGATTCTCTTCCGGATGAGACAGAACAGTTCAATGCTTACCGTCAGGTGCTGCAGATGATGGCAGGGAAAAAGGTCATTATCCGTACTCTTGATATCGGCGCGGACAAAAATGTAGACTATCTCGGACTGGGCAAGGAAGATAATCCTGCCATGGGATACCGTGCGATCCGGATCTGTCTGGAGCAGCCGGAGATCTTCAAGACACAGCTGAGAGCACTTCTCAGGGCGGCAAAATACGGAACACTGGCCATTATGTATCCGATGATCATTTCCGTGGAGGAAGTGCTGGATATTCAGAAAATCGTAGCTGAGGTGGCTAAGGAGCTAGAGGAAGAAAAGCTTCCTTACGCAATTCCGGAACAGGGAATTATGATCGAGACTCCTGCAGCTGTCATGATGAGTGAAGAGCTGGCAGAGCATGTTGATTTCTTCAGTATCGGCACGAATGATCTGACACAGTATACTCTGGCTATCGACAGGCAGAACAACAGACTGGACAGATTCTATAATCCACATCATGAGGCAGTCCTGCGTATGATACAGATGACTGTTGACGGAGCGCATAAGCATGGAAAATGGGTCGGCATCTGTGGAGAACTGGGGGCGGATACGACACTGACCACACGATTTGTGCAGATGGGAATTGATGAACTCAGTGTGGCACCGTCCATGGTGCTGAATGTCCGTAGTAAAATATGCGAAATGGAGTGAGAGATTCATGAGAATATACAAAGCGAAAGATTATGCAGATATGAGCAGAAAGGCTGCAAATATTGTATCGGCACAGGTTATTATGAAACCGAACTGTGTTCTCGGACTGGCTACGGGATCCACTCCCATCGGCCTGTATAAACAGCTGGTGGAATGGTTCCGCAAGGGAGATCTGGACTTTTCTGAGGTTATGACGGTGAACCTGGATGAATATAAGGGGCTGAGCCGGGAAAACGATCAGAGTTATTATTATTTTATGCACCAGAATCTGTTTGACCATGTGAATATCCCGGTGGAAAATACACATCTGCCTAACGGAATGGAGCCGGATTCGGAGAAAGAATGCCATAGATATGCGGAACTGATCCAGTCACTGGGCGGTGTGGACCTGCAGCTTTTGGGAATTGGACATAACGGGCACATCGGCTTCAACGAACCGGGAGAGAGTTTTGACAAGCAGGTACATTGCGTGAACCTGACAGAGTCTACGATCGAAGCCAACAAGAGATTCTTCGCATCGGCGGAGGATGTCCCGAAGCAGGCATATACCATGGGGATCAAGACCATTATGCAGGCGAAGAAAATATTGATCGTAGCCAGCGGCGAAGACAAGGCGGAGATCGTACAGAAAGCTTTCTTCGGACCCATTACACCGCAGGTGCCGGCATCGGTATTACAGCTTCATAATGATGTAACGCTGGTGGCAGACGAAGCAGCACTCAGTAAGCTTTCTGAATAAGAAAGGGGAAGCTGATAGGTCATGAGAATCAGAAATGCAAATATATATACAGAAGAGCATCGGTTTGTCAGAGGGGATGCAGCCGTGGAGAACGGCAGGTTCGTAAGCTGCACCGGGGATCCGGCAGGTGAGGAAGCTGTTGTGGATGCCAAAGGCATGTATCTGATACCGGGACTGGTGGATATTCATTTCCATGGTTGTAAGGGCGCGGATATGTGTGACGGTACGAAGGAAGCACTGGATGTCATCACATCATATGAAGCCTCTGTCGGTGTGACAAGTGTCTGCCCGGCTACCATGACGATCCCTAAGGATGAACTGCTGGAGGTCATGAAAAATGCCGGCAACTATGAGTATTCCGGTGGATCCCACCTGGTGGGCATCAATATGGAAGGACCTTTTATCAGTCCGGCGAAAAAGGGTGCTCAGGCTGCAGAAAATATCATGCACTGCGATTATGAATATTTCAGTCAGCTGCAGAAAGCGGCGAACGGGCTGATCAAGCTGGTAGATATCGCACCGGAGGAGCCGGGAGCGATGGAATTTATCGACAGAGCCAAAGGAGAAGTGGTTATTTCACTGGCGCATACAGCTTCCGGCTATGATACAGCCAAGAAAGCCATAGAACATGGAGCATCTCATGCGACACATTTGTATAATGCAATGCCACCGCTGAACCACAGGGAGCCTGGCGTGATCGGAGCAGTGAGAGATTCAGAGAAATGTCATCCGGAGCTGATCTGTGATGGTGTACACATTCATCCGTCAGTGATCCGTGCAACGTTTGCGATGTTTGGCGCTGACCGCATGATACTGATCAGTGACAGTATGCGTGCAACGGGACTGGAGGATGGTGAATATACGCTGGGAGGACAGCCGGTTACCGTCAGAGGCAATCTGGCTACCCTGCACGATGGCACGATCGCCGGATCGGCGACGAATCTGATGGACTGTATGCGGTTTGTAGTAAAAACGGTCGGTCTGCCGTTAGAGACGGCAGTGATGTGTGCCACGGAGAATCCGGCGAAGGAGATCGGCATTTTCAATGAAGTGGGCAGTATATCCGTTGGTAAGAGGGCAGATTTCGTACTCCTGGATCAGGAACTGAACATTGCAGCGGTATATATCGACGGAAAGGAGTTCACATGTTAGATTTTCTGAAAGGTAAGCGAAAAGGGAATTGTATCGGATCTCCCTGTAAGGGGAAGGCAGTTGCTCTTACGGAGGTACCGGATCCTACATTTTCCGAGAAAATACTGGGAGACGGATTTGCAGTGATCCCCTCTGAGGGGAAAATATATGCTCCCGCAGACGGAGAGGTGACCGTGGTATTTGATACGCTCCATGCGATCACCATGACAACGGATCAGGGAGCGGAGCTTCTGATCCACATCGGACTGGACACCGTGACACTCAAGGGAGCCCCCTTCACGGCACATGTTGCTGCCGGAGACCATGTCAAAAAGGGCGACCTTCTGCTGGATGCGGATCTGGAGAAGATTCAGGAAGCCGGACTGCATATCATCACTCCGGTCCTGGTCTGCAATACCGATGAATATAATAAGATCAGTATTCTGAAAGAGGGAGAGGTATCTCCCGGCGAGGACGTGCTCCAGATCTCTTAAGAGCGGTACGTCCGTATCAACTAATGAAACTGACCGGAACTGTTCCGGTTTAGTATAATGTAAAGGAGGAGAAATGTATGAAGTTTCTTCAAAAACTGGGTAAAGCGTTAATGCTTCCCGTAGCGGTTCTGCCGATCTGCGGTATCCTCATGGGTATTGGTTACTGGTTGTGCCCGGCAACGATGCAGGGTGGTGAGATCCAGGGTGTAGCAAATCTGATCGGTCTGTTCCTCGTAAAAGCAGGTGGTGCTTTGATCGACAACATGGCGATCCTGTTCGCAATTGGTGTAGGTGTTGGTATGTCAGAGAAAAATGACGGTACCGGAGGCATCGCAGCTCTGGCTTCCTGGCTGATGCTCACAACACTTCTGTCTACCGGATTTGTTACGACCATTATGCCCTCCATCGCTGAGGATGCTACCAAGACACTGGCATTCGATAAGATTGCGAATCCCTTTATCGGTATTATTGCCGGTATTATCGGTTCCATGTGCTACAACAAGTTCAAGGATACCAAGCTTCCTGACTGGCTGTCCTTCTTCAGTGGTAAGCGCTGCGTAGCTATCGTAGCAGGTGTGGTATCTATTCTGGCATCTGTTGTACTGCTGTTCGTATGGCCTTTACTGTTCGGCGGTCTGGTAGCTCTCGGTGAAGCTATCGTAAGTCTGGATGTAGTCGGTGCCGGCATTTATGCTTTCCTGAACCGTCTGCTGATCCCTACCGGATTACATCACGCACTGAACAACGTATTCTGGTTTGATACCATCGGTCTTGGTGACTTACAGCACTTCTGGGCCGGTGAAACATCTGCAGACGTATCATGGAGTCTTGGAATGTACATGTCAGGATTCTTCCCATGTATGATGTTTGGTATCCCTGGTGCAGCTCTTGCTATGATTCAGTCTGCAAAGAGCAATAAGAAGAAATCATTAACAGTAAAATGGAGAAAAGTAAATGGCGTAAAAGGCTATCAGCTTAGATATGCAACAAACAAGAAAATGAAAAAGGCCAAAATAATAACAATTACAAAAAACAAACTTGTAATCAAAAAATTGGCAAAGAAGAAATACTACATTCAGGTTTGTGCATACAAAGTAAACAGTAACGGAAAGAAAGTCAAAGGAAAATGGAGTGCAAAGAAGGCTATAAAAGTTAAAAAATAGCAAGTTAGAGAAACAGTAAAGTTAGAGAATTATTTAAGTTAGATAATCAGTAAAGCTAGAGAAATAGTAGAGTTAGATAATTATTTAAGTTTACCTAAACGGGGCGCTGTGTCGATGAAGCAATATCGATACAGCGCCTTAATAGTTGGAGAGGATGGAATTTTTTTGTTATAATAAATGAATAAATATGCAGTTAAAGTATTGCCAAATAGGGTGAAAAAAACTATAATTTTTTTGGTGAAAAATTTTAAAAGACTATGTTAGTTGGTGAAAACCAGAGAGAAGATTAAGTAAAAAATATTAGAGGAGAGACTGAAATGAAAACAAGAATTGGTATTTTAGGTTATGGTAACCTTGGAAAAGGTGTTGAATGCGCAGTTAAAGAAGCTAATGATATGGAATTAGTTGCTGTATTTACAAGAAGAGATCCTAAGAATGTAACTATTTTAACAGAAAATGTTCCGGTATGTCATATTGATGAAGTAGCAGACTGGAAAGACAAGATAGATGTTATGATTTTATGTGGTGGTAGTGCTACAGATCTTCCTGTACAGACTCCACAGTTTGCTTCAATGTTTAACGTAATTGACAGTTTTGATACTCACGCAAGAATTCCTGAACATTTTGCAGCAGTAGATAAGGCGGCTAAGGAAGCTGGAAAAGTAGCA